>QMCD01002185.1_pt1 | contig 11072 bp, 6 predicted proteins | sample 1821841 | NCBI WGS metagenome assembly QMCD01 (sample SAMN01991225, study PRJNA193472) | Termite gut metagenome, whole genome shotgun sequencing project. | isolation source: worker | host: Macrotermes natalensis | reverse complement strand
ACTTTTTCATCGCAGTAAATGCCTCGCTGTCAGGTGTCAGAAAATAGTCAAGCACATTCGGATTGACATTTTTACCGGAGCGCAAACGGACTCCGGAACCACTGGTATCGCCCAGGGCGCAAATTGCGATTTTCTTGATGAGGTTAATATCGACATAAGAGCCGGCTTTCCGGCTGCTGAAAAGAAGTGCCGGATAGTAATTTTTATATTTGCTGTTGATTGTCAGTATTTTATCTGTGCATGAGGGATAGAAACTGACCACCTTTATGGCATGAATTTCGGGGATGATGAAGACCGAGTCGGGATTTAATCCTGCATGTGTAATTCCCAACGATTCAAGCATTGCTACAAACTCTATCAGCCGGGAAAAAATCCAGTTCACGTGCTTGTCTTTATTCTCTTCCGGCAGAAGTTGTATTACCTTGCTCAGGGGAATAGATTTCCGGGAGGAACGATATGCCAGTTCGTCGCCTTCAAAATCCAGATTCGAGGGTATATACCGCATAAAATGTTCAAGCGATTTCACATCAAAATTACATTTGGCAGCATATATTATTCTGTCATAATTTGTTTTGGAGATTCGTAACAATTGGCGCTCTCCCATCCATTTATGTTCCAGATAGTTGGAACGGTATACGCCCGACTCATCCTGAAATTCATATCCTTTGGCAAAGTCGTTTTTCAGCTTGTTAAGATGCGCGAACGCCAAAATAGCGTCGGCATCTGTATTGATGTCGGGATGCAAATGTTTGGCTAATACCTTGTAATCGTCGTGTGTTTTACAAATATCCGGATACCAGTTTGCCGAGAGTATCCTGCTGATATAATTGTTCATAATCCGGTACGTTTATATATGTTCGCAATCAAAATAAAACCCGCTTTTAGACAGTTCTCCATATTTTTGCCTGTCGAAACTGTATAATTTCGCCGCCCGGTTGGGCGCTCCTTTTACCAGCTCGTTGTGGTCGATCAGCAGGTTGAAACGGAGCATTTTTTTTCTGAAATTACGCCGGTCTAACGAAGTTTCCAATATGATCTCATAGAGCCTGTGCAGTTCGGACATCGTAAATTTCTCCGGGAGCAATTCAAAACCGACCGGCTGATATTTTATTTTTCCTTTCAGCCGCTGCTTAGCCATTTCCAGCATATTACAATGGTCGAATGCAAGTGCCGGAATTTCCGGTAGCGCGAACCATTTGGCGTGAGTCGTTTCTGTTTCCACATGTGCCGGGTAGTCCGAAAGTTTTACCAGCGCATAGTAAGCAATGCTTATAACCCGGAAGCGCGGGTCTCGGTCAACCGCCGAGAATGTAAACAGCTGCTCAATATAGATATTCTCAAGGGTCGTTTTTTCCTGCAATTTCCGGCGAGCGCATGTTTCCGCATCTTCGTTTATGTTTACAAAACCTCCGGGTAATGCCCAATAATTTTTATACGGTTCGCTTTTCCGTTCATTCAGCAGCACTTTAAGTCCTTCGCTGTCAAAACCGAAAATAACACAGTCGGTTGTTATTGCCGGACGTGGATGTTCGTAAATAAATTTTTCCTGCTCCATAATTATATGCTTGCGTAAGAATTACACAAATATATAAAAAGATATTTGAAAAAATAGCATTCCCCCAAAGAGTTACAGGGCAACCGCATCAAAATGTCAAAAAAAGGCGAAAAATGAGGTAAAAATGTACCTGCCGGTACAGGAAATGCCGATTTCGATATAAGTAACGTGTAAAAAATGAAATGCTTCATTTATAAAAAAACTTCGCGTCTTTGCGCCTTCGTGTTCTTGGCGTTAATACAAAGAGCGTAAGCGCATAATTTAACGCCAAGAACACGAAGACGCAAAGATAATTGTTCCGTAAACTTCTAAAGATCCAAACAATATTGACAAGTTATTTTTTATATATTATTAATATGATAAACTTTTTGATGCGGTTGATCTGAAAGAGTTATGCCTTTCGCAGGATAAAACAGGAACAACCGTCAAGGAAACGATGCGATTGGAGGCAGGTTAAAGCAACTTGCCGCTGAGAAAAATGGTTGCTACCGAAAAGTAGACAATTAACCCTGTTACATCGACCAGCGTAGCAACGAAAGGGGCTGAAGCTGCCGCAGGGTCTAAGCCAAACCGTTTCAGCACAAACGGGATCATAGATCCGGAAATCGTTCCCCACAATACAATGAAGACCAGCGCAACTGAAACGCTCATAGCAACCCAGAACCAATATTCTCCGTGGTCGTAAAAACCGGCTTTTTGCCAAACCAGTATGCGAACGAATGCGATTGAACCGAGAATTGCACCCAGTATCAGACCGGAAAAGATCTCTTTCTTCATCACATACCACCAGTTTTTCAACTTTAACTCGTGAAGTGCGAGCGACCGAATAATAAGACTCGCCGCCTGCGAACCCGAATTTCCTCCGCTTGAAATAATCAGCGGAATGAACAGGGTTAGCACTACGGCTTCTATGATAATTTCTTTTCCGAAACTCCCCATCGCCGAAGCGGTCAACATTTGACCGAAAAAGAGAAGAATCAACCATCCGGAACGTTTTTTGACCATTTCAAGCAGCGAAGTTTTGGTATATGCAAGATCTAACTCTTCCAACCCCCCGAATTTCAAAAAGTCCTCCGTGTTTTCTTGCTGCTGCACGTCCATCACGTCGTCGAAAGTTACGATTCCGAGCAGTACGCCATCCGTATCGACAACCGGTAACGCCACGCGGTCCTGATCCTGAAAAACCTTGACGGCAACTTCCTGGTCGTCATACGCATTGAGGGCAACGAAATGATCGTTGATGATTTCCGAGATTGTCTGGTCGGGCGAGGCGAGGATAAGTTCTTTGATTCGTATGTCATCGACCAGTTTCCAATGATTATCAACTACATAAATTACGTTGAGTGTTTCTGAATCGCGTCCGAACTTCCGGATATGATCCAGCGCATGTGCTACCGTATAATAGGGTTTAACCGCTACGTATTCGGGTGTCATCAGACGACCGATACTCTCTTCCGGATAACCGAGCAGGCGGACGGTGATTTCGCGTTCCTCTTTCGACATCATTTGTATCAGCCGCTGGCTTACCTCGCCGGGCAGCTCTTCGAGAAATGCGGTACGGTCGTCGGGGTCAAGGTCGTTGAGCAATGCTGCGATTTTCTCGCGGTTGGCAGCCAAGCCTTCGATGATAAACTCTTGTTTTTCGATTGGAAGATATTGAAACGTGTCTTTGGCAAGCCGTCTTGGCAGCAGGCGAAAGAGAATAACCAAATCGGATTTAGGCAAATCCAGCTTTTCAATAATTTCGGCAATCTGTACCGGTTCGAGATCGGTCAATTCGTTCTTTAAAACCTTCCAACTTTTTTCATCGACAAGTTTCTGGAAGTGTTTTTTCATTATTTCTTTAAACATAATCCTTACTGTTGGCTCCGTAAGGATACGCACAAGGACCTTACAGAGAATTTACTACTTCTGTTACTTTTTGCTTACAACTCGGTCCGTCGTCCATAATGAATTGATTTTAAGTTATTAATCCGCCTTCGAATGGCGAGTTTTAAAAATTCGTGCGAAGATAAGATTATATTTTCATTTTTCAGGTATTTGTTGCCTGTAAAATGCGCTGAAAATACAATTTTTATCGTTTTACTTTATTCGATTTTTGTATATGTAATCAGCCAATAATTTAAAACAGGGCATGAAGTGCACAAAGAAAATAAAAAATAAACAAAATTTCGCGTCTTTGCGCCTTCTAAAGGTTCTTTGCGTTAAATTATGCGCTTGGGGCTGTCTTAAAAGTCCACGAATTACACGAATCAACACAAATTGTTTAATTTAAAAAGGTTGTAGTTTAAAATAGAGTTGTAAATTTCTTCGGAAATCTTTGTGTACCGCTAGCCCGGAGGGCTACATGTGAATAACCCCGTGCAAGCCGACAGGCGCAGCTCGGGGAGAGCCACGCTCTATACCTCTACCCGAAGGGTAGAACAACAATAATAAATATATAGTTCAGCCCTCCGGGCTGCGGATAAAAAAGGTTCGCCGTTCTCCCCCGAGCTGCGCTTGTCGGCTTGCACGGGGTTATTAGCTAACGCTGACCGTTGGTTCACATGTAGCCCTCCGGGCTAGCGGTACACAAAGATTTCCGAAGAAATTTACAACTCTATTTTAAACTACTGCCTTTTAAAAATCGTAAATTAAAGATAATCAACATGCTAATTTCGTGTTAATTCGTGTAATTTGTGGATAAATATCTTTTGAGATAGCCCCGAAGGCGCAAAGACCTTTAGAGGATAATTGTTCCATAAGATTCTGATAATCTGAATAATATTGATATGTTATTTTTTTACATATTACTAATATGATAAACTTTTTGATGCGGTTGCTCCGGTGCCTTTGTGTTTATTATTTCCCGTTAGGGGTAATATAGCTGATAAGCATTAAAATAAATAACTTGCGAAAGTTGAGGAACTCCCCCCCCAGAAAAAGGGATAATTTTTTCAAAAAAATCACCATAATAAGGGATTTCCGGATACGTTAAATAGAACGATATTTGTAATGTTAATTAAAGTGTAATATGAGTGCGTCCATTTTGTAATAGACACATTGTTACTTTACAAGTAAATTTATGAGGTATAAAAGAGAAAATATAATACGTTATTTATCAGCGCTTTCTTTAGCTCTGTTTCTCTCCTATTATGCCGATATTACGCTTTTCAGGCATAGCCATATTATTAATGGAGTCACTATTGTTCACTCCCATTTTTATAACGACGAGCATCGGAATTCCGAATCGGGCGGACATACAGAGAGTCAAATTACGCTCTTTGCCAAAATTTCCTCTTTTCTGTCGTTATCGGGAAAGTCTTTTTTTATTGACACGCCTTCGTTTATTTATCTCACAATCTTTCCTGTTGACAAGACGCAAAAAATAGAAACAGGGAAGCATTATTCAATTTCTACGCGGGGACCTCCTGCCGTTTAACACATAAAATCTTTTCAATAACTTAAAAACATCTTCCAATTTTTTGGAAGGCTTCATTGTTGTTTCCCATTCTTACTATTCAAAAAATGGGAAATAAGCCATAGTCATATCAATTAAACTGAAAAAAATAATAAAATGAGAAAAATTATCACAGCAATTATCATTGCAGTAAATATCGTATCCATACATGCTCAAAAAATTACCGGGCATATAATTGACAGGAAAACCGGAGAACATCTTCCTTTCGTAAATATCGGGATAAAGGGCACAAGCATCGGGACGGTTTCGGATGCAACAGGACATTATACCGTAAATATTCCAGCCGGCGCCTCCACCGTCGTAGCCTCATTCATCGGATATGAATCAAAAGAGATAGAAATAAACCCGGAAAAAGGGAAAACAATAACGGTTAACTTTGAGCTGGAAGAAAATTCTCAACTGTTAAACGAAGTAGTTGTTTCCGCCAGTAAATACGAAGTCAGCCGGAAAGAAGCCGCCGGCATTGTGAACGTAGTAACCATGCGATTACTTGAAAACACCAATTCCGCGTGTCTGGCGGAAGGACTTAATTTTCAGCCCGGACTGAGAATTGAAAACAACTGCCAGAACTGCGGATTTCCACAGCTGCGGATTAATGGGCTGGAAGGTCCATACACGCAGATTTTAATAGACAGCCGCGCCATTAACAGCGCGCTGGCAGGCGTTTACGGACTGGAGCATATTCCCGTCAATATGGTTGAACGGGTAGAGGTGGTCAGAGGCGGAGGCTCGGCGCTGTTCGGTTCAAGCGCGGTAGGCGGAACCGTCAATATTATTACCAGAGAACCCAAAACAAACTCTCTTTCCATCAGCAATACTTCCGGTTTTATTTACGGCGAAACGCCCGATATTACCACCAATCTGAATGCTTCCATCATTTCCGACAGCAGTAAGGCGGGAGTAACTCTTTTTGCTTCCGCCCGGCAGAGAGATCCCTTTGATTACGATCATGACGGCTTTTCCGAAATAGGCAAAACGAATATGAAAAGTATCGGTTTCAGAAGCTTTTACAAAACCGGCAACAACAGCAAGCTTACCCTCGAATATCATACAATAGATGAGTTCCGGAGAGGAGGAAACAACTTCTCGCTTCCGCCTCACAAAGCCGATATTGCGGAGCAAACGGATCATATCATTCACTCCGGCGGATTCAAATACGACCTCTTCTTTAAGGAAGCCAAGCATGCCTTGCAGGTTTACTCCTCTTTGCAGCATATCGGGCGCGAAAGCTATTACGGCTCAGGAAGAGATCCCAATGCGTATGGAAATACAAAAGACCTTTCGCTGGTATCGGGCGCTCAATATACGCTCCGGATGAAGCATCTCTGGTTTATGCCGGCTACCTTTATTTCCGGCGCCGAATATTCTTACAATGCACTCAAGGATGAAATGACGGGCTACGACAGAATCATTGACCAGACGATAGGCATCTACTCGCTTTTTGCCCAAAACGAATGGCGCAACGAAAAGGCAAGCATCCTTTTGGGTGGAAGGTTAGACAAGCATACGATGATTGAAAATCTTGTTGTCAATCCCCGCATTAGCGCCCGCTATGCCCCAGTTTCAGGACTGAACCTCCGGGCAGGCTATGCCAGCGGATACCGCGGACCTCAGGCTTATGACGAGGATTTGCACGTTACCGCTGTCGGGCAAGGCGTAGCCCTGATTCGCGTGGCTGAAGATCTTGCGCCTGAAAAATCGCACAGTTTTACGCTTTCGGCTGAATTCAGCAAAACATATTCGCAAACAGGCTTCATGTTCCTCGCTGAAGGATTTTATACCGATTTGGACAACGTCTTCCTGCTGGAAGAAACAGGCAAAGACAGCGATGGAAACTTACAGCTGGAACGCCGGAACGGTTCCGGTGCAGTGGTTGCCGGCGTCAACCTGGAGGCAAACCTGATCCTGGCAAAGGAAGTCCAGATCAATATGGGATTTACCGTACAATCTTCCCTGTATAAGGAACCCGAACAGTGGAGCGAAAGCGTAGCCCCGCAGCGCAAAATGTTCCGCGCCCCTTCCAACTACGGTTATGTAACAACCGTCTATTCTCCGGTAAAGCAGCTCAATCTTTCCTTATCAGGCGTTTATACCGGAAGTATGCTGATGCAGCATTTTGCAGGTTATGTTCCCGAAGATATAGAAGTAAAGACTCCTGCCTTTTTTGATCTTACCTGTAAAATAGCCTACGATTTCAAGCTTAAGGAAAACATTACGCTGCAATTGAATGCCGGAATGAAAAATATCCTCAATAGCTATCAAAAGGATTTTGACAAGGGAGAGTTCAGGGATGCGGGCTATTTATACGGACCGACATCGCCTCGTACGGTGTTTTTCGGCGCTAAATTTTCTATTTAAGAAATTTTAATGATAACTTTGTGATATTTAAAAGCAGAGAATAAACAGGTTTGTTTCCCACAAAGACAAAGGTCACAAAAATTTTGTATTCTTTGTCTCTTTGTGGGAAATTAAAAATTAATTTTATGTCACACAGCCATTCTCACGAGGAAAAGAGCAACATAGGTCTTGCCTTTTTCCTCAATTTATCATTTACCGTTATTGAGTTGGCAGGCGGTTTTTTTACCAACAGCATTGCCATTATTTCAGATGCCGTTCACGATTTCGGCGATAGTTTATCGCTTGCGCTTGCATGGTATTTTCAAAAGCTGTCAAAAAAAAGCAGTACGAAACAATATTCGTATGGATATAAGCGCTTTTCGCTTCTGGGGGCAATCATCAATTGCATTATCCTTGTCGTGGGAAGTATTTATGTTCTTTCGGAAGCGATACCACGCCTGTTCACTCCGCAGGAAACAAATGCGGGGGGGATGTTTTTGCTGGCAATTCTGGGTGTTGCTGCTAATGGAATTGCCGCATTGCGTACCTGCAAGGGAAGGTCGATTAACGAGCGTGTTGTTTCGCTGCATCTGTTGGAAGACGTATTGGGCTGGGCAGCCGTTTTGGTTGGCTCGGTTGTGATGTACTTTACCGGCTGGACAGTCATCGACCCTGTTCTTTCGCTTGGGATTGCCTGTTTTGTGCTGTTTAATGTTTTCAAAAATATCCGGCTTGTATTACCGATTTTGTTGCAGGGCGTTCCGGTTGACATTGACAGGGAACAGGTCATCCAAAAATTAAAAGAGATAAAAAACGTTACGGACATACATGATTTACATATCTGGTCACTGGACGAAGCGTACAATGTGCTGACCGTTCACGTTGTCCTTAATGAAGCCTTACCGGTAGAAAAACTGGCGGAGTTAAAAAAACACGTGCGTGCTGTTTTGAAAGAAGAAAAAATAGAGCATGCCACCATAGAATTTGAAATGACGAATGAAAAATGCGATTTTGAAGGGTGTCTGTAAAATGAAAATACGCCGGTAGTGATGTGGAAAGAATCAAATTAATTAACAGATTTATCTTTTGATAAAATGGTAAAAAGTATATCTTTACGACTCGCTTTTACTTCTTAAATAAAACAGCCATGAACAGACTCGGATTTTTATTATCGTTCGCAGGATTTTTTCTATTTTCGGGAAATTCCCTTTTTGCCAGTGAAGCCAACTTGGCGATTCCTGACCTGCATGAGGGCGTTTTTCATGTATTCGGCATGGAAATGACCTCCTGGAATTTCCTTTTTTACGGAGCGTTAATTATCGCCGGAACGCTGGGATTCAGTTTGCTTTTATTTGCACAGATAAAAAAATTGCCCGCTCACCGTTCGATATTAAAAGTGGCGGATACCATTTATCAAACATGCAGTATCTACTTGAAGCAGCAGGGAAAATTCCTCCTGATGCTTTTTGCGCTGATTGCTGCCGTGCTTTGTGTTTATTTCTTCGGCTTGGTGGGCGAACCGGTTTCGGTGGTTTTACAGGTATTACTGTTTTCGATTATCGGTATGGGCGGCTCTTATGCCGTGGCTTGGTATGGCATTCGCGTCAATACCTATGCGAATGCCCGTACCGCTTTTGCCTCGCTTAAAGGGCGACCGCTGGATGTGGTTAATATTCCGTTGCGCGCAGGGATGAGTGTCGGGCTGTTTCTTATTTCGTTGGAGCTGGTGATGATGGTGGTTATCCTGCTGTTCGTACCACGCGAAATTGTGGGTATTTGTTTTCTCGGATTTGCTATCGGCGAATCGTTGGGAGCCAGTGCGTTACGCATTGCCGGAGGTATTTTTACCAAAATTGCCGACATCGGTTCCGACCTGATGAAGGTGGTTTTCAAAGTGAAGGAAGATGATCCGCGTAACCCAGGCGTAATAGCCGATTGTACGGGCGACAATGCCGGTGACAGTATCGGTCCGACTGCCGACGGGTTTGAAACATACGGCGTTACCGGAGTGGCGCTGATTGCATTCATCACGCTGGCAGTCAACGATCCGGCAGTCCAGGCGCAGCTGATTGTCTGGATCTTCGGCATGCGATTTTTAATGGATTTCCTTTCCGGATGTTCTTTTTTCATCAACCAGGCTATTTCAAAAAAATTGTACGGAAACAAGATCCTGTTTGATTTTGAATCGCCTTTAATGCGCTTGATTTGGATTGCTTCGGTTATGTGCATTTCGGCTACATTTTTTATGAGCTACTTGTTATTGGGAGATATGCCAGACCCGGATTTGTGGTGGAAATTAGCCATCATCATCAGTTGCGGAACATTGGCTGCCGTCCTGATTCCGGAATTTACCAAAATATTTACCAGCTCGAAATCCGGGCACGTGCAGGAAGTAGTGACGGCATCCCGCGAAGGAGGGTCGTCGCTGAATATCCTTTCGGGTATTGTAGCCGGTAATTTCAGCGCGTTCTGGACAGGATTACTGATTGCAGGATTGATGTATGTCGCGTATTTTACTGTGGGAATCGGCGAAGGCTTGACTTCCATTATGCCGAGCCACTCGCCGGTTTTTGCATTCGGGTTGGTGGCATTCGGATTCCTGTGTATGGGTCCGGTAACGATTGCGGTAGACAGTTACGGTCCGGTGACCGACAATGCACAGTCGGTTTTTGAACTTTCCCAAATTGAGCAGTTTCCGGATGTAAGCCGGGAAATCGAACAGGAGTTCGGCTTTAAACCCGATTTTGAAATGGGAAAATATTATTTAGAAGCAAACGACTCTGCGGGCAACACGTTCAAGGCAACGGCTAAGCCGGTACTCATCGGAACGGCGGTAGTAGGCGCTACAACCATGATTTTTTCCATTATTCTTTTGCTGGAAAAAGTCGGACTGCTGCAGCTGTCATTGACGGACGCGCCGGTTCTTCTCGGATTGATTTCCGGCGGGGCGGTTATTTTCTGGTTCAGCGGCGCCTCCATCCAGGCTGTAACTACGGGAGCCTATCGTGCTGTTGAGTTTATTAAACGGACATTCAACCTGGAACATGCGGAGGCGCATGTCGAAGATTCCAACACCGTGGTGAAAATCTGTACGCAATACGCTCAAAAAGGGATGTGGAATATCTTTATTGCACTCATCTCGCTCACGCTGGCGTTTGCGTTTATGGATCCGAATTTTTTCGTAGCTTATCTGATTTCGATTGCCGTTTTCGGACTGTTCCAGGCTGTCTATATGGCAAATGCCGGCGGGAGCTGGGATAACGCCAAAAAGGTGGTAGAAGTAGACCTGAAAGAAAAAAATACCCCGCTGCACGAAGCCGCAGTCGTGGGCGATACCGTGGGCGATCCGTTCAAGGACACTTCTTCCGTTTCGTTAAATCCGATTATAAAATTTTCCACCCTGTTTGGTCTCCTGGCAACGGAAATCTGTATCGAAATGAAGGCTACGGGACACGATTATTCGCTGTATATTGCCATTCCGTTTCTTATCGTTGGGTTAATTTTTGTGTGGAGGTCATTCTATAAAATGCGTATTCCGCTGGAAAAGTAAAATAAAATTGATCCGATTTTAAATAACATAAGTTTTTGATATGAAATATTAAATGCTTATCAGCAATATTATCCCCTAATGAGAAATAGTAAACACAAAGCCACGAAGTACACAAAAATAAATACAATTTCGTGCTCTTTGTGCCTTTGTGTTTATAATATTCATTGGCT
>QMCD01009547.1_pt1 | contig 11073 bp, 7 predicted proteins | sample 1821841 | NCBI WGS metagenome assembly QMCD01 (sample SAMN01991225, study PRJNA193472) | Termite gut metagenome, whole genome shotgun sequencing project. | isolation source: worker | host: Macrotermes natalensis | reverse complement strand
GCGACCGGATCCACAGCCAGAAGGACATTGTCGGTTATACCGTCTTCGGTAAAGAGCACGACGGTATGCGGGCCGAGCGAATTCCTAAGTATCGCGGCGTGGAAGCCGTCCACATCGAGGGTCATATCGCCGTTGGCGCCAGATGTGGCGACGGCTCCGAACGGGCCGTTCAGCGCATACAGCATAACCCGCTTGTCGGCATGTGCGCTATCGAAGTTGTGAACGTCGTTGGAAGAGACCGCATCGCTGCTTGAGGTGCGGTTGAGTTGCCACCCCAGTTGGGTCAGGGTCGAAGAGGGATCCCTGATCCTGTCGAATGTCTGAGGGTATTCATAATAGGCTTCATCCGTTCCGGTGAAGTAGAGAAATCCGTGGGTATTGTCGCTTCGGCGCCAATTTTCGGCCGCCACATACGCTCCCACTTCCCAACGGGTAGCGGTGGGACTGTGCGATCCCCCATAGAAGAAATTAAAGCCCCTGCCGACCGGATTACCGATACCGTCAGTCCATGTATCTATTTCGGCGAAAGTGAGCCTGTTTCTCGGGTCGTTCTGTATCCTGACCGCGCCGTTTTGCCCGAAGTTGGCAGCACCGCTCACAACATCGTCGTTCATCAATATCCTCTCGAGAGCGTATGCATAGGTTGAACCGGCGGGGCCGAACGAACCATATCCGCCGTATGTGGTGGTACTGGTCGACGCCATGAGTATGTCGAGGTTCTGCGCGATCAGCGGCTCCTGGCTAACGCGGAATTTCACAGGCTCGAGACCGGCTACTTCCGGCACGCTGACCGTAACCTCCACCTCGGGGATGTTATAGTCGTCGCTGGCAGGAGTGTCGCTCCAGTGCACCATCGGATAGTAGATCTTGTCGTAGCCGATCTTGATGGTTTTTTCCGGAGACCAACCGGAAAGCGTCTTTACGCCCCTCATCGGCAGGCCGTCGTCGCCTATCAGGTAGGCTTCGTGGCGGCGGTAAGGAAGCACCTCGTCCTGGGAATTGGAGATGACCTCTATCTGAAGATCGTATCTCAGCGCAGGGTTAAGTTCCACCTCATACTCTACATATTCCGTGTAATTATCCTCGCCCCACGTGAAATCGTCGCGCTCGGCGTTCCAGTTTTTGATCCTGCTGTTCGTACCGGCCACAGGCACTTCCGACAACTGGCTGATACGTTTCACTCCGAATGTCAGCTCCTCCTGGGTGATGGACAGCACGACAGGCTCCTCATCTCGGGCGGCTCCCAGATCCAGACTGATCTCCAACGAAGCCTCCTTGACGCCGTTCATGTTCAACCCCGGGTATTGCGGGTAGTCGCCGATAGCCGATACGAGCAGATAGGGCGTGTACCCGTCGTCCATGCGGATCACCGAGAAATATTCGCTTGCGCCGTCCGGGGACAGTTCATATTTCCAATCCCGCCATGGCTGTCGGAGCCAGGGAAGACGTCGATACGGTAGTACGGCTGTACGCCGCTTGCACCGATAACCCCCGTGGCATTACCCACGGCGTCGAACGGCAGTTCCATGTAGGAGGGAGAAATGCGGATCACTCCCCTGGCGTTCTGCGTAAGTGCTATCACGCGGCTGTACTCTTTGCTGTCATCGCCGATGAGGTTCACGACCATAAAGCCATGGCGAAAGTCGTGTGTGGTGTTGGGCCCTGTCGAATATATCCGGATCGTTTCGCCGGGCAGCCCCTCCTCGATCTCCAGATCGGGAGCCGCACCGCCAGTTACGTCGTTGAACGCGAAACCCGGATTCTGTTCGTCCGACGAGGAGTTGTATATCATGGCAGTCCACGCCCCCGAGGAGGAGACCGTGATCAGATTCCCGTCAGGCGAGTCTCCGGTCGCAGAGGAATCCCAAGGCACCAGCGTGATCTTGTCCAGTTCGATAAACCTGTCGTCGCCTGGCGACTGGACCACCGAAACAGTGCCTCGCAGACCTCCGTAACCAAGTTCGAGCGTTCCGGTGCGTTCCACTCCATTTGCAGGCAACGCTTCGGCGGTAATTGTCAGTGCATTGCCCTCCAATTCGGCGCTAACGCCGGCGGGCAGGTCGGTGCGGGTGATTAAAAGCGTGCCGGGGCCGGCGGTGAAGATATCATAGCTTCTTGCCTCGGCTTCCGGCCCGAAGCGGATGAATTTCGACGGAACTGCCATCGTTCTATGGCCGTCTGTTAGCACCATGCCCTCGTCGTCCATGTTCCAGTTATTGATCGTCACGTCCAGTCCGCCCGGATCGGCCGCGGCCTCGTCGGCCGTAAGTTTGCCGGATGCCGGCACACCGCGCAGGCTCACCACGTAGACGTTGTTACGCAGCAGGTTCTGGGCCGACTCCTCGGGACGTATGTCGACACGGTAGAAATAGTTTGTACCCGGAGTACCGACCACCTCCGGGGCAGGCGCCGTCGTTTTCGGTGTCAACCCTATCACCAGCGAAGTCGTACTTTCGGGATGGCCCGTCGGGTCGCCTTCGAAATTTTCGAATGCATAGAGGCCTCCTGTCACCCTGCCCTCTGCCACTACGGCATCCGATCCGCTGCTCCCCGTGCCATAAAACACCCCTGAATTGGCTGCATTCTCCACCTCGTCGTTCTGCCACAGGTGGGATTGCAACCTGGCACCGTAAATTGTTACAGACGTCAAATCGTAAAGCTCCGTGAGCGTGTTTATAACGTCGAAACGGACGATCGCCCGTGTCAGGCGCAGGTCGATCGTCTCCTGATTGGCCATTTTGGCAGTGCGCCCACCCATCGGCAGGCGGTGGGCAGGGATCGCCCCGTCCATGGTAAGTATCATCTGCCGTTCGACCTCCTCTTCGGTAAGGCCCTCGAACGAGGAGAGGGTCGGATGGTAATCGGACACGTTTGCGCAGGCGAGGATCGAATAACTCTCCGTATGGTTCAACCCCTCGCCCTTGCCGTAGCCGACCTCCAGTTCGATCCAGTCGCCCGAGTTCGGAGAGTCGATTTCATACGATTTGACGAACTGTCCGGTTTTGGAGGTCGAATAGTGGAAGAAAAGCAGGATCAACCTGTCCATCTCCTCTTCTCCCTCCACCGCAGGCACTGTCGCCCGCGAAAATGCCGGCAAGTTGCTCCCAATCTCCTCGACGGACACCTTCAGGCGAAAACTTTCCTTGCCGGAGTCGATCCCCTCCACTCCCTTCAGGCAGCCTGTGGTCAGCATGCCTGTTGCGATGATCCCGTATAATAAAAACCTTTTCATATATTGTTCCATTATAACTATTCGATAAAAGCGTCGTTGTAAAGCGCCTCGTTTCCGGGCAGGAACAGCTCGGTGTAGTGGGAGCCGTACTGCGAGGCGTTGACGACGTAGCCGAGGAAGTTAGCCAGAAAACGGCTCAGATTGGCATAGGAGTTAGTGCTGCCCCCCTGCAGAGTGATGGACGGCGCTTCGATGTAGGCGTCGAAAAGTTGCGACTCGCCCTGATAGATCAGGTTGTTCACCGGATCGACGAACAGCAGTACGTTTTCGTGATTGTCCCTCTCCACGATCAGCGGCACCGCGGTGGCAGGCAGGGTGGAGGCGTACGCCCTCGAACTGGTCGCATCCATGGAGACAGAGGAGAATTGGCCGCTCGGCCCGAACGGTCCGTCCTCGACGAGGTATTTGTAGATCGAAGAGTTTGCCACGTCGGTGTTCAGTACCGCCCCACCCCCGGAGGATGTGTGCCCTCCGCCGGAGATGTTCAGTTCGGATAGAACGGTCGTTCTTCTTGCAGAATTGGTGCTGTTGGCGAACAGGCGGTCGTTGGCGTCGTCGTGTATGTAATATACCAACCGCTCCTTGCCGTAGCTGTCGAACCAGTTGTTGACTGCCGTGTGCCGGTCTTGCGTGTAAGCGCTGCCCGGCCGGCCTCCCACGTGAAGGTATGCGTACCTCGGGGAGATCGACACCGGATCGTCGGCCTGTCCGGTTATGCTGGGCGGCGTAGCGGTTTTCACCTTGCCGTCGGGCCCGTACATCTGTGCGTCCGTAAGGTAGGAGCGGAAGAAAGAGAGGTAGTGCGGCGAGCCGGTAAGGGAGCCGTAGCTGGTGTTGCGCACATCGAGAATATTCATAGGCGCAGGATTCAGCGGATTCTGAGTGACGGTAAAGGTCGCCGAGACATCGGGATTCTCCGCCAACGAGACCTTGATGCTCATCCGCGGGGTCTCGCCCACCAACGGATAGTAGATCTTATCGAAACCGGCGCTCAATTTGGTCGACTGGGGCTGCGGATCGGAGATCGCCCCGCCTCTGTTCACGCCGTCCGTCGACAGGTAGCCCGAATGGGGCAGGTCGACATTGCTGCCCGCCGGTGTAAAATTGGTCTCGATCTCAGCGATCCAGTGGAGCGCCGGGTCGATGTTTACAGTCACATCCTGGATCACGCCGCCGTTTTCGGAAACCTGTGTGCTACCGGTCGAAAGAGATAACTCCGCGGCGTTCTGCATTACCGAGAACTCCTTCGACGCCGAACCTGCCGTGATGGTAAAAGATGCCCTCAGTGTCCGCTCCAAAAGGTTTATATGTGCGTTCGACGGGAACATAGTACCTTTGGCCCGAACGATGAAACGGTTGGCGGAACCGGCCGTAATTTTTTCTATGTCGAAATATTCGGTGTCGCCTTCGTTCGGCGTGATGTCCCACGTGTTCGGTATCCCGTTGCTGTTCCTGCCCGGATTGATGTCGAAGGCTAATCCGCCTTCGGGGGTCGCGCCGCTGGCGTCAAGCGGCATGCCTGCCGCTGAGAAACGGATCGGCGAAGGCATAACCGGCGTCAGATCTATCCCTGACTTCGGATCCTGCGCCAACACGACCGCCCTGCTGAAATTAACGGGGTTAGAGTCGAGGGAGATCATAATAAAGCCGTTGCGTACGTCGCTGATGCTGGGATTGTCACCTGTTGAGTAGACCTGGAACGAGTTCCCCAACGGGTTCTGTTCCGAATGCAGGAAGGTTATGGGTTCCCCCGTATGGCTGAACGAGAACCCTGGATTGTCGGCGTCGTCGCCCATGTTGTAGATCTGCGCTGTCCACGGACCGGAGGCCGTGACCTCGAAGGGCACGTTGTCCGATATGCCGCCGCGCCCCAGAGGATGGAAATTCGGCACCTCGTAGCGGTTCAACGTCAGGTATGTGCTCTGGTCGGGCGACTGGATAAAGGATATTGTCCCGCGCAGCGAGCCGTAGGAGATCTCGACACTTCCCCTGCGTTCGCCCTCACCATTAGCAAGGGCGGTGGCAGTAACCTGCAACAGACTGCCGTCGAAGAGCGCCTCGATCCCCTCCGGAAGTTCCTTTTTGGATATGGTCAGCGCGCTCGAGCCGATCGTGAACACAGAGTATTCGCGCGCATCGCCATGCGGGTCGAGACGTACCAGCTTGGCGGGCAACACCATCGTATTGACCCCGTCGGTGACCACCATGCCGTTGTCGTCGAGGATCCATTCGTTGATCGAAACATCGAGCAGGATATCCGAGTGGGACCATGCGCTGTATTCATTCTCCGTGCCGAGCGTGCCTACCGAGTTGATGCGCAGTTTATATACGTGGTTGCGCCTGAGATCCTGTCTCGCCGACATCGGGTTCACGTTAATGCGGTAATAGTAGGTCTTCCCGACCTCGCCGAAACCATCGTCGGCCACATCTTTCAGTCCGACGACCACACAGGTTGTCACCATATCGTCCGATTGGGGGTCGGAGACAAAATTCTCAAACGCATATAGCCCACCGACGATCTTGCCGTCGGTAAAACCTTCGGAGTTTTTCAATCCGTAGAAACGTTGCGTATAGGCAGGCTCTTCGATAGCCCTGTCGTGCCTGCGCCGCCGCACCCCATATCGAAGCCGAGACCAGTTGGAAATCGGGCAAAACCTCCGTTTCGTCGAGGTAAATGTCGAAACGGGCGACCCCGCGGATCAACCTGACGGTTACCTTGTCCTCTTCCGGCCAATACACCGAGCGGGCGCTCATAAAGAGGTTGTAGGGCTGAATGGCCCTGCTGTCGTCCCCTTCCGCTATCCCTGCGCCCGACAGCACCACCGACGTGCGTTCGATGGCCTCTCTTTCGGTCTCTTCCTGAAGCAAAGCGAGGAATTCGTCCACCGGCCGACCGTCCATAAAGCCATTGGCGTCATCTCCATTGGGGGTAATGTTGGCAAGAGCCAGGATCGTATAGGACGCGCCTTCGGAAAGCCCGTTTGCCGCAAAATCTACCGCATAGGTGGCATTCATGGCCGGCGAAGGGCCAAGATCGGCTCCGGTGATGGTGCTAACCCATGCGCCGCTGCCGTCGGATGTGTAGTCGTAGAACAACAGATAGAGGGTGTTTATAGTGGTTTCACCCTCTTCTGCCGGTATGGCGCCACGGGTGGACGCCTGCACGCCTGTCGACATTTCGTCGACCTCCAGGCGAAGGGTCAGCATGTTGCCGTCCGCCGGTCTGCGCGACAATGTCTCATCCTTGATACACGATGCCAACAAGATTGCCGGCATCGCCATCCACATAAAAAACCCTCTTTTCATCGGAATATCATTAATTTATTCTCCTTCAGTATAAGCGGCCGTTCTCATCAGGTCAGAGGTCTATGGGCAGATCGTCCCCGTTATCCCAACCGTCTTCCGATTGGTCGAGTTGGGTGATCCCGATCGTAAAGACCAGATCGCGCATACGCACCGTCACGAATTCCCGACGGGGCTCTTCGTTCTCCGGCATGGCCTGCAGCGCCGTTATCCCGAAAGCGACCGAACCTCCCCCCGTGCCTGGCGTATGGGTCATCTCCACACGGAAATAGTCGTTCTCTATGCCGTTCCCGCCAACCATGTCCCTCTGCGCACCCCATGTGTCATCCGCAAAATCTATCGTAAATGCAACCGGATCGTCGTCCAACACCTGGTATGTGAGGTCGAGCGTCTCGGCGTCGTACTGTTCCCGCCACAGGATGGCGCTCTTGCTTCGCATCGAGACATAATAGCGCCCCTTGACACCGATCTCCACGTCGTCCTTGTTCCAGGGAATGATCTCGACATTCAGGTCGATCGGCGCGCCCTCGGCGGCAGCCTCCGGGGTCGTGTAACCGGGGCCTCTCACTGCAACCACTTTGAATTCATATTTCCAGTTGCGGATCAACGGACGGTAGGCGCCGTCGTCGTACACTACGTCGAGCGGATAGTAGCTGTCCTGCCACACGTCGTCGCCGATCTCGAAACGGCCTGCAACTATGATACGCGTGGGACGTTTCGTGTCGCCGTCGGCGGTAGAGACAGCCGGATTGTCGTAAAAATATATTTGGTAGGCTACTCCGGTGTAGCTCTTGGTTTCGGGCTCGCCGTTCGCTCCTGTTTCCTCGACCAGATAAGACAATACCGAGTTGGCGTGCATTTGCCCGCCCACCACGCCGTTGAGCGATGTGGCCATATCTTCCGGACTCAGGTATTGCTGCGCGGGGGTGGTGTTCTCCGCATCCTCCATGGAGGCCGGATAGCCGCGGTCGGGAGCGTACCATGCCAACAATCCCGTCAACTGAAATTTGTCGCGTATGGCCTGGGTATCCTCGACGTAAAGGTCGACGGAGGCTACCGAGCGGCGCATCTGGACATCGCCCCACCGGCTCGGCGCATGTTCCGTGTCTATCCGCTGCCCGAGTTTGTATCCGTACATCGGCAGGGGCACATGCTCGTCCTGACTGACCAGCCGCTTGGGATCGCGGTCGACCAACTGGGTACTGACAGTAGTCCACGGCAGGCCGGTACGGTCGGAGGCGCCGTCCCACGCCTGTAAAATCTCACTGACGTTGGCAAACAGGTAAACATCAAGTTCTTTATCGGACTCCTGCAACACTACGCGGTAGGTGTCGACTCCTGTCGAGACCTTGTATGCCTCGCGCCGGTAGAGATATCCGGTATTGTCGAACACCAACACATCGAGCGTAGAGATCACCCTTTCGGTATCGCTCCCCGCATCCTCATCGTATCCGTCGAGCGGAGCACGGGAATGGGCGCCCTGTCCGGAGGTGGAGATAATTATCTCCACCTCCTGTTCCCCTTTCGTGCCGATGGTCTGCGTATCCCTCGAGCAGGAGACCCCTGATGTCAGTATTACAGCCACAAGTATTGAACAAATTCGCTTCATGACAATCATCCGTTTTTAACCTGAGTTCGACGAAATGGTTAATTGCAACATGTTTATTTTCAATCCGATTCAACTTACGCGAAGCCGACGGCTTCGCAAAGTCCCCCTTGAAGGGGGATTTAGGGGGTAGGTTACAAGGAGCGGCTCTGAAAGAGCCGTTAACGTGGGTTCGATGAGTTCATCCGAGCCCAAAACATAACTTAATGCGCGATATGTCAAAATATTTGAACTCATCGAACTCACGTTAATTACAGTTCCACTCTTCCGCCGATGGTATCCCACCGGTCTATGCCGACGGCTATCTGGACTTTCTCCTTACCTATTTTTATCGTGAGTTCGAACTCATCGTTATATTCGAGCTCCTGGTCGGTATCGTATAGATATTGGTTATCCGGGTTCGTTTCATCTATGATACGGGCTAACGCATCGACGAGATTGAACGAATAGTGGCGAGGCGCCTCGGCGCGCGAAACAGGAGTTTCCTGCAAATGAAGCACGAGGTCGCTGGCCAGGGAAAGCCTCATGACGCTGTAGCTGAAGCGTATCGGCATGCCGCTGACGTTTGTTTGAATATCCCACGGCCAGGAAAGTGCATGTAGCGTATTCCGCCTGGCGGCGTATTCATAGCAATAGTCGCTTCCTTCGATCCATGAGGTAAATGTCATACCTTCCTGTGCATTGTAATCATCGTAAATTATGTTCAGGTATATATCGTTATTGTGTTTTACTATCGCCATGGTCTCGACGGGAACTACCATCGTGGTATTAACCGTGACGGTTATATCTTTTTCCGCCGTAAAGAGGTCTGCCGGCTTGTAGGCCATCTCCTCATCGTCAAGCATTGTATGCAGGGTGGTGTAATTTCCCGTTCCTGCCGTCCGGGTGTATATGCCGTCGTTTATCACGGCTACCACACGGTAAGTTCCGGCCGGAATCTGTGGGACGAATGCCGCACGGTCGGACACCCGAAGTTCATCCTTTTCATAATGGAAATCGGCGGCAAGATCGCCGCTCTCAGGATTGTAGAAATATAAAGATACACGCTGCACCTTGTCGGGATAGATATGCTTCGGGTTGATGGGCTCGAAAGCTATATACAATCCTTCGGGGCAGTTGCTGTAATCCTCCTTCACACAGCCGCTCATGATCGGCAGCAGGAACAGGATGGCAAGTATCTTGTCTCTTATTTTCATTGGTGCAAGTCAGGCGTCTCGTGGGGTTTAGAAAGAGAGGTCGTCCCCGGAACAACCGGAATCGGCCGTTCCGGGGAGTTGTCTCAAAATACAGAGAGATTACGGTTACCGTATTATTGGAGCACCACCCCGCCTGTGGCAACCTTGTCCCAGTTAGCCACCTTAACGGTGATCTGTACGGTCGTAGCGGATACGATCGGATCTGCCGGATTCACCTCGAACGAGGGAGCGCCCAGGTCTTGTATACCGGTAATATCGAACGTATAGAGGTGGTTACGCAGCACACGGTTCTTCATCATGTCGTCGGTCTCTTCGGTATCGAAGATCGCGAATTTGTGATAGTTCAGACCATCGGTGAATGTGCGAACGTCGGTGATTCCCGCAACCGAATTGGGGAGTGTCGAGTAGATGTGACGCACTTCGTTCACCACTCCGGTGTAGAATGTACCGCCTGCGTAGGGAGTTCCCGCCGTCTCCGTAAGATAGGTTCCTGTTGCGGGATCGACCACCTCCGACTGGTCCGGGGTGTATTTGGTCACGACCTGAATGTAGCTCGTATTGCCGAAATACTGCAGGCCGGTAACTGTGTTTCTGGCAGTGGTGTTTTCTGTCAGATAGAAAGGTTTCGTATTGGCGGGAGCCGCGGTATCTATTGCCTCGAACGTGAAGGAAGTTGGGCAGGAAATCGGCCGTGTTGGGCGACTGGGACGTGCCGTAGGTGGCGTTGTGTTTGGCGCTGGTTACCAGCACGCCTGTGTTGGCGCCGTAGGGCAGGTCGGTGCCGTCCCAAAGGGGAGCAGTGGGAAGATGAATACCAACATAGTTGATGCCTGTGGCTACCGAACCCACTCGATATTCAGCCCCGGAGAAGGTGCCTTTCAAGGGGCTTGTGGCAGTTTTGTCCAATGTAACCGCACCCAATGTCACCTTGGACGAGAGGCGGCCTATGGAAGGAAGGGTGACCTGGGTCGGAACCGCCGTGGTACCGCCGGCGGCGGTCAGCGTCTCCTGACGCCACAGCGATCCCATAAGGAATTCCCCGGAGGTGGCGATATCCGGAACGTTGTTCGCGTAGGTTACGGCCAGATAGGAGTCCATGAAATCGTCGATGTCGCCGCCCGACGGAACAGTGATCCTGCCGTCGCCGTTGTTGACAAATACGAAGTAAAAGAGGTTGCCTGCGCTGACTTCGATGAAATCGGTCGTCTTATACTGGTTTGTGCCATCGGCCTCGAGGGCCATATTCTGCTCGGCACTGTTGAACGAACCGTCTTCGTTGAAGACGGCCACGCTCAACCCCTGGGCGGGATCGACTGTCAATTCGAAATCCTCGGCCGTAGAGGTACCCGCCTCGGCCGCACGGCTGAGCGGAGCGCTTTCAGTGCTGATGACAAGTTGTACACGGCCCTTTTCTCCGGTTGAAGGGCCCGGGCCCTGATTGTCATTTTCGCCACATGCCGTGGCAAAAATCGCGAGTGCGGCAAATACACCCCAAAATTGCTTTTTCATAGGATAAAATGGTTTTTTAATTAGTTAATGTCCGATGTTGTAAGAATTATTCTTTGTCGATCTTTCAATAGTGCCATATATCCTCTTCAAAAAATGTGCCTATTTTCTGCGATCCGGAATGCAGAGCAGGCTAACGCATCGTAATACATTGACAAACATACTTTCAAGCATTAGATTTCAGAGAATATGAACTGCCAATCCCCTATGAAGTTCTCGACACGGGGCGC
>QMCD01003174.1_pt1 | contig 11075 bp, 18 predicted proteins | sample 1821841 | NCBI WGS metagenome assembly QMCD01 (sample SAMN01991225, study PRJNA193472) | Termite gut metagenome, whole genome shotgun sequencing project. | isolation source: worker | host: Macrotermes natalensis | reverse complement strand
CACCACCACCAGAAGAAATAACTCCTTCAACAAAGAAAGCAGCTCCACCCTTACCTTTAGTCCCAGTAGGGTTAGTAGAATCCTCGCCAGGACTTAGAGTACTACCTCCCCCGCCACCTACACCACTACCTATAGTTCCACCGTAACCACCATTCCCACCTCTTCCACCATTACCGTTTGTGTTGGCATCCTCTCCGTTTCCAAAGGCTCCTCCACCTCCTCCACCGCCACCGCGATATACTGATTGAGACCAACCTCCTCCGCCTCCTCCGCCTCCAACTCTCCATGTATTAGAGCCTACTCTTATACTTGTTTCCTCACCTCCTTTAGCAACAGATTGATTATATCTTGCACCTAAACCACCTTTTCCTGGTGTTAATGTACACTCTGTTCCAACAGCAAGTTGCATCCTGACAATACGATACCCACCAGAACCTCCCCCTCCTCCACCAAAACCACCTTGAGGATCTGTACCGGCTCCACCACCTCCGCCAATCATATAAAAAGCATACTCAGTAGTAATAGGAGCTATGAAAGTAGCTGGTTCTGTGTAGCTTCTAGCGGCTATAGCAGTTTTTATACCATAAGAAGGGATTCCTAGTATTTCTTTTACTGCATCAAGAGTACTAACTCCAGTCCCCCCATGAGCAATAGGAAGAATACCGGTGACACCCTGGATATTATTCGCGCTGCCGTTAAAACTGGCCGCGGTCTCACTCTCTAAATTAGTTAAGAAAGTACGGGGTGTCGTTAATGTCCTGGCTGAAGCTACGTTCTTATTGGTATCCGCGGTATTATCGACAAGATTCAACCCTACGTCAGTTTTATTAAGAATCACTGCTCCGGTCTTACCGGCAACAGAAGTAACGGACTCTTGGAACGCTCCAAAAGCGGTAGTAATCTGTGCCGCAACACCACGGGGAGTAGCTGCTTTATTCAGGCTGGTATTATCATTAGACCGGGCAAGAATAGTCATACCCTGCGTACCGTCCGTAGTCGCGGTAGCGGCGCCTGCGACAGGAATAACCGGAGCAGGTACATATAACTTATTAGAATCTACCCGAAGCTGATTACCGGCGCTACCAGACACGATATTTGCCGCGGTAACAAGAAGCCCGCCATCAGTACCGATAGTAATCAAGTTAGCCGCATCAAGACTACGCGCCCTGGACGGTAGCACAACAAATTTTCCGCTGGCTATCTCCAACATATTCCGTGTCGTACCAGGGGTAGGACCAAGCAAATCAGCTATTTTGACATATAAGTCGCCTGTACTGTCTAACCCAAGGCCACCGTTAGTTACAAGATAGCTGGTATCTATTACAGCCGGCGGAACATAAAACTTATTGTCTCCGCCAAGCTTAAGACGGTTATTTGCATCCGTCGATATTTCCGCGGTTAGATTGACAGGGGGCACGCGCAACTTACCATCAGTACCGGTAGTAAGCGTATTATTCCCATCAGCGGTTATTAGCCCAGCGAGCGATAAAGTAACCCCATTAGGCCCAACACTTAATGGAGAATTTGGATCAAGCTGAACTGTGATCTTATAATTATCTACCTTAATAGAATTATCCCCGGCAGTATAAACCTGAGCCAAGGTGGAAAGGTCAACATATAACTCCTGGTCTCCAGAAGTTGTAGTCAAATGAAGAACTAAATAAGTACCGGCCGGCTGCCCGGATGGATTGGTCACAATAGTAGCGTCGCGTATGCCGGTAGAAGAAGGCAGGATAAAACTGGAAATAACCGTACCATTCTTACCTATAAGCTGAATAGTATTAGTTGCCGCAATAAAATTAAGACGGACATTACCTTTTATGCCAAGGGTACTCTTGGTCAAAATCTGGTCCGTACTATCTATGCGAAGAGAATCGCTGACAGAAACGTAGAGCTTGCCATCCGTATCCGCTTTAACTACCGCGTTATCACTCTTAGTTGAAATAAGACTATCCGGGTTAGCCGCGGCAACATAGAGCTTGTTATCGGAAGCTACATGTAATGCGTTACCGGAATTAACCGAAACAAAATTCGCCGGATTTTCCCCTCCGTAGAATACCTTATTATCCATAGTAGCTAAAGATAACCGGTTACCGGAGTCATTTGAAATAATATCCGCCGCTCGTACTCCAGGATAAAATACACGTCCATCTGACCCGGAAACCAGCACGTTACCTACGTCTCTGGAAATTACGCCGGCCGCGGGTATATTATCTACCTTCAACAAATTATCCGTGCCTAAAGTAATATAGTTCGGCACGTCTTGGGATATAACAGTCGAAGCATCCACAGATATTACACGTAACTTTCCGTCGTTNTCGTTACCTGTAGTTATAGCATTTGGCTTCTGCGCGGATATAAGATCGCCTGGGTCATTTACCCCACTGTCAGGTACAAATAGACCTCCATCTGTACCTACAGCTAAACTATTCCGCATATCAGTGGAAACTTGAATGGAATCTCCAGGGATAACTTCCGCGCCAATAGATATCTCGCGGTGTAAGTGAGCAATATTATCGTGTATTACCGGATTCTTTTTGACTGCCATCTCTTTTCTCCTGTCCTTTAATAGATAAATCTCGCTGTAATAAACGAATCTCAATGAAACGATTATTAGCAGTCTCCACTTGGGTCTCCAGCTCCGCTATTTTAACCAACGCGGCCTCAAGCGTAACCGGATACGTAACAAAACCTGTAATCTCAAATGGCGCCAAAAGATATTCCGGCACCCTATTGTCCTGGTAAATCACGGGAGGTATGTTGGAAGCTCCGCAAGCCGTCAAGAAAAGCGTCAGGAATAACAGTACGCAGCAAATTTTGAGCCTCGGCACTATCCGCGGCAAGCGCTGAGAGTCTTCTTTCAAACCCTCTAAGCTGCTGAATCCGTGCTTCATCCGCTTTCTCCAGGCGCTCGGTCGCTTCTTCCACACGTTTCGAGCGCTCGACTTCTGTTTCTAACGTCTGCATAAGCTGAGTCACATGGTTTGTCAACGCCTCGTTCTGCCGTTCTAAATCTATAAACCGGTTCCACCCAAAATATATAATGCCGCCAATGATTACTGCAATAAACATGTAAACAAACTTGCCCTTAAAAAAATTAATTATCATACCAAACAAAACGCCCATTATACGCTCCTTTATCTGTCTGTACTTCTACGCCCTCCAGAACCCTGCCTACGATCTAACGTATCGGTTCCTTGAATAGCCTCTTCCAACTTTTTTTGATCTTCCTCCGTGCCGCCTATCGCCTGATTCATCTTCTCAGCAGCCTGGCGCCGGATAAGATTAAGCAATACATCCACAACCGGAGGAAGCGGCATCCCTAACTTTTTCATATTCTTTATAATGCTGCCTAACTCAGTTATACAGCAGCAGACCAGGAGGAAATTAACAAGCTGCAAGTTCATCCCTGTCCATAAAAAGAATGCCAGACTCATGCCTCCAAACAGACTGACTATACATACATAGGTAAATAGTTTCCTTACCCAATACAGTACGAATTTAGGACTCCATCGGTCAGTCTTAACCGCTCTCCAGGTACCCAGAGCTAAGTCAACCCCGGAAAATAACAGATAGACATTAAGGATAATCACTTGTCCATGGAATAAATCAATATAGATAGTAGCTAATGCGGCTAAAAAACTCTTAATCCCCGCACCAGCCCATAATTGCGACACATAATATTGGACTGTCTCCATAATATCTCTCCATGTCTCCCCCATATATTTACCGCTCCTGCCACTCGCCCAGTATCATTTGACGCGAAAGCTGCCTAGCCCGCCGGCCGACTTGCGTAGCCCATTTAGAACTCAGCATCTCGCTTCCCGCCTCGCCATAGTGGCCGGTCTCTACCAGCTTCAATGTTTTAGAAAACCCTAATAGACCTTTAACTCCTAAATTAAAGGACATATTATATAAAACAGCTTGTCTTGGAGCGTTAAGAACGCCTATCCACGGCAGTGATTTATCAACCGCGGCCATATGCTCAGCTGCGTCCTGGTCCAGTAACTCAAAAGCTCTCTCTTCAGTAATACGGTCGCCTACTGAAGCTACGCCTGGTACGGGGGCAGCAATACAGTTATGCCCGACGCCGATAGTAAGTATACCCATCGTATCTAAGTACGCCTGCAACCGTAACCCCTCGTGGTCAATCAATTGTTTTATAAATTTTTTACAATTGTCTCCTCCTAACATACTATACCTCCTTATGTAAAAATAAAAGCGAGCCGACTTTACCACAAAGATAACGCCGTACTCGCTCCAAAATGACCATAACACTATTTTATATTAAGGGGCAAGTATTTTAAAACACAATTCTCCATTCTCCGTATAAGTCTATGATGCTCCCTATCCAACTGAAGCTTACGTGCCTGTTGAGTCAAGTCGTCCACGATAGCAACATTCCACATATCCCCCATTAATATTTCCATTACTTCATGAAATGCTACCTTTCGTAAAGCGTCCTCAGTAACTTCCGTACTGCCCCAATCCGTACTTAATGTTATAGTCACATTTTTACCTACTCCCGTATGCCAACAGCTTGTAGCTTTATTACCTTCAGACAACTCATGCCTAAAATCCACCTCCCAATCATATAGGCCAAATAAAACTATAAATATCCTAACATGATACTTAAAAGTATCCATGTCCTCTTCAGTAGTAATATTAGCATATTCTTCCATATCTACGCCATATCATCCGCTAACGCAGCGTAACCAATCAGGTCTGTTAAATTGTCCTGCTTATGCTGATGAGACTCCCTGGCAATTTTAAGCAACACCATAAGCATGGCTACATCACGAGGGGATAAATAAGGACCGGTCCATTCAGGATTGTAATTACTTACTACTTTATCCAGGTAGAGCATCCAATACTTCGCTATGGTGCTAAACGAATCTTCAGGATTTCCGTACTGGTCCTGACGCTCCTTGTTTATTATACTATAAGCCTCTTTAAGTATCGCTCCTCTTTCTTTCCTATTTTCCGGAGCAACAAACTTTATACCAATATTGGTATCCATATCTATAGTAGCTGAATTTTTTACTACGCAATCCTTACAAATTCCTATACAACTCTTAGCTTCACAAGGCCCTTCAATTTCATAATCGTGTGATACCATAATAATTTACTCCTATTTATTAAAAAGTATTGACAACACGGCAAACATGTACTATCGTATTTTTACGTGTACCAGTTCGCCACCGACTACACGAGTTTATCTCCCGCAAGCCTCCTTTCCACCAAGACCCTCCCCTGGCAAGCCCTCCAGACGGAGGGTCTTCCTTTTTATGTCATATAGAACAATCATAGGCTATCTATCAGGTCACTAAGTTCCCTATGCCTATTCGGATCTCCAAAATCAGCCGCGGCTATGTCCTCCACTGTAGGCGGCTGATATACGCTCTGGTTGTTAAGCAACGCCTGGGCCTGGGCTTGTAACGCGGCAACATCCGGATAAGCAGTCGGCGCCGCGGGCGCTTGGGTAGTTTGATACCGTGGCTGGTCCTGGAGTGGCGTAGCTTCGTACTGCTGTGTATATGGGTTAAAGTACGGAGTAGCCGCAGTTTGTTGGGGCGGCTGATGTATACTTAGGTTCGCATTTTGGCCGGGCTGCCTATTATATTCGGGGTGAAGCGTAGCCCAGGTATTACCTACGCGCACATTATGTACAGCGGTGGCTGAAACACCTAATTCTTTGGCAAGCGCCCGCGTCGGTGTATTTATTTGGGAATGAATATACCTAACGCTAGCTTCTGTTAAATGTACGCGCCTTACCACGGCATGTGCATACGTTGACTTAAAACGTCCCATGTTAACTTCCTCCTTGTTTTTTCATGTGTAACGTATGCAACATATAAACTAGGTTACCGCGGTTGTCAAGTTAAAAATTTAAATACTTGTTAACATTGTTACCTTACAAGGCGGCTTTCAAAATCTATACGATGGCCTGTGTTCACCTGTTCCGTTTCCCGTGTTAATGACTATAATTGCCTCGTTTGACCCGCGCTAGTTTCCGGTCAACAGGACACCTACCCCCCATTAAGTTAACACGGTGATAGTTGTGAAAAACATAGTTGTGTGTTAACAGAGGAAAATAAAAAATTTTAGGATTCTGAGCTGTTTTGAGGAGTTTGGAGAGTTTGTGTGTAACTACGTATACATGTCCTCTCTGGGGTCAGCCTGGTCCACGTCCAAAAGCCCCTCCCCTCCCGTAACTCCCTAAACGCTCCAAACTATCCTATCCCGCGCAACTCCCCCGGCCAATTCTAATGCGCCTAACTATTTGAAATAACTAATCTTTTCTTTCCTATTGCATTATTATCCTATTAGTGTATAAATAAGTCATGCTTTTGCAACGATCTTTGACATAGTGCCTATGTGGTTTCCCAGCCGTTGCCATTGTGCAGGGATGTACAACTGGTTTCCCGCCTGGAGCGCCACATATATGGCAATCTCTCCGGCAGGGACTCACAGAGAAAACCGGCAGAGACTCCGAATAGGGATTATAACAGCATGTTACAGCGTGCCGCTAGGGAGTCTACGCCATGACGCACGCAACACAATCCACTACAGGCAGACGGCAACGCCGCACAACCACGCAAAATCAGCCCGCACAACCGGCAGACATCCAGCCCGCACAACCGGCAGACGTATCACTATTGGAGCTGGCCGCAACAGCGGAAACAGTCCATACGGTGGCGCTCGATCTCGCAACGGCACGCGGTATCATCAAACAGGGAGCGGCCTATATCCAGACCGGCGAGCGACTGATTAGCCAGGTAATCCACGCGGGGATATACGATGCAATATATCAGGATAACCTTACGATATTGCAGGAGTTAATCGCCGAAACACACGGAAAACTGGACGCGGCACGCGGCATAATCCGCGCAATCCATATCATGACCGGAGCCGTGCGCCGTGAGGCGCAAACGGGCGTATGGTATTACGCAGAGGAACGCGGAATTATTGCCCTAGACAAACAAGGCAAGCTCTCATATCGTGACAGATACCGGGATGCTCTGGAACGTATACGGGATAACTATCTAACTAGATGGTTTAACCGTCCGCTAAAGAGCCTCAATGGGCTTGTACGCGATGAAAAGCCATTGCTCACACAACGCGGCATTTTGTCCCACGTTTCCAAGGTCAAAAAGGCCGAATTCGCCGCGCAGGACCGCGCATTTATCAAGGCATACCTGAGATCGTTTGACGAGTTTTTCGTCCAGTGGGAACGAGAACACGGTGAGAACTCGCCGACGACATTACCAAACGGCAATTCCCGCCACAACGGCCGGCCGAATCAGACAGAAACACGTTAATATTTAACCGCGGTACGTTGTAACATGCTGTTATAATTCCTATTTAACAGGCAAGAAGGCTAATTTTACCAGCCTTCTTGCCTCTTTTGTCGCGCTTGTCGTACAGATAGGCGTTTTTTTACTACTTACAGTAGGATAAAAGTATCTATTGACAACCGGACTGACTAAATGTCCATTCTGTTATTATCTGAATAGCTGTCTAGTATTATGAGCTAATTCTGAGATGCAAGTCTTCTTGCACTAATTATCTATCCTGAGATATTATCTGTAAAACCCACAGTGGCCTCGTTTTTTAGTTATTTTCTGGCGGTACTTTTTGCTGCGTTTTTGTACGAATGTACTGGGAGAGTAAGAAGAAAAGAATAAAATATATAATATTATATTTATTATTTCTTCTTTTTCTTGTACCGGAAAAGTGAGGCATTTTTCTGAGGGCTCTTGGAAATTAGTCTCTTTTCGGCGATCCATGAATTTTAGGCAATAATATATGTTATATATTAAAATTTATCCAAGAACTACAAGCACTTAAACGCCCCAAAACTACAAAACCGCTGGCTTTTCCTAAAAAGCCACTGTGAGTATTGTTTGACACTTCAGATAATCTCTCAGGATAGATATTCTACACTTGTTCTCCTAAGCTCAGGATAGACATTTCGTTAAACTTCTATCTAAGTTCAGGATCGACATTTATCATCATAATCCATAAGTTCAGGATCGATATTTTCTTGACATATTTTTAAATTCCTAATAGGATTCAGTTATGAAAACATATCTATCTATTATTCGCCCTGACGGGCTTCCCCACCATTATCTTTGCCGCTGTGTATGCGGCAATACCCTGACGGTATCCTTCGAGGATTTCCGTACGGGAAAAGTCACCTCTTGCGGGTGTAAAAATCCAAGCCCGTTCAGCCCCCAAACGCTCCAAGCCTACAAGCAGTTCGCCCCCGGTACTAAACAGCTATATAAAATATGGCGCCGCTTAGTACAAAATATACGTAAAAAGGCGTTAGCTAACGGCTATATGCCCGGAGAGAAAATATATCCGCCCTGGTTAGAATACGTAATTTTTGCCCACTGGGCCATAGATAACGGATACCGGGACGGCATGCATCTATCTCCAGTACCGATAGGAGCCAGCTATTGCCCGCTGAATTGCCGTTGGGTCATTGAGTCTCGTGGACGGCCACGCGGAGTACAAAATAGAGCTAAATCCGTTATTATAAACGGCGTGGAATTTAACGTCCAGGCTTTAGCCAGGACTTGCGGGCTAACCTATCCTGTATTGTACCAGCGCCTGCGTACAGGCTGGAGCTTGCTTGACGCTATGACTATCAGGAAACGTCGTAAAAACCTTAAATTAAAAGGAGAATTATCATGAGTACTGAATTATCGCCGTCTCTGCGTAGGAATTTGATTATGCGTGAGGTCCGCCGGTCCATAGCTCACGGCAAGCCTTGCCGGACCATCATAGTACAAGACAACGTACTACCAGAAAATAATCAGATACAAGACGACAAGTCGCCAAACTATCCTGGCCGGGGAAACCAACCTATATTTTACGTGCAGGTTTCGTCGTGAGCGGCCGAACTGGGTTAAAATGGTATGAAGACCCGCAAAGCGATGAAATAGCCGCTGTAGCTCCCCGTAAGGAGTTCACAGCGGTACATTATGCGCTGGTTTCAGGTTCAACTATTGGTTCAACTGAACCATTGGTTCTAGCCAGCTACAGCACCATGTTTATACAGATGCTTGTTTCCGGCTGGAGCCTGGTTGAGGCCGTAGCTAAATGCGAGGAACGCGGGTCTTATATGCGGAGTAAAGGCATACCGCATGACGCTTATTGTATGATTGTACATCAGGTACAAGATTCATTGGAAGTATATTCCAGAAGTCCATGGGGTTTATTTAAAACCGGCAGGGTATTCTTATCCGTACAGCCAAGTAAAATACATAAGGAGGATACGGCTAAACGTATTAAAGAGATTGCTGGGCAGGGGCTTGTATTTTCTATTAACGACGTGTGGCACATATAAAATTCAGGAGAATTGCTATGAAAGAATACAGAGATTTTTATAAAAAAGCGGTGGAAGCGGCTGATAGTTTATTTGATGATGTGGCTGGGCAGACTGTTGAAAGTTGTACATCTTTGGTATTTCTGGAGACGGAAGAGCGTTTTTTGACCAATATTTCTAAGAATGGACGGTATAATCTTGTTACTTTTACAAGAATACTTTGCGCTCTATTGAGTAATTTTTCTGAGGAACTTGCGTCAGGACACCCGGAAAGTAATAATATAGATAAGAATACCCGTATTAGTATGGCTAGAAAAGCGATTATTTCAGTTATTGTAATGCGTGAGGCCCAAAGAGATAATGGAGACTATGATACAGATACGGAGGTGGAACATGGCGTCCAGTAATAGCGAGAAGTCTCACGTCAGTTTAGGACAGAAATGGTGTCCTATATGTGGCCATATGTATGACGATTGTGTGTTATTGGAGACTCGTATAGTCGACGGTAAATTACTTAAGTCGTTCGACTCGCGTACATGTATAGGCGTGGACCTCTGTCCGGATTGTATGGTCAAGGTGGACTCCGGCGAGTTTGTAGCCTTTATGGTCTGTGAGGAGCGTGACTGCACTAAATGCAACCAGTATGCGAATAAAGACCGGTGGGCCTATCAGACACAAGACAGAAAGGCATGTAAGAATGGCCGGCAGTGTGACAAGAACCACTACCCGGACCCGGCGCAACAAGGGGTTTATATGCGACGGACAGGAGACGGCTTTCTTTTGCGTAAAACTGTGGCGGACGAGCTGTTTAGTAGAGCAGTAGGTCCTATAAACCACTGTGACGCTGAGCTGTTTCATAAAATATTGTCCATGACTGAAGGATACAACGAGGGGAGCGCATGAGAAATATAATATTCGGTATAATTCTGTTCTGTTTTATATTTTTGATATCCTTTTTTATAGCCTTTCCTGTGGCAGGAGCACAGGAGCCACAAGGATATCGTCCATCTATGGAAGAGCGACAAGACGCCTACCGTATTGCGGTAAGTAATCCGGCCATCACTTATTTGCTTACGGCTATAGGATACCACTGTTGGCATAATGGCAATGAGTACGGTGCGAATTTTAGTATTATGCGTCCGCCGTTATCAGATAATGCGGCCATGCAGTGCAGTGTGGATGCTATAATGTTTTATCTGCAAGGGAGAAATTAATTATGGATACTGTTAGAGTACTAGTAGACGGACATCATGGGCAATATATTGCGAGAGTATTTTGTATATTTAAAAATACAGAAGAGTGGGGGGGTATCGTCGGATCAGAAGGAGATACTTCTAGCTGGTCCTGACCATCAGGACTATTGGGATACATGGAATACAGTTCTTAATAATGCATACTTTATAGACCCCGATACAAATATGCGGTGGTATTTATATCAAGGCGATAGTGGGGATTTGTTCGCTGTAATTGAGGGTTATGATATGGAGGGCTGATAGTGCGTAAAATAAGTCAACTGGCGGCGGAGGCTTTTATTAATAGAGAACCACGTAGCTTTGGTAATACTTTCGTGGAGGTAGCATTAACTACAATTAATCATAAACATGAAGAATTAGTCCGTATGTTTTTATTTGGTAATTGTATAGCTGGATGGAATCCAAAAGAGAAAATCTTTTCTACAACATGTGCTGGTTATCCATCTATAACAACTAAAGAACGGTTAAATACTTTAATAAACCAT
>QMCD01002507.1_pt2 | contig 11075 bp, 12 predicted proteins | sample 1821841 | NCBI WGS metagenome assembly QMCD01 (sample SAMN01991225, study PRJNA193472) | Termite gut metagenome, whole genome shotgun sequencing project. | isolation source: worker | host: Macrotermes natalensis | reverse complement strand
CCGTTCTGGGCGGCCTGACCCCCAAACCGATTTTTGCCGTTCCCACCTCCGTGGGCTACGGACAGGCCCAAAATGGGGCCACGGCCCTGAACAGCATGCTGGTGAGCTGCGCCCCCGGCATCGGGGTCTTCAACATCGACAACGGCTACGGCGCGGCCTGCGCGGCCGCCAGGGTGTTGAATTTATTGATTTAAATCATCTTACCCTGTAATCTCTCATAAAGCCAAGAGAAAATTCGTAGCCTTCATACAGGTGGGCACATGAACTGATGTTGGCTTCACGCTGGCGCTGCGCGGCTTCATTCTGATTGAGCCTCGGCGGCGGCTAGATATTCGCTCTGTTTGGCCGCCAAAGCGGCCTGGAACTGGGCGTCTTTTTCCTGCTGATAGCGGGTTTGGGCCGATTTGTCTTCACATATCTGGGCGATGCTCTTTTCCGGCCAGATTATTTCATCCAAATCATTTTTGGCCACCTCCGTATCGCATACGGATTCAATATATAAAACCGGTTCCTCATCTTGGTTATAGTTATATAAATACCTGATGCCGCCTTCATTCCGCCAATGCAGGGCATCTGGGATATCCTCGCTGACATAGCCTAAATGTGTGCGGAAAGTTGCTGTTTTATCAAAAGACTTAATTTTGCCGCCACTTAGTGCCAACGCCAAACCATTTGAAGCAAAATTATCTGCGGCTTCAAAGGCGGGTTTAATGACCCATTCGCCTTCCGTATTTATATAACCATATTTGCCGCCGCTTTTGGCCGGCGCCAAACCATTTGAAGCAAAACTACCTACGTTTTCAAAGGCGGGTTTAATGACCCATTCGCCTTCTGCATTTATATGGCCATATTTGCCGCCGCTTTTGGCCAACGCCAAACCATTTGAAGCAAAACTATCTGCCGTCTTCAAAGGCGGGTTTAATGACCCATTCGCCTTCCGTATTTATACAACCATATTTGCCGCCGCTTTTTGCCCACGCCAAACCGTTTGAAGCAAAACTAACTGCGTATTCAAAGACAGGTTTAATGACCCATTCCCCTTTCGTGTTTATATAGCCATATTTGAAGCCGCTTTTTGCCCGCGCCAAACCATTTGAAGCAAAACTACCTGCGTCTTCAAAGGCGGGTTTAATGACCCATTCGCCTTCCGTATTTATATAGCCATATTTGCCGCCGCTTTTTGCCAACGCCAAACCATTTGAATCAAAACTCCCTGCCTCTTCAAAGGCGGGTTTAATGAACCATTTTAAATCAAAACTCACTGCGTCTTCAAAGACAGGTTTAATGACCCATTCACCTTCCGTATTTATATAACCCCATTTGCCGCCGCTTTTTGCCAACGCCAAACCATTTGAATCAAAACTCCCTGCCTCTTCAAAGACAGGTTTAATGACCCATTCGCCTTCCATATTTATATAGCCATATTTGCCGCCGCTTCCTGCCAACGCCAAACCATTTGAAGCAAAACTCCCTGCCTCTTCAAAAGCAGGTTTAACGATCCATTCCCCTTGCGCATTGATTCGGCCGATCTTGCCCCTATATTGCACCCAGGCCAGGCCTTCGGCGTTAAAGGGATTGGCGGCTTCGAATCTTGGCTTCATAACCCACCGGCCCCGCACATCCACATAGCCGCACCGGTCTTCCACGCAGACGGCGAACAAGACGTTTTTATCCGTATCAGCCTGGCCTGCCGACGGACTGAGAATCAGGACCAAAGAAATGAAAATACCGCGAAAAGCCCGGCCCAAAAGATTGCTGAACATAACCCCTCGCCCAATATTGCTGTGTTTCCGCCAAATTAAGGGCAATGCGGAACAATATCCGCTGTTTTCCCATAGTGACACCCTGTGAATCGTATGCTTGTTACTATTACATATTTACAGTATTCAGTCAATGGTTTTGGCAGCGGTTCTTCAGGGCAATCGCTTCTTGGCTATGCGGCTCTCCCACTCCTTCGCCCCGGCGAAGGCCGGGGTCCATTTCCAGTGAATTGGGGTGGCGGCCTTCGCCGGGATGACGGAGTGGGAGAGTCGCATAGCTTTCAAGCTATTGTCCCGCGCTCGGGTATTTTTTCGGTTGTTTTTTTTATGTCTCAATGATAACATTAAAAAGCTACAGTAAGCGGCATCAATAAAAGTTCAGGTTTAATACAATTATTAACTGAGAGGTTTCATTTTGTCAGTTTATCATAGGATGGGCTTTTGTGCGGGAGAAGAACGGATTGTTCCCCATTATTTTTTCCACCCCTTTACTATGTTCAGCACTAAAGCTGTAAGCGTCGCTTACTGTATATTGGCACCATTTTTGCCTTCTCTCTCTCTCTCTCTCTCTCTTCTACCTGAATCGCTTTATTGATCAAAGAATCCCCAATGAACGATTCACGAGTAATATATCTGGACATACTGAGAATTGTCGCCACCTATTCGGTCATTGTCCTTCATACCTCCGCGGACGTCATACACGCGAATTCGGTTCCGCAATGGCTTGCATGGCAGATAGCCAATGTATTTGACAGCTTCTCGCGTTTTGGGGTGCCCATATTTTTTATGATCAGCGGAGCCCTGCTTTTGGGCGGCAACGGAGATTTGAACTATAAGAAAGTTTTACGGAAAAATGTCCCGCGGCTTTTAACGGCTTATATTTTCTGGTCAATGTTCTATGGAATGACTCGGAGCGACAGTTTGAGCAGTTTTTGGATGAATACTTTTTCTCATCGTTATCACCTTTGGTTTTTGCCGTCTCTGATCGGCGTATATCTTGTGGCGCCGGTTTTAAAGCTGGCTGTGGAAAAAAAAGAGGTGTTCAATTATTTATTGGCGCTTACATTTGCGTTTGCCATTTTAGCCCCCACATTGCAGAGCATCCCGGAAGCCAAGTATGTTTTTGGCTATTTTGATAGGGTTTCCAACAGAATGTGGCATTATGGGGTTTTTTACTTTCTGCTTGGGCACTGGCTTGATATATCGGTTTTCAACAGAAAAAGCCTGGTTCTTTTTGCCCTTATCACAATAAGCAGCGGTACGGCAATCGCCATATTAACTTCCAGCGCCTCGTTGAAGGCCGGACACTTTATCGGTACATATTACGCCTATAATCATTTTTTTGTTGCGCTGTCCGCAATTGCCGTATTTGTTTTATGCAAACATATATTTTCACCTGCATCAAAATTATACTCTTTTATAGCCGATAAAGAACAGATAATTAAAACCATAGTATGGATGTCTAACCTTACTTTTGGCATATACCTTATGCATGTATATATATTAGATGCAATTTTTCCTCTCGTCAGTCCAATGGCCAGTGCGAATCCTTCGCTGATTGTTGCCGTGATTCCTTTGCTTTCATTTATTATTTTCATCATTGGCCTTGATGTGACCGCGCTCTTGAAAAAAGCCAAATTTATCGCCAGATATATCGTCTGATCCATAACTATGGAACACAATGGATAAAAATACTGACAATAAAAGATATCTGGTCATACATGCCGATGATTTCGGGCAGCAGTATTGTTGCAATGAGGGCATATTCGCGGCCGCGCGGAACGGTTTATTAAGTTCCACCTGCCTGCGGGCCAACGGGGTCGCCCTGCGTGAGGCAATCGATTTTCTGCCGTCCCATCCCGGCCTGGGGGTGGGGGTTCACATCTGCCTTAATGAAGGCCCGGTATTGGCCCCCCCCTCTCAAGTCCCATTGCTGGCTGATGGCAACGGTAATTTTCGCTATACAGGCATAGAGGGTTTTGTTCGTTTGGGGCTGATGGGATTCCAAAAAAAGATGCGGCAACAGGTCGAGACCGAAATGAGGGCGCAGATAGAAGCCCTTATGGAAAAAGTCGCGCTGGATCATCTGAATGGGCACCTGCATGTTCATGCCATCCCCTGGATTTTTAAAATTTGTCTTTCCCTGTGCGAAGAGTACGGCATCCCCTTCATTCGCCTGCCTTTCGAGCCTTTTAACTGGAAGGCCTGCAAAAAACATTTCCCGTCCTTTCTCCATATGTGCCATTACATAAACCTGATGCGTTGGCAACCGATCAATATGTGGCGCCTTAAAAAAACCAAGGTTCATTCCAACACCCATTTTTTGGGGCTGTTGCACTCTTCCCATATGACAAAGCCAATTGCGCTGGAGCTGCTTGAAACCCGCCAAGGCCGGAAGATCACTGAGATTTTGTTCCATCCGGCCATACCTGTGGATGAGAAATTTTTCCTGGCCGACTATGTGGAAAATTTCTGCCTCAGCCCCCTGCGGCTGCAGGAACTTGCGGCGCTGACATCTTTGGAGCTGAAGGATCATATATCAAAACAGCGGTATACAGTAACCAATTACCGTGAGTTGGCCGGAATCAGGGCCGGAAAGATGTGTTGTGGCTTATGACGCGTTTGAATAAATACGGTTTTATTTTTATTGTATTATCCGTCTTTGGGGTGATGTTGATTTTGAATTTTCTCACCCCGTTTTTGGCTGATGACCATAACCTGCTCAGACATTCCAACAATCTCGGTGTGCTTAAGGCCGGCTATTCCCACTATTTTAACACAAATGGGCGGGCCGTTCTGACCTCGCTGGCTTTTTTTTTCCTGCCCATGCCCAAGGCTGTATTTAATATATGCAACTCACTCATGTTCACCTGGCTTACCCTGCTGATCTATTTCTACGCCAACCCCGCCGCCTGTGATAACAAGCGATACAACCTGCCCTTATATTTATTCATACTTTTTCTTATAGGCACCCAATCACACCTGTTCGGCCAAACCTTTCTTTGGATTTCTGGGTCTATCAATTATTTGTGGGGAATAGGCATAATTCTCAGCTTTGTTTTTATATATTACTGGAATCTGGTTCTTGGGCGAAGCTTCTTTAAGCGGCCGCTTCCGGCTAACGTTCTCTTCCACTTTATGTTTCTGGGCGGATTCATTGCCGGAGCGTGCAATGAGAACACTTCTGGCGGCGGCATTATTTTAATAATCGCCATGCTGGCTTATGGGGCAAAGTGTGGGAACAATCCACGTTCATGGCATTTTTCCGGGCTGCTTGGCGCTTTCACCGGCTTTCTCTTTCTGGTCATGTCGCCGGGAGGGGCCAAGCGTGCCCAAATTTTTAAAACCGATGCCGACCCCTTCCTTCAGTTATTTGACAGAATCGTAAATTGCACGCTCTTTCTCAGGGATGTCGTCCCCTTGCTTGTGCTGATATTCGTAGTTTTATTTATTGTTCAGGCCGTTATGAACAAAAACCGAAGCAGCAATTACCTGGCGGCGATGCTTTTTCTGGCAGCCATTGCCACGGCATATGCTTTGATTTTAAGCCCTTTTCAAGCCGGAAGGGCGATGTTTGGGCCAACGATATTATTGATGACCTCTTGCGCATATGTTTTTGGCTGTGTAAAAATGGACAGTGACTGGGGGAAAATATTGACCCTGACCTTGACGGCGCTTCTGGGCGTTCAATTTTTTGGTCTGACCATACAGGGCGGAGTTGAAATCGCCAAGCTTCACATCAACTACCAAAAGCGCGTCAGTTACATCGTATGCCAAAGAGAGGCCGGAGCCAAAGATTTGATGGTGACCCCTTTCCCCCTGCCGAAAACCAAGTATTCCGCCACCTTTGGTATTTCAGATGTTGGCGGCGAAGGCTTTTGGGTCAACGACGCATATGGCGCATATTTCGGCCTCAACAGCATTACCGCTGTTGATCGTAAGAAATGGGATGCTGAGTATAAGAACATAAACCCGCAATGCGGCGTTCCGTATTGATATACTTTATGCATTATTGAGGATATAAATATGTTGTCTGTTATCGTTCCTTCTTATAATGAGGGAGCATCAGTGGGGCTGGCCGCTGAAAAAGTGGGCCAGATTTTAAAGGCCGCGAAAATCGATTATGAGATAATTTTCGTTGACGACGGTTCAACAGACGAAACATATGAACAGATATTGAAAACGGCATCTGAAGACGTCGCTATACGTGGCTTGTCTTTCAGCCGCAATTTCGGCAAGGAGGCCGCCGTTTTCGCCGGACTGGCAGCGGCCAAAGGTGATTGTTGCATTGTTATGGATTGTGATTTGCAGCACCCCCCTGATGTGATGCCCGAGATGTATAATTTATGGCTCGCCGGGTATCAGATAGTGGAAGGGGTAAAGGCTGATCGCGGCAAAGAAACACGTTTTTACCGTTTAGCGAGCGGCCTTTTTTACCACCTCATAAGCAATTTTTCAGGAATGGATTTAAGGGGCTCGTCAGATTACAAGTTGCTTGACCGAAAAGTTGTTGACAGTCTGCTCAGTCTTGCGGAGAGAAATAAGTTTTTTCGCGGGCTGTCCTCCTGGCTGGGCTATAAGTCAACCCGCCTGGAATACAGAGTGGCGGATAGGGTCCGCGGGGAAAGCAAATGGCCATTTTTAAAACTTCTAAAGTATGGCATTAATAACATTAGTAATTTCACATCCATGCCTCTTTATCTTGTCAGTCTTTTAGGCTGCCTTATGCTGATCTCATCGCTCATTTTAGGCACACAAACCGTAATTTTCTATTTCATGGGCAAGTCAATGGCAGGGTTTTCAACAGTCATTTTGCTTATTTTGCTGACAGGCGGCATAATAATGGTCAGCCTGGGAATAATAGGCCACTATATAGCGAAAATATACGATGAAGTAAAGAACAGGCCCATGTATATCATTGACAAGACCACAGACAAATTCTAACGCCTGCCCCGCTTGTTTGGTTTTTTTCCAAAATCCGAAAGGTAAAAAAACAGGCCCCAAAAAGAGCAGGCGATAAGCACAAACCTGAACAAGAGAAAAATGTTGGCCCAGCTTATCGCCGCGTGAACGCTCTGGTTTTGCAAGAGATTGATGGCTCCGGCAAAGGCTAATTCTCCGGCCCCTATTCCTCCGGCGGGCAACGGCGCGAGGTTTGCCAGAAATCCGGCCGTAGAGGCGAAAAGAGTTTTTGAAAACGTAGGGGCATCCAGCCCAAGCAAGGCCAAAGCACAACACCAGACGGCGGCGGCCGTAAACAGTTGAGACGCTATTGACAGAAATAAAGACAGGGATAAGACCTTCCATTTGCCTTTATAATACAGAACTGCCTGTATTATGTCGATAAGCAGAGCTTTTCCAGTAAATGGCCGGCTCTGCAGTAGAGCGGCCGGGACAGTATCCGCACGCCATAAAAAGCAAAGCGACATCATAAAAAAAAACGCGCATAAAATGGCGATACCTATTAAAACCTGCCCCACCCCACCGCCCATAAGAATGTCTCCCTTGTAAAACATGGCCATGCTGGCCAGCATCGTTATAATCAGAAGGCCGGCCAACCCAATTAATCTATCAAACGTTACAATAACGAAGGCTTCCAGTTTGCTTGGCAGATGCTGGCCCAGCATATAGCCCTTGACGAGGTCGCCGCCCAGGTTGCCAATGGCAAAAATGGAAAAAAACTGGCCAACCATGGAATAGGATATGCTGGCGTAAAAGCCGCATTCAAAACCGGCCCCTTTTATCAAATAAAAAAAACGAACAATGCAAAGGAACATTTGAATAAGTAATAAAACGAGAGCCAAAGCAATATAGAAAAAACTTTGGCTTGTGAAGCTGAAGGCTGACAAGTCAATTTTATTCTGCATCACCAATATGGTCAGCAAGATGACCACCACTGACAGTTTGATAATTTTTTTCAGAAAGGAGGATTTATTGCGTTCCGGTCTTTGTCTCTGTATTTCTTCGATAGTTTTCATAGCTGTTTTTCTGCATATTGGCGCGACGGACAAATACCTTGTCTATGCTGGAAGCTTGCTTATCCATATTGTTTCAGTTCTATCCCGCAGCAAAAAGGGTCGACAACTTCTAAAACAAGTCTAAGTCCAAATAGTTGATAAAGAAAGAATTAGGCGGCGGAGGAGGTTCCGATCCGGTCAAATCCTTGTAGAGCAGATTCAAGGGAGATGGACGCAATCGTTTTGGAATATCAAGATATGTCATGCCGAAAGAAAAGCCAGGGATCAGCCCCAGAAAAACACGGGGTAGCAAGCGATGTTGCAAACTTTCAGCGGGCAGTTCCAAATTCAAATCTTCATTATTCAAGCAGGCATAGGCATATATGCCACGATGGGTCGAGTTGGCCAAAGCGGTGACGGAATTACTGTGATTTTCATGAAACAACTTTATTGGATTATCGGGATTATTGCATCTCCACTGAAAAGCCTCGCTGGTCCAATAATGACGGAAGGCCGTTTTATCCATGATTTTTTTATAATCCGGACGAAAAGAACCCCACCCCACTCTGGCCTCCAAAGGAGTAACCAGGCTAAAACCGACCTGTCTCGTCCAGACAGGCGTGGCCAAGGCGTTTGCGACACACACCACAAAGTTGCAGCCATCATTTCGAGCAAGCTCACACAGCTTAAGCCCTATCTTCCGCAATAACATACGCCCCTGATATTGCGGGTGCACCACCGCGTTAACGGCCCAGGCGCCCCTCTGCACCTGCCCGTTAAAAATATAACGCCCCGGTATGGCCGAAACCTGCCCCACCACATTATCGCCGATGATTGCATCAGCCCCCAAAAAAGAACCTTCAGGGTTTTCAAGACATACCCACCGTAAATAATCAGGAGTAAACTTATCAGTGGCCTTGGGAAAACAGAGACGATACAATTCGATATATTGAGGAAAGTTTTCTTTTGTAGAGGGACTGATGATAATATCCGGCTGCTTGGTCGCCATAATAATTATACCCCTTATGGGCGTTTTAAAACTAAACCGTCAGTACGCACGCCGCGCTGGAATAGCCGACCCCGAAACCGACAAGCGCAATTTTGTCGTTCTTTTTGATCCGCCCTGTAATGAGCGCGTTTTCCAATACCAGGGGAATAGAAGAAGATACAGTGTTGCCGACATCCGCCAAATAGGTAAGGAATTTATGCTCAGGAATATCACACTTCAGGCGAAGATGTTCCAGCATATACCCATTGGCCTGATGAAAAACAAAAAAATCAATATCAGCCACCGTCAGGCCGCCGGCCTCAAGGGTGCGTTGCAAGAGAACCGGAACCGTTTTGATAGAAAAATTAAAAATGGCCGGCCCATTCATGTAGAGATTTTCTTTTGAACGTGTACCGTCTTTGCAGACATACTCAAAATTATCATTTTTTCCGTCCGCAACGCTACGTGCCCCACTGGCCGCTACCACGAGGTTTTTCATTCCGGCCCCATCGGTGTGATAGCAAAAATGATCAATATGCGAAAAATCAGCCGTGGCGGTCTTTATTAAGGTTGCGGTGGCGGCATCTCCAAAAATTGAACGGACCGTTCTATCAGTTGAAGCGATGTATTTTGAATAGGTTTCAGCGGTGACGAAAAGAACGTTGCGGCTTTGGGCCGATTCAATCAGGGCTTTAGCCAAAGCAAGGCCATATACATAGCCACTGCAACCATGGCTTATGTCAAAAGCGTTCAACTGTTGCGGCAAACCCAGCCTGTTCTGCAACAAAGGGCTGTTGGGCGGCAAAACAAAATCAGGACTCTGTGTGCATACTATAAGCGTATCAATGTCGTCTCGGCCGCAGGCACCGGTCACAAACAACGCCTTGCAGGCCTCTGCCGCCAAATCCAGCGCGGTTTGATCAGGCGCGGCAACACGCCTGCGTTCAATACCAATTTTTTCGCCGATGGCTTTCATGCCCCAGGTGGGGTGTTCAGCGTCAAGCGCATCGTTACTTAGGGTATTACCTGGCAAATACGACACAACATCTGTTACAACAGCTGACAGCATATGGCATACCCACAGAAGTTATTTCAGCAGATCAAAAAGATCCGCGATCGTTACGCAAGATTCCATTCTGTCGAAATCCAGGTCGACTTTATATTCGTCATCAGCCAGAGCGATAAATTCCACAACCGCCAGAGAATCCCATCCGTTCAGATCGGCCAATTCCGTATCAAGGGTAAGGGTTCCTTTTTTCATTTCCAGCAGTTTTTCCATATGGACAATAAAATTTTCCATGACAAAAACTCCATCACATCATAAAATATTACATAGCATAAGTAAGTCAGACTTGATTGTCAACATAATTGTTGATATTTCACGGCCTGTCAATGCGGCACACGAAATCGCCTTTAATCTCCAAATATTCAGCGTCTTTTATTCCTATGAAGGCTTTGAAGGAATACATGTAGGGCAAGAAATGCACATGGAGATCGGGCGTATACAGATATGGCCTTTGCTTGGGCACCACGATAATCAGGCGCCGCCCGGTCACCCTCAGCAATTCACGCAGGGCCTCTCGGGGATTCCGCACATGCTCCAGCGCGTGCGTGCACAGAACCGTGTCAAACGAGTTGGCCTCAAAGGGGAGTGAATACAGGTTCGCCTGTACGGACTTAAACTTTTCACTGGCCGGGTTGGACGCGATATCCGTTCCGGTATGGCGCATATGCGGATAAACGCGGTGAAGTTCCTGTAAAAGACCGCCGCGGCCGCAGGCGGCGTCAAGCAAAGTATTGCCGACAACATTTTGCTTTATATACTCCAAGCACCCGCTGTTCAGATCCGTTGGCCGCTGTTCAGATTCATTTTCAAAATTTTGCTGATAATAGGCGCTCAGTTCCTCTTCACTCATAAAAGGGTACTTGTCCTTGAATTCGAAAGACTTCCCAACCGACCCCCCGCACCCCAGCTTAAGAATTGGATACATGAACCACTTGCAATCCCTTAAGATGGGAGGGCAGAAATTGTCCAGGAAATAGTGTATGATCAGGGTGATGTCTCTGCTGACGCGCATCTGAAAATCCTTTCTTTTTGAACCCATAAACTCTCTTATTTATGGGGTATTTGTGAGAAGCCGGGTAAGATGTAGATTCATCCTGAAAATGAGTGCCTGATATGAAAACGTTATTCGCCGCTGTTACCGGACATTAAAAAAACCGGCGCAAAGCATATGTCCAATATGCTTGCCGCCGGGTTCTTCATCATCGAAATGGCGTGAAAATTCAAACCCGATCCGAATGATGCGGGTAACTTTAAATATTCTAAATATGTGTAAATATTTAGAGAGAGAGAGAGAGAGAGAGAGA
>QMCD01002724.1_pt1 | contig 11087 bp, 7 predicted proteins | sample 1821841 | NCBI WGS metagenome assembly QMCD01 (sample SAMN01991225, study PRJNA193472) | Termite gut metagenome, whole genome shotgun sequencing project. | isolation source: worker | host: Macrotermes natalensis | reverse complement strand
AGTACAAACCATTTTGCTCATTGATACCTATTTTCTCCAAGGATTAATTTGACCTTATACAGTTTATTACTTTTTCTGAGTATTGCGAGTGAACTTTGTAAGCTTATATATTATTAAACCTTTGGTTAAATGGCAGCTTCCTTAAATCACTGATTGCCTCGCAACAAAGGTTAATACTTGGCGGTAACTCCAAATTTTTGCTACTTACCGCCAATAATAATGAGGTGTCATAAAAACTAAGTTTTACGCAAAACGTTCAAGTAGGTACTCTCGAAGCATGGGTATATCAAAATCGAATTTGCCAAACGGACGCTCGCCAATTACTCCTTGATCTATTAGTCGCCTCCTATACTTACTCGTATAATTTACATCCTTTTGCCATTTTAGAGCGACTTGGGCTGTCGAAGATTCTTCGCCTATATTTGCAAGAGTAAGCAGAAATTGTACATCTCTATTCGACAGATCGTTGATTGTGCTATCAAAAATCATCCTTCGCATATCATTTTCTGCAAGCTCTATCCCCTGCTGAACATCATTTAGAGAAATGTTTTTATTGTGCGGATTTTGCTTCCACATGTTGTAACCAACAAGCTGAATCATGAACGGAAATCCTTTTGTTCTTTCTGCCGCCAACTCAAGCGCCGATGGCGAAATTGAACGATTTGACATTTCAATCGTTTTTCGAAGAGCATACTCAACCTTATCAGCTGGTACTGCGTCCATGCGATGCATAAAAGCTCTTCTAATAAATGAAACTTTTTCATCTTTCATAAGTTGTAATATCTTGTTTGGTAACCCGGCCATAATTAAAGCTACATTTCTGCGCTCTCTTACTAAATGCTGGTAGGTATCTACCAGATCACTTAATGCATCACAGCCTGGATCAGTTTCATCAACAGTTATTAGCAGACCTATATCTTGATCGTTGAGCTCTTTTACTAAAGAAGTCAACGTAGAGCGCCAAGTTCGTTTTGGTTCTTCTGTAATCTCACGTGAAACGCCAAACCCAGCAATGTTTACACTAGTTATTTTGCTTACATACTCGGGAGCCAAGAAACTTTCAGCTTTGTCTTTTATTTGTACGAGGATCTCTTCAAGAAGCCCTTCTCTGGCTGAAACATTTACACTTAACCAACCAAGCGAAAGCGCCTCTTCTGCAATTCTTGCAAGCAAAACAGTCTTACCTGTTCCTCTTGCTCCAATAAAGAGAGTAGATCTATTTGGATCTCCGGGCGCATTATCCAGACCGTTGAGTATGTCGTCGATTATTCTTTCGCGTCCCGCAAATTGAAAGGGAATGCTTCCAAATGTTGGAGTAAAAGGGTTTTTTGTATATCTTTCAACCATAACCACTCACCTTTCACTTTTTTACACGCTTTTACACGCTTTTACACGCTTTTACACGCTTTTACACGCTTTTATACGCTTTTACACGCTTTTACACGCTTTTACACGCTTTTACACGCTTTTACACGCTTTTACACGCTACACGCTTTTACACGCTTTTACACGCTTTTACACGCTTTTACACGCTTTTACACGCTTTTACAGTGAAGCATAACACATAGCCTAGAGCTGTCAAATTTAGTTTAGCTTGCAAAAATGATTACGCTAAATGATTTGATATACTTTACAGACCAGCAAAGCCCGGTAGTTGTTAACAGGTGGCGGGCGACGCAGGGTTTAAAGAGCGGTTAGGGTGGCGTCTCTACCGCTTTCTTACTTTTCTCGCGCTGTCAATCTTTTTGCAATTAAATAACGTGTATCTTTGTTACACTTATGCAATCAGGCTAATAGGATCAATACGATTGGGAGTCTAATGACAACAGCATCAAGGAGAAAAGTTGCAGTCATCGGGGCGGGTTATGTTGGGCTTTCGCTTGCGGCAGTAATGGCGCAATTCCAAGACGTTTGGGTAGTGGATATAGACCAAGGCAGAATTGATAAAATCTTAGGCGGAGTATCTCCCATCGAGGATCCGGATATTAATAACTACCTCAACTCTCCCAAGAAGCAAATATCTGCCACACTTGATTTAAAGGAAGCTGTGAAAGATGCAGCATTTGTGGTGATTGCCACTCCAACAAATTATGATGAAGAAAAAAGTTTCTTTGATACATCTTCTGTTGATGCGGTTGCATTAAGTGTGTCCGAATACGAACCTAATGCTACTATAGTCATTAAATCAACAGTTCCCGTTGGCTATACCGCAAACCTTTTTCAACAATTAAGAGGAGTTAATCCTGCGGCAAAACTGCTTTTTTCTCCTGAATTCTTGCGCGAGGGAAGCGCTGTTTATGATACCTTGCACCCATCCAGAATCATTGTTGGAGCTCCGGAGCAAAATGATGAGCTCGCAAAATCAGCAAAGTTGTTTGCCGAGCTTTTAAAAGAGTGTTCACATGATGATGGTGTAAACGCTCTTGTTATGTCTTCGACAGAAGCAGAAGCAGTTAAGTTGTTTGCCAACACTTATTTAGCCATGCGAATAGCTTTCTTTAATGAGCTGGACTCATACGCAGAATCTCGCAACCTTGGCACAAAAAACATAATAAGCGGGGTATGCCTTGATCCGCGTATTGGCTCACACTATAACAACCCTTCGTTTGGCTATGGCGGTTACTGTCTGCCAAAGGACACCAAACAATTATTGGCCAACTACTTAGATGTTCCCAACAACTTAATAGCTGCAATTGTCGATTCAAATAGAACACGCAAGGATTTTATTGCCGAGCAGGTGCTTGCCAAAAACCCAAAAACAGTTGGTATATACCGCTTAGTAATGAAGCAAGGTTCTGACAATTTTAGAAGCTCCTCTATCCAAGGTATCATGAAGCGCATAAAAGCTAAGGGCATAAGAGTTGTTGTCTATGAGCCTAATCTCAAGGAAGACGATTTCTTTAACTCAAGGGTCATTCGCGATTTCGAAGAGTTTAAAAATGCTTCCGACATCATCGTTGCAAACAGGATGCACGAAAACTTGGTTGATGTGGCCGACAAAGTTTACACTCGCGACCTTTTCAACGAGTCGTAGATGATGGGAACAAGTGAGGCTATGATATTCAATCAGAAGCAACCCAGCCGGAAATGCTCTTAATCTTATCAATCATTTGAGTAATTAAATCTTCGTCACATCTAGCCCACAGAAGCTCCGGATCGTTTCCTCCCCATACTTTTTCGGTGAAAAAGGTAAAGACGTGAATCCCTTCTACCACTTCATATTCAAGTTTTCGAGCAGCAGTATCTGTGATAATTTGCTGGGTAAACATGGCCACATCTGCTCTTGCACCCCTTTTTGAATAGATATCTCGAAGATCATTTAAATTCTTTATTAAAAGTTTGTTGTCAGTATCTTTGCAAAACCTATGATGGTAAAGAAAGAATACTCCTCCTTGTTTGCCAATATTTAACAATCTGTCGATTCTACGAGCAAAAGCTTCACGATGCTGCTCGTTTTCTATTACATCGTGGTGAGTGAACTCAAATCCATTCGAGCACGATTTCTCATATTTATTTATCGCTTTTGCATAGAACTTGGATCGCACCACAGGACTTCCGTATTGAGTCTCATAGCTGTTTGACTCGTTATCAATGAGTTTTGCAAATCCATCGCTTTCCATTTGAAGAATGTACTCAATATTGGATCGCCCATGAGAATATGGAGTAGCAAAAGACTTTAGGCCATGTCGCTTTAAAACCCCATCTGACAAACAGTTCTCTCCAAGAGAAAGATAAGAATATCCGGTGTCGGACAAATCGCTCATAAACCACCTCTTAGCAACTATAAAATTTTGCATTGCAGTCATTTTACATTATTCAATAATGAAACAATTATGTTCTTCAACAATTTGGAAGCTGTTAGATACCTTCTGTCCTGCAAAACGCATTGTTCTCACTATTTTGCGACCAACTGATCACTTGTAGAATACGTTCCCATGTAGCTTTCTTTAGAAACATAATCCTCTATGAAATCAATAATTCTCTCATCTTCATCAATAATAACTAAATAATCTGATTTTTGAATTTGAGCCAAAACCTCATCGTTGCTTTTGTTTTCTATATTGGTTATTACTGTTATTTTATTTGTCCAAATATAATACTTTAGCATCCAGGATAAATAGCTGATCTCATTTTGACTGTTCGGTGCGTATATTGCATATGAAGCGTTTTGCTCACGCACTGTAATTGACTTTACAACTTGCTGTCGCCTTAATACTCTGTTCTCATAAGATTCGGATTTTATAAAAACATTCTTTACCTCAGCCGAGCCTCCGACCATAAGCAGCATGACACAAACAGTGCAAGAGATTGAGTACATTATGATCTTGTCTAAGCTGCTCGCGCTGTGCAATAAAAGAACCAGCTGTAGAACAACCAAGTATTCTAAATACATAGTGATTGTCTTAAGGTAACGTGTGTACCCGGCAAGTGTCATTGATTCACTGGTAGGCATCGACACAAGATACATAAAGTAAAGACCGATGCAATAAATGACAAAGATTATGTCTGCAAGTATTAAAGTAACCAAAAGGACTTGTGATTTTTGCTTTGTCACTCTTTGAATGATAATCACAACTATAGTCAATATATTTAAGAGAATAATATTTCTCACAGGAGCATTGTTGTACAGGTTAAGGGTTCGCTCCAAAAATACTTGCGAAATACTAGATATATCCTCACCTGACTTAGCTGCAAAAGTATTACTGTAGTTTTCTACACTTAGAGCGTGCTTGCTCTCACCTCCATCCGGAAATACCAACTCAACATGTATTTGCCACAATATGATGCAAAACAACGGAACAACTAATGCAACAGATGCTATTGCCAGACTCTTAAGGTTTATCGGAACAATTTCCTTGCTATGCTTAAATCTTGAACGCGCTTTTCTAAATGTAGTAAAGACCGCATATGCAAAAAAACATATTGTAACCACGAAGAAGAAAATACCTGAGTTTTTCACTAAAACAAGCGTAGATAAAATAGGGGCAATTATTATTGCAGATTTTAGTATGTCGTCTCGATAATATATTACAGCAACAAGACTTGTCACAGCCAGCAGCAATAATAATGTATCTACAGACAAAGTATATATTGAGACAGGCCCACCCAACATATAGATCGAAAGACATAAAACAATTACAGATGTTATTAACATTTTTAGCTTACGAGTCTTTATATCTTGCTCTTGCCGTGAATCGCAGAAAGCAAACAAACAGGCAAGACATGACAGCATAAATATTGCTTGCGCAAAGAGCATTCTGCCCTCTGTGAAGCCTATAAATTTATTGATAAAATACACAAACAAGGCGCTTCCGGGTGGATATGCCTGAAATATGATGATCTCGGATGAGGAGTCAGGCAGTCGATTTGTTAGACTCATTTCCTTGATGATTGTTCCCCAGTGAGAAAAATCATCATACATAATCAGATGTCTCCCCTGAATTACAATGAAAAGAAATATTCCTAATAAAAATATCAGTATTAAGCTTAGCTTATTGCTACCCACAAATAGTTTTTTTAACTCATGTCTCCCACTATGCAACAAGCAAAAATAGCCAAAAGTCGCAATTCCGGATATCAAAATTACATAAGACATAATTGCCATAAGATTTAACAAAGAGGCAAGATACATTAGCAAAACAATTGTTGAGAAAACAAATACCGGGGAAAACTCAATTCTCATTCTTATCTTCGTGCATGCAATGATACAAAGACCACTTAAACTAATGCATAATAGTAAAGACATGATGGCGGTAATCATAGTTTTCTATCCTTATTGATAAATACCCACTCGCGTTGAACAATAAAGCTGAGAAAAAACAACAGAGTGTCCACGAGTATTTTAGAAACCGTCACACCAAAAGGTAAGACCATATTAAACAAAAATGAAGTTAGAAGTCCGGACAACAACGTCTGTGAAATTGCTAAAGTATAGTACTTAAAAACAATTGATGCTTTGTACTTAACTGTAAAAACATACTTACGGTTAACCATGAAGTTGTATAAAGTTGACAATACTCTTGCCATTGCTGTGGCAACTAGAATTGGATTGAAAACCGTATCTTGGATTATTGATAACACAATTGAGAACAAAATAATATCAAGAGCAAAAGATGAAAGAGCTGAGAAAGCGAATTTTACAAATGTCTTATATATAAGCAAAGAGTCAATTATCGGACGAAAATGTGTTCCGCTGTTGTCTTCCAAATAAATTGTCTCAATCGATAGCTCTTTAATAGGAATTCTTTTTTTACCACACTCTATAAGCACGTTCATTTCGTATTCAAATCTATCTCCGGTAACTGTAAGCATTGTTTTTGCCAGCTCAATTGACATTGCTCTGAGTCCGGTTTGAGTATCAGAAACCGATACGCCACACAGATAGGAAAATACAAGACAGGTTAGTTTGTTCCCAAGACGACTTTTTAATGGTACGTTTTTATTATCAAAGCTGCGGCACCCCAAAACTAAAAATCTGCTGCCCCCCCCCATGAGCAGTTTTATACATCGTACTACATCACTTGCCTTATGCTGTCCGTCAGAATCGACGGTGACAACACCAAAAAGGTCATACTGTTGATTCAAGCAATGATTCAATGCAGTCTTTATTGCTTGCCCTTTACCCAGATTTGCCGCATGGTGTAAAACTGTACAATCATACTTTTCTTCGGCCTGCTTAAATATATGCTGATAATTTAGACTACTTCCATCATCCACAACTAAATAATTTGCTTTAATATCTACGTTATCCGCACTGGATAACTCGTTATGCAAACTTTCAAGAACCTGAAAGAGCATAGAAGTTGGCTCATATGATGGAATAATGATCATCATGTTTTTTACTGCATGATATTCATTAAATTCCACCATATGACTTAGTTTCTGTCGTCTATCTGATTGTTATGTTCTTTGTATATGTCTTTGTGCCTATCTTAATGGTAACTGTGTAGGTACCTGCTTTTAGCGCTTTCACAAAACCGGCTTTATCAACCGTTAAACCTGTTTTATTTGAAGATTTAAAAGTTATGTTTTGTCCTGTCGCGGTGGTAGGATTTAGCCTAATGGTAAGCTTCTTTAGTGATCCAACCGTCATGACACTAGGTCCGGATATAACTGCGCTCTTTAAGGCAACACTCTTTTTAACAACTTTTACAGTGACATTTAAGATTCGCCCATTTTTTGCTTTAGCAATTATCATTGCTTTTCCGGGATTACGTGCTGTCACCTTTCCGTTTTGATCTACACTTGCCACATATGTATCGGTGCTGCTCCAGGTAAGATATGTCGAAAGCGGATTATTTCCCGAATATGACATTACCGGCAATGTCATAGACCTACCTTTTGCTAAGTTGACTGTTTTTTGAGGTGTATCTATGTGCGTAATATTGTGTGTGGCAACTATGAACTTATATTCTTTGCCCCAAGAAATGTAGTCATCGTCGCCGTAAACCCTCATATAGTATATGCCATGTTGCAACTTTAAGATTTTCTTGGATCCGGACTGCATCAAACTGGACATTTTCGCATTACTCGCCACACCTTTAATAGACCATTCCAAACTATATCCTGCAGCATTATAAAGGTATACGTCCGCTTGTGTGTTAGCTGCAGACGAAGCAGGAAAACGAAAATCTATTGACATCCATGACGGCTGTGGAACATAGAAACGATAGTAATCGTAATCGTCTGACCAGCCGGGACGATACAAGCTGGCAGCATAAGTTGTTGCAAGGCTTAATGGATTGTTTGCGTTTTGAGCGTTATTGTTTTCAACTTCATATTTTCCTGCATCGTGAGCCACTCTTAAGCTATATGTTTGACCCCAAGATTTATCATCATCTTCTGCATAAGATCTTAGAAAATATGTTCCCTGCGGTAAAAACAAGTTTGTCGTTCTTGCACCTGCATTTATTAAGGCTGTAGTTCCGGCTCCTGAAACTGTCCTATATACATTCCATGACGCGCTGTAATCGATCTGGTTACTATACAAGTACAGGCTGGCAATATATGCACCATCGGTGCCGGTTGTGCCCAAGAAGTCGATTGTGACTTTTCCTGCTTGCGGTATGTAAAAGCGGTAATAATCGTAGTCTGAGCCTCTGCCGGGAATATATGTTGACCCCGTATAGTATTTCCCTAACGAGATGGGATCCGCATCGCTTTCTGTGCCATTTGTCTCTGACTCAATTGCACTTGATTGTGCATTAGTAATCCTTAAGGTATATGTCTGGCCCCAAGAACTATCGTCAGATTCTGCATATACTCTTAAAAAGTAAGTTCCCTTTGGCAAGAAGAGGTTACTTGTTCTCGTTGGTGCTGCTCCGGGCGTTTTTCGATATGTGCTCCATGAAGCACTGTAATCGATTTGATTGCTATATAGGTATAGACCGGCGATAAAAGCACCATCATATCCCTTTTCGCCTGTGAAATCGATTGTCACCTTAGAAGTTGATGGTATGTAGAAGCGATAGTAATCGTAATCTGAGCCTCTGCCGGGAATATAAGTTGACCCCGTATAGTATTTTCCTAACGATATGGGATCTGCGTCGCTTTCTGTGCCATTTGTCTCTGACTCAATTGCATTAGATGCTGCGTTGGTAATTCTAAAATTATATGTCTGACCCCAAGATTTGTCGCCATTATCTGCATATACTCTTAAAAAGTAAGTTCCCTTTGGCAAAAATAGGTTACTTGTTCTCGTCGGTGTTGCTCCGGGCGTTTTTCGATATGTGCTCCATGAAGCACTGTAATCGATCTGATTGCTATAGAGGTATAGACCGGCGATAAAAGCACCATCGTATCCCTTTTCGCCTGTAAAGTCGATTGTCACCTTAGAAGTTGATGGTATATAGAAGCGATAGTAATCGTAGTCTGAGGAACCGTTACTTCCAAAACGCCCGGTGTAAGTAGCGCCAATGCTAATTATATTTGCCTCTGACTCTTTGTCATTTGGTTCGCTTTCCCATGGTGAAGACAAAGGTGATGCAGCAAGTGGGCTAGATGTGTCAAAGACTGACTTGCTTGCAATTATTGGTTCAATAGAAGTTGAGTCATTTTTAGAACTCTCCATCTGATCATTAATGCTTGATGTTACATCCGGCTCTCTATTTATCGTTTCTGTATTTGCTGCCAACGCTTGAATCGGAACCATAGTCATTGCCAATACAATAGCAATTGTCGCTATTAAGAGGCTCCTGATTATTGATTTAAGATCCTCAATTTTTAAGCTTAAAGTTTTTGTTTCTTTCATATCACAACCACATCCCACCTAACAACTTATTACTTTTGTTCTCACACAAAAATTCCCACTTAAAGACCATGCAAAAGCTAAAGTAAATAACATCCAATATATTTTATATTTTTGTCAGTTTTACACAACAAAGTTGCTTGCTATTATACCAAGAATAAATTTGACATAATGCATATATGATGTTTTTTTTTGCAAATTTCGTTATCAGCTAATTGAAAGCTAATTGAAAAGCACAAAACAATTTCTTGAAACCTTTGCTTTGGAAATACGCGTCCTATAGACCATCTATGTCTTGCTCATTTAATGCATCACTGAGGAGTTTATGCATTCTATGCCCCTCTCCGCCGGACGCGTGGCTTGTTTCTTCCAGTATGGCTTTGATCGATTCAGCATATTTAGGACGCCAGCCCCTGCATTTACGAAGTGTCGTGCGCAGCAGCCTTAGAATAAGACGAGTGTCTTCTTTTGAACGTACTCGATCAAAGCCCCAGTAGTAGTTACATAGTCTGTTTTGCTCGCCAATATCTCCGTTCATATCTAAAGGAAACGCTTTTTGAAACCTTATCCTGGCTTCACTCAAGCTTTTTTTGTGATCGTCATTAAGTCGAGGATTAATGATGCTGTCTTCGCATGGCCAGATGCAAAGCGGCTTGTTTTCGTATACACAAAACCCTATGTGAGTGCCTATTTCATTTGAAACTACCAATTCTGATAATTGAATAAAGGATTTAAGCCTTCTTACAAAATACTGGCTACCCCTAGAACCGGCTGATATGATATTTACTCGTTCTTGATTGCGCTTGGCTAACTTAACGTTGGGAAGATCGTTCCAATATATGCACATAAACAAAGAGTCATATTCTGTACCGTAACGATCAAACATGCTATCGAGAAACATGTCAAAATCAAAATCCATTTGAGTTTTTTCCCATGTATGAGCCGGAAAGAATAACAAAATCTTGCCATATTTATCTATGATTTTTCGCGCTTCTGCTTTTGAATAATAAGGCTCTGCATAATGTATGTACGGACCAAGCGGAAATATTGGAATACCGGGCATTTTCTTTCTAATATGCGAAATGGAGCTTATGCCTTGCGTAATGTAATTTCCGCGACCGGGAGGCAGGTATTCACCATCTTTTACAAAGCTGATTCCATGCGACATGCCATCTACCGCAAGCAAGTTGTTTGCCTTAAGACCTGCATAATTAAATATTTCAGTTAAATACCCATAATACAGTTGCTCGGATGCATTGCCTCGATATGCGACTATTCCGTCATTTAGCTTTGAGCCTTTTATATAGCTTACTGCTTTGGTGAAGTCATCTATCTGTTCGATCATATCAAAGGTATCGCTAGTTTTTATAAAGTTCGAAACTAACCTGTTGTGCTCTTTGTTTTGCCGTTTTATTTCCCAGTTTTTGTAGTAAATATTATTTTGCAGAGATGGCATTATATTCACACCTTTTTAATTGTTCATTTCTTTGTTGATTTTAAAAATCGTTTTATTATTCGTAGCGGTGCAGTAAGAAACCTACCTAGTCTATATGCTCTTGTCTTTTTAAGCACACTAAATCGCTCTTCGGACTGTTTGAGTTTTGTCTTGAGTTCTTGAATCTCGCTATTTAGTAGATCGTTTTGCTCCTTTATTGTTTTTTTACCTTTGACTAACTCATCATTACGAGAAGAAAGCTTTTCCACCCTTCGTTCAAATACAACTATTTCGCGAGAAAGTTTGGTGTTTTTTATTGTTTTATCTTTGATGACATCTCTCAAGTCTCTCACTTTTTGTACGTGAATCTCTATGACTTTCTCTTTTCTGTTTAGCTGAATTTCG
>QMCD01002183.1_pt1 | contig 11095 bp, 7 predicted proteins | sample 1821841 | NCBI WGS metagenome assembly QMCD01 (sample SAMN01991225, study PRJNA193472) | Termite gut metagenome, whole genome shotgun sequencing project. | isolation source: worker | host: Macrotermes natalensis | reverse complement strand
GTTGTGGCCGATGCTGGGGGTTTGGTTCGCGGGGCATGGGGTGCCGCCGGAGAATTGAAGGATAAAAGGAAGGGAAATGCCCAAAAAAGATGAAATGATCCCCGAGCCATCGCCGATTGGCGGTCGCATCTACACCGTGCGCGGCCACGCCGTCATGCTGGACAGCGATTTGGCGGAGGTGTATGAGGTTACAACCAGCCAGCTTAATCAAGCTGTTGCTCGAAATCCGGATCGTTTTCCGGCAATCTTTTCATTCCAACTCACTCAAAATGAATGGGATATCTTGAGATCACAAATTGTGATCTCAAGTCAGGGACATGGAGGGCGTCGTTATCCGCCTCGCGTCTTTACTGAACACGGTGCGGTTCTGTTGACCGGGGTTCTCAATTCTCCTCGTGCAGTTCAAGCCAGCATCCATATAGCAGATACCTTTATCCGCCTTCGTCATGTCGTGGACGTCAATCTTGCCTTCGCCCGCAAGCTGGAGGAACTTTCCGCCAAGGTTGACAAGCACGACCGGGCCTTCATCGCGGTGTTCGAGGAACTGAAGCGATTGGCCGGGCATCTTGAGCCGGAACAGCCCAAGGGGCGAATCGGGTTTAAATCCAATAAAGAGCGCGGAGTGTCCGGAAAAGCGTCGGGGAAAAAGAAGAAGGGGGCTTGATGCGTGTGTATTTCGCGGCCTCGCTTTTCACCCAGGCGGAGCGAGTCTGGAACCGGGCCTTGGCGGATGCAATCAAAAGTGTCCTCCCCGCCGCAAGCATCCTCCTGCCCCAGGACTTCGACGCCAAGGGCTGTCGCGCGCGTAGAGCACATGCGCGTTCGGGTGTTCGTTGATATACCGGACCGTGTTTCGCACCGCTTCACCCGCCTTTTGGCACGCAAGCGCACCACCTTGCAAAAAGGCATGGATCAAGTCCACCACAATGACCGTTTCCCGCTGTTGCGCCGCGTATTCATCCCGGAGCGAAGCGGGCGGCCTGCGCTTGTGCATCGACCCCGCGTAAGCTTGTTCCAGCTTTTGCCGCGCCTCCGCGTCGATTTTGTTCCCCTTGAGGTAAGCGCAGATATCGCTGTATTTCATATTCAGCTCGGCCTCGTCGTCCGCCGAGATGCCGAGGCCTGCCGCCGGTTTTTTTGTGAGCACGGCCTTTGGCGCGCCAAAGCGCTCCGCCATACTATAGATATCATCTTTCACCAGTTCCTGCAACGGGTTGATATCCGTGCCGCCGTCGCCATATTTCGTATAAAAGCCCACCGCCGCTTCCGCGGCATGGTCCGTGCCCACCACCAGCAGCTTGTTTGCCAGCGCGTACTGGTACATCATGCGCAGCCGGGGCTGTAAATTTCCCCGCGCCACCACGTCGTCCGTGAAACCCCGCGCACCCAAAAGGTCACTGCGCGCGCCGTCGTACCCGCCGCGTATGGAAATGGTTTCCGCGCGCGTTTGCGGATATATTTCCCGTATGCGGGCCGCGCAATCCCGCGCGTCGGCAAAATCCTCCTGCTCGCCGTTTGGAAGCAACACGAGATAAAGTTCCTTTCCCGTTTTTTCCATTGCCCGCGCGCAAAGCGCGCCCGCGAGGAAGCTATCCACCCCGCCGGAAACGCCCAGCACCAACCCGTCCATACCCGCGCGCCGCACATACGCCGAGACAAAATCAACGATTTGTTTTTCCTTGCGCGTTATATATGCAGCCGCCGTCTCTCCATCCCTTTGAAAATCCGGGGAGATCGCGCCTATGATCCGCCTCTGTTTCATCCGCCCCCCTCCCTTTCATAAAGGGAAGTGATTTGCGCCGCCTGCCTTTTAATATCGTCCGCAAGCTGCCCGGGCTTTATCACCTTTGCCTCCGCGCCAAACGAAAGCAGCCACTGCGCGAGGTCGGGCGTTAGGGCGGCTTTCTTGTAAAACACGAGCGCGCCCTCTTTTTCCCGCAGCCTGTCCGCCTTGTCGGCGTGGTATTCCGCGACAAGCCGCGCCGCTTTGCCGGAAAATTCCACCTCTATCTCCCGAAGTTCTTCCCCGGCCATTTTATCAAACCGCGTGCGCCTGTATTGCTCATAAAACCCGGCAGGCACGGTAAAACCGTTTTTCGTGGCCGCCGCGCTTTTGATGCGGGAGACCCGGAGGTCGCGCACCGAACCGCGCAGGTGGCAATGGCCGATCACATGCCAGCACCCGTCGCGCACTTCCATCACATACGGGTCAAACAGCCGCTTTTGCGTCTCTCCACTGGAAAAGGACGTATACAGCACTTCCACGCTCCTGCATTCGCTTGCCGCGCGCCGCACTTCTTCCAGCACGGCCATGTCAAGCCCCCGCTCACCCGTGCCCGAAAAAGGCACGACCTTTATCATGTGTTCCACATCGGCAAGCGCCGCCTGCGAAAGCGCGGGCATCTGCCCCAGTATGGCGTCTATGATATCCGCGGCCTCTTTGGCGATGCCGTGCGGCCGGCCGGTTTTCAGCAATTCCTTCACATAGTACAGCGATATCATCTGCGGCATCGTGAAGTCCATACTCGCCACCGCGTATTTATCGGCCCGGTATACCGTTTTTCCGTCCTGTTCTTCTTCGTACACAAAAAAATTGCGTGAAATACTGTCAAGGTCGCGCGCCACCATGCGCCGGGTCGCTTCAATGCCCGTCTTGCACAGGTGGTCGATAATCTCCCGCAGTGTGTACCCGCGCGGGCTCTGCGCCAAAAGCGACAGGATATAAAGTTGGCGTTCCAAACTCGTTCCGCTGTCCATGTTTTTCCTATCATTCCCAATTTAAAAACGCTTGCGTTTTTAATTCCGCGCGGCCGCTGAGCCCAAAAGCACTCCTTCGACGCGCAGTGGCCGGGCGGGTTAGGCAGCGTATTTTTGCGCCGCCTAACTGGGAAGCCATTCAAGATCTAATTCCATGCAAGCCGGTATGCCGGTTTGCACAGCCTGCGGCTGAATAGAAAAACCGTTTTTAGGTTTTTCTATTTGGGATAAGTATTATTTTACAACGCGGTGCGGTATTTCTCAAGTGCAAAATCCCGCCGGGTGTGGCTATCGTGTATTCCGAATTGACAGGGGAAAAACGTAAACCTATAAAAAAATATCCCGAGGTTATCTCTTGGATATTCCTTTTGGGTCAATGTATCCCTGCGGGATAATTATGTGCCTCCGGCGGTGGAGTGGTGTAAAACTCTTAATACGCACAAAATGGTCACCCCCCCCCTCCACGCCTTTACATTGACAGTAAAATACGGATAAAGTATAATTATATTCATCCATTTGTAAATTGAAATAGATAGATTGGGAGAAATGTGTATGCCATATGAAAAATTTGCCGCAATAACGCCGGAAATATCCCGGTTGAGTGATCTTTGCACCTGTAACGACAAGATCGACCCGGAGCTTTACAGAAAATTCGATGTAAAACGCGGGCTGCGGGATATCAGCGGGCGCGGTGTGCTGGCCGGGCTTACGGAAATCGGGGACGTGCGCGCATACATCATACAGGAAGAAGAGATGGTCCCGTGCGAGGGCAAGCTCTACTACCGCGGCATTGATATTGAAGAGCTTGTGGCGGGCTTTATTTCCGAAAATCGTTTCGGCTTTGAGGAAGTCGCCTATTTGCTGCTTTTCGGCACCCTGCCGGAGAAAGCGGAGCTTACGTCCTTTCAAGCCCTGCTGGCGGAGTATTGCACGCTGCCGGACAGCTTTGTGCGGGATATTATTATGAAAGCGCCCAGTTCCGATATGATGAACACGCTTGCGCGGAGTGTGCTTACACTGTATTCGTATGACCCAAAACCGGACGACACGTCTATACCGAATGTACTCCGGCAGTCCCTGCAGCTTATTTCGCTGTTTCCGCTATTTTCCGTATACGGTTACCAGGCGTTCCGCCATTACAAAGAAGGGCAGAGCCTGGTGATCCACCAGCCCAAACGTGAGTATTCCACGGCACAGAATATTTTACACACGCTTAGGGAAGACAGTAAGTTCACCGACCTTGAGGCGCGCATACTTGATTTGGCGCTTGTGCTGCATATGGAGCACGGCGGCGGCAATAACTCCACCTTTACCACGCATGTGGTGACTTCTTCCGGCACGGATACGTATTCCTCTACGGCGGCGTCTCTCGCATCCCTTAAAGGGCCGAAGCACGGCGGCGCGAATATCAAGGTCACACAGATGTTTGAGGATATGAAAGCGAACGTAAAAAATTGGGATGACGAAGGGGAAGTGACGCAATACCTTCTGGCGCTTCTGCGAAAGCAGGCGTTTGATAAAGCGGGGCTGATCTATGGCATGGGCCACGCGGTTTATTCCCTTTCCGACCCCAGGGCGAATATCTTCAAAGGGTTTGTGGAAAAGCTTTCCCGCGAAAAAGGGCTGGACCAGGAATTCAAGCTGTATTCGCTTGTGGAACGCCTTGCCCCCGAAGTGATCGCGGAAGAGCGCAAGATGTATAAAGGCGTATCGGCCAACGTAGATTTTTACAGTGGTTTTGTGTACGATATGCTTGGGCTGCCGCAAGAGCTATACACGCCTATTTTCGCCATCGCGCGTATCGTGGGCTGGAGCGCACACCGGATAGAAGAACTGATCTCCGCCGGGAAAATTATTCGCCCGGCCTACAAGAATGTCGCCGTACAAAAAAAATATGTGCCGCTGGATGACAGGGTTTGAACGACATTCGCAACCTATGCACCTATAGGATGTGTATACTCAATCGATTTATTGCAACGTTGAGTTGATTCGCTCTATAGCGACTCTGTTCCGCGTACTACCCGAAAGAGCTTTAACATATCAGACGGATTCAACGCTTCGCCGGAAGCACTGACCTTGCCCGCCGCAGCCTGCGCGGCAGTCAGTGTCAGTTTTTTTCTCACGCCGCGAAACAACCGGAGAACATCGCCGGAATCCGTGACGCCGTTTCCCCCAAGATCGCCTTTCACAACGATCGTCAGCCTGTCTGCGGCCTGTCCGTTGACATCGTACAGGCAAAGGAGCATGCCGGTACCGACAGCCGCGGTATCTGCCGCCAGAGTGCCGTCCGGCCTTGTAACAGACAGCGCGCAGCCCTGCGGCGGATTTTCAAACTGGCTCTTTAGATCCGCAACCGTCGGCGCGGCGGCGTTGCCGCTGCCGGGCCCGTTTATTCCCGCCGCCATGCCGATCAACAGGTCGCCCCGGAACATAACGGAACTGTCCGCTTTCATGATTTCCCGCAATGTCAGCGGTTCCTCTTTTGGCACCGGCGCCAGCGTGATATCCTTACCCGACATGACGCCGTTCACATCCACGGCAAACAGCCCCGAGGCGGTATAACCGTATTTACTGAAATAAATATCATACAGGCCGGCCGCAAGGCTCATGCTGTAGCCGCCGTTACTGTCAGTTACCGTAACCGCGACTGGTTGCCCTTGCGCGTAAACATCGTATGCCTCTACCGATACACCCCCTATTGCCTGCCCGCTGCCCGCATCCACAACCCTGCCGCTGACGGCGTAAGTAGAAGTGAAAGAAGCCGAAAGCACAATGTTCCGGCCTTGCAACAAGCCGCCGTTTGCCGTCACGGTTGTAAGCGCCGCGGCAATATAGCCTTCTTTGTAGAAATAGATATCGTAAACGCCCGCAGGAAGGGTAACGGTATAATCGCCTTCCGCGTTAGTCGTCTCTGTCACGACCGGTTCGTTCCCCCTGTCCCCGCTTTCGCCGACTGCATAAACCTCTACCACCACATCCGGTATCCCCTGCCCGCCCTGCGCATCCGACACATTGCCGCTTATAGTGGTCACAGCGGCAAGCACGGCATCCATACCCGTCAACCGCCCTCTTACAGCTACCCCGCGCAGCCAAAACGGGGCATACCCATCCTTACTAAAATACAGGTCATATGTGCCGGACGGAAGGAGTAAACTGTAGCCGCCGTTCCCGTCTGTCACCCCGGACGCGTCCGGCCCGCCGCTGCCCATAAGCAAACTGTATGCCTCTACCGATACGCCCGCAAGCGCCTGCCCGTTTGCTGCGTCCGAAACATTGCCGCCCACCGTGTAAACGGATTCGGCGGCGAGCGCAATATCCTGCCCTGTTTGCAAGTCGCTTTCTATCATCACGGCTGAAAGCACCGCCGAGACATACCCGGATTTACTGAAATAAATATCATATGTACTGGGCGGGACATCGATACGGTACCTGCCATTCCCGTCCGTAGTTCCCATTCCCGCCGGGCTGCCGCCGTTCTCCGCGCGGGAACCAACCGCGTAGGCTGCTACCGATACGCCTGCTATCGCTTGCCCGCCGTAAACGTCCGTGACTCTGCCGCTTACGGCATAGACAGCCGGTGCGGGTGCCAGCGTGATATCCCGCGTCAAGGGCATGCCGCCGCTTACCGGTATACTCTCCAATGCCGCCGACACATACCCGGATTTGCTGAAATGAATGTCATATACGCCATTCGGAAGATTGAGGCTGTAGTTTCCGTCGTCATTCGTTACTGCAGCCGCAACCGGCTCTTCCCCATCCGAATAAACATCGTATGCTTTCACCGCCACGTTAGCGAGGGCTTCCCCGCTTATGGCATTCGTTACATTTCCGCTTACGGTGCGGCTATCATGGGCGGGTGTCAGCACGGCATTTTGTCCCGGCAAATGGCCGTTTAGCATTGTAACTTGAAGCAGCGTGTCCATGTAGCCGGATTTATAAAAATAGAGGGTATAAGCGCCTGCCGGGAGTACGGCGCTGTAATTTCCGTATTCGTCGGTCACTACAACGGTAGCCACAACAGCCGTGGACCCATCCCCTTCGTAAATTGCCACCACCGCGTTTTTGAGCGCGTTTCCGGTGCCCGCTTCCGTTACGTTGCCGCTTAACGTGTAGGTCTCGCCCACGGCCATCGTAACAACCGGCAAAAGCGCCAGCGCGAAAAACACCGTCAACAACAAAGAAACTACTTTCCGTACCATCACGTAATTCCTTTCGTTCCACCGCTCCTATTCCATCATTTTTCGTGGATATTCGTTATGCCATATTGTAGCACTTTTGCTGTTTTTTATCAAGTAATTGTTGGCGGAGGGGTGTGGCATTTTGTGAAAGGGAAAAGAATTATTATTTAGCGGTATCGATATTGGTTCGCCGGGCGGTACAGACTTCTTATGTTGATGGGTTCAGCCTTTCCCGCGCGCAGCGCGGGAAAGGTGATGGTAGGCCGCTCGTCACGCGCGCGGGCGGTTCATCAGGCGCTCCGTCATGGATAAAGCAGGAAAAGTGCTCCGCTATGAGAAAAAACGCTGCCGCGTGATAGAGCAATTCCACAAATAGAAAGGCACGTTTTTTCTAATCCATTCTTCACCGCCCACCCGCGCGCCGAACGGGGGAAAATAGAGGAGGTGGAGAGACGCCCGGCGCAAAGGCATATAGTGCACATAGCTAACCACCAACCAAGGTTAAAACAAAACCACGCACGGGTGGGCTACTTCCCTGCCGGAGGGGAGTGGTAATTTGCCCTAACGCCTCCGCTCTATGCTATAATACATATATGAAAAAATTGCTCCCGCTGCTCCGCCAATATAAACGCGAGGGGATCCTCGGCCCCCTATGCAAGCTCATCGAGGCAGTCTTTGAGCTTTTTGTGCCGCTTGTTATGGCGCGCATCATCGATATAGGCGTTAAAAACGCCGACCAGGGGTATGTGCTGCGCATGGGTGGCCTCATGGTTCTGCTTTGCGCCGTCGGGCTTTTGTCCGCCCTTGTTTGCCAATACTTCGCCGCCCGCGCGTCGCAGGGGTTCGGCACGATTTTGCGCAACAAACTGTTTGCGCACATCGGTGGTTTTTCCCACGCCGAGTTGGACAGGTTTGGCGCTCCCACGCTTGTAACGCGCATCACCAGCGACGTAAACCAGCTTCAGCTTGCCGTCGCCATGTTCATACGCCTTGCGGTGCGCGCGCCCTTCCTCATCATCGGCGCGGTGTTCATGGCGATGACGATAAACGCGAAGCTCTCTCTCATTTTTCTTGCCGCCGCCGCATGTATCGCGCTGGTGCTCTACGCTGTTATGAGCCGCTCCATCCCCTTTTATGCGCTTGTGCAAAAGATGCTTGACCGCGTTTCCCACCTAACGCGGGAAAACCTTTCGGGTACGCGCGTCATACGCGCTTTTTCCAGGCAAAACCAGCAAAAGGAACGGTTCGCGCAGGCAAACGACGGCCTTACGGCGGCCGCCGCGCGCGCGGGCCGCCTTTCCGCGCTTCTAAACCCGGTCACACTGCTGATCATAAACACTGCCATCATCGCCATTCTGTGGTTCGGAAACGGCAGCTTTAAAAGCGGCGACCTTAAACAGGGCGAACTCATTGCCCTGATCAATTACATGACGCAAATTCTGCTGGCGCTTGTGGTCGTCGCAAACCTCGCCGTCTTATTCAGCCGCGCGAGCGCTTCGGCAAAACGCGTGAATGAGGTGCTTGAAACCAAGCCCACCGTTGTATCACCCATTGCGCCCGCCTTCCAAAAAGAAAATGCGCCCGCCGTGGAATTTCGCGATGTTTCCTTCCGCTACGGGCAGGATGAAGACGATCTCACGCATATTTCATTCAAGCTGTGGCCCGGGCAGGTCATGGGCTTGATCGGCGGCACGGGCGCGGGCAAATCCACGCTCGTCCATTTGATCCCCCGTTTTTATGACGCGACGGGCGGCAATGTATTGGTGCGCGGCGTCGATGTACGGGCGTACCCCCTGGCGCAGCTTCGCGCGGGTGTCGGTATCGCGGCGCAGCGTGTCGAGCTGTTTTCCGGTACCGTGCGTGATATGATGCTTTTTGGGAATGAAAACGCGACGGATGAGCAGATATGGGCGGCGCTTCAGGCGGCACAGGCGGCGGATTTTGTCCGCGAACGCGGCGGCCTGCCCGCCGAAATACTGCCGGGCGGGCGCAATTTTTCGGGTGGGCAACGGCAGCGGCTCTCGATCGCACGCGCCCTCGTGAAGAAACCGGCTATACTGATATTGGACGACAGCATGAGCGCACTCGACTTTCTCACGGAAACGGCGCTTTTAGAAGCGTTGCGTTCCTTTGATAAAAACATGGCCTTACTGCTCGTGTCCCAGCGCACATCGGCGCTGCGCGGCTGCGGCATCATCGCCGTGCTGGACGACGGCAGGCTTTCGGGTATGGGCACGCACAGCGAATTGCTGGCCAAAAACAAAATCTACCGCGAGATCGTACGCTCGCAGCAAGGGGGCCCGCATGAAGAATAGCGCCGTCACCCTGCGTTTGCTGCGCTACTTAAAACCCAGCATGCCCGCCGTACTGCTTGCGCTTGTGTGCGCGGGGGTAAGCGTGGCGCTGTCGCTTTTTGCGCCCGTGTTCATCGGGCAGGCAGTCGATCTCATCGCTGGTCAAAATGCCAATGCCGAATCCCTGCCCCCTACTCTCGTAAAGATCGCGCTTTGCGGGGGAGGAAGCGCGCTTTTTTCCTGGCTGATGGCGCTGCTCACAAACCACGCGGCCTACCATACCGCGCGGCGGCTGAGAAAAGAGCTGTTTGGCCGCCTGCAAACGCTGCCGCTTTGGTATTTGGACAGGCAGGAGCATGGTGACATCATGGCGCGCGTCGTCACGGATATCGACCAGGTTTCGGATGGGCTATTGCAGGGGTTCCCGCAGTTTTTCACGGGCGTCGCCACCATTATCGGCACGCTTGTCTTCATGCTGCGCATCAATACTTCCATCGCGCTCGTCGTCATACTCATAACGCCGCTCTCGCTCCTCGTCGCGGCCTTTATCGCGCGGCGGGCGTTTCGTTCTTTTCAGGAACAGATGAAGACGCGCGGCAAACTCTCCGGTTTCGCGGAAGAAATGATAAGCGGCCAAAAAACGGTGCGCGCTTTCTCCTATGAAAAACAGGCGCAGGCGCGGTTTGAGGAAATCAATGACAGGCTGTACAAATCCGGTGTGACTTCACAGTTCCATTCTTCCACCACCAACCCCAGCACGCGCTTCGTAAACGCGCTCGTCTATGCGGGCGTCGGCATTTTTGGCGCGCTCTCCGCTATTTCCGGCGGCGTCTCGGTCGGCCAGCTTTCCAGCTTTCTGATCTACGCCGGCCAGTACACAAAGCCTTTTAACGAAATATCCGGCGTTGCCGCCGAGCTGCAAACCGCGTTCGCTTCCGCGCGCCGTGTCTTTGCCTTGCTGGATGCACCTGCCGAAGCGCCCAACCCACCGGGTGCAAGCGTTTGGAGAAATGCGGACGGCGATGTTGAAATGAAAGATATCACGTTTTCCTATTCGCCGGACACCAAGCTGATCGAAGGGTTCGGCATGTTCGCATCCGCGGGCCAGCGCATCGCCATAGTGGGGCCTACAGGCAGCGGCAAAACGACCATCATTAATCTGCTGCTGCGTTTTTACGACCCGCAAAGCGGGACGATTTCCATCGACGGCACAGATATTCACGCCATTACCAAAGACAGCACGCGCGCGCTTTACGGTATGGTGTTGCAGGATACCTGGCTATTTTCGGGCAGTGTGAGGGAAAATATCGCGTTTGGCCGCGAAGACGCAACGGATGAAGAGGTCGTGGAAGCCGCCAAAGCGGCGGGCGCGCACAGCTTTATCCGCCATTTGCCGCAAGGCTACGACACCATACTTGCCGGGGAGGGTTCCCTTTCGGAGGGGCAGCGCCAGTTGCTCTCCATCGCGCGCGTTATGCTCACAAAGCCGCCCATGCTTATATTGGACGAAGCGACCAGCAGCATCGATACGCGCACCGAGCTTATGATACAAAAAGCGTTCGCTCGGATGATGAAAGGCAAGACCAGTTTCATTGTGGCGCACCGCCTTTCCACCATACGCGAGGCCGACCTGATACTCGTCATGAAAAACGGCACGGTTGTGGAGCAGGGCAGTCACGGCGAATTGCTGCAAAAGAACGGGTTTTACGCGGAGCTTTACAGGAGTCAGTATTCTAGGTAACCACTGATTAAATCCACCATCAAAAGCTGGTAAAATAGAAAAAAAGCCAACAGGGGGCATGAAATGAAGCAGCAGAGCTTTGTGGATGTGGAATATGCCAATAGAAAACGCAAGACCAAGCGGGA
>QMCD01002391.1_pt1 | contig 11097 bp, 6 predicted proteins | sample 1821841 | NCBI WGS metagenome assembly QMCD01 (sample SAMN01991225, study PRJNA193472) | Termite gut metagenome, whole genome shotgun sequencing project. | isolation source: worker | host: Macrotermes natalensis | reverse complement strand
ATCCTCAACGGCTCCGCTCTCGGCAAAGACTTCGCCGCCAACGCGCTCGCCGAACGGTTCCCCGATCTCGCTACTGCAAGCAGGGAGAACAGGCGACCTGTTCAGGCTCCTGTCGTGAACACACAGGACGCCCCCATGAGAGAGATTTCGCCGCCGACTATACAACTCCAATCTACTGCTCCCAGACTTCAGATTAAGAAAAAGCGATCGCGGGGAAGATCGATGTAAGAGATTACAAATGCCCAAATAAGTTCTAAATATGTCTGCCGGAGCATTCTATCTTACGACTCATTTACAAGAAATAACTATAAAGACCTTACTTTCTCAAATATCCCACGAAATTTCGTACCTTTGAAATCGGAATTCTAACTTCAATAGAATGAAGTATTACAGATAAATAGGTATGGCAAAGAAAAATGGGAGCGTAGCAGAGGAACCGCTGGAAAAACAACTTTGGAAGGCGGCAGACAAGCTGAGAAAAAATATTGATGCGGCAGAATACAAGCACGTAGTTCTCGGGCTTATATTCCTGAAATACATATCTGATGCGTTTGAGGAGTTATACGAAAAGCTGAATACAGACAGAGACTCCGGCGCCGATCCGGAGGATAAGGACGAATATAAAGCAGAAAATGTTTTTTTCGTTCCACAGGAAGCACGTTGGAAATACCTTGTGTCTAAGGCGAAACTCCCCGAAATTGGGAAATTTATCGACGGCGCAATGGATGCTATTGAGAAAGAGAACCATTCGCTCAAGGGTGTTCTTCCCAAAGTGTACGCTCGGCAGAATCTCGACCCTACAAGTCTCGGAGGGTTGGTCGACTTAGTGGGAAATATCGCGTTGGGTGATGCAAAGGCACGAAGTGCCGATGTGTTGGGGCATGTATTTGAATATTTCCTTGGAGAATTTGCTTTGGCCGAAGGCAAAAAGGGTGGCCAATTCTACACTCCTCGCAGCGTAGTGGAATTGCTTGTCGAAATGTTAGAGCCGTATAAAGGACGTGTGTTTGACCCGTGCTGCGGCTCGGGGGGTATGTTTGTCCATTCTGAGAAATTTGTCGAAGAGCATCAAGGCCGCTCTAATGATATTTCGATATATGGCCAAGAGAGCAATCAGACCACGTGGCGTTTGTGTAAGATGAACCTTGCAATACGCGGCATCGACAGTTCGCAGGTAAAGTGGAATAACGAGGGCTCTTTCCTTAATGACGCCCACAAAGACCTGAAAGCCGACTATATCATCGCCAATCCGCCGTTTAACGTCAGCGACTGGGGCGGTGAACTGTTACGCAAAGATGGCAGGTGGCAGTATGGAGTGCCTCCCGTCGGAAATGCTAACTTCGGTTGGTTGCAACATTTCATCTACCACTTGGCACCGAGTGGACAGGCTGGTATTGTGCTTGCAAAAGGAGCACTAACGTCTAAGACATCAGGAGAGGGTGAAATACGCAAAGCGTTGGTGGAGGCGGGGTTGATAGATTGTATCGTCAATCTTCCTGCAAAGTTGTTTTTGAATACACAAATACCGGCAGCGTTGTGGTTTATGAGCCGTAACCGCACCAACGGTAAATTCCGCAATCGGAGCGGAGAAATATTATTTATTGATGCTCGAAATTTGGGGCACTTGATTAACCGTCGCACACGTGAATTGTCGAATGGTGAAAAAGACAAAGATGATAATGATATTGCCAAAATAGCCGGAACATATCATAACTGGCGCAATCCCGTGGGAACATATGAAGATATAGCTGGATTTTGTGCATCAGTGCCTATCGAACGAGTAAAGGAATTGGATTACGTTCTAACTCCGGGACGCTACGTCGGATTGCCGGATGAGGATGAGGATTTCAATTTTGAAGAGCGCTTTGCTGCACTGAAAACAGAACTCGCAAAACAAATTGAAGAAGAGACTCGCCTCAATAAAATCATCGTCGAGAATCTCTCGAAAATTGTTATTCTTAAGGAACAATGATAAATTACATAAATACTACTGAGGCAGAATTTTTGAGCAAAAAACTGCTTTACAAATATATGCCGTTAGAGTTTGCTTTGACCTGTGTCAAGGAACGATACTTATGGCTCTGCAATCCTGTTATTTGGAAAGATCCTTTTGAGAAAAGGTTTATAGAGGCAAAATATAAGACCGGAACGAGGTTTATTGAATTTCCAATAAAAGGGCAGGTATTCTGTACCTGCATGACTCAAACACAGACGAGTGAAGCGCACTGGAATGTTTATTCCAGAGAGCAGATTGGTATATCGTTCAAATTCAAAAGGGAGAAACTATTGGAATCCCTCAAGAACCATACGACGGACTACGATATATACATTGGGAGTGTCAATTACTTAAAAACTCATGATCTCAAGAGAAAAAAACTATCTGAAATAGGGCCAATAAAAGCAATTACCCCTTTTAGCCTTTCCAATCGTGATATTCAAACACAACTATTACTGTTAAAGCGCATCGCTTTCAAATATGAGGATGAAATACGAATTCTTGCAATAAAGAAAAACAAAACCAAAGAGCAGGGTATTAAATTATCGTACAGCATAAAGCCTAATGAATTAATCGACACCATCACTATTGATCCAAGTGCTGGAGACCATACGGTGAATATGCTTAAAGAGCTCTTCAAGAACGAATATGGTTTTGACAAAGTTTATAAGTCTCAATTATATTCTATGTCCAACGATGTAAAAATTGAGCTATGAGTGAGTGGAAGGAGCGTACGTTAGGGGATTTAATCTCAATTAAGGGAGGGTTTTCATATAAAGGAGAACACCTCGGAAAAGGTACTACGTTCCTTTTAGGAATGGGCTGTGTCTCATTTTCCGACACATTCCTACAGGCGGGAGCAAGGCCATACAACGGAGAGGCGCCAGATTCTTTTTTGGTAAATCCGGGGGATATTGTTTTAGCTACGCGCCAACAATCTGATAATATGCCGATACTGGGAGCGCCAGCAATCATACCTAATGAATTTGCTAATGAACGTGTTGTTGTCGGCACAAACTTATATCAGGTTATCAATGAATCTGATGTAGACAATAAATTCCTGTTCTGGCTCCTAAGAACTCCTGAGTATAAGAATCATATAGACTCCTGTGCAAAAGGTTCTACCGTAAAGATGATCACTAAAGATGCCGTAGAGTCTTTTAGTTTCTTGTGTCCCACTGACGATAATGAGAGAAACGCTATTGCAGATACATTATGGGGAATAGAAGACAAGATCCAACTGTTACATAATCAATGTACCTCTATCGAAAAAATGGCTGAAATCATTTTTTGCAAGTGGTTTATCGAAGATGCAAAAAAAGAGTTGGAAGAAGTTGATTTACGATTTTTTATCCAACCTCAAAAAGGTAAAAACATAACAAAGGATAATGCCGTCGAAGGAAATATTCCTGTTATTGCTGGAGGATTACAACCCTCTTATTATCATAACGTAGCAAATACCAAAGCGCCGGTAATAACAATAAGTGCTTCCGGAGCTAATGCCGGTTATGTTCAGATCCACAATTCGCCCGTATGGTCTTCGGATTCATCTTTTATTGACAATGACATTACTCCGTATGTTTATTTCTTTTATGTATTTTTAAAACTCAATCAGGACATTATCTATGATAAACAGGAAGGGAGTGCCATACCACATATATATCCATCTCATTTAATGGATTTGGAAATATTGAAGTATTCAGTAACAGAAATAGAGAGATATAACTCTTTTGTGAAGATTTTTTTCGATAAAATAAAAATAAATCAACAACAAATACAGAACCTGATTTTGCTCCGTGATACACTATTACCAAAGTTGATGAGTGGCGAAATAAAAGTGGTATGACGATATGGAGAAACTAAAGCAGACAATAGAGCAATATGGCCGTTGGAGTCCTATTTCTGAATATATCGTCAGAATCGAAACCTACATTGATTCGGATTTTAGTTTCGCTCTCGGAAATGCAAAGGAGTTATTAGAAACCATAGGCAAAGAGATATGTGATTGTAAAGGGATACCCCTGACAGCGACCTCCAGTGTTAATGGGGTGATAAAGAGTGCATTTTCGGCATTGGGATATACCAATTCTGGATTGATTCATCAAGTATCCAGTGCGTTGGCGACAATTGCGCAACAGGTTGGTGAACTTCGTAATGACACAACAGGCCATGGAGGAACATTAGAAGAACTTCAAGAACGCAATGAAAAAATAGACGTACTGACTCGGGAAATAGTTATTGGTGCCGTAGAAATAGTGGGTTGTTTGTTGATAAAGGCTTTCGAGGCAGAGAATCCTCGTTCTCGCCAAGCGTTATCGACCACAGTCGCTTACCAAGACGCTCAGGATTTTAATGAATTTTGGGATGGGTTGTACGGTGAATTCCCAATGGGTGATTATTCTTTCGTTGCCAGCGATATATTATATAATATGGATGAAGCGGCATACATGGAGGCCTATAAAGAGTTTAAAGAATCTCAAGAACCGGAAATATGACGAGAATAACAGAGAACCATATTGAGGAATTTGCTATTGAGCTGCTCGAAAAACATGGTTATGAGTATATCTATGCCCCGAATATAGCTTATGACGGCGAAACCCCCGAGCGGGAAAACTACGGACAGGTTTTGCTGCTTGACCGTTTACGTCGCGCAGTCAGGCGTATAAACCCCACCATCCCGGCAGAAATGCAAGAGGAAGCTATTCGGGAAATACAACGCATATCATCCTTGGATCTTATTGTCGACAATGAAAGGTTTCATCGCTACCTGACCGAAGGAGTTTCGGTAAGCTATCATCAGGACGGTGGCGAGAGAGGGGATCTGGTGTGGCTCGTTGATTTCAATAATCCTGAGAATAACGATTTTGTGGTAGCAAATCAGTTTACGATCATTGAAAACAACCATAATAAACGTCCCGATGTGCTGCTTTTTGTAAATGGGATCCCATTGGTGATTGTGGAACTGAAAAATCCGGCAGATCAGAACGCAACTGTACAGGCTGCTTTCCGACAAATTGAAACATACAAGGTACAAATACCGTCGCTATTCACATATAATTCCATCATAGTTATTTCTGATGGGCTGGAAGCAAAGACAGGCTCTCTATCTGCTGGTTTTAGTCGCTTTTTGGCGTGGAAGTCTGCTGACGGGAAAGCCGAAGCCTCACATTTGGTAAGTCAGCTCGAAACACTTATTGGCGGGATGCTTAACAAGCAGACGCTAATAGATCTGATACGGCACTTTATCGTATTTGAGAAATCGAAACAAGAAGACCCCAAAACAGGCATAGTAACCGTAAACACCATAAAGAAAATAGCTGCCTATCATCAATACTATGCTGTAAACAAGGCAGTGGAATCCACATTAAGAGCTTCGGGATATGTGGACAAGATGCTTCCTATAATTCCTTCCAACTCTGTTCAAAACCATAGTTTATCAAGCGTTGAGCAGCAGCCGGTCGGAGACCGTAAGGGAGGAGTCGTGTGGCATACGCAAGGCAGTGGCAAATCACTGTCAATGGTTTTCTACACAGGTAAGCTCGTGTTGAAAATGGACAACCCCACGGTCGTGGTCATTACTGACCGCAATGATCTCGATGACCAACTGTTCGATACTTTTGCTGCTTCAAAACAGTTGCTTCGACAAACACCCGTGCAGGCTGACAATCGGGCGCATCTCAAGGAGTTGCTTGCCGTAGGTTCAGGGGGTATCGTATTCTCCACCATCCAAAAATTCAACCCGGAGGAAGGTAATATATACGAGCAGCTTTCCGACCGTGAAAATATAGTTGTAATTGCCGACGAAGCCCACCGCTCTCAATATGGATTCAAAGCTAAAACGGTGGACGATAAGAGCGAGAATGGACAGATTGTCGGAAAAAAGACAGTCTATGGATTCGCTAAATACATGCGTGATGCGCTACCGCGAGCCACCTATCTTGGGTTTACCGGTACTCCCATCGAAAATACCGACGTCAATACGCCTGCTGTATTCGGTAACTATGTGGATATATACGACATAGCTCAAGCGGTAGAGGATGGTGCAACGGTTCGTATCTTCTATGAAAGCCGCCTTGCAAAAGTAGAATTGACGGAGGAAGGGCGGAAACTTATTGAAGAACTCGATGAAGAAATCTTACAAGAAAATCTTGACGACACCCAAAAAGCAAAGGCAAAATGGACTCAACTCGAAGCGCTAATCGGGAGCGAGAATCGAGTGAAAAGCATTGCTAAGGATATTATTTCTCACTTTGAGGAACGGCAGGCTGTTTTTGAGGGTAAGGGTATGATTGTAACTATGAGTCGCCGTATCGCAGCCGAATTGTATGATGCCATCATAGCACTGAGACCTGAGTGGCATTCCGACGAGCTGGACGGAGGTGTTGTCAAAGTAGTTATGACCACAAATTCGGCAGATGGTGCAAAAATATCGAAGCACCATACGACAAAAGAACAGCGGCGACGTTTGGCCGACCGGATGAAATCTCCTGACGACAAGCTCAAACTGGTTATCGTACGCGACATGTGGCTTACAGGGTTTGATGCTCCAAGTATGCACACACTTTACATAGACAAACCTATGAAAGGGCATAATCTTATGCAGGCTATCGCTCGCGTGAATAGGGTGTATAAGGATAAACCGGGTGGGCTTGTGGTTGACTATTTAGGAATTGCCTCCGACCTTAAAAGGGCTTTATCTTTCTACTCCGACTCGGGAGGTAAAGGAGATCCCGCCATTGCCCAGCAGCAAGCCGTTAATCTTCTGTTGGAGAAATTAGAGGTAATTTCAGGTATGCTTCATGGTTTCGAATATGAAGTGTATTTTGAAGCAGATACCTCAAGAAAACTAAGTATAATCCTTGCTGCCGAAGAGTATATTTTGGGTCTGGATGATGGCAAGAAGCGATTTATCAATGAGGTTACGGCAATGTCCAGAGCTTTTGCTATCGCAATTCCGGATGATCAGGCAATTGAAGCTAAAGACCAAATCGCTTTCTTCCAAGCAGTAAAAGCACGACTTGCAAAATTTGACAGTTTCGGTTCCGGTAAAACAAACGAAGAGATAGAAACAACTATTCGGCAGGTAATAGATAAGGCATTGGTTACAGACCGAGTTATCGATGTATTCGATGCCGCCGGAATTAAAAAGCCCGATATATCCATATTATCTGAGGAGTTCCTTGTAGAACTCAAGGATATGGAGCATAAGAATATAGCACTGGAAGTTTTGAAGAAACTGCTTAGTGAAGAAATAAAGTATCGGGCAAAGAAGAATCTGGTGAAGAGCAAGACTCTTATGGAGATGCTCGAAAACTCTATTCGGAAATATCATAACAAGATACTTACCGCCGCAGAGGTTATAGACGAACTTATTGATTTGAGCAAAAATATTGTCGCAATAGATAACGAGCCTAAGTCAATGGGACTTACTGATTTTGAGTACGCCTTCTATACAGCAGTTGCAGATAATGACAGTGCCCGAGAATTGATGCAAACAGATAAACTACGGGAACTGGCCGTTGCTCTTACTGAAACAATACGACAAAACACCTCCTTGGATTGGACCATTAAGGAAAGTGTAAAGGCAAAACTGAAGGTTGCTGTTAAGCGCTTGCTACGTAAGTATGGATACCCACCCGATATGCAAATGTTAGCCACTGAGACCGTACTTAGACAGGCAGAGATGATCGCAGATGAGCTAAGTTATCGATAAGGTTAATACAGTAAAAATCATGAAGACCTCGACAGCCATACAAACATCTGTAATATTTTTTATAAAGGAAAGGTTGATTGTGGAGGTAAAGGAAATGGTTGGGAAGGAGATATAAAAAAGGTGATGAATCTTTGATAATTAAATGCGATGACAAACCGTAGTTTAGTTCTTGAATACGATGCGTTTTTAAGATCGTTCAAACGCAATAAAGATGTCCCCCATTCTTTTTTATTAGGATCGGGTGCTTCTGTTAGCTCTGGAATACAGCCTGCATATGATTGTATTTGGGAGTGGAAGAAAGATATTTATTTGTCAAAAAACATAAATGCGTCTGAGTATTATAAAAACCATAAAGACCAATCCGTAAAAAAAAGCATCCAGAAATGGTTAGATAATGAGGGCATTTATCCGCAGTTTGATTCGTCCGAAGAGTACAGCTTTTATGCAGAAAAAGCCTATCCGATTAGCGATGACCGCAGGAAATATTTTTTCAATCTAATCGAAGGAAAAGAACCATATATTGGATACAAAATACTGTGCCTGCTGGCAAAACATGGAATTGTAAAAGCCGTTTGGACAACAAATTTTGATGGATTGACTACCCGAGCAGCCTTTCAGAATGGTTTAACTCCTATTGAAGTAACATTAGATAATGCAGATAGCATATTTAGGAATCAAAGCACAAAAGAATTATTAACAATTGCGTTGCACGGAGATTATAAATACAGCACACTAAAAAATACCGAAAAGGAATTAGATGTTCAAAACGATACTTTTGTCGAATACTTAACCAGTTACCATACCGATAAAAACTTGATAATAATAGGTTATAGTGGGCGTGATAAATCGCTTATGCAGGCTCTTGAAAATGCGTTTACAAAAAAAGGGGCAGGAAGATTATATTGGTGTGGATATGGTGATAACATAAATGCAGAGGTTTTCCAACTGTTGAATAACATAAGAAATGCGGGAAGAGAAGCGTACTATGTTGCAACAGACGGATTTGATAAAACATTAATCCATTTGTCAAAATCTGCATTTGAGGATGATGTTGAAATTCTGGATGCTGTCCATAAAGCATTAGAAATCGCCGAAGATGACGGATATTTAAAAACAGATTTTGGTTTGTCATTTCAAAAAACAGATAAATATATAAAAAGCAACTTACACCCAATCGTTTTTCCAAAAGAACTATTTCAATTTGAAATCGATTATCAAAATGATAAGCCGTGGAGTTACATAAAAACGGTTACCAAAAACACTAATATTTGTGCTGTTCCTTTCAAGAAAAAAGTGTTTGCATTGGGTACATTGACAGATATAAGTAGCGTTTTTAAGGGGCGAATAAAGGGTGAAATAAAGCGTGAACCGATTTCTAAATATGATATTGAAAATGTTTCGGCATTCAAGTCTTTGATGTTAAAAGCCGTACTGAAATTTTTTACGGCTAATCCGACATTGGAAACCGACTCAAAAGATAAAATATGGCAAAAAGCAATTGTTGGACAATCTGCCAATATTGACATCCACAAGGCGGTATATATATCTTTCTATTTTGACAAGAATCCAAATTTTGCATATTTAACATTTACGCCGACAGTTTATTTAACAGCCACAGAGGAAATATCCAAAGGTCAAAAACAACAAATATCAAAACAATGGCTCGAAAAATTATATAATAATAAATATGACGAGCTTTTAGAATCGTGGAACACTCTATTATTCAGCCAGCAAAAACTTAAATTTGAATTTCCGATACGGTCAGGAACAGGTTTTGAGTTTCAAATATCTAAAGCCACAGCATTCGGAGAAATAAATGTGTTAGATACAAATTTTAGAGGCTACCAACCACAAAATTATAATTCGAAACAGACACAATTCAAAGGTGTTCAGTTCTTAGAACCACAATTGATCTTTAGAAACGCTGTGTCTAATAATGAATTTAAAGATTACCACCCGATGCGAGGCTTGGTCAATCATAGACCTTATGATGTAAATCTCAACGGTGTGATTTTTTCAAGCGAAATAACATTATCGATAATTTGCAGTAATGCATATTCAAATCAGTTCTATAATTTTCTTTTGGGGTTGCAGACAAGGCATACTACTGCAAATATTAATGTTGATTATTTAATTGAGTATCCGGGATTTTTATCCGCTTATAATCTTCCTGTCAATATTCCAACAACTGACAATTGGACTGATGTTCAGTTTGTTGCCGATGGCGATTCGGAATTACACAGCAATGCTATCAAACTTGAACGACTGATAACTTCCAAAATAGACCAAGTTGTCAATACGCAAAATCAAAATACGATTGTAATATTTATACCAAAAGAGTGGCAACCCTTTGAAAGCTACATAAATCGGGGCGAAACATTTGATTTACACGATTATGTGAAAGCATACGCTGCTTCAAAAGGGGTTTCAACTCAATTAATAAGAGAAGAAACTCTCAGCGACAGCTTGAAATGTCAAATATACTGGTGGTTGTCCCTATCCTTCTATGTCAAGTCATTGAGAACGCCTTGGGTATTGAATAATCAAGAAAACAACACTGCATATGCAGGAATTGGGTACAGCGTATCAACGATCAAAGGTAAATCGGAAACGGTGATTGGTTGTAGCCATATTTATGATACTAATGGACAAGGCTTAAAATACAAATTATCGAGGATAGATGATTATTATCTTGACAAACAGAATAATCCATACTTGTCTTACAAAGATGCTTTTCAGTTTGGGGTCTCTATAAGGGAGCTTTTATCTCTTGACAAACTACCCGAAAGAGTTGTTATTCATAAAAGAACCAAATTTACTCCTGATGAGATTAATGGGATAAAAGCAAGTCTAAATATGGCAGGTATCAAAAAGATTGATTTAATTGAAATTAATTTTGAAGTAGATGCCCGCTTTCTGGCGATGAAGGTATATCAGAGTAATTTGCAGGTTGATACTTTTCCTATTTCCAGAGGTACTTGTCTTGTAACAAACAAGCACACTGCGTTATTATGGACACACGGCATAGTTCCGTCAGTAAGACAGCCAAACTATAAATTTTATTTAGGAGGCAGGAGTATCCCAGCACCTATCAAAATCACAAAACATTATGGTGAATCCAATGTTAATGTGATTGCAACTGAAATCTTAGGATTAACAAAAATGAATTGGAATTCCTTTGATTTGTACTCAAAGCTTCCAGCGACTATTGATTCGTCAAATCAAATAGCCAGAATAGGTAAACTTTTGTCGCGCTTCGAAGGGCATACATACGATTACAGGTTATTTATTTAGATTATTGCGCGAAAACAACATAAAACATCATTCCATGTCTGAATCAAACATCATATTTTACTCTACTCCGAACGGGCAGGTAAGCGTTCAGGTG
>QMCD01002182.1_pt1 | contig 11101 bp, 8 predicted proteins | sample 1821841 | NCBI WGS metagenome assembly QMCD01 (sample SAMN01991225, study PRJNA193472) | Termite gut metagenome, whole genome shotgun sequencing project. | isolation source: worker | host: Macrotermes natalensis | reverse complement strand
GCGTGCTCCGCCTGCGCGATCATGTCGTAGGCCGTGAAATCGGCGCGGGTCGTGGAATCGACGATGACGACGACCTCGCTCGGACCGGCAATCGAATCGATATCGACTTCGCCGTAAACCTGTTTTTTCGCCAGGGCGACGAACAGGTTGCCCGGCCCGACGATCTTGTCGACCTGCGGAATGAGAAAATCTCCCGACCCGGCCCCGGCACGAACTCCGAAAGCGAAGGCGGCGACTCCCTGCGCACCGCCCATGCGGTAAACTTCGGTAATCCCCAACTCCCGGCAGGTTGCGAGCATATCGATATTGTATGCTCCGAACGGAGTCGGCGGGGCCATGACGGCAATTTCGGGAACTCCGGCAACCTGGGCGGGAACGGCGGTCATCAGGACCGTCGAGGGATAGGCGGCTGCGCCGCCGGGAACGCAAATCCCGACGCGTCGCATCGGCCGATAACGTTCCGCCAGATAACCGCCGGGCCGTTCCAGATGAACATCACGATGGAGAATCGCCTTCTGGAAGTCGCGGATATTTCCGGCGACCCGATGAACGGCGGCAAGGAACCGGGGGTCCGCCCGACGGTGGGCCGATTCCAATTCCTCGCGAGGCACTCGTAGCGTTTCAGCCGTCAGATCGGCCTTGTCGACCCGTTTCGAATAATCGAGCAACGCGGGAAGCCCCTGTTCGGCGACATCCCGGCAGATTTTCCCGACAACTTGTCGGGGGGTCAGCGATTCACCGAAAATCTCCACGGTCCGGGCGCGTCCCGCTTCGGAAACGATGTCGCCGCGAAGGCTTAACTTACGCCTGAGCGAGTCGATCCGGTCCGCGATATTTCCGTTTCGGCTGTCGATTCGTTCGATATTCATTTTTTTGCGGTCGCTTCCTGGTACTTTTTCATCCATTTCTGGGCGGAAGCGGTCGCGGCTTCCCGGATGACGAACGATTTGTCCTGCATTGCATCCTGGAGCGCGACGATCGCCTCCTTTACCAGAATGTCGGCCAGGGAATGGAGCGCGGCAATCCGGGTGTTGGCCTCATCGTCCGCTTCGGCGATCCGGCACAGTTGCGCGAGAAAATTGCCGCCCATCCCGGTATAACGGATCGCATCGCAGGCGATTTGGCGACGGAGCGCGACAAAGCTGCTGACCTCGTTTTCGAGTACCTTGGCCGTACTCGGATCGACGTTTCTCACGACATTGCCCAACGTGTAGGCTTTATGTTCGGCATACTGGCCCATCCGGGAAAGGAACGAGTCGATGCGGAAATCGGGCATCAGGTCGAAAATCGTCTTGTTGATTTCCGGGTTCTGCCGGGCGACGAAGCGGGTGATGATGTCGTCCGCCCCCTTGAAATTCCGGCTTTTGACGATTCGCAGCAAATGGGAGCAAACGGTCGCATCGGGATCGTCGAGCACCTCCATGACGAGGGCGTTGAAATCGTCGCCGGGATATTGCCGCAACGCTTCCGCAACCGCGCGGCGCACCGTTTCGTTGCCGTCTTTCATGACCCGGCGGAATGTCGCCAGGAGTTGCTCCCGCGGCAGGGACATATTCGTAATCAACCGGACGAACGGGACTTCCTGCTCCGCGATCAATTCCGTCAGGTCCGGGTTTCGCGGGGTCAGCCAAGCGAACGACGTGAATCGTTTGAGCGCTTTTTTCGCGTTGTCCGACGGACTGTCGCCGATCACTTTCAACATGTACCGGACGAACAGCGGTTCGGTCTTCGCCGCGAGAATCACGTCGACCGTGGGAGGCGAATCGGAATCGTCCACGAAACTCAGCAACAGGCGGTAAAACCCCGGATGGTCTTCCTCGGTCAGGATTTCCATCACCTTTTTGCTTGCCGCGGAATGGATGTCCTTGGTGACCGTCTGGAAAGTCTCGTAATCCTTTTTCGCAACCATCAACATGGCCCGGAGCGGTTCGAGCATCCCGTGCATGCCGTACCGCTTGACGACGCCGTCGAGCTCCGTGGCCAGCCAAAGCCGTTGGCGGTCCAGATTGGCCCGGGCAACCGCACTGGGCGCATCGGAAAGGTCCTTGTAGAACATCTCGCCGAGCATCTGGACACCCTCCGCACCGTACCGGGCGGTTTCCGCGTCGGCCGATTCGATAAGCGGGACGAATGCGGACATCGCCTCGTAGATTTTGTGCTCGGACACCATTTGCTTCGCCAAGGCCATGCGTCCCTTGTCTTCGGAACGGATGGCGGCGAGGACGACCTTGCCGAGCCGGTCGTGCGTGATTTGCGGGCACGGTTTCCATGCCTCCGGATCGGCCGCGTAGCGATCAAACAACTCCAAAAACAGGTCGGGGTTTTTCTTCAGGTAAAACGCTTCGAAGGCGAGTCCCCGCAATGTCACGTCGGCGTCGTCAAGAAGGGGACGCAGGAGTGCGATCGCCGCCGGGTCGTCCGTTTTGACCAGGTATTTGATTGTCTTTTCAATAAATGCGGTCATGAGTTTTTCTGGACATGGTTGTGTCTTCCCGAAATCGGCCCGGTCTTCCGATCGAAAACATGCTTTTCGACAAACACGTTTTTCCGATCAACACCGTTTTCGGCGCGGCTCCGGTCGTTTTCGGTAATGCGGGACGCGAGGCAACGGATGTTGAATCGATGTTGGATCAATCCTGAATCAAGGCGTCGCGCGGGAAACCGTATTGGAAATCCGGTCAGGTCCTTCGCCCGAACCACCGGAACGAAAGCTCGCGCAACATCTCCCGGTCGTCGGCGAAACCGCTGTCGGAACATGCCTTGACGATGTAGGTTCCGTCGATGAAAATCCGCCCCTGTTCCTGAATGGAATACGCCTGGATGATCCGATCCAGGACTTGCCTGGTTTTTCGATCGATGTTGTGCAGGCGACAGAGGTCGTTGTACAGGGACAGATGCCCGTGTTTGGGGCCGAACAATCCAAAAACCGACATGGCGGTGTTCTCCGAAGTGTCTGTTGAAAGCCATGAAGCACGAAACGAATGGCCTCTACATGGGATTCCTCATGAAACAACTGCGCTCCGCACAAAAAATAAACCGAAAGGCTGCCCAGGCACGGTGTTGCTGAGCACGGCGTTTCCGAGCACGGCGACGAAAGCATCGAAGCCGCGAGTGTCACGCTCGAATCGCCTGTTCTCATTTCTCGCGGAGACCACAACATCGTTGAAAACACGGGAATTTGACACGGGAATTTGACAGGGGATTTGACAAAGCCCTCGCTTGTTCTTTAATCTGAAAACCCGTGTCGAAAAGAACGTCAAACCACTATGATAACCGGGGTCGGGCATGTGTTCAAGAGGGCGATTGTTCCTGAAAATCCGGTCACCTCGTCAAATCCGATCACGTCGTCCGAATCGTCGTGCTGAATCGTCGGAAACGATGCTGAAAACCGCAGTATACCGGCAACCGTGACATGGCGAAAACGCGTTGTCAGCAGGCGCACTGTCAACCGGCGCATTGTCAACCGGCGAGCCGACCATTCCGGTTATTCCGATTTGTTCCGGTTATTCCGATTCGTCTGATTTTCCGGCGTTCCAATCCGGCAAATCGACACGGGGCCGCTTGGAACGAACCGGGGGTCCCGGAGCTTGAAGCGATATTCCCGGCTGCGATCCGGGCGGGGTTCCAAGCTGTGTTCCCGGTTGCGGCGGGAGAACCCCGTACAGCCGGGCCATGGCGGCTACATGCGCACGCAAGATATCCCGCAACGCTTCCGGAGCCAACACTTCCGCTTCCTTGCCGTATCCGAGAATCCACCAGGAAATTTCTTTCAATCCGCTCACGGTCACGCGAAACTCGATTCCTCCGTCGTCAAGTTCTCTGATGTCCTGTTTTTCATGCCAATTGACTTCCGCGACGTTCCGGGAAACCAAGCGTGAAAAACGGACGACGACGTTGCTGTCGGGCCCTTTTTCCGGGATCAGGGACCAGGCGTTGCGGAGGTATTTCCGCAAGGTGAAACCGGAAGGAATCTGGAAACGGTTGTCCGTGCGTTCCGTCTTGAGGATGCGCCCGACATGGAACGTCCGCGTTTCCACATGCAGCGAGGACCGCCCGACGGCATACCAACTGCGTTTGCCGAAAAAAAGCTGGTACGGGCTTAAAAGCGTCGTGAACGGCTCCGAATCCAAGGGACCTTGGTAGACGATTCGGACGCTCGTGCGGTCATGGTACGCCGTCAACAGGTCCTGGAAACTCTTTTGCGACTCCGTCAGGGAGTTGACCGGCTCCGAAAGAATGCGTAATGCGCCGCTGTATCGTTCCAGGTGTTCCTTCAGCGGCAAGGGCAAGACGCTGACCAATTTCAAGGCTGCGGTTTGAACCGGCTCCATGAACGGAATCACATTTTTCGCTCCCGGCCTGAGGCAAAGCGTGATGAGGGCGAGTACCTCGTCCGGCGTGAAATGGGTCTCGGGAAGAAGCAGGTCCGAAAGAAAGCGGAACCGGTTCGCCTGATCGTCGTAGATGACCGCCATCCCGCGTTCCCGGAGAAACGCGATATCGCGCTGGATGGTCCGGGGATGAACGGAACATGCCTTCGCCAGGGATTCCACGTTTTGATGCCCGGTCTGGAGAAGCTGCACCACCCGGATTACCCGGTTGATACGCGGTTCAGCCGTATTCTTTTTTTTCTTCTTCATGCCGGAAATCGATCGAGTATTCCAAAATCGGGCTTCGAGAGACCACCCGCCGAAAGCGACACGGTCCGGACTTGCTTCCCAACCCGATCCGCACCGGTACGCAAGCCGGGAAGGCGGCCGCAGAATTGACAACGGACAGCAGAATTGACAACGGATAATTGAGAATGGATAACGAGGACGCAAGCGGATCGCTTATCGTGTGGAATTGCCCGCGTCCTGAAATTGTCCATTGTCAATTTATCCGCGCTTCGGTTCCGGCTGCCATGTTCAGTGCATTGTTGCCGATACGAAGTTGCGGGACAGGTCTGATCGTTTTCAGTCTACTGAAAACCGTTGGAATTTCTCGAAGCCGACGATTCGGGAGCCCGCCTTCGCAAAATATACTGGAAACGCGATGAAAACGGATTTTCGGTCAAGTCTGCCTGCCGCACCCGCTCGCCTTGAACGTCTGTCCAGACAAGTGCTTAAACGAATCGTTCGAGCGGCAGGCGATTGGTCGCGGGAGAGTTGTCAGGCCGTTCGAAGTATATCCCTCGTTTCCGTATATCTCTCACAATTCGGGCAGCGAAGCGAGGCGTACATAACGATTGCTGCCGGTCGCCTGCGGGGCCGTGTAGGAAACCGGTCGGGCTGTTGCCGGAATCACGCCGACGTCGTTGCCTGCAGTCGAACCAACGGCCGGAACGACGGCCCCGATCTTTGCCCCGGTCGTCGCCCCGATCTTTGCCCCGATCGTCGGTTGTGTCGATTGTGTCGATTGCGTTTCAATCACTTTGGAATTGGTCGTGGCCGGCAGCCGCGGAGCTTCCATCGGCCGGTTCTCGATCGACGGGGCGGGCGGGATCACTTCCTGGCCCGGTGCGACCGGAACCGCTTGACGTCCTTCCGGCCAACCGTAGGCCGAACCGTTCTGGAATTGCCGGTACTGCTGACGGCTGACGACGTTCGGTCGCGTGAAACCGTAGTCCATGTAATGGCCGGCCTGGCGTTTACGCGCTTGTTTGGTCGCGTCGAAATAGGCTTTGTTGGGCCAGGGACCCTCGGAAAGACCGACGTTGTTGCATTCGAGCAGGGAGCCCTTGCGGTAATGCAGCGTCATGATCGAAAGATTGTAATCGACCATGGCCCGGTAGTAGTCGGTTTCCGCTTCGGCAAGCCGACGCAGGGCCTCAAGGACTTGGTCGAGGGTCGTCGTTCCTGCATCGTAGGATGCCCGGACCGCCTGGACTTCCGCTTCGCTCGCGATGCGGCGGTTCAATTGCGTCCGGCTCTGCGTGTAGTTTTGGCTCAACTCGCGGAACGAATCGGCGATCTGGTGCGACAGTTCGAGTTCCTGCTCCTGCAGGATGGCACGGGATTTCGCCAAAAGCAGTTGGGCGTTACGGACACCGGCCAGTTCCTTGCGGAATCCGAACGGAACCGATCCCTGGATTCCGAGCGTCCAGTCGGCATGGTCGCCGCCGACCAGGTTGCCGTAGGCGTTTTCACGCGACCCCTGCGGTTCGATCAGGTATTCGCCCATGCCGTTCCAACGGTAATTGGCGATCAGGTCGAACCGGGGCAACAGGAAGTTCTTCGCCGCGATCAGTTGCAACTCCTTGCTTTTGACGTCCCATTTCTGTTTGCGGAGTTCCGGCGAACGGAGCAACGCTTCACAGAGGACACTGTCCCAATCGAGTTGCAGCGGGGCGACCGTCGGCTCGTCGATCGGCCGGATCAGGCGACCGTCGGTGGCGGCCAACCCCATGATGTACCGGAGCGTATTTTCCGATTTGAACAGGTTGCTCTGGGCAAGTTCCGTCTGGCTGCGGAACGAATAATACGTTTGACGCGACTGCGCTTCCGCTTGGGCGGTTCCTTTCGAATGGCCCGCGATCAACATCGCGTGAATCTGCTGCCAGGTCTGGAGGGCGCTGTCGCGGCCCGCTTTGACCGACTCCAGATAGTGGTAAGCGTAGTACAGGTTCCAGTAGGCTTTTTCGACGTCGGCGACAAGGCTTCGGGCATTCATTTCGAAGTCGGCCAGCGACATGTCGGCACTGATCCGGGCGATCAAGGCTCCGTTGTAGAAGCCCGGCGTCGCTCCCGGCCCGGCAATCCGGTTGAACTGCATTCCGGTCCCCTGGAGCAGCGGCTGGGTGATTCCGGCTTCGATGTAGGTCGACCAGGACGAGGGCCACTGTTTGTCGGTCGGACCGGTACCCGTCGGAGAATTGTCCCAGTTGTACGTGTTGCCGTTGGTGATGTAGGTCGTCGCACCGGTGATATTCGTTTTCTGGACCGTGTTGTTGAACTGGAACGTGTCGGTTTGCGAGGAAGGAAGTCCGTAACGGTTGAGCCGTTGGTCGTTTTTCGTCCAGCCGGCGTAACCGTTGTACTGGGCGTCAAAGACCGAAAGAGCCGCCTCGACGCCGTATCGGGGATCGCTTTCGACGAGCGCCGGATCGTAAACCGTTCCGACCGAGAGCGGATTTGAGAGCAGCGCGCCCGGCACGCCGGCGACCCCGGCCTTCGAGAAGGAAACGGTATTGAGCGAACGGATCACCTTGCTGTTTTGCAGGGCGGTCTGAATCGATTCTTCCAGACCGAGATCCCAATAACTTGTCGGATTCGGATTTTGCAGCGTAAACGGCGAGATCGCCCCGCAGACTTCCGGCGATGTCGGGACCTCCGCATCGGCGTAATCGATCCGAAGTCCTTTGTCGATATATTGCGAACCGACGTGTCCTTTCGCATTGCCGCCGAGGTAAAGATGTTGCTGCGGAGAACAGCCGAGGTGGCTGCTCACGCAAACGACCATCAAGACAAAGACCAGTGCGGTCCGGGTTTGCTTGAAAAAACTCATCGTGCCTTCCTTGGTTCAAGGAGTTTTCAGGGGAAACTTCCGCCAAAAAACGAATGATTCTCTTTGGTACGAACGATCGATTCTTTTACACGATACAGTAATACCCGATACAATTCGTAATTCCTGTATCGCCTGCGTGATCGGTAAAGTTTAACAAAAACGGCGATTTTCAAAAAAAGGAAAACTTTCGCCAGATATCGAGTCTTTTTTATTTTGCCTATGTCGCCACTCTGCGTGTTCATGGGCAATTTATCCTATCAATTGCTCCTATCGATGTTCCCGGACTATCAGGAGCTTCCGTTCATACAAATCGGATCGGTTTAATTGGAAATCCGAAAAATAATGTTTTACCCGAAGCATTCGCTACTATCCTTTCGATAGGAATTATCGTAAATCTCTGCTTTGTCTACTCCACTTTATACCGAAGCCGGTTGAGTCGTGGGTAAACACAGCCCGGTTGAACCGCCTGTTTATCTTCGGCAGTGTCGTTTCCGGTGGGCAGGCTCCTAAATCGTCGGCTTCGGGAAATTTCAACGGCTTTCAGTATAACAGCCGGATGCGCCGAATCCCGTCCACCTCAAAACCTGAAAACCGGTTCGCCGTCCGATATGACCGAAATGGAAATCACCCTCTTCTTCTTGACGCTTGCATAACCGGTACGTAGAATAACGGTTATGTATCGAGGCCGTCTCATACCGAAGCCGGTTGAGTCGTCGGTAAACACAGCCCGGTTGAACCACCTGTTTACCTTCGGCAGTGTCGTTTCCGGTGGGCAGCCTCCTAAATCGTCGGCTTCGGGAAATTTCAATGGCTTTCAGTATATCCGCCGGGGCACGGCCCCGAAACACAAACAGGGAACGAAGCACGGTGCCCGGACTTCATTCCCCATTTCCACTTTTTTATCCAGTCGTCGTGATGAAGGTGTCACTCCATGCTTAAAACATACGATATCATTGACGGCCGCCTGCGTCCTTCCGAAAACGACATGAGTCCGATCCAGGTGTATATCGATCCGACGGAAAAGGAACGGTATTACCTGATTCATGACTTGGCAATCGACGAACACACCTTTGCCAGCGCGCTCGATCCGGACGAACTTTCCCGGGTCGAATTCGAGCCGGCCCACTTGGCCGTCATTTACAAACGGCCCAAAGTGTACGCCCCGAGTGATAATTTTCTTTTTCGCGTCACGTCGACCGGCCTTTATCTGTTCGAGGACCGGGTCGTGATCGTGTTGAGCGGCGATGCGCCGATTTTCGACCATTCGAAGGATTTGACCGGTATTTGCGGTTACCACGACCTGCTTTTGCGACTCCTCCAGCGTTCGATCGGCCAATTCAACGGCCACATGAAGGCGATCAACATGATTATCGACGAACTGGAGAAGAAATTGGTTCAATCCATGGGAAACAAACACCTGCTCAGCCTGTTCAAGCTGGAACAGAGCCTTGTCTATTACCTCAGCGCGATCTCTTCCAACGGAACCCTGATCGAACGCCTGCGTTCCTCCGCCCGGAAAATCGGGTTTTCCACCGCTCAAATCGAGCACTTGGAAGACCTTACGGTCGATAACACGCAATGCTACAAACAGGCGGAAATCATTTCTTCCATCATGGCCGGGATGATGGATGCCCGTGCCTCGGTCGTGAGCAACAATTTGAACATCCTGATGAAACACCTGACGATTCTCTCGTTGGTCTTCCTGCCGCTCAATTTGATTGCGAGCATGGGCGGCATGTCGGAATTCACGCTTTTCACCGAAAAAATGAACTGGCACGTCGGCATCTCTTACGGCCTCTTTGTCTTTGCCATGGTGGTTGCCGGTTACGCGATGTACCAGTTGATGATGAAAGTCGAACCGGATAACTGAACCTGTTTCCACAAACCGTTTCACGCCGTACCCGGGTGCGTGCCGCACGGCCGACCGGGAGCACACGCAGGTCGTCCGCGCGTCAACCTTGAATCGTGCTTCCCGCCCGTGAGGCCCGCATGACGGCGTCGGTATACTGAAAGCCATTGAAATTTCCCGAAGCCGACTTTCAAGAAGCCTGCCCACCGGAAACAACACTGCTCGGAGAGTAAACAGGCGGTTGAGCGGGCTGTGTTTACCAACGACTCAACCGGCTTCGGTCTATAAAGATCATTCCATGCGTTTTTTCATTTCGGTCGTCATTCCCGTGAGAAACGAGGCGGCGCATATCGAATACGTGCTCGATCGATTGCTGGAGCAAAAATATCCGCCGGAACGTTTTGAAATTCTCGTCATCGACGGGCGTTCTGACGACGATACGCGCCGCCGGGTCGACCGCTACGTGGAAAGCCGTAAAGACAGGGCTCCGCACGTTTATTTGTATGACAATCCGAAACGGGTTTCCGCCGCGGCGAGAAATATCGGGATCGACCGGATGAACGGCGACGTTTACCTGCTCGTCGACGGGCACTGCCTGATTGAAAACGACCGGATGCTCGAAGCGGTCGACGCCGCGTTCCACGTCGAAGGGGTCGATTGCGTGGGGAGGCCGCAACCGCTGGAAATGAAGAATGCGAACTTCGTGCAACACGCGATCGCCGCGGCGCGCCGGTCCCCGCTCGGCCATCATCCCGATTCGTTCATCTATTCGAACGAAACCCGCATCGTCCCGGCGGCAAGCGTCGCCGTCGCTTACCGCAAAGAGGTTTTCGAGAAAGTCGGCCGTTTCGACGAATGTTTCGACGCCGCCGAGGATTACGAATTCAACCATCGCTGCGACCGGGCCGGTTTGCGTTGCCTGTTTGCTCCGGAAACCGCCGTCCATTACGTTCCCCGTCGTTCGCTCACCGGCCTTTTCCGGCAATTGGTTCGCTACGGCCGGGGCCGCGTCCGGCTGTTGAAAAAACACCCGGACACATTCTCTTTCAAAAGCCTGCTCCCGGCGTTCTTCGTCTCGTGCCTTGTTATCGTACCATTCGCCGAATTTTTGTATCCGGAATTGTTTTGCGTTCTTTCGACCGTCCTCGGCGTCTACCTCGTGCTTGTGGCGTTCGAGTCGGCCCGCATCGCGATCATGCAAAAAAATCCGCTCCTGTATTCCTTCCTGCCGCTCGTTTTCCTCGTCATCCACATCGCTTCGGGAATCGGTTCCCTCCTCGAAATGCCCCGCTGGAAAATCTGACGGTCCGGACGAAATCTCAACCGGTTTTCATGCAAATTTCCGTACAGATCGTTTCGACGGCGTCGCACAGGGCGTTGGCCCGATCAGGCGTCGGGGCTTCGGCGATCGTCCGGACGATCGGTTCCGTATTGCTTGCCCGGAGCAGCACCCAGGAATCCGCGAAATCGATCCGCAGGCCGTCCTGGAAATCGACGGCGACCCGCTCGCCTTCGAGCCGTTCGTTCAGTGCCTCCAGCGCCTTGGGAATCCGGTCGCAAGGAAGCGACATCTTGCGTTTAACGATCGAATACTCGGGCAACCCGGCGGCCAGTTCGGCGATTGATTGCTCACGCAGGGCCATCGCTTCGAGCAGCATCGCGATCCCGACGAAACTGTCGCGGACGGGCCCGATTTTCGGGTCGATCGGGCCGCCGTTGCCTTCGCCGCCGAAAACGGCCCCGACTTCGCGCATCCGGTCGACCACG
>QMCD01002181.1_pt1 | contig 11101 bp, 10 predicted proteins | sample 1821841 | NCBI WGS metagenome assembly QMCD01 (sample SAMN01991225, study PRJNA193472) | Termite gut metagenome, whole genome shotgun sequencing project. | isolation source: worker | host: Macrotermes natalensis | reverse complement strand
TGTTTCACCGCTTTATTATCAGGAAGTATTCCTCCCTTTTATCGCCCGTACATCCCTTTTTTGCCTTTTCCTGATAACTCGGGTTTCCTGATAACCAAGAACACTGTACTCGCCAAGAACACTGTACTCGCAAGAACACTGTACTCGCAAGAACACTGCACTCACGTTTCTCTGAACTTTTTGAATGCTTTACCTGTAATGCTAATCTTTTGATAAGTTTCTTTGTCAAGGCCATCTATGATGTCACTAAGTTCTTTGCTGTTCAAGGTGATCGCCATGATGATTTGGCTTTTCTCTGATAGTTTTCTTGCGGAGGCAACAAAACTTTTCATGTCTTCGGAAACGATACTCTGTTGGGCCGGTTCATCAAATATTATAACGCCTGGATGATTCCCATCCTTTTCGATAGAAACCTGCAGAAGAGCCATCGTAAAGGCCCAAATCACTCGAATACCATCACTTGCCGATGAGTCAAATTTCATATCAAAGCCATCAACTGTTGGTAGCAATGACTCTTCAGATATATCAATCCCATCAAAACTCGATAGACTACTGTAGTGAAACAGTCTAAGGTTATTAATAAATCGAGTCTTCAGTAGTTGGATTTTCTCGCTATCAGAATTCGTCAGAGACTTGTTGGGCAATTTCCCTTTTTGGTCGAGATAGATATTCCAGCGATTCGACAACCCAGATAGTACCTCTATTGATGCTGTCATCTTATCTTTCAGTAGGTTAAGTTGCTCAATGCGTCTTGTTATCTCAATCTTTTTAAGGATTATTGCTTCAGACGCTTCGGTATCAAGAGATGAATTTACATCCGAACGCAGTGATTGGGCAAGGCGCCGTAATGTTTGCAACCTTGCTTCCATTTGCTGTTTTTGCAATTGCATTTCATCACGACTGTTTCGGCGACCATTTAGAGAAAACTCCAGCATTTTCTTTTGCTCTTTGAGATGTTTGATATTGTCGTCAATGGACATAAATGAAACTTCAGTCACAATGGGGAGCAAGCTGTCTTGAATATGTTGCCTGCATGTTGGGCATATTTGGGTAGACAACTCCCCGTCCGTTGCTTCCGATCCGAATTTCTGTAATCGGGCTGCATCCTCGTTATTCCGAATATCAGCATTAATTATTTCCGCATCAGATTCCAATCTGGATATCGCTATGTTGCCACTTGCTAATTGCCTTGTGATAGAAACTACGGACGCTTCCATCTCGAGTATTGAAGATTCGGTTGCAGACAGTTCCATATGTAGAGAATTGAAATTATCGATTACTCGCGGCTTCAACTGCCTTAAGCCGTCGTACTCTTCTTTCAGTTTGTCTAACACTTCATCAATTATCTGGCCGCCATCAACGGTCAGCGCAATGCGATTGAAGTCTGTATCACTTAAAACACGTGGGGTTTGCGGCAGATTGATAACCTCGGTTAAACCTGCAAGTGCAGTGAGCTGTATTTCAGAAATAAGCTGTTTCCATTCTTGTTCAATTTGTGCCTTTACGGCACCTAGCCGCTCTCTCTCTTTTTCATTTTTGAGAATATCCAATCCGAGTATATACTCTACAACACGTTTCTTCGATTCGCGAATTCCAAAAACTGGCATTCCTGAGAAAATATCTGACCAGCCATGTTTCTGCTCAACGAACATGGCTGCGAATACCACCTGAATATAGAGCTTGCGCTCATTACCGTCTGCTGTGCGTACTAAGGGCAATTCCAAGTGCAGAAATTCTTCTAAAAAAGTATGAAATCCTTTTTTACCGGTCGCGGAATGTGGATAATTCACATAGAAGTCTTCTGTTATTGTTTGTGGATTAGATAGTTCTTCATAGCTTCCATAGTATACTGTAATCAAATGATTGTCTTTGTCCTCGGCCTTTATATTACGATATACAGTGATTGTTTCACTCCCATTGCTGATTTCAAGAAAGGCTCCGGATTCAGTGACACTCCATGGTCTGTTTCCATCATCAATTGTATTTTTAAATACCGATGTCAGAACTTTGCTGCCAATGCCACCGACGCCGCCAAGAATTTGTTCGAGTCCGAGGCAGTAATATATACCGGCAAGTATTGAACTCTTGCCGCAGGTGTTATCAAGACTAGCAACAAAATTCAAACCCCTACTGAAACTTTCGTCAGCACCATACAGTCCGTTTGCTGTGTTTATCTCAATGCGCAATCTATTTATCCTAAGCATGATTTCTCCTCCACCTCTCAATTAGCGCATCAATTCTATTTTCCGTGAGTTTCTTTGCAAGGGCATTTAGATTACTTATCTCTGAGACCATTAGATTTTCTGCCAAGATAATTTGATCCGCGAGACGTTGTCCTTGAACAGTAAGTTTGTATTTCCCGGTTTTTTGCTGTTCGATAAAGTTGTAGGCAGTGGCAAAAGACAACGCTCGATTAACGGCAGGATCAAATCGTACTATTGGTGAATTCTCAGCCCCATCAGCATATCCTTTGAGTTGCTCCATATTGTGATTTGATATTAGCCCAAATGAAATCATATGGAGTTTTACCAGTGAACAAACATTACCCCGGCCACAAATCCGCAGAATTAGACATATTTGCGAAACCTTATAACTAATGCGATAGTTATAAGGTATTGCATCTGGTTTAGCATTGAACACAATGTCTGCGTCAGGCAAGGGATAATGATTCTCCATAATTATGCGCTCCTAAACTCCATTGAGCAGTCAGCAAGCCAACTCGCAATCAAGTCCTGCTTCAACTCACCCATCGAAGCGATGGTCAGCATTGATGAAAACTCTCGTTCCAGTTTTTTCTCAAAATCATCAAGAATATCATTAAAAACCTCTTGGTTCATGGCATGGTCAGTGTTCATGAGAGTTTTCAGAGAAACATCTTGTTTATAGCTCTTTTCCAAATTGAACACATCTTCATAAATTTCAGGGAATTTAACCCGAAGTCGATTCATAATTTCAATTCCACTCATATAGCAATTCACATACAAACCCACCACTTGTTTTACGTTTGGGTCTGCATCGTCACCAATATGCATAACAGCTTTTACTTTGCGGCGAATATTTTCAACTTTTCCGGAATCGCAGTTCTCCCAATCATCAGCATGCTTGATTGCAAGATTAAGTTTCATACTTGTAAGGCTGTTGCGAACAATTCGGCTGAATTCAGGTGCGAAGTCATCGGCAATCTTAATAATGATTTGGAATCCATCAGTAATATGATTGCAATCAGCCGGATTCTGTTTTTTTGCTTGTAACACTTCCTGTTGTTTCGTTGATGCATGCACCAAGATTCGAGAGTCTTTATACTCAGGAATGTTAAAATGCCACTCTACGATTGGAGGTACACCAAGCGAGTTTAGGCGCTTGCTATTTTTCAAGAGCTTATCTATATCTGCTGTCAATTTATCGCGCAGATGATTGTAAAGGTCGTCATCTGAGTAATCTCTTTCTGGACAATAACATTGGTGTGCTATACCATTCTTTGTAAATCCTTCAATGCCAGCGTCGCCCCCATGAACCGCAGGTATTTCTTGATAATGCTCATTTTGGTAGCGGATTCGATAACAATCAACACACAGTCTTTCCCATGCGTCTCCATCCTTATATCCCTCAATGAAGGTTAGTATTTTGCTCATCATTACTCCTTCCGAAATACTTGATAGAGATAGATAACGTGCGGTCAGGGATAAAAGTCAGCGCACTAGCATCCACATAAAATGCCAAATCGGTATCTGCGTAGCAAATTTCCACAAGATGAAAGGCGGCATATACATTAGTAATTACCACTTCTCGTTGCTCCAAAAACATTTTGTCCCCGACGCAAGGGAGATGTTGGACTCCCATACGATCCTCCGTCTTTGCGTTATATGGCATAAATTCTTTATATTCAGCAGCATTAAAATTATACGTCAAAATATAAAAATGCAAAGCATAACCTTTACTCAATCACCATATCGCTTGAATTTCTCCGCCTGCTCCAGCACTTTCTCAAATACTTCCTCATCCCACTCCGGTGGATAACCGTTTTTATAAAGTAAAACCGTCAAATCCATGTTTAGCTGATTTTTGATGTCCGCGCGAGTTGACCAATCGGCAAACTGAGCCTTATCATCCACAAGAGCCTTTATCTCTTTCGCGAGAACGATGCATTTTTCGTCCGGATAAGAGAACGCATGGTCGTCACGCACTTTGACAAGGATATCAAAAAAAGCCTTTTCCACATAGGTGATGCCCAAAGCTTCGAACGAGGTTTTATCCGACTGTAAATCCGAGAGAATTTTAACCAATTCTTCGGACAGACCATTTATAAAGTCTGCAACCACTTCACTGGTAAAGACCAGTTTATCACGATTGTTATAATTCTCAACCACAGCCCGAAGCCGTGTGTCAAATTCTATTGCCTTCACTTTGTTGACCTTGCCATAACCAGATATGGCTTTGCGGAGCAGTTTCAACAGGGCGTTGAACTTTGTAATCGGCAATTTGACTTCATCAAGCTGCTTCATAAATTCATCACTAAACAAGTCTTCTGGTTCGTCCGCATTGACGATATTTTCAATACCTGTGCAGCTTATTGCGTCCTGTACCATCTTCTCAACCGCACGATTCATTATTTCGGCATCAGGCGCTTCGCCTTTAGTTTGCTTGTAAATAATTGAACGGATGGCGAGATAGAACTGTGCCTTTACTGTCTCAGCATCGGTCAATTCTCCTGATGGGAAACAAATCTCATACGATGCTTTAAGCTTACGGGAGAGATTCATAAAACGGCTTTCCATCTCTTTGCTGATCTGAACATCTTCAGCAGCGGCATCCAAGCAGCGTAGACGTTCCAGCGGTTTGCCTGTAAAAAACTTAGTGGCCTTAAAATCGTACAGCAATTCGTCAATCAGAGCCAGATGGTTGCGGAAAACAGAAAGTGAAATCGCAATTTCATCTACAGGACTCTCCTGCGGTCCACCATATTTTTTGACAGCTTCAAGCAGATCTTGCTTAATACCGATATAATCGACTACCAGCCCCATATCTTTGCCATCGAATACGCGATTTACACGGGATATAGTCTGAATCAACGTGTGTTTCTGGAGAGGTTTGTCTATATACATAACCGCGAGTGAACGAACATCAAAACCTGTAATCCACATATCGACCACGACAGCGATACGAAAATTAGAGTTTTCATTTTTGAACTGTTTATCAAGCATTTTGCGATAGTCTTTTGTCCCACAGAGGTCATAGAGTTCCTTGACGTCATCTTTATCTCTTGTCGCCACCAGGTTTATCTTCGCAAGCGGTGCCAGTTTTTCAAGTTCCGGCTTCGTGAGAGCGGCTTCATCTTCTGCCCTGCGTGGTACATTCCAATCGGGGCGCAAAGCGACTATCTCTTTCAAAAGACGGAAAGCCAGCGCCCTGTCGGCACATACAATCATAGCTTTTTGAACAATTTCTGGTTTCTGCGCCGTAAAAGCTTCATAATGGGCAACAATATCCTTCGCCAGTTTTTTCAGACGGTCGGGGTGGCCAAGGACGCGTCGCATTTCGCTCATTGCTTTTTTGCTTTCCTCGACCTGATCAGGATTTGAACCATCTTCTGTCCATTTATCGTAGTATTTTTGTATTTCTCGCGCCTGTTCATCAGATAATATAACCCTTGCCAAGCGCGGTTCATAAGCGATGCGGACAGTAATGCCATCATCGCTGGATTCTTTCATCGTGTAACTGTCCACAATCTCCCCGAACACGGCAATGGTTTCATCAATCGGCGTACCTGTGAAGCCACAGTAGGTAGCGGAGGGGAAGCTATCCCGCAGGTACTTTGCGAAGCCAAAAGATGTGTATACACCTTCTTCGGTCCTTTTCAGCTTAGAGCCGACGCCTGTCTGTGTCCTATGTGCTTCATCAGAGATGCAGATGATGTTTGAACGATTGGAAAGCAAGCCAGTAGATTCACAAAACTTTTGTATCGTGGTCAAAAGCACACCACCGCTTTCCGCTCCGGTAGCATCTGCACTCAGCGCATCCTGCAAGTCTTGGCGGCTCCCAATACTTCGCACATTGTCATCATGAAGATATCGCTTGGACGCCACAAAAAGCTCCGAAGTCTGCCTGTCTAAATCCTCACGATCAGTGATAATAACCATCGTTGGGTTAGCGAATGTGTCTTGGTCACGCAGGCCAAGCAGGCGGGATAAGAACAACATCGTATAGGTCTTGCCGCAGCCTGTTGCCCCAAAGTAAGTGCCGCCCTTGCCATCACCTTCAGGACGCATATGCCTTTTGATATTTTCAAACATTTTGTTGGCGGCAAAAAACTGGGGATAGCGCGCAACAATCGCCGTTTCATCCGCAGCATCATCAGAATAGTAGACAAAATCACGCAGGATAGCCACAACACGTTCTTTGGAAAAAGCACCTTTTATCATTGTGAGCAAAGCAGCGATGCCATTTGATACTTTATCGGTATCATTAATTTTGTTCCAGGCATAATAATACTCGTATGAAGTGAAGATGCTGCCCATGCGGGTATTCGCTCCATCGCTGATAACAGATAAAAAGCAATACTTCATTAGCTTGGGGATGTCGCGACAGTAGCGGATGGTTATTTGCTTCCAGGCATCATGGAGCGTTGCATTCTCTTTGATAGCAGACTTAAATTCAAAAATCGCCACAGGGATGCCGTTGATAAACAAAAGCAAATCTGGGCGACGCAAACGCTCTCCTTGAACCGAATACTGATTTATAACCTTGAATTCGTTTATTTCTGGCGTTTCAAAATTGATGTAATCGATGTGTATGGCAAGTTTGCCGGGGTCATCGCGCTGAAGGTCTAAGCCTTCATTTACAAGTAAAAATGCTTCTCGGTTGCCTTGGTATAGTGGCGCGGATGGGATGTTTTCCAACCGCCCAATAACTCTATCTATTTCAGGAGCCGTCAAGTCAGGGTACTGCCCGGCTAGATATGCCCGCAAGTCATCTTTGAGCAAAATTTCATTAAGCCCACGGTGAATGGTCTCGCCGGGGACATAAGTATAGTCCTGTTCTTTGAAAAGGCCAATAATGGCCGATTCCAACTCAGCCTCAGTAAATTGCCCTCGCACTAACCCCATATCCACGGCGTTCACCCCCTCTGCTACTCGTCTTCTGAGTCTTCAACCATGACAGCCAATTCTACCAATTCACGCAATTTGTTTTCCAGAACTGTCTTGTCAGGCAAGTGCAGTTTATAGTCTGCAATCAAAGCGGGAGACATGCTGCGGCTCAAGGCGTATTCCACCACCGCTGTGTCCTTCCTTGTGCAGAGAACCAGTCCGACGCTGGGGTTTTCGTCAGCCTTTTTTACATCGCGGTCAAGAGCTTCCAAGTAGAATTCAAGTTGGCCAAGATGCTCCGGCTTAAAGCGCCCGATTTTTAGTTCTATTGCCACAAGGCAGCGGAGTTCCCGGTTATAGAACAACAAATCGATACTGAAATCGGTGTTACCAACCTGAATCCGATATTCTTCGCCAACAAGCGAAAAGTCCTTGCCAAACTCCAAGATGAAACTTTTCAGGTTGCCAACGATGGCTTTCCGCAAGTCTTTTTCTTTATGGTTTTCCGGTAACTCTAAAAATTCAAGAGTGTAGCTGTCGCGAAGAGCAGTTAGGCCCTCGTTTCGTTTAATAATCGTCTTGTTGTTTATATCGGATATCATTGTACGTTCGTACAACGCACTATCAATTTGACGCTCCAACTCTCGCTTGGAATATTTGAATTTTGCCGAAAGCGTAAGATAAAATTCGCGTTCCTCATCCGTTTTTGCCGCCACCATAATCAAGGTGTTATTTGTCCAGCTTATTTCTCTCACCAGTGGCGAGAGTTTTTCGTTGCCGATATACGTTTCATAAAACTGCTTCATCCGCCAGATGTTCTGGGACGAAAAGCCTTTGATGCCCACATAGCGGCTTTGGATAAAATCCGAAAACTCCTTGACCACGGATTTGCCCCAACCGGCATTCGCAACACGCAAGCTGACATACTCGCCGATATCCCAATACATATTGATGAGTTCATAATTGACCGCACGGAATGCGTTTTCGCGCGCTCTGTCAATGATGGCAATGACCCCGTCAAAATCGTTCGCTGTATTGGGAACCAGTTTATCACTCATATTCATGTCCTTCCAAAACTCTCGCCACTGGCGAGAGTTTTATGTGCTGGCTTCTTCCAGTGAGCCTTTTATCAGTATGGGGGCAATATTGCCAAGTTTGAGGCGATAGTTTTCATTACCCAATATCGCAGTATATGCATCTGCATATTTTCTCTGTATGGCTAGTGATGGTAAGTTGATTTCGATACTGCACATATCATTCCACGAGAAAGCTTCACGCGCCGAACCCCATGAGTTAAAACGGGTATAACGATCAAACTCAGGGCGGTTGAAATACATAAATATGTAATCTGAACAAACAGCGTCTGGACTACTCACATTAAAGACGATATAGGAGATGAACAAATATAAGTCATTTCAGTGTTATTGTGTGCAATCGTTATTTTCTCGCCATTACGAGATGTAATTGGAACATATGCGAAATAATCAGGCAGAACCACCAAATACGGTTTTAACGACACTCCCCCCATATCAGCTTTTGTATCAATAAAGCATTTCTGTATGGAGATGCCTTTTACGTTATCCAAATCATATAGGCCGTTGCCATTCTTACGTTCCGATAGTCGAATGTACTGGCCGAGTTTAACCAATCCCATACCCAATTCCCCCGAACGCTGCTTCAAGCATTGCCTGCGACTGCTTCTCCGCTTTTAACACCTCGCGCATTTCCTGCTGTATCCGCGCCATCTCCGCCACATAGTCAATCTCCAGGTCATGGTCGATGAACTCAATGTACTTACTGGGTGCAAGGGAATATTTCTGCGCAATAATATCGGCCTTTGTTACAGAACGGCACAACTCCGGCACATCGGTGTAGCCCTCGCCAGTCTGCCACGAGGTGTAAACTTTTCTCACATCAGCTATCTGCTCATCTGAAAACTGCACATACCTCTTCTCATAGATATTATTATTCCAGCGACGCAAATCAATAAAAAGCACCTCTCCCTGGCGGTCACGCACCTGCCGCCCATTCAAGGCATGGGCCTTTTTATTATTGTTCAAAATCCACAGCGTCACGGAGATGTCCGTGGAATAGAACATCTCGCGGGGCAGAACAATAATTGCTTCTACTTTGTCATTTTCTATAAGGCTCTCGCGTATTTCGCCCTCTACGCCATCGGCGTTCAAGGCGCCATTGGCAAGCAGAAAGCCCGCGATACCGTTGGTCACATCCAGCTTGGAAAGCATATGCAAAATCCATGCATAATTGGCGTTGGAGACGGGCGGAGTCTTGTAACCATCCCAGCGGGCATCGCCATTCAATTTATCTTGCGTCACACCCTGTGCGTTTAGTTTTAAATTGAAGGGCGGATTCGCCATAATGAAATCAACTTTTTTATCCTGATTTAAATCTTCTGCAAATGTGGATTCCGGGCGTTCACCCAAATTGTGGGCGATGCCACGAATGGCGAGGTTCATTTTGGCAAGCCGCCAGGTATCCGGATTACGCTCTTGCCCAACAATAGAGATTTTTGAACGGTTGCCGTTGTGCTGCTCCACAAACTTGATGGAGGACACAAACATCCCAGCCGAACCGCAGCAAGGGTCATATACCACGCCAGAATAGGGCTCAATAAGTTCGGCGATAAGCTGAACAATACTTGCGGGTGTGTAGAACTCGCCCTTCTCGTTCCCTGTACCTGAATCTATGGCAAATACCTGCAAGAAGTATTCATACACACGACCAATTAAGTCACGTTCATGAAATCGTTCTTCATTAATCTTGTCAATCTCAGAAATAAGCGCCGCCATCTGCTCTGGGCGTGTGCCAAGTGTTGCATAAAAGTTCTGCGGCAATGCGCCTTTCAGCGGCGGGTTGCCATCTTCAATATCTTTCATCGCGGTGTCTATAATCACAGCAATACCGTCTTGCTTTGCATTTTTGACGATATAACTCCAGCGCGAGGTTTCGTTTAGGTAGAATACATTTTCAGAGAGATAGAAAGACCTTTTCTCTAAAAAGCAGGAACATCTCCATGCTGCGACCGGATTGCTTCACGCCGCTTGTCAAATTTGTCGCCAGCAAATTTCAGAAATACCAAGCCCATCACTGCATCACGATTCTTCTCGTTGCCACCGACCGTACCGCGTAGCGCGTTACGGCAGTTCCACATTATTGATTCAAGCGATTGCTCTGCTGTTGCCGCTTTTTTAGCCATGCCGCTCTCCCTTTGTATGGTTCCTATCAATTTCCATTATATCTGTAATATCGCAATCAAGAGCAGCGCAGATTTTCAGCAGTATGTCAGTAGTTATGTTTTCGCCTTTTCCAAGCTTCGCAATAGAGGCCGTGCTGATGCCGGCCTGCTGCCGCAAATCTTTGCGGTTCATATTCTTGTCGATAAGCATTTTCCATAGCTTATTATAGCTGATTATCATCTTCGCACCTCGCGCCACTTTCCGCAGAGCTTATGGTTAATAAATTGTATCATGAAAACGAGCAATCATCAATATGCAATTTACAAATGTAAAGTTGAGAGCTGCAAACAAAAACCAAGGCAAGCAGTCTTTGATTTTTGGAGTTTTCCAGTAAAAACACCTCGTGGCAGGGTATCGTGCAAAGCGTTTTGTCGAATATTGCTTGTTATAACGCGATTGTTAGACAGAACTGTGCTTTTGTTTAACCCGCCCCTTGACAATACTTGTCGGAGGATACCTTGTTGGCGGCGATGGAGAATGCGGGTGCAGAAAACATGTTGGATGATGCCGAGTTGCAGACGGCTTCCAGCCGCAAAGGCCTTGGCACCCCGGCCACACGCGCCGGCGTGATTGAGAAGCTGATAAAATCCGGTTTTGTGGAGCGCAAAAAGAAACTGCTTATCCCCACGGAGAAAGGCCGCAACCTCATCGCCATTCTGCCAGAGGAATTGAAGTCACCGCTGTTGACGGCTGAATGGGAACACCGGCTGGGGGAAGTAGAGCGCGGCCAGCTTTCGGCTGCGGCGTTCATGGACGGCA
>QMCD01002179.1_pt1 | contig 11104 bp, 10 predicted proteins | sample 1821841 | NCBI WGS metagenome assembly QMCD01 (sample SAMN01991225, study PRJNA193472) | Termite gut metagenome, whole genome shotgun sequencing project. | isolation source: worker | host: Macrotermes natalensis | reverse complement strand
GGGCTTGACGAGAACAGTGAAACTTGTTGATATGGCAAAATCAATCGAAGGCATAAAAAACAATGTCGGCACCCACGCCGCGGGCGTTATTATTTCACACAAGCCGCTCACCGAGCTTGTCCCCGTGCAGCCTTCAAAAGACGGTATCATTGTGACCGAATACCCGATGGCCGACCTTGAAAAACTCGGGCTGTTGAAGATGGATTTTCTCGGGCTTAGAAACCTTACAATCATAAAAAATACTCTGAACTTGATTAAGCTGCGCAAAAACATTGATATTGAAATAAATAAAATTCCGCTTGATGATAAAAAGGTTTTTGAGATGCTCTCGCGCGGCGACACCGACGGTGTGTTCCAGCTGGAAAGCTCCGGTATGAAACAGTTGGTCAAGCAGCTTAAACCCGACAGTTTTGAAGATATCGGCGCGCTGGTTGCGCTTTTCCGCCCGGGCCCGCTCGGAGCCGGCATGGTGGAGGACTTTGTTGAACGTAAGCACGGCCGCCGCGCCATCACTTACCCGCACGAGAGCCTCATCCCGATTTTGAAAGACACCTACGGAACAATTGTTTATCAAGAGCAGATTATGCAGGTTTTTCAGACGCTTGCCGGTTACACACTCGGCGAAGCGGATATGGTGCGCCGGATGATGGGTAAGAAAAAAGTCGACGAGATGGCCGCGCAAAAAGACAAGTTTGTCAGCGGCGCAAAACGCTCCGGCATGGACATAAAAGACGCCGTTGTGCTTTTTGAGCAGATAGAAAAATTCGCCGAATACTGTTTCAACCGTTCGCACTCCGCGGCCTACGCATTTGTGGCCTACCAGACGGCATACCTAAAATGCCACTACCCGGTCGAATACCTCGCATCGCTTTTGACAAGTGTTTCCGGCAACCAAGACAGCACCGCAAACTATATTGAAGACGCGCAAAAATCCGGTATCGAAGTTTTGCCGCCGGACATAAACAAGTCCTACGCCGCATTCACACCTGACGGAGGCAATATCCGTTTCGGGCTGGCATCGGTCAAACAGGTCGGTGATATCGTTGTGGAAAATATTATAAAAGAACGCGAAACAAACGGCGAGTTCAAATCAATCTACGATTTTTGCAAACGCGTTGACCCAAAATGCTCCAACAAGGGCGTTCTTGAAGGGTTAATAAAATCCGGCGCGTTCAACTCGCTGGGCTCAAGCCGTAAACAATTGATGGAAAATCTGGAGCCGCTGCTGTCAAGCGCGCGCCGTGAAAACCAGAACAAAGCAAGCGGGCAGGGCAGCCTATTTGCAGATGTTGAGGATTACAACGAGTTTGAGCTCACAGGCTCCGCGGAGGAATACGACACACGCACCGTGCAAAATTTTGAGAAAGAGTTTTTAGGGTTCTACGTTTCAAGCCATCCGCTGTCAATGCTGCGCGACAAGCTGCCGTTTTTAATGTCGCACAAAACAACAGAAATCGGGTCGCTAAAAAACGACCATGCCGTCACGGTTTGCGGCCTGATAACCGCGGCACGCCAAATCCCCACCAAAAAAGATCCGACAAAATTTATCAAATTTGTTACGGTTGAGGATTTGAGCGGAAAGGTTGAGGGGGTGTGCTTCCACCGGCAGCTGGCGGAATATTCACCAATGCTGGAAGTTGACCAGCGCGTCATCATAAGCGGAAAAGTCAACCGCAGAAACGATGACGAGCCGGCGTCAATCATTATTGATTCCGTGCGTCCCGTGGACAACTGCAACCTGTTCAAAGTCCGTCTGTCAGGCGGGTTTGAGTTTGAAGAACTCGCCGCATTAAAAAATATCCTGTGTAATTTTCAAGGCAACGACCCCGTGGTTTTAAGCGCCGATAACACGCAAATCCTTGCAACATCCGCGCTGTGGGTCAACTCATCAAACGATTTGGTCTCACACATCCAAAAACAGTTTCCAAACCGTGTTGAAATTGAGGTTGAATCGCTTGATACAGTGAAGGTTTAATGTTGCGAAAAATAAAACGACCTCCGCTTGGAGATTTTTTTGTTGTAAATAATTGTAACTATTAGTATAGAAATTGTATAATTTTTATTTTCAGAAGGTTTAGACCTCTATAACTATTTATGTAAGGCGGTAAAACATGGCAATTAGAAGTATCTCAAACAGCATTCACTTTGGGGCAAGAATTAATCCGGCTCAAGAGCAGCAGTACTCAAAAGATATCCGCGCGGCTTTGACTGCATTGGATAAAGAGTTTAATCTTATCATACACTCAAACATGGCGCCGACTTCGCCGGAAAACGACACCGGCGTAGGTAATTTGTATTCTCAAGACGGACGCGCTTTTATGCAATACATGGGGGTACAGGGTTTTGAAAAATTCCAGGTCGGACCGGATGGTTATATGATTAAAGAGGATGGTTGTCCCTATAATTCTGATACTTTTGCAAAAAACCTTTTGCTGATACCGCTTAAGGATTTGACTACCGAAGAATACGGTAACATTTTAAGTAAAGAAACTTTTGACAATATTGTTCAAAACAACCCCAACAAAGAACGTACTGATTATAAATATGTAATCCCTGCACATAACAAAGCGCTGGATGAGGCGTGGGATAATTTCAAAAAAGGCGGGGATGCCTTGGATGGATTGCGCGCGGATTTTAACAATTTCAAAAACGAGCGCGGCAAACTGCTTGATAGAAACTCGCTTTACGTTGTTTTGACACAGATCCATGGCAAAAATAATTTTAGGGAGTGGGGCAGTGAACTGGATAAAAACCTGTTCAGGGTCGACACCAACGAAACACGCGAGCGCATAAACCAGCTGAAAACCGATTATGCAGACGAGATTGAATCTTTCTTGTTCAAACAGATGCTGGTTTCAAAAGCAAGACAAAACGCTTCCCGTGACGGGAAAACCATAGGCGATTCGCAAGTGGCGTTTTCCGATATGGATGTTTGGGCACATCCTGACGCCTTCTTAAAAGGCTGGAAGTTGGGCTGCCCGCCGGATTACTTCGCTAAAGAAGGTCAGGCTTGGGGGTTTGACTTACTTAATTTTGGAAAATTGTTCAATGAAGATGGCTCGTTAGGCCCTGCAGGACAGTTGTTGTACGACAAATATTATTACATGGCGCTGGATAATCGGGGCGGGTACAGAGTTGACCACGCACTCGGGCTTATAACTCCGTACGGATACCGAGAAGGCGGAAAGCCTTCGGATCCGGATGCATGCAGAGTATTCTCTTCCACACATCCGGATCTTGCTAAATTTACCAAGAAAACCACCGAGGAGTTCGCTGAAATTCTCGACAAAATCGTAATCCAAGCGGCTCTTGATGCAGGATTGAAAAAAGACGACCTGATTTTTGAAGATCTGGGTGAGGTAACAGACGAGGCAAAGGCGGTCTTGGAATATCTTAATTTGAGAGGTATTCGTGTAACCCAATTTGCTAACCCTGCGGAAGAAGGCCACATGCACAAAGGCAGCAGCGTAGACCCGAAAAACATAATTACGCTCGGTACACACGATAATGAGCCGACGCTATTATGGGCACAAACAATAGTAGAAAGCCCCAAATTAGCCTTAGAGAACGGCAGATATCTTGCAAAAGAACTTTACCCGAACGCATCAAAAAAAGAACAAGCAGAAATCGCACTTGATATAATTTCTTCACCGGAAAAACTTGCGAAAGCCAAATGGCAAGAAATGTTAAACTCACCGGCAAGAACCATGCAGGTTTTTGTTACCGACTTTTTTGGAGGAACAGAGGTATACAATAGGCCGGGAACAGACAAAGGAAACTGGGAGTTGCGCGTGGATCCCAATTACAAAGACCAATTCTACAAAGACGTAGCCAAAGACCAAGCGCCAAACATCCCTGAACTTTTGAGAGAAGCAATGGAACGAAAAGATCCCAAATTCACAGAACAAAACAAAGACCTTATTGAAAGACTAGTCAGCTACGCACAAACACTCAAGGAAAAATGTTAAATCGCTGCTTGATGCGCTGAAGGCTGGTGTTTAAAACTCCTCGTCTTGAACTATATCTGAATGCGCCAATACACGACTGAAACTCCGTGACTTCAAATCTTCAAGGTCTATTTCTTCAATATCGGAACCCTTCAAAAACTTGTCAAATGACTTTAATGCAAGTTGAATAGCGTTGACCCGTTGACTGATAGTTTCATCGCATTCTACAAGTTGTCCACGTTCTTTTGCAAACACGAATTTGTCGGTCTTTACACCTGCATTATATGTGCCAAGACGTTTGACATCTTCACCGGTTATATGATATATATCTATGTTTTTGCCAAGCGGTGACGGTAAATTTATTCCTTTTATTTCTGCGTGTTGCTGAAGCCAGTGCAAACTCAACCCTTTTTGTTTAAGTTTTTCTAATAAATTACGAAACAATTCTCCTGAGCCGGGAAATTGGTACACCACCTTGCCGACGCCAGGTTCATACTTTAGGTTGCTTGCATAAAATGCCAAGTCCTGCGCTTCAAGGGGGATAGTTACTTTTCTTACAGCACCAAAAGTTAAATTTGAACCTTGTATTTTTGAAATCATTTTCTTTCCTTTCCTGGTAGCGTATATCTCGTAAAAACAGGTAAATAAAAAAAGTGCCCCCGTATAATAAAAATTTAACAATTCGTAAGATTTGTGGTACAATTGGTTTGTATTTAAAAACAGGGGTTGTATATGAAAAAAATATTATTCATTGCGGTGTTGGCGGTTTCACTATTACTAAACGCGGCAACAGCCTACGTTATTTTTGCAAAAAATCCGATGAAAATTCAGGGCGAAAAATCGTGGCTTGATATGTACACAAGCGATATTGACGCGACAGAAAAGTTTTTAAGCCAAAACCTGGGTATCACAGTTGTTCAGACATCAGACGAGGGCGGGTTTGACTACCGGGTTATCAAGTCAAAAGACGGCTTGTTTCCCTATGCAGGGCTTATGCAAATCTGTGATTTCTTGAAAAAGGAAAACGTCAAACCGCACTCAACAGCATATTTTACGGTGAAAGATTACGATGCAATGAGCCAGCAGTTCAAAGACCAAGGGGCAACAACCGTGGTTGACGGTATGGTGGCAGCCGGCATGAAGTTCGGGGTTTTTACCATCCCAGGCGGCGTTGAAATCGGCATAGCGCAATACGGGGTGAAGTAGAACTTTAATAAATATTGTAACTTTTCCTAAACAATTTTCCAAAAACTATCAAAAAAAAAATGTTTTTGTTTTTTTATCCATAGTGGAATTGGAAAGGTAATTTGTAATGGATGTAAAATTTGTCAGCTGTCAATCAGCTGCCAAACGCAAGGTGACTCAATTGCTTGTTAAGTCTCCTTTTGCAGGTAGCAATTGTCAGGTGCAAAATCCAAAATTATCGCAGTTTCCGCTAAACGCACACAAAAACCTTTCAGTTGTGTCTTTCGGACGAAGTCTGGAAGAACACAGGAGCTGGGGAGCTTATGTTGACCCCGTCACCAAAAATGTAAACTTTAAAACACACTCTTTCCACGGCGCCGAACCCGTTCAGGCTGTTTACGTTGAAATCAGAAAGCCTGAAAAATACAATGAGAAAAACCCTGACCAGAAGTTTGAAAACACTATCAAAAATTCTTTGGGTCAAGACGGAAAACCTGTTACTTATCAGGAAAATTCAAAATTAATCAGACTTAAAGATAGGGGTGAGGGCGTTTTTGAAACAAATGTCCCGGCAGATGAAGTCAAGCCCGGAGACCAATACCGCTTTGTTATTGTATACAGTGACGGTTATGTAAAGGCAGTGAAAGACCCTTACTCCAACAAGCAAGAGGGTATTTTTAGCTGGTCAACGGTGATGGACCATTCCGCGTACAAATGGAGCGACCAAGACTGGCAAAACAATAAAACTCCCGAGAAACTCTCCCGGATTGCGGGATTAAGAGGACGTGAAAATCTGACACCATTGAGCGCAATGAACCAAAACGAAATACACCTGGGCACCATTAGCGATAAAGGCACCTTCGAGGCCGCCAAAAAAGAGGTAGACCGTATCAAAGACCTTGGGTTTAATACTATCAACGTAATGCCGGTTGAAAACTGCTATGACATAAATTGGGGTTACGACGGCGTTGATAAGTTTGCGCCCAATCCGATTTACGGTTCGCCTGAAAAACTAAAAGAACTCATAGATTACGCTCACCAAAAGAAAATGAATATTATCATGGATGTAGTCCCTAATCACGTCGGCCCTGAAGGCAATGCTTTGAATGTCACCGGTCATTATAAAAAAGGTCAGGCCGGTTGGGGCGATACATTTAACTATGAGGGTTTTGGCAGCAAAAATGTTCGTGATTACATAGTCAATCTGGGCCGCCATTATCTGGGGAATTACCACTGCGACGGGTTGCGTCTTGATATGACTTCTTGTATGGATTCTGATTATACTATTAAGTTAATTGCTCAGGAACTTAACTACCACCACCCCGATGCCGTATTGATAGCGGAAGACGGGCGCGAAGCACCAAGAACCACAAAATCTTTTGACCCTAATAATATTGCCCTGGGATATACCAAAGAAGAGCACTGCGCCGATGTTGCCCGAACAGACAGCGACATCTATAATAAAATGTCCGATGAATTAACCCTTAATAAAGGGCTTGGCATGGATTCGGAATGGGGATTTCAGTTCCATCATAAATTGTTAGCGAATACAGTAAGCCGTAATGCTGATTTGTGGGGACTTTTGAATGAGTCAAAGTCACTGGGCAATAAACTGAAATACCCGATGAGCCACGATGAAATAGGCAATATTGACGGTACAAGACTTATACACAAATCCCTTGCCGCTCAAATGAATTTATTTGAGAGCATGAAAGGTTCGTCAGACTGCGAAAAAGGACAAAAAGCCGCACAAACATCTTACGAGCTTTGTAAGGCAATCGCAACAGGCGATGTTAGAAAAATGAGTGATGAGGAGTTTAACAAATTCACCGCAAACCTTGGGATAAATCGTATAATCAACAGAAAATTGGAACTATACCCTGCGTTTAACAATGCGCTTGCAAAACATAAAACCGCTCTTGGCTATGCATATACGACACCTGGTCCTGTTATGTTGTTCCAAGGTGATGAATCTGCAAACCTCGATGCTTTCAGATTCTTCCGATTGTTCCCTGACCAAGAGCAGGATGCCAAAAATCTTTCAAACAAGGGTTACGAGCCGGGAATGGCAGCATATAGTACTTCAAAAATCGGTCATATCAAATGCGACAGCAAGTATAAAGAAACCATGAAACAAACAGAAGCCTACACAAAAGCTCTGAACAAACTCGCAAGTACGGAAGCTGCCTTGATAGACGGCTACATAACCAATGGCAGCATTGTGCACGAAGATTCGGATGTAATAGGCGTCCATACAAAATCAAAAGACGGCAGCAGCGAAATTTTCTCTGTGTCAAACTTCGCAATAGAAAAACACCCGGAAAACGCCCATGGCTATGATGATTATCGGATAGAATTCCCGCAAGGTCAATGGAAAATGGTTATAAACTCCGACGAAAAGCAATACGGCGGCTCAGGCAGATATGTCGGATCGGAAAAAGGAGTAAGCACGCACAACGGTTCTAAACAATCGATTTCACTCCCGGCTAACGGTACAGTTGTGTTTAAAAAAGTCGGTTAATTACCCGGTTTAACTAATATATAATTAAAAAAAATACGCGCAAAAATTGATAAAATTATCCAAAGTCTTGACAAATAAAGAGCCCTGCTCAGACTCCGGATAGAAAAAATTACCGACTTTAGAAAATCAAATTTCAAATGTCCCATGCCCAAATAACAGAACTATGCGTAGCAAAACCCCCTGTAGGTTCAATCATGCAAATCTAGTGAGCTTCCGAGTGCCTGTGTCTCAAACACTCTGCCTGACACAGGCATATTTTGAGGAATTGACTGAAAAGTCCCAAAATTGTCATTTTTGCATGATTCTTGCCGTAAAAAGCAGCAAGAAAACAGTTATCTTGCCTCAAATCCCGATATAGCGTGAATATTTGACTCTGCAAAATTTGGTAAGAATGGGACTTTTTATTTTGGTCGGAAGCGAAGGCGGAAGTCTGTGCGGCTTTTAGGACACAGGCAATTTTACATATTCCAAAAGCTTACAATATCAAGAAATTTACTTGTTTTCACCTTGATTTTAGAGAAAAAGTACGTGTTTTAGTCAAGTACTTTGCAAAAAATGCTGTAATTATTTTAATTAATTTTCCAATAGCTGTGGATTTTTTTGATTTCATTCAACACTAAATCCTCCAATTTTACAGGGACATTTACAGGGACATCGTTTTCTTTTTGCTTAAATTTACGCACCGCATCAAGCAAAAGTTTAAGCATAAATTTGGCAAAAATCGCACTGTCATTTTGCGTGGTGGAATTATTCAATTCTTTATAATATCATAAGGGTTGCAGTCAAGCAAATTTTGATATGCAAAATAGGCATTTTTAGCTTCCAAAATATCTTTTTCAGGTCCCAGAACCTTTTTGCCGTCAATGACATCGCTAACCTGCGCGAGCGTCAGAGTGTTCGCTTCAATTTTGAGCGAAGAATGGAAGTTGTGAAATTGGGGTTTGGTTAAAACAAAGAAACACAACCGATGATGCATATCCTTGCGCCTTTGGCGGTAAAACCTGAATTTCAGCGACAAGGTATCGGCGGTAAGCTTATAAAAACCGGCTTGGAGATATTAAAAGAAAAAGGTTAGAATATTGTGTTTGTGCTCGGGCATAAAGAGTATTACCGAAAATACGGATTTACACCAAACGCCGCCGGCATGAAGTTCGGGGTTTTTACCATCCCAGGCGGCGTTGAAATCGGCATAGCGCAATACGGGGTGAAGTAAATTTTGTTAACCATTGTAAACATGTTTATTCCGGGTGACAAAAAAAAATTTCAGGCGTTTTAATGCGAAAAAGGAGATATGTATATGAAAATTAATGCGATTAACACAACAACAAACTTTGGCTCAAAAGTACGGCTTCGAGATGATGCGAAACTTTTTGATAATATCGACGAAAAGAAGGCCTTTTTGGCTGCAGCCAGAGTATTAGAAAAAAATGGCGATAAAAATACGGTTACTTTTTTCTACACTGATGACTTTTGTACTGACGAGATAGGTGCTAACGTTACAAAGCGTGTCGGTTCAAAAGAGTTTCAATTTGGGGTGATAAAGGAAATACCGCAAAATGGTTTGACCAAGGATTTTTTTATCAATCTGTACAAAAGTGTAATAAAAGAAGGGTTGATGGAACTTGAATCGATTCCCGGCGGGAGCGACCCGAAAATCGACAAAGCGCTTGACAAATACAGATAATAAAAAATACCTCCCATCGGGAGGTATTTTTTTGGGCTTTACGTTACAACATCCGAACTCTGGAAAAACCGGTGTAATAAGGGTTGATATAAAAAATCGGCTGATAATTTATGCTTTTAAGAGTTTAGCGTAAAATAATTAAACAATTTCTTATTTAGAAATACTGTATTTTTCAAGCGTTTCAATAAAATTATAACCAAAAGAGGTTAAAATCATATAAATTTTAGAATCTATTTGATATAGTTCAATCAAAGAAAGATTTTTGAGTAACTGAATACTATTTTTATTAGAAATATCCTCCGATATTTCTAATAAAAAACTCCAATCAGGTGGACTTGCGGTGATACGCGGAAGTGAAATATCCGGGGATGAACTCTTATCAAAATGATATTCTCCTTCGCCCAAATCCACTGCTATCCCCACTTCTAAGTTGTCATTTATCAAATCAATAATTTCTTCCCTATGAATTTCTTTGTTATATTCTCGTATTAAATTTCTGGCATAAAATGCAGACTCTACACCTTCATTTTTGCTTTGGTATTCGTGTAATGTTTTCAATGTCGCAGCTTCTTCATGTCCAATTTTTGACAAAATTTCAGCATACTGAATTTGAATAGGGTTATATTCCTCAGCTGCTGAGACAAGTAACTTTGCCCATATTTCGTACATACTTTCTTCATGCTCCAGTGATAATTTATCAAATAATGGCAATGCTGCTTTCGGTGGGATTGACTTTAATGATATATTTTTAGCTTCCGCAATTGCTTTAGTTAATTCCAATGTTTTAAGAGCCGTTTCTACCCTTTTAAGTTCGGTTTCAGTCGCTATTGCTTCTGTTTGTGCTTGGATGTGCATTATTATAACGGCACGAACATCCTTGTGAAATAAAGCCAAGAAAGCTGCGTTGCAATTTAAAATCCCACCAAAATTATTATTTAAACTTGGCGAAAAATTACCGCTTGCGACCTTATTATTTGATAAATTATCACTGGCTACTTTCAACACTGATTTCCTTATAAAAACTTTATTCTATTATATCATAACTTTGTCGTTTTTGTTTCCATTCCTCAAATTCCACTTGATTTTTTGGGTCTTTGAAAAATTCTTCAACCAACGGCAAAAATCTTCTTGCAATTAGTTTTTGGTCTGTTTTTGAAATTCGGCTCACATCAATTACACCTTTTTCTTTCATAATTTTCTCCTTTTTACTGATAATTTACAGGAGTTCGACTCCCTCCAATTACCAATTATATCAAAAAGGTAAAAATCAAGCCACGATTGATTATACGGCAAATTACGTTTTGGTGCAAAATAGATTGTCAAAATTCGCCCAAAACCCTTTTGCAAGTTCACATGGTTCCAGACATGGGGGCGACGAGATCCGAACCCGTGGGGCTGAACGGCAGTTACGGAGTGCGTTTGCAGAGTTAGATGCATGAACAAGGAATACATTAATTTATTTTACAGATAAATATCAGGAATGTCTAGTGTATTCAGATATTAATTGTTTGTTTAAATTTACAGACATACTATTTTCTGTCCATGAAACTACAAAATTATATTCCCTGTTTATAAACTTTGGCAAATTGTCAACTTCCGTCCATATTCTTTTGGTAGTGGGATTGATAATTTCAAATCTGTACAAACCCTTAGGAGTTTTCCATAGTTTAAACTGATTTTTGCCACTAGAATTAGTTTGATTAACCATTATAGTTCCACAAGAAATTGTATCCCAATTATCCTGTCCATTAAATGAAAAATAAAATG
>QMCD01002178.1_pt1 | contig 11104 bp, 9 predicted proteins | sample 1821841 | NCBI WGS metagenome assembly QMCD01 (sample SAMN01991225, study PRJNA193472) | Termite gut metagenome, whole genome shotgun sequencing project. | isolation source: worker | host: Macrotermes natalensis | reverse complement strand
CGGATATTATTACGTTCGATTACACCGAGGAAAAGCGCATTTCGGGCGATATTTTCATCAGCCTGGATACGGTAGCGTCAAATGCGGAAAAATTCGGCACGACTTATGAAGAGGAGCTTTACCGGGTTATTATTCACGGGATTTTGCATCTTTGCGGGATTAATGATAAATCGGATGAGGAACGGAACGGAATGGAAAAAGAGGAGGATAAGGCGTTGAAATTGAGAATTAAAGAACAAGGACTATGATTATTTTGAAAGTTATATGTTGTATTTCCAAAAGTAAATAATACTGACAACTTATGCGATTTTTTTAGCACAATTCAAACATAGGAACTTAAACTTATCCACGAATTAAAATGAATAATATTCTAATTATCTGCGATTTATCTTTTTCAATTAAACAATTTGTGCTAATTTGTGTAATTCGTAGATAAATATCTTCTGAAACAACCTCTACTCAAAATATAAACATTTTATCGTTAATACAACATTACCACTTAGGTTGTTTTGCTCTTTAACAATATTCATAAACAAAAATTACATTGCAATTTTCGTCGTTTAAACTTTCTAATCCCGTTCCCAAAACGGATAAAAATTAAACCACTGCTCCGGGTGTACTTTTATGCGGCTTTCCAATATCGAAATGTATTGGTTCAATAATGCCTGTTCAGGTTTTGTGTCTTTGGTTCGTTTTACGGGGTCGGCAATGAAGAAACGGAAACTGTATTTGTAAGTACTCTCTTTTTCGGAAAAATAAAAAACTACGGGGACTTTAAACCGCGAGGCGATTTGGAACGGACCTGCGGGAAAATTAGCTTCTTTGCCTAAAAAAAGCGATTTCATCAGGTATTTTTCGCTCACAAAACGGTCGCCTTGAAAGCAGATGTACTCTTTTTTTTCTAATGCCTCTTTAATCGCGAATACGTGCGACCAATTATCTTCATTGACCACAATCACACGATAGGCATTTTCGCCCATAATTTCTTTCAGCTTTTCTTTAATTTGTTGATATTCGGCATCATACATTACAATATTCAATTTGGGGGCATAATCGCCGAAAAACTGGCTGCCGATTTCCCAATTACCGAAATGCGCCCCGATCATTACCACGCCACTATCGCCGTTCAGAATATCAAGAAAAGCATCGTAGTTATGAAAATCGTACCGGAATTTGTCGCTAAAACCGGCTAATGCGGCAATTTTATCAATGATAACCTGTCCGAAACGGTAGTAGTGAATATAGAGCATCCGAGCCGCTTGCAGGCGGTTTTTGCCGTGTATCTTCCGCCAGTAAAACCAGCTTGATTTGGTAGCTTTCGGCGCTGAAACGATAAAATAGAGAACAATTATGCGTTGAAACAAATACGCGGCTCTCAGACCGACATATTTTATCAGGTAAATAAAAAACTGGTAACCAAAAGAACCTCCTCTCGTTTTTCCTTTCCAAGCCTGCATGGATAATAATTTAGTATTGAAAAATAAGGAAAAGCGCGAAAAAAAAATCTAAAATACCTTTTTTTCGCGCTTTCGTGCTCTTTATTGCAATTTTGCTTCCAAAAAATCATAAAAATCCTGAAACGTCTTGATATTGGCAAAATCGGATCCTTTTACAAGTATTCCAAAATGCTGTTCGATAAGTACAACCATATCAACCAAGTCAAGGCTATCCAAATCCAATGTTTGCATCAAAGAGGCATCGGGTAGAAATTCGTCCTGTTCTACTTCGAATTCATCGGCTAATACGGCGTTAATTTTAGAGATAATTTCTGTTTTTTCCATATAATTTTTTAATAATTCTTTACCACTAAAGTTGAATTTGTTCCTCCAAATCCAAAGGAATTTGAAAGGAATACATCTGTTTTTTTTACAATTCGCTGAGACGGAATGTGAAGTTTGGCGGAATCCTCATCCGGATGCTCAAAATTGAGGTTTGGCGCGATGAAATCGTTCTTCATCATCAATGTTGAATAGACAATTTCGCTGGCGCCGGACATCCACAATTCGTGTCCGGTCATCGACTTGGTAGAAGTTATAACCGGCGAATTTTCTCCCCAAATGGAGTAGATTGCCTTTGCCTCATTGGCGTCGCCAACTTGTGTAGAGGTAGCGTGTGCGTTAATGTAATCCACGCCGGTTGCTTTTATTTTTGCCGTTTTCAACGCCATTTCCATCGCCCGTTGCGGGCCCTGTACATTCGGAATGGAAATATGGTCAATGCTTGACGAAAAACCGTATCCGATTATCTCCGCCAAAATAGTTGCTCCGCGCCGGACGGCAGATTCGTAACTTTCGACAACCAATGCTGCCGCTCCTCCGCTTGGCACTAAGCCGTCACGGTCGCGGTCGAAAGGACGCGACGCCTTTTCCGGCTCGTCTTCCCGAACCGAAAATGCACTGATTCCATCGAAACTTGCAACCGAGTATTTATTTGTCTCCTGCGCGCCTCCACATAAAATGCAATCCTGCATTCCCGATTGAATCAGCACGTATGCCATTCCAATTGCGTGCGAGCCGCTGGCGCAAGCTCCTGCTACCGAAAAATTAATCCCTCTCAGCTTGAAAATAACCGATAGATTCATAGAAACAGTAGAAGTCATTGCCTGAAAAACGGAACCCGAACCGACCAGAATAGTCTTTCCTTTTTCACGGATGGTATCAATTCCTTCGATAATCGGGGCAGCGCTTGCATCGCTCCCAAAAAGGATTCCAACCTCGTTTTTACTCAAATAATCGCCGTCTATTTCCGCATGGCGAAAGGCTTCGCGAGCTGCTACACAGGCATAGTATCCCTGTTCGGCAAGACTATGACGCTGGCGGCGGTCGATAAAATCCTTTACGTCCGGCAATTCGAGTTTTCCGGTCAAAGCCGAGCGATAGCCCATTGCTTTCCGCTCTGCGTCCACGCCAATACCGGAACGACCGGCATAAAGCGCCGACGTTACCTCCTCCGTATTTTTTCCAATGGAAGAATAAATACCCATTCCGGTAATAACAACTCTTTTCATTTTTTCGTAAACGAATTTTTAGTAAAACGAATTGCAAATTTACGCTTTATTTTCAATATGTGAAATACAAGTTTTATTTTTCCCTTTTAATGTTGTCAATATTGTTGCAGTATTCTATGGATAAGACAATTATACGAAAATAAAATGTTAATATAAGTCTTTTAAGACCGTAGGGAGCAACTCATTCTTTCTTGAATAGGTCATCGGCTACCGGATCTTGATTTTCAAGGTAATTACGGAGATGTAGCTGTCTTTTTGTTTTTTCAAATAAGTTCAAAAGCCGGACAAAAACAATTTATTTTCTTGATTTGGTTTTTTTTTTGAATTTTAATTTTAATTTTGTACGTTCTGGTAATATTTATATCTGAAACAAATTTATTTAATTATATAACTAAAAATCAATTTATTTATCGTATGAAATTCGGACATTTTGATGACCAACGTCGCGAGTACGTTATCACAAATCCACGCACTCCGTGGCCTTGGATTAACTATTTAGGAAATGAAGATTTCTTTTCCCTGATTTCCAACACTGCCGGCGGCTACTCTTTTTACAAAGACGCCAAATTCCGCCGCATTACCCGTTACCGCTACAACAATGTCCCGATGGACAATGGCGGACGCTATTTTTACATCAACGACAACGGAACGGTTTGGAATCCGGGCTGGAAACCCTGCAAAACGGAGCTGGACAAGTATGAGTGCCGCCACGGTATGAACTATACCATCATCACCGGTGAAAAAAACGGCATCGAGGCTGAAACCCTCTTTTTCGTTCCGCTGAAAACGTTAGCCGAAGTTCAGAAGGTAAAACTGACCAACAAAAACAAAGAAGCTAAAAAAATCAAACTGTTCTCCTTCGCCGAATGGTGCCTGTGGAATGCAGCTACCGATATGGAAAACTTCCAGCGCAACTTCTCGACCGGCGAGGTCGAAATCGAAGGTTCGGCTCTATACCACAAAACGGAATTTAAGGAAAGACGCAACCATTATGCTTATTACAGCGTAAACGTTCCGATCCAGGGATATGACACCGACCGCGAATCTTTCATCGGTCTTTATAACGAATTCAGCGAACCGCAAGCCGTTATGGCAGGCAAGCCGAATATGTCCGAAGCGCACGGCTGGTCGCCGATCGCATCGCACTACATCGAAGTAGAATTGCAGCCGGGCGAAAGCAAAGAGTTCGTTTTCGTACTGGGATATGTTGAATTTGAAAGCCGCGACGACAAATGGGAATCCAAAGGCGTTATCAACAAAAAACCGGCAAAGGAAACCATCGCCAAATTTGATACCGCCGCCAAAGTGGACGCTGCCTTTATGGAACTGCGCGCTTACTGGGATAACCTGCTCGATAATTATGTATTGAAAAGCGGCGAAGAGAAATTGGATCGTATGGTAAACATCTGGAATCAGTACCAGTGTATGATTACGTTCAACTTCTCGCGTTCAGCATCGTTCTTTGAGTCGGGTGTAGGACGTGGAATGGGATTCCGCGATTCAAACCAGGACTTGGTCGGCTTCGTACACCAGATTCCGCCTCGCGCCCGCGAAAGAATCATCGATATTGCCTCTACGCAATTCCCTGACGGAGGTTGTTACCACCAGTACCAGCCGTTGACCAAACGTGGAAACAACGACATCGGTGGCGGATTCAACGACGACCCGATGTGGTTAATCTTCGGTACGGTTGCTTATATTAAAGAATCGGGCGACTTCTCTATTTTAGATGATATGGTGCCGTTCGACAATCAGCCGGGTACGGAAAAAACGCTTTTCCATCACTTGACCGTTTCGTTCAACCACGTTATCGAAAATCTCGGACCGCACATGTTGCCGCTTATCGGACGCGCCGACTGGAACGATTGTCTGAACCTGAACTGCTTCTCGTGGGATCCGAACGAATCGTTCCAAACCACCGAAAACAACTCCGAAGGAACTAAAGCCGAATCGTTGATGATTGCCGGGCTATTCGTAGTTTGCGGTCGCGATTACGTAGAACTTTGCCGTCAAATCGGAAATAACGAAGAAGCCGCACGCGCCGAAAAATTCGTAAACGATATGATCGAATCCGTTAAAAAACACGGCTGGGACGGCGAATGGTACCTGCGCGCGTATGATTTCTACGGCAAAAAAATCGGTAGCAACGAAAACAAGGAAGGAAAAATCTTCATTGAATCGCAAGGCTGGTGTACCATGGCTGGAATCGGACTCGAAGAGGGCATGGTGCAAAAATCGCTGGATTCGGTTAAGAAATACCTGGACTGCGAACACGGTATCGTATTGAACAACCCGGCTTTCACCGAATACGTTGTCGAATACGGGGAAATTTCAACTTATCCTGCCGGTTACAAGGAAAACGCCGGTATCTTCTGCCACAACAACCCTTGGGTGATTATCGGCGAAACCATTCTCGGACGCGGTGATTATGCCTGGGATTATTTCCGCAAGATTTGTCCGTCTTACACCGAAGAAATTTCCAACCTGCACAAGGTAGAACCATACGTTTACGCGCAGATGATTGCCGGAAAAGATGCGTTCAAGCCGGGCGAAGCCAAAAACTCCTGGTTGACCGGAACTGCGGCTTGGAACTATTACACCATCACTCAGTTTATCTTAGGTATCAAGCCTGCTTACAACGGATTGGAAGTAAATCCTTGTATTCCTGCCGATTGGAAAGGTTTCACCGTATCGCGTAAATTCCGCGGAGCAACCTACAAAATTGAGGTAAAAAACAGCGGCGTAATGAAAGGCGTGAAAAAGCTGATTGTAAACGGAACGGAAGTTGCCGGAAATATCATTCCGATGCAGCCTGCCGGTTCGGTCAACACGGTTGAGGTTATTATGGGGTAATTCCTCAAAGAATAAACAAGTGGCTTTACTCTTGATTATATATTGACAATTCCGCGAATACAAAAATTTCTGTATTCGCGGAATTAAATTCAATGTCGTTTTATAAGTAGTATTTACATCCTGCACCATATTAATGCCATCCCTTTCGGATTTCAAAGTCCCAACGGGACGACATTTTAAGATAGGATGTAAATCTTGTATAACAGTATTAGGATTAAATTTAATAGTTAACAAAACAAATTATGCTTATTAGCAATATTACTCCCAATGTTAAAACCATTGAATTTTATAAACACAAAGGCACAAAGAACATGGAGTTTTACTATTTCGCGTTAGGGGGTAATTATGGCGGATAAGCACTAAACAAATAATAAAAATGAAAAAACTTTTTATCGGTTTCATGATGATTACTGCAGTGTTATCATCATGTGGCGCAAAAACAGAACAAAATAAAACAAATGAGGAAACGGCTATCCGGTCTGAAAATACCGTTTCGCCGATAGTTAAATACGGAGCGTTACAGGTTAAAGGGCTTCAATTGAGCGACAAAGACGGAAATCCGGTACAGTTGGCGGGGATGAGCACTGCCGGTTTGCAATGGTTCGGCAATTGCTACACCCGCGAATCTATCGAAGCATTGGCAAAAGACTGGAATATTAATGTATTACGCATCGCTAATTATATAGAGGAAGATGGTTACAACAAAAATCCGGAAGAGATGCGTAATTTTATCTCTCAAATCGTAGACTGGTGCGAAGAGTTTGGAATTTACGCAGTTATTGACTGGCATATTTTGACTCCGGGTAATCCGCTGGCTCCCGAATATGCCGGTGCAGAGGAATTTTTCCGCTATTTTGCGACAAAATATGCAGGAAAACCTCATGTTCTTTACGAAATTTGCAATGAGCCTAATAACTGCCAGGAAAAAGGCGACAAGGAAAAACCCTGGGTATGCACAAAAGAACAGAATGTAACATGGGAAATGATTTCCGAGTATGCCAACAAAGTTATTCCGGTTATTCACGAGGCTTACGATAAAGTAAATGCACCGAAACCGATTATCATTGTCGGTACGCCGCAATGGTGCCAGTTGGTTGATGCACCGTTGAAAGAAGGACGCTTTCAAGGAAACGGGAAAGATCTTAGCGACCAGTTACCCGACCGTGATGCCTGCTTGAAATATGACAACATTATGTACACTTTCCACTTCTATGCGGCAGAACATAACGAGGGCTTCAGACAGGGTGGAAAAATATTCTACTACAACCTGTATGCTTATATGAACGAAGTGTTAGGAAAACTTCCGGTTTTCTGTACCGAGTTTGGTATCTCAAGAGCTAATGGGGATGATTTCCTGGATTTGGGTAGAACCGATTCCTGGCTGCACCTGTTTAGCGGCAAAAACAAAGGAAATCAAAAAGTATCCTGGATCAACTGGAGCTATAACGACAAGCACGAAATTTCTTCGGCATTGAAAGAAGGCGCTTGCGCCAGACAGGAGTGGGACAGTGTTTCCATTTCCGGAAATTACGCCAAAAGAGCTATCACGGCTGTAAACACCGGAAAAGAAGATCCGGAAGTGTTCAGACCCGAAACGCTTTTGAATTTGGAGCGTTATTTGAATTTGAACTGGTAAAATAAATCAAATTAATTTATAAAAATCATGGAAAATAACTCACAGAAACTCTCCATTTTGGAGAAATGCGCTTACGGCGCAGGAGATATGGCATGCAATCTCTTTTGGGGATTGATCGTATTGTCAGCCGTTTTTTACACCGATTATTTCGGGATTCCTGCAGCGGCAGCGGGATTAATGATGCTTATCGTACGTATTCTTGACATTACGTTCGATGTATTTATCGGGGCGATAGCCGATAGAAAAAATACTAAATACGGACGTTTCCGCCCGTGGATACTTTATGGGGTAGTTCCATTTTGCGTTATCGGATTTTTTACATTCTATACACCAGACTTTTCCGAACCGATGAAACTGGTTTACGCTTATGCAACCTATCTTCTTTTTATGCTGATGTACTCGGTAGTAAATGTTCCTTACGGAGCATTGATGGGAGTGATTTCCGAAGATCCGAAAGAACGGACAGCCGTTTCTGCCTACCGTAACATTTTTGCGCAGATAGGCTGTTTGGTTGTCTACGGAACCTTGTTTTCTACGGTTTCATACTTCCAAACGTCATACAATATGGCACCGCAAAAGGCTTTCTCCTCGGTAGTGCTTATTTATGCCGTCATTGTTCTTATTTCATTACTCGGCACTTTCTTCTTCACAAGAGAACGTGTAGCTCCGGTAAAAGAAGAAAAGAACAAACTTTCGGACGACGTAAAAGATCTTGTTTCCAACAAACCCTGGATTATATTGACAATCGCCGGAATTATGCTCCTGGTATTCATCTTCTGCCACAACGGGTTAATTGCCTATTACGCTAAGTATTACGTTGCTTCCATGTCGTTGAATGATGCCGGCGAAGTTGTTTTCAACGTAAGCGGGAAATTTCTTGGATTTGAGTTGAACTGGGAAATCCTTTCCACTCTTTTACTCTCTATCGGATCCATTGTAACTATCGTCGGAACATTATTGATTCGTCCGGTAGTAGATAAATTCGGGAAAAAACCGACTTGGATTGCCTGCTTTGTATTAGCATCCATTACATCAATCGCGTTCTATTTCGTACCGAAAGAATCATTGGGAATGATCATTATCCTGCAAACACTCTTTACGCTGTTTATCGGTCCTGCCGGATTCATCATGTGGAGCATGTATGCTGACGTTGCCGATTATGCCGAGGTAAAAACCGGTCGCCGCGCTACGGGATTAATCTTCTCTTCCGCTACGATGGCACAGAAGCTGGGGAATACTTTTGCCAATACCTTGCCGTTATTTGCACTCGGAGCCGTTGGTTTTGTAGCAAACGACATCAATATGGCAGAAAGTACGCGCCATGCTATTCTGGTCATCTTCGCCTTATTCCCGTTAGTTGGATCTATTATAGCTGTTATCGCGCTTCTCTTTTACAACATAGATGAAAAAATGATACAGGAAAATGCCGCCAAACTGGCCGAAATGAAAGCAGGAAAAGAAATTACATTCGATTAAATTTTCCTATATACAAAGAGGATGTATTAAAAACCTTTACAGGCAGATGGATACATCCTCTTTTTTTAATAAAAAAATTTTTGAAAAACATTCATGCAGCAATTCTTATCGGTAAATACCTCCCCGCGCAATCAGCAAGACGAATTTTTGAAAAAAAATATCGAATTTCCTGATATCGAATTTATCGTTATAAGTAAAAACATAGACATCGGATCTGCCATCCGAGAAAAAATGAACGAACAGGGCACTTCCATCGCATGGCTTGCGCGAAAAGTAAACTGTGACCGCGGCAATTTGCGTAAACAGCTGTACAATACGCATATTTATCCTGAACTTTTATTGAAAATTTCCATTGCACTGAAAACAGACTTTTTTGTTTACTACTCAGATTATTTTAGACAGACAACCGAAAAAGCAGGATAATATGCTGAGGTAAAAATTACCACAAATGGTGTAAAAATCACCGCAACATTATTTTCATAACTGTGCAAATAGTAAGACATTTGGATGAATTAATTTAAACTATTTGTATCATGAAAAAAAACAGTAAAAAACTCTCTTTTTTAGAAAAATGCGCCTACGGAATGGGCGATATGGGCTGTAATTTCTTTTGGGCGCTAATCTCTTATACGGGAGCTTTTTATACCGAGTATTTCGGGATAACGGCAACCGCAGCGGGAACAATGATGCTGGTAGTCCGCCTTTTCGACATTAGTTTTGATGTAATAATTGGCGCGTATGCCGACCGGACGAAAAAGACGAAATACGGTCGTTTCAGACCTTGGATATTATACGGAGCAATTCCTTTTGCCGTGTGCGCTTTTTTTACTTACTACACGCCCGACCTTGCCGAACCGGCAAAGCTGGTTTACGCCTACATCACTTTTACGCTGTTTATGCTGATGTATTCGGTAGTAAATGTTCCTTATGGAGCCTTATTAGGTGTTATTTCCGCTGATGCGAACGAAAGGACGGACGCATCGGCTTACAGAAATATTTTTGCGCAATTAGGCGGTTTCTTCGTCTATGGATTTACATTCCCAATTGTTGAACAGTTATCTAAAACATACACTCCGCAAATATCCTTTTCCATCATTGCTTTCGTGTATGCTGTAGTTGGTTTTCTTCTTTTGATGATTTGTTTCTCTTTTACAAAAGAACGTGTTGACCCGATTAAGCAGGAAAACAATAAGCTCTCTGAAGATTTCGGCGACTTAATCAAAAATAAACCGTGGATTCTGCTGACCGTTGCGGGCATTATGCTGTTATTTTTCACGTTTGTACATAATGGAATGATCGTTTATTATGCCAAATATTACGTTGCAACGTTTGTCGAAGAAAATCAGTTTGAAATATCCGGAAAAGTATTCGGGTTCAATATTTCATGGGAAGTGTTTACCGCCGTATTGACTACGATCGGCTCATTGATTACGATTTTAGGAACAATAATTATTAAGCCGGTGGTTACGAAATTCGGAAAGAAAAATACATGGATTGCCTGTTTTGCTTTGGCCTCCGTCTTCTCGGCAGCATTTTACTTCGTATCCAAAGACTCTCTCTTTATGATTATGTTACTTCAAGTATTGTTTACGCTAACAATCGGACCGGCAGGGTTTATTATGTGGAGTATGTATGCCGATGTTGCCGATTATGCAGAAGTTAAAACAGGGCGCCGCGCCACAGGATTGATTTACTCTTCAGCCACAATGGCTCAAAAGCTGGGAACAACAGCCTCTCAGGCTCTTCCGCTGTTGATGCTCGGTGCTATTGGTTTTGTTGCCGGTCAAAGTATGCCTGAAGATACGCAGCATATTTTTGTTCAAATCTTCGCATTTTTGCCAATTGCAGCTGCTGTTATTGCTGTTATCGCCCTTTTCTTTTACAACATAGATGAAAAAATGATACGGGAAAATTCGGCTAAACTTGCTGCGATGAAAGCAGAAAAAGAAGTAAAATAAAATTCAACAATATTTAATTTTGAAAAAGACCTGTTAAGCTTCAAAACTTAACAGGTCTTGCTTTAAAAGTAACAAAATATAGTTTGGAAACTCTAAATTTTTAGGCAATTAATTGAAAAAATTAATAAACTACAACTTTGATTTTCAACTTTAAATGCCTATCTGCGATATTAC
>QMCD01002177.1_pt1 | contig 11107 bp, 8 predicted proteins | sample 1821841 | NCBI WGS metagenome assembly QMCD01 (sample SAMN01991225, study PRJNA193472) | Termite gut metagenome, whole genome shotgun sequencing project. | isolation source: worker | host: Macrotermes natalensis | reverse complement strand
GGCGGCGCGCCGCCAGGTGGCTTGCCACCTGGCGCCCACGACCGGGAAAGCACCGAACGTAGTGAGGTGGAGACCCTCCGGCGTGGGTATTGAGTGAGGCGGGCGCAGGAATGCGGAATATTTTGCCGCAAAGACGCATCGTTGAACTCTTGTCCACACCATCTAGTATATGCGACAAAAATTCGCTTGTCAGTAGAGAACTTTTGGGCGGATTATTGAGTGTATATACTTGCAGCGGACTGGCTAATGTGCTATACTGTGGCAGAATTAAGGATACTGGCCGTGGGAAACTTGGGCATGAAGAAAGATTTTCCACGCACCGTGGTTGGCGGGGTGTCGCTTCCACGCATGATTATTGGCTGCAACTGGGTTTCCGGTTTCAGCCACCGCAGCGCTTCAGGGGATTTGAGAATCCGCAGCCATCACCATGAGCCGGATTCGGTGGTGCGCGTTTTCGAGGCGTTTTGGGAGTGTATTGATGTGCGCAGCAGCCTGTCGCAAACCGATTTGATTCGTGGCGCGGCAAAGAACGGATAAAAGCACCTTTCAGCGCAAATTGAGCAAGTGTCAGTCCTATTCGCGTATCTACTCTAAATAGCGTCTTGCCGAGGAGGATAGAAAAACCGGACAGGCAGAGATATTCTGCAAGGAGAAAAAACTATGTTAAAAGAGGAGAAGCAAAAACATCATTTTTTACTGTACAGCACAATTCTGGCGTTATCTGTCTACTTGGGCTGGCGGCTGTTTTTCACCTTGCCGTTTCAGTACGGCTGGGTTTCCCTGTTCTTCGGCATAGTGCTTTTTTTATCCGAGGCAAGCGCCATGGTGGAGGTGATTGTCCAGTATATCAATGTTGCAAAACGCGCGGTGCCCTCGCTGCCCGTCATTCCAAAGCAATGGTACCCCGATGTGGACATTCTGATTACAACGCACAATGAACCCACCTCCCTTCTTTTTAAAACGGCCAACGCTGCCAAGTACCTCGATTACCCGGATCCTTCCAAAGTGCATGTATATTTATGCGATGACAGCATGCGGCCTGACGTGAAGGAATTTGCGCAGGAAATAGACATTGGGTATATCGGGCTTTCGGGCAACAAGCACGCGAAAGCCGGCAACCTGAACCACGCCATGGCCAACACCTCCTCGCCTTTGGTGGTAACTGTAGACGCGGATATGATACTGCGGCACGAGTTTTTAATGAAAACAGTGCCCTATTTTTTTCTGCCCAGGCTTAAACAAAACAAGGCGGGCGAATGGCTGGAGCGCCCGAAGGAAGAAGTGGATCCGGGGTATAACATCGGGTTTATTCAAACCCCCCAAAGCTTTTATAACCCCGATCTCTTCCAGTACAATCTTCACCAGGAGATGGACCTTCCCAATGAGCAGGACTTCTTTTTCCAGGACATCAACGTTGGGCGCAATGCCACCAATTCGGCCATCTATGCCGGAAGCAACACCGTTTTGTCCCGCCAGGCCCTTGAGGACGCGGGCGGGTTTGCCACAGAAACGGTAACCGAGGACTTTGAAACCGGCATGAACATCCAGTCTGCGGGGTATACCACCTACGCGGTGCCCATTGTGCTGGCCCACGGCATGGCGCCCCTAACAATAAAAAGCCTGCTGTCCCAGCGCAAGCGCTGGGCGCGCGGGTGTATTCAAAGCATTAAGAAGGCCCGGATTTTCACAAGCAAATCCATCAATTTTTCCCGCAAGCTAAGTTATCTGTTAACCGCAACCTACTGGTGGTCTTTTTTCAGGCGCATGGTCTATATCCTCTCGCCTTTGCTGTTCGTGTTTGCCGGCATCCGCGTGGTGAACGCTTCGGTTTTAAGCATTTTGATTGTTTGGGTACCCACCCACCTCGTCTACCGGCAAACGCTGAACAAGCTTGCGGGCGACAAGCGGAACCAGCACTGGTCGAATGTGTTCGACACCATTATGTGCCCCTTCCTGGTGCTTCCGGTTTTGCTGGAAACGCTGGGCTTTAAGCAAAGAAAATTTGTGGTAACGAAGAAAACCCGCAGTCATGTTAGCAGTGCACAGTCCGTTTTATACGCTGTTCCGCACATTCTTTTGTTAGCGCTGTGCATACTCGCCGTTGTCCGCTGCGTTCTGCTTGCCGTTGTCGGCGGGTGGTACCTCTATACCGTTATAGTATTTTGGCTGGCGGTCAACGCAAAAAACCTTCTATTCTCCATCATCTTTATGCTCGGGCGCAAGAACTACCGCGAGCAGGAGCGGTTTTACGTTACCATTCCGGTGCGTGTGGAGCCTGAAGCCAGGAATTTTGCAGCCATGACCACCGATATATCTGAGGGCGGGCTGGCGCTGACCTTAAAAAGGCCCGAGTTTTTGCCCGATGACGAGGCTGTTACCCTGAACCCCTACACGGAAAGATACAACGCCGTATTGAGCGGTATGGTGGTGAGTGTTACGCAAATGGCGGACAGCCGGTGGAAATACAGCTTCCAAACCCGGCCCAAGGATCAGGACAGCAAGAATGAGTATTTTCAAATTGTGTATGACCGCCAGCATACGCTTGCCACCAAGCTGAATGTTTCCAAAACACCGGTTACGGTGATACGCCAAAATATCCATGTCCGGCGGACAAGCCTTAAAACCTATTCCCGGAAGCTGCCCCGCATCAGCTTAAACCTGCCCGTGGTATTTCAGTGCGGCGCAAGCGCCACGCTGGTGGATTACGACTATAAATATATGGCGCTGGACCATTTTGCGCCCGGCGAAAATGCCCAGCCGGACGGGCGGCTTGCTTTTTCCCCCGCCCCGGGGCTGACACTGCGGCTAAAACCCGCGCCAACGCAGGATTTTTCCCGCCATCCGCAGCAACGCATTTACGAGGTGGAGGATTACAAGGCAGTTTCGCTGGACCCCAGGCTGAATGAATTTATTGACCGCGCGATGCTGGAAAGCAAGCGTTAAAGGTTGGGGTAAACCAGCTGCTGCTAGTTTACTCCAATAAACTAAGCTTGTCACTGCCTTGAAAAAATTACTATTTCACATTGTTATTCTCTTTCCGTGGCATGTTCATAGCAGTTTCCGCGATGCTGACTATGTAGCTTTTTATCGTAATCTCAGTCATAACGGAATTTGAGACATCTGGTGCAAAGTATAGAGTTACAGTACAGCCATCCAAAAGCAGAAATCATCTATCAATCGAATGATGGAAGCATTACAGTTGACTGCCACCTTGAGGGCGAATCGCTGTGGCTGCCACAGGCACGGATTAGGTGTCAAGCTGAGGTACCAGAGCCATAATCTAATAAATTGTAGAATTTTAAATCATCGCCAATGCAATCAAAAAAAGCCCGGAGAAAACTCGAAAACGAGCAATTCTCCGGGTCTCTTGCGTAAGCGTTAAATACGTGATTATCTCCCGCCTGCGCGCCCGCACCCTTTATACTACTCCTGCTCAATCAAAAACTGCAATTCGGTCACATAGTTTTCCGGGTGGCTTTCCACAAACTGATCCACGATATTGATGGTAACCACCAGCGGGGCCAGGCGACGGGGGCTGCCTGCCTTCCGCAGACGCTCGATGCTCTCGGAAATGCTTTGGTAGGGGCCGTGGTGGTAGCCGTACAGGTATCGCCCTGCCGGGATGCGGGAAAGCTGCGGGGCGTATTTTTCGTCGTCCAAATCCACATTGGCCTGCTTTTCAAACAGGTAGGCCCCAAACCACTTTTTGTTGTTTTCGTAAAAGCCGACTGTGGGGTAAAAGTAAAACAGATCATGGGTGAACAGAATTGATTCCGGGCCGATGAGAACAAAAACGCGCTCCGGGAAGCTTTTCACCCCGATGGCTGCCATGTCCAGGTTTTTGGTTTCCTCCTGCACAAAGGCCAGCTTTTTTTGGATGATGCGGTCGATTGTCAGCAGCTCGTCCAGCTGCTTGTGCAGGATTTCCGACTGCTGCCTTAGCGTGTCCACCGTATAGGCTACGCCCCGCGCCTCCATGAACTGCTTTATCTTCTTCAGGGAATAGCCCAGCTTGCGCAGGTAGCGGATAGTGGCCAGGCGGTACACCTGATCGATGTAATAGTAGCGGCGCTTGCTGTCCTCGTGGCGTACGGCGGGCACAAGAAGACCTATTTTATCGTAGTGACGCAATAGTTGCACGTCCATATTAAAAGTGGCGGCCATTTTCCCAATGCTGAGGTAATTCTCCATTCGCGTGTTCCCCCCTGCTGCGCAATGGCGCATAAGCGTCCCAAGCTGTTGAAAGTTGTTCAAAACAATAAAAATTCTTGACGAAATAGCCAAAACTACACAAGCGCACTTGAAGCTATAACAATTATAGGTTGTAGAATGCTTATAGTATATACTACGCGGCACCGCTTGCGCAAATAACGCCAGAAAGGGTCGATAGAATGCAAACACTGTTGAAGAATGGCTATGTGATGACCATGAGTGCGGAGGAAACAGTTTACGATGGCGGCAGCGTTTTGGTGGAGGACGATAAAATTGTTGCAGTGGGCCGCGTGGAGGACGCACTTGTGAAGCCGGATGCCGAAGTGCTGGATTTGAACGGAAAGTATGTGCTGCCGGGCTTTGTGAATACCCACGTACACACATCACAGCAAATTTCCCGTGGGGTGGGCGACGACGTGGACTTCATCACTTGGCTGCACAAGCGCATGTGGCCCTTCGAGAGCAGCCTTACCGAGGAGGATAGCTATTTTTCCACGCTGATGTGCAGCCTTGAACTCATTCGTTCCGGCGTTACTTCGTTTGCAGAGCCTGGCGGGCAGCATGTGCCCGGCATGGTGCGTGCCGTGGCACAGGCCGGCCTGCGGGCCAAGCTGGCCAAAAGCGTGATGGATTGCGGCGCTGGCCTGCCCGATATGTGGCAGCGCAGCACGCAACAGGAGCTGGACACACAGGTGGAATTGTTTGACCAATACCACAACACAGCGGGGGGACGCGTGCAAATCTGGTTCGGTCTGCGCACAATTTTCAACAATACGAACGAGCTGATTGTGCGTACAAAGCAGCTGGCCGACGAGCGCGGCGTGGGTGTGCATATGCATGTGGCCGAGGCCAAAAGTGAAATAGACTATACGATGGAGGTGTACGGAGAGCCCACCGTGAGCCACCTGCACCGCCTGGGCGTGCTGGACAAAAACCTGCTGGCCGTGCATACGGTGTGGCTTACCAATCAAGAAGTATCGCTGTTGCGCCAATATGATGTGAAGGTGAGCCACAACCCGGCTTCCGCCATGCGGGTTTTAGGTTTCGCAAAAATCCCCCGCATGCTGGACGAGGGCATTTGCGTCACCATCGGCACCGACGGCGCATCCTCCTCCAACCGCATGGACATCATCGACGAAATGTGGCTCACCTCTCTCATCCACAAGGGCTGGCGGCTGGATTCCACCGTGGTGCCCAGCCAGGACATTTTGCGCATGGTGACGCGCAACGGCGCGCGCGCTTTGCTGGACGAGCCCCTTTACGGCAGCCTGGAGACCGGGAAAAAGGCGGACTTAATCATCATCAACCCCGTAACGCCGTCCATGATGCCGGTGAACGACCGCACCGCCGCGCTGGTTACGGCCATGCGCTCGGAAAATGTGGAGAGTAGCATGTGCGACGGTAGGTGGCTGATGCGCGAGCGGAAGGTGTTGACACTGGACGAAGCGGGCATTCTGCGCGAAGCCGCCGAACGTAGCGACGCCATTTACCGGCGCGCTGGCATTCAGATTCCTGGGCGCTTCCCGGTGGTGAAAATATAGATGGCACAGAAGAGATTACCCGTACAAACACGCATTCACACCCATTAGCAAGGAGGAAAAAATATGGTTTCTTTGAAAAAGGCGCTTGCCTTCGCGTTGGCCTGTGTCCTGGTGCTCAGCCTTGCCGCCTGCGGCGGCAGCGCGTCTCAGCCTGCTGGGGCTTCAACGGGGGCTTCGGCCGAAGGCGTCAAGGTGGCGTTTATCATGGCCGGGTCTATCAGTGACTTGAGCTGGAACTACAACGGCTACGAGGGCCTGAAGCTGATGGAGGCAGAGGGAGCCGAAATCACCTATCAGGAAAACACCGAGAAGTCCACCTATGTGGAGGCCGCCCGCACCTACGCGGCGGAGGGTTACCGCATGGTGTACATCAACGACAACGCCAACCAGGACGACGTGGTGGAGGCCGCCGCAGATTTCCCCGACACCCAGTTCTTTATCTGCGCCAGCGCCTCCCATGCCGATAACGTGTACCCCCTGAACTTCTCTGACGGCGACCAGGGCTTTGTGATGGGCCTTGTTGCCGGCGCCATGACGCAAACCGGCAAGGTGGGCTTTGTGGGCGGCGTGGAGTTCTTCCCCATCATCAGCTGCGCCAAGGGTTTTGAGCAGGGCGTGAAGTGGATTAACCCCGATGCGGAGGTGGTGATAACCTACACCGGCAGCATGGTGGACAATGGGGCTGCCAAGGAAACCGCCAAGGGCATGTATGAAAGCGGCTGCGATGTGGTGGCCCCCAACGCCGACGCGGCCTCCCTGGGCGTGATTGAGGCGGGTGAGGAGTTCGGCGGCATGACGGTGGGCAGCGGCGGCGGCATGGAGGAGATTGGCCCCACCAGCTGCATTGGCTATGTTGCCCTTACCACTGCCGTGGGCTACAAGGTAGCCTATGACCAGTGCCTTGCCGGCACGCTGCCCACACCCGAGCAGGGCGCGCAGGTGTTCGGCATTGCCGACGGCCTTGTGCCGGAGCCGTTCTACAACGAGGGCTTTACAGGCGTGACAGATGAGATAAAGGCGAAGATTCTGGAAGGCTACAACCTGCTGAAAAGCGGAGAAATCAAGGTGGATTTGAGCTGAGTTTGCCATGAGGAGAGGAGGAGCACACGTGAAATTTGTGGCGAAGGCGCTGGGCCGGTTAAAGAGCCTATACTTCCCTGTGATGGCGGTGGCAAGCGCCGTGGTCGTGTCAGCGGTTCTGATGCTGATTTTTGGTTTCAATCCGCTGGCCGCGTTCAGCAGCATGCTGGGCGGCGCCGTGGGCAGCATGAACAGCATTGCCGAAACCCTGGTGAAGGCCATTCCCATCAGTTTTGCCGCACTCAGCTTCGCGGTGGCGGCCCGTTGCGGCGTGTTCAACCTGGGCGGGCCAGGCCAGTTAATTGTGGGCTCCATCTTCGGTACGCTGGCAGGCACTCATTTTGAGGGCCTGCCGGCGCCTATCCATATTCCGTTCATGCTGCTGGCCTGCTTCGCGGGCGGCGGCCTCTACGGCTTTATCGCCGGCTTTTTGCGCAATCGGTTCGGCGCCAATGAACTGATTACCACCATCATGATGAACCACATTGCCAGTCAACTGCTCACATATCTGGTGTCCGGCCCCATGAAGGACCCCCTGGTGGCCGAAACGAACACCCCCGAGAGCAAGCTGCTGCTGGACAGCGTGCAGTTGCCCATCCTTGTCAAGGGTACCCGGTTGCATGCGGGGCTGCTGCTGGCCATCCTGTTTATCCTGCTGTTCTATGTGTTTTTGTGGAAGACGCGCCTGGGCTTTGAGATGCGGGTGGTGGGTATGAACCCGCACGCAGGCGAGTATGCCGGCATGGGCGTACAGACGAACCAGCTGCTGGCCATGGCCATTGCAGGGGGCCTGGCCGGCATTGCCGGCGGCATTGAGTTGATGAGCGTACAAAGCCGCCTGATGAATTACTTCGGCGGCAACATCGGCTTCGACGGCGTGGCCGTAGCCCTGCTGGGGGGCACCGCGCCCGGCGGTATCGCGGCGGCAAGCCTGCTGTTTGGTGTGCTGTCCAGCGGCGCGAACAAGATGCAGATGCTTGCCAAGGTGCCCTATGCCATGGTGTATACCACACAGGGCCTTATCATCCTGTTCATCGTGGGGCGGGAGCTGTTCCGCTTCGGGAAAAAGCGGCGGGCGGGCAAGGCCCCGCACAGGGCGAGAGGGGGCGGCGGCGCATGATTGACTGGCTCACCAGCTTCCTCACCTCCGATGTGGTGATGTCCACGCCCCTGCTGCTCACGACGCTGGGCGCCGTGTACAGTGAACGCGCGGGCATCCTGAACATCAGCAACGAGGGTTTGATGCTGACGGGAGCCTTTTTCGGGGCTTTTGTCAGCTACGCCAGCGGCTCTGCCCTTTTGGGGGCCTTGGGCGCCATGCTGGCTGCCATGGTGCTCAACCTTGTTTTTGCCTTTTTTGTCATTAGGCTGCGCGCAAACCAGGTGGTGGCGGGCCTTGCCATCAACATCCTCGCTACGGGGCTCACCGTCACGCTGAACCGGGTGGTGTTCGGCGTTTCGGGCACCGTGCCGGAGATTGCCGTGTTCCAGCAACTGCCCATTCCGCTGCTGCGCCACATTCCCATACTCGGCAAGGCCGTTTTCAGCCAGAACATCATCGTTTACCTCACCATTGCGCTGGTGCCGCTGCTGTCCTTCGTGCTCATGCGCACCAGCTTTGGGCTGAAAGTCCGTTCGGCGGGCGAAAACCCCCAAGCCTGCGACACGCTGGGGATTAACGTATACAACATACGTTACCTCACCATGGTCATCAGCGGGCTTTTGGCCGGGCTGGGCGGGGCCTTTCTCTCCATGGGGCAGCTGTCCTTTTTCACAGAGGGAATGGTGTCGGGCCGGGGCTACATGACGCTGGCGGCGGTGGTGTTCGGCAACTACACGCCGCTGGGCGCAATGGGTGCCTGCCTGCTGTTTGGCGCCGCAGACGCGCTGAAATTCCGCCTGCAAAGCGTTGTGGTGTGGCTGCCCTACCAGTTCTGGGTGGCGCTTCCCTATGCCATCACCATCATTGCCATGTGTGCCTATCGCCGCGCCAGCAATCGCCCGGCCAGCCACGGGCACCCCTATGAAAAGGAGGCGTGAGGCATGGCATTTTTGGAGATGAAGGGGATAAGCAAATATTTTGGGCCACTGGCTGCCAACGACAATGTGAGCCTATCGGTGGGAAAAGGTGAGATTCACGCCCTGCTGGGGGAAAACGGCGCGGGGAAAACCACCCTGATGAACATCCTGTACGGCGTGTACGGCGCCAGCGCCGGGGAAATCTACCTGGACGGCGCCCCCCTGCACGTGCATAGCCCGAAGGATGCCCTGGAAAAGGGCATTGGCATGGTGCACCAGCACTTCATGCTTATTCCGGCGCTTACCGTTATTGAAAACGTGGTGCTGGGCCTGAAGCAGTACAGCGGCGTGCTGAAGCTGAAGCAGGCCGCCGCCGCATTTGAAAGCATGGCCCGGCGCTTCGGCATGTCCATCGACCCCTTTGCGAAGGTGGAAAGCCTGAGCGTGGGGCAGCAGCAGCGGGTGGAGATTCTCAAGGCCCTGTTCCGTCAGGTGGGCCTGCTGATTTTGGACGAGCCCACCGCTGTGTTGACGCCCCAGGAAGTACACGAGTTGTTCCATACCATCAAAAAGCTGACGGAGGATGGGCTGACCATTATCTTCATCAGCCACAAGCTGGCGGAGATTATGGACGCCTGCACGCGCTGCACCATCCTGCGGCAGGGCAGGGTGGTGGCCACGGTGAACACCAGCGACATCCAAGACCGTAGCGAACTGGCGGCCATGATGGTGGGGCACGAAATTGCCATGGGCACAGACAAGGCCGACGCCTGCCCGGGCGAAGAGGTGTTGCGGGTAGAAAACCTGAGCTGCCGGGACAAGCGCGGCGTACAAAGCCTGTGCAACGTGAGCCTGAGTGTGCGTGCCGGCGAGATTTTGGGCGTGTGCGGGGTGGACGGCAACGGCCAAAGCGAGCTTGTGCGCTGCATTGCCGGGCTGATGGCCAAAAGCGGCGGCACGGTGGTGGTGAACGGAAGGGATGTGAGCGGTGCAAAGCCCAAAAAAATCCGAGGGCAGGGCATGGCCCACATTCCCGAGGACAGGCACAAAACCGGCATGGTGGCGGGTATGACGGTGAACGAGAACCTGGCGCTTGTGAATTACCGCGAGACGCACTTTTGCCGGCAGGGCTTTTTGCGCTGGAAGGAGATTCGCCGCCACAACCAGCAGCTGTGCGAAACCTACAAGGTAAAAATACGTTCTATAGACGATATTATGAAGACCCTTTCGGGGGGGAACCAGCAAAAATGCGTGGTAGGGCGGGAACTGGACACAAGGCCCAGCCTGCTGGTGGCCATGCACCCGGACAGGGGCCTTGACGTGGGGGCTACGAAATACATCCAAAGTGAGATTGTAGCGGCCCGGGATGCCGGCGCGGCAGTGCTGCTGGTTTCCACAGAGCTTGAGGAAATTATGGAACTATCGGATCGTATCCTGGTGCTGTACGGCGGGCGCGTGATGGCGGTGATTGCGCAGCGGGAAGCCACTGTGGAAAAGCTTGGCCTGCTGATGGCCGGCATTCGGGAGGAAGAGACCCCATGAGGAGAGAAGCGGAACGCGGTCGGGAGCAGGATGGCGCTGCCGCGGGCCGCCGGGCGTTGCTGCTTGGTGTGCTCTCTTCGTTGTTCTTTTCGATAACCTATGTGGTGAACGACAGCATGGCCCTGTCTGGCGGCAGCTGGATGTGGAGCGCCTGCCTGCGGTTTTTTTTCATGCTGCCTGTCCTTTTTGCCATTGTTCTGGCGCAAAAGGGCCTGGGGCGGGTGTGGGCCGAGATTTGCCGCCGCCCCCTGGCCTGGCTGGGCTGGAGTACCCTCGGCTTCGGTGCGTTTTACGCCCTGCTCACCTTTTCCGCGGCCTACGGGCCCTCGTGGCTGGTGGCGGGCACTTTCCAGTTCACCATCCTGGCCGGTGCGCTTATGACGCCGCTGTTTTACACGGAAGGGCCCGGAGGCCGCCGGCGCGGCAAAATCCCCTTCAAGCTGTTGCCGGCCTTCGTGGTGATTCTGGTGGGCGTGTTTTTATTGCAGGTGGAAAATGCGACAGCCTTTGATTTGTCCCATGCCGTAGTTTTCGCGCTGCCTGTGATGCTGTCCGCCTTTTGCTACCCGCTGGGCAACCGCAAAACCATGGAGCTGTGCGCAGACCGTCTCACCACCATCCAGCGCGTGTTTGCCATGACGCTGTGCAGCCTGCCGTTCTGGCTGGCGGTGGCGGTGGCGGCGGGGCTTACGGCGGGTGCGCCCTCGCCGGGG
>QMCD01002175.1_pt1 | contig 11113 bp, 6 predicted proteins | sample 1821841 | NCBI WGS metagenome assembly QMCD01 (sample SAMN01991225, study PRJNA193472) | Termite gut metagenome, whole genome shotgun sequencing project. | isolation source: worker | host: Macrotermes natalensis | reverse complement strand
ATTCCGCACCACAATATCGATGCCTACAACCGCTCGGACAACAGGCATGTGGCGGAGGAGGTATTCGCCGACAGGGAGGCGCGCCTGGTCGCGCGACTGCGGCCTACGGACGGGCGCGCACCCACTCCCGAGCGGCTTAACGCCGTTCTGGATACGATTGCGAAGGGACTGCCCGGCATGGAAATAGCGCCGGTGCCGTGGGAGGATTATATAATGTTCGTGGGCAGGCCGGACATCATGGCGCTCTACAACGTATCGTTCGCCCAACTGACCGGGGCGCTGCGCAGTTCGCTGAATGATAATACGCTATTCACGCTGATGCAGGGACGGTTCCCCGTCCCGGTGGTGGTGGGCGACAATCGGACGAGCCTCGACCAGATAATGGAAACGACCATAAGGCGGCCGGGCGGAGATATTCCGGTCAGTACGTTCTTCCGCGAGACGCAGGGACAAGACCTGAAATATATAACGTCGGGCGCCGAGGGCAATTTTTACCCTCTGGAGTTCAATATAGAGGACCGCGATATTCCCGAAACGGTGGAGAAGATACGCACGATGGTGCGCGACAATCCCGACTTCGAGGTGAGTTTCAGCGGATCCTACTTCACCACCCGCGGAATGGCGTGGGAGATCGTCATGGTACTGCTGGTCGCGGTGGCGCTGCTGTACTTTATTCTGGCGGCGCAGTTCGAATCGGTAGTGCAGCCGCTGGTGATACTTTCTGAGTTGGTGCTCGACATATTCCTCACTCTTGCGGCGCTTTGGGCGCTGGGTGTCACGATAAATATAATGTCGCTGATCGGTATCGTCGTTACGTGCGGTATCGTTATCAACGACTCGATCCTGAAGGTCGACACCATCAACCAGTTGCAAAAGCACGAGGGCATGTCGCTGATCCGCGCCATCATGGAGGGCGGTCGGCGGAGGCTCAAACCGATCATCATGACCTCGCTCACGACGATGTTGGCCATAGCGCCGTTCCTTGTGCGCGGCGATATGGGCTCCGACCTGCAATATCCGCTCTCGGTGGCCACCATAGCAGGGATGACGGCGGGAACGCTGGTCAGTATCTTCTTCGTACCGCTGATATATTACTCTATTTACCGCAGAAATGCCCGAAAATAGACACAGGCTTTCGCCGTTCTCCGTGATACTCGTCATGGCGGCGCTGATGATCATCGGCGCCACCATGATCCCGTTGCTATCGGTGCAGCTACGCCCGGCGCAGGAGAGCCTCAGTCTGATGGTGAGATTCTCGTGGGGCGGCGCATCGCCGGAGATCGTTGAGAACGAAGTGGTTTCGAAGATCGAGGGAGTGCTCGCGCGGATGGACGACGTGGAGTCGATGTCGTCGGTGTCATCGTATGGGTCGGGGCGCGTTTCGCTCGCGTTCAAAGAGGGTACACGGATGGACGTGGCGCGCTTCGAGGTGGCGTCGCAGCTACGGGCCATATACCCAAAACTGCCCGAGGGGGTATCGTATCCCACGTTGAGCCTTTCCACGGGCGGCGATTTAGGCGGCGAGACCCAGGTTGTCAGCTATACGATCAATACCAGCCTGTCGGGGCAGGAGACCGAACGCTACATCGTGGACAACATCCAACCCGCGCTCGCACGCATCGAGGGGGTCAATAGCGTGACCTATGGCGGGATACAGCCCTATGAATACGAGATCACGGTCAATCCCGACGCGGCGGCGGTGATCGGGGTCACGATGAACGACATCTCGTCGGCATTCGGCAACCACTTCGCCGAGACGACGGTCGGGAACGTGACCTACGGCGAATCGGACGGCGGCGACCCGAACGTCATCTTGCTGAAAGCGAAAATGAGCGACCGGACGGCGGATTTCACCTCAATTCCCGTCACCAACAACGAGGGGCGCATCGTCTATTTGGGCGAACTGGCGACGGTGAAATACCGGCAAAGCCTCCCGGCGTCGTACTCGCGTATCAACGGGTTGGATGTGGTGAACATTTCGGTGAGTTCGTTGAAGGATGTGAATATCGTGAAGCTCTCGTCCGAGGTAAAGGCGAAGATGGATGAGCTCTCCCTCTCGTTCCCCAAGGGTTTTGCCGCCCAGGTGTATTACGACACAGCCGACCATATCAACAGGGAGTTGCAGGTAATCCTGTTGCGCACGCTGATGACGCTGGTGATACTGATGCTCTTCGTGTTGGCCGTCAGCCGCAATTGGGGCTATCTTATGGTGATCTTCGTGACCCTGTTGGCAAACATATTCGTTGCGGTAATATTCTACCACCTGTTGGGGCTGCAGATCCATATCTATTCTCTGGCCGGGATCACCGTGTCGCTGGGTATCATCATCGACACGTCGATAATCATGGTCGACCATTACAGCTATTACCGCGACCGGAAAGCATTCATCGCGATTCTGGGGGCGGTGCTGACGACCATCGCGTCGCTCACCGTGGTCTTCCTGCTTCCGGAGCAGCAGCAGCTCGTTTTCGGCGATTTCGCGTGGGTGATAATAATCAACCTCGCCGTGTCGCTCGTCATATCGCTGCTGTTCATCCCCGCCATACTCGACCGTTTCCCGTTAAGAAAACCGATGACTGCCGCCACGCAGCGTATGAAAAATTTCGTTGCGGCATTCAACCGGCGTTACCTTAAGTCTATCGCCTGGAGCAGGCGCCACCGTTGGATATTCATCTGTGTTCTGGTGCTCGGTTTCGGTATTCCGCTGCACGAACTCCCAACGCAACTCAGACCAGAGAGGGACGAAGAACCGACGGTGTGGATGGATCTGTACAACAAAACCATCGGCAGCAAATTCTACCAGGAGAACAAGTCGATCGCGGAAAAGGCGCTGGGCGGTTCGTTCCGCCTGTTCGGAACGCGCAAGGCCACCCCACCGCGGCGTAGCGATAACGAGCAGCCGCGGATAACGCTCACCATGCAAGCCGCAATGGTGGAGGGCAATACGGTGCACCAGTTGAACGAGATCGTAAGGCAAATGGAGAACTACCTGAGCCAGTTCGACGAGATAGAAAGTTTTCGCTCAAGCGTTTCATCCTATGACAACTCGGTCATAACCGTCTGGTTCAAACCGGAATACGAGCATGGCATGTTTCCCTACCAGCTTTATGATAACGTAAAGCGCGAGGCCCACAACAATTTCGGCGGCGCTACATGGAGCATACACGGGCTTCCGGACCTGAGTTTCAACAACAATGTAAGTTACAACACCCAATATCTGAGCAACAGGATCACGCTGACGGGCTATAACTACCCAAGCCTGCTGCGCTATGCCGAGCAGTTGCGCGACACGTTGCGGCTCAACCGCCGGGTCACCGATCCGGGAGTGTACGGCGAGGTGAGATGGCGGGGAGATATGCGCAAACAGGAGTTCTATGTCGACATAGACCGTGAAAAACTCCTGATGACAGGGGCCAGCCTGAATGGGTATTTTTCCCGCCTGAACGAACTGCTTTACTACAATGCGCTGGGTTCGGTATTCGTGGATGGCGAGAGCGAACGGGTGTGGCTGGGTTCGTCGCAAAGGGAGAGTTTCGACCTGTGGCACGTGAGGAACTTCCCCGTCGGTGTCGATTCGGTGAAGGTCAGGCTGTCGGACTTCGGCACCGTGGACAAGCAGTTCACCGGGATGGACATATACAAACGCAATCAGTCCTATCAACTGATCGTGGCGTTCAACTTTGTCGGATCGTGGGAGTTGGCTGACAGGTTGATAAAATCGCAAGTCGAGAGGCTGAACGACGAGGTGCTACCCATTGGCTATCTGGCCCGGAACGAATCGGGCGGCAGTTGGTGGTCCGAGAGCGGGGAAAACCGCTCGTTCCTGCTCGTACTGCTCGTGGTGGCGATCATCTACGTCGTGTGTGCTATCCTTTTCGAGTCGTTCGCCAAACCGCTGGTGATAATCCTCATGATACCGGTCTCGTTCATAGGCGTCTTCCTCACATTCGGCCTGTTCGGGTTCAAATTCGACCAGGGAGGGTTCGCATCGTTCATACTGCTCAGCGGGCTTGTGGTGAACGCCGGGATATATATCATCAACGAGTATAATATCATCTCGCGCAGGACCCCCCTCCGCCGTCCGCAGGATATCTATATTAAGGCGTACAGCCACAAGATAGTGCCGATAATCCTGACGATCGTCTCCACCGTGTTGGGCCTTATCCCGTTTATCGTGAATGGTCGGAACGACGAATTCTGGTACTCGTTTGCCGTGGGCACGATGGGGGGGATGGTCTTTTCGATAATAGCCTTCCTCGTCTACCTACCCGTATTCCTGCCGATGAAAACGGCGAAATGATCCTGCTTTAGCAGGATCATTTCGCCGTTTCCCGAATCACAGGGTTTAGAAATAGCCTGGAAGCCTTTTCACTGTGGCCTATTGTCGTTCGGTGTCCTGCGTTTCGAGGATAGTGCGGTAGCGCGACCGGTCGGCGAGCACTGCAAGGGCCTCGCTGATATCCTCGTCGCGCGTGAGATAGTATTCCGTCAACCCCCGTGCATAATAGTGGCGCAGGATCAGGTTGTCGAGTATGAGGTCGGAGATTTGTGGGCGGTATAGCCGCAGGCTGTTCTCCTTGTCGTCCTTGAGTAATGCTTCGATGCGGTCGATCTCTTCTTTTATCCCGTCGTAATAGAGTTCGCGTTCGGCGTTTTTGCGGAGTTCTTCGAGTGCGAGTTTGGTGCGCGACCTATATTCCACGTCCTTGTCGGCCATGAAGCGCACAAATTCGTCGTATATGCGGTCGCCCACCGAGAATGTGCCGAGGTCTGGTTTCGCGGGATTGCGCCGGAAGTAGTCGTCGCAGAAATCGTCGATGTAGCCGCGGCCCTGAACGATTATGGTAAACAGGCTGTACTCCTCGGGCTCGACCTCGATGTCGGGCATGATCCCTCCGCCGTCGTAGACCTTGCGGCCGTTGGCCGTCGTGAATTCGTTGATCAGCGAATCGGGGACGAACGACACGCTGCCATCCTCGGCCCTGTGTGCATAATCTATGGCCTGTATGCACCGGCCGCTTGGGATGTAGTACTTGGCCGTCGTTATCTTCAGGTATGAGTTATATCCCACCGGACGGGTGCTCTGCACGAGGCCCTTGCCATAGGTGCGCTGGCCGACGAGTACCGCGCGGTCGAGATCCTGCAACGCCCCGGAGACTATCTCGGCAGCCGACGCCGATATGTTTGGCATCATCACGCTCGCACTCGAACGGTAGTCCACGCCCGTGAGCACGGCTATCGGTATCGTGAGGTCGATGGGTTCGTTCTCGGTTTTGAACACGAAGTTGCTCTCGGGCCCGCGGCCGCGCATGCTCACCACCTCGGTGCCGCGCGGGACGAACATCGAGAGTATCTTCACCGCTTCCTGAAGAATCCCGCCGCCGTTGCCGCGGTAGTCCAGCACGAGCGCTTTCATTCCACGGTTGTCGCGCAGGTCGAGGAACGCACGGCGCAACTCCTCGCTGCAATCTTCGCTGAAATCGGTATGTTTAATATAGCCCACGCTGTCGTCGAGCATTCCGTAGTAGGGCACCCCGGGGATGCTGATCCTTTCGCGTGTGATGGTCACCGTTTCCTCGCGGCCCGAGATGAGTTTCAGGACGGTAAGTTTGAATTGCGTTCCCGGATCGCCCTTGAGTAGCGCGCTTACCTTGTCCGATGCCATTCCCACGACGTTCACGCCGTCCACCGCCACCAGCCGGTCGCCGATTACCAGTCCGGCCTTGTCCGCCGGCGAATCCTCATAAGGCTGGGCGATCACCGTATAGTCGCCGTTGGTGCGGATCAGCGAGCCCATGCCCCCGTATTTGCCGGTGGTCATGATCTCGAAATCCTTCATCGTCTCGGCGGGCATCCACTCGGTGTAGGGGTCGAGGCTGTATGTCAGGCCCGCCGCCGCGTCCTGCAACAGTTTGTCGGGGTCGGTCTCGTCGACGTAAAACATGCTCACGTCGCGGAACAGGTTGACCAGTATCTCCAGATTGCGCCCCAGTTTGAAATCGGGGCTTTCGGCCGACATGAATACCACGCCGCACACAGCCAGCGCCGCACCCGCGATCCAATATTTCAGTTTCCCTTTCATAGCTGCTATCTGCTTAAATAGGCGTTCAGCCGGAGTCGCACGCGCGGCACGACCTTTTTCGTTCCCTCGATGCGGATATACCTGTTCTCCTGCCTGACCGTCACTGCGTCGTCGAATTGCCACAGCAAACGGCGCAGACGGCTGTTCGCCCGGAAGGTCATTACGCCATTCTTCTCCTTGTCGAGCGAGTAGCCATAGTTGGCGAATGCGTTTACCACATCGTCGCGGTTGGTTGCCACATCTCCGCGCACATCCACCGTGTCGAACGAGATCTTGGGATAGAGGAATGAAAAGAGCACTATCGCCCCGGCAAGCACCCCGCCCCTCCACGAGTATATCAGGGTTTCGAGCAACGATGTGCCCTGCGTATTAAGCATGCCCAATGCCGCCAGCACTCCCAACACCACAGCAATGACGATGACGAGCTTTAGAAAGTATTTCAACGCCCGCGAAAAGTAAAGTCCCATATTTTGTAGTTTTATTTATTATTCCTTTCTGCCTCTGCCGCAACCTGTTCCATCAGCCAGCGTGGGGTCGACGTCGCACCGCATACGCCGACGCTCTTCGCGCCCTCGAACCATTCGGGGCGCAGTTCCGCGGCCTCCTCGACCATGTGGCTGCGAGGGTTTGCGCCGCGGCATGCTTCGAAAAGCAGGCGTCCGTTAGAGCTTTTGCGCCCACTGACGAAGATTATCACGTCGTGCCTCCCCGCAAACTCACGCAAGTGAGGTTCCCGGTGGGCCACCTGACGGCAAATCGTGTCGTGGACGGTCACCGCCGCCTGATCCGCCGCCCGCTGCCGTATCTCCGCGCTTACCTGCCCGAAAAGTTCGAGGCTCTGGGTGGTCTGCGACAGGAAGTATACCGGCCTGCCGAAATCTACCACGTCCAAGTCCGCAACACTCTCCACAACGATCACCGGCGCGCCGCCGCTCGTCTGACCCGTGAGGCCGACCACCTCGGCGTGTCCCCGTTTTCCGAGTATCACCACCTGTCCGTCCGTCGCTGTCATCCCTGCGTGGGCCGTGGCAACCACCCTCTGGAGCGCGGCGACCACCGGGCATGTAGCGTCTATTATCTTAATAGCGTTTTTTTTCGCCGTTTCGTATGTCGCCGGGGGTTCGCCGTGTGCGCGCACCAGCACCGTGCCGCCGTGCAGTTCGCGAAATTCCCCGTGGGTTATCGTGCCGAGCCCCAGCCTCTCCAACCGCTCCATTTCCAGTCGGTTGTGGACTATATCGCCGAGCGATGCCACCCGCCCGCCGTTCCCGGCAAGCGACCGTTCCGCCAACCCGATGGCGTTCACCACCCCGAAGCAGAACCCCGAACGGTCATCGATCTCGACCCTCACTATAATTCAAAAGTTTGTTTCTTATGAAAATATGCGACAATATTACGCATAATCGGCGACAAACGCAACCGCAGACGTTCATCGGAAGATGTTTTTGGTGCCATTTCCGGTGTTTTAAGAAGTTGCTGCCGCACCCTATGCACGGCCGTAACACAAAAAAGCCCGGCCGTGCATATCGCTCGGCCGGGCCAATTATTTACAACCGGAAGTTATTTCACTTCCTCGAACTCGACATCGGTCACATTATCGCCGTCGGCCTGCTCACCGCCCTGCTGACCTGCGCCCGCATCCGGGCCGGGCTGTGCGCCCTGTGCCTGCTGCTGCGCATAGATATCCTGTGATGCGGCCTGCCATGCGTCGTTCAACTCCTTGGTATAGGTATCGATTTCGGCGACGTTACCTGCCTTGTGTGCTTCCTTGAGCTTGCCCAGAGCGCCCTCGATCGCCGACTTCTTGTCTGCCGGGATCTTGTCGCCGTATTCGCCCAACTGCTTCTCGGTGCTGAATATCATCGAGTCGGCGGCGTTGATCTTGTCGATCTTTTCGCGCTCTTCCTTGTCCTTGGCTTCGTTGGCCTTGGCCTCGTCGCGCATGCGCTGGATCTCGGCCTCGGTGAGGCCCGACGACGCCTCGATACGGATCGTCTGTTCCTTGCCCGTGCCTTTGTCCTTCGCCGAGACGTTGAGGATGCCGTTGGCGTCGATATCGAACGTCACCTCGATCTGGGGTACTCCCCTCGGTGCTGCGGGTATTCCGTCGAGGTGGAAGCGGCCGATGGTCTTGTTGTCGCGCGCCATCGGGCGTTCGCCCTGGAGTATGTGTATCTCGACCGAGGGCTGGTTGTCTGCCGCCGTCGAGAAAGTCTCGCTCTTGCGGGTCGGGATCGTGGTGTTGGCGTCGATCAGGCGGGTGAACACGCCTCCGAGTGTCTCGATACCCAATGAAAGCGGGGTTACGTCTAACAGCAGTACGTCCTTAACGTCGCCCGAGAGCACGCCGCCCTGAATAGCCGCACCGATAGCAACCACCTCGTCCGGATTGACGCCCTTCGAAGGAGCCTTCCCGAAAGTATCCTGAACCACTTTCTGGATCGCCGGGATACGGGTCGAACCACCCACGAGAATAACCTCGTCTATCTGGCTGGCGCTCAAACCTGCGTCTTTCAGTGCTTTTTTGCACGGTTCGACGGTCGCGCGGATCAACTTGTCGGCCAACTGCTCGAATTTCGCGCGGCTGAGCTTCATCACAAGGTGCTGCGGTATGCCGTCCACGGGCATTATATAAGGAAGGTTGATCTCGGTCTCGGTCGAACTCGAAAGCTCGATCTTCGCCTTTTCAGCCGCCTCCTTAAGCCTTTGCAGGGCCATCGGGTCTTTGCGAAGGTCGATGTTGTGTTTCGCCATAAAATCCTCGGCCATCCAGTCGATAATAACATGGTCGAAGTCGTCGCCGCCCAGGTGGGTGTCGCCGTTCGTGGATTTCACCTCGAACACGCCGTCGCCAAGTTCGAGAATAGAGATATCGAACGTACCGCCGCCGAGGTCATAGACTGCGATCTTCATGTCCTTTTTCGAATCCTTATCGAGGCCATAGGCCAACGCTGCGGCTGTAGGCTCGTTGATAATACGGCGCACCTTGAGGCCAGCGATCTCGCCCGCCTCCTTGGTAGCCTGACGCTGGGAGTCTGAGAAGTAGGCAGGGACGGTGATCACAGCCTCGTCCACGGTCGTTCCGAGAAAGTCCTCGGCCGTCTTCTTCATCTTCTGGAGGATGATGGCCGAAATTTCCTGCGGGGTGTAGAGCCGCCCGTCGATATCCACGCGCGGGGTGTTGTTGTCGCCCTTCACCACCTTATAAGATACGCGACCGACCTCGTTATTCACCTGGTCCCACATTTCGCCCATAAACCTCTTGATCGAGGAGATGGTGTTCTTTGGGTTGGTGATAGCCTGACGTTTGGCGGGTTCGCCCACTTTACGCTCGCCGCCCTCGGTGAATGCCACGATCGAGGGGGTCGTGCGGTGTCCTTCGCTGTTGGGGATAACCACGGGCTCGTTGCCCTCCATTACCGAGACGCAAGAGTTGGTCGTTCCCAAGTCGATTCCAATGATTTTTGCCATAATATTTAAAGTTTTTAATGTTTTTCCAATTAATTTAATGTTTCAATCTTTGTGCCAACCCGCTACTCGATATGAAATAAGGTCGATTTGTCAGTCTCGGGTGACACTTTGGCGTGTTGGTGCCGTTGACTGACTGCCAACTGCTGAAAAATCATGGTGTATTACATGTACAGCCGGGAAAAACCTTTTTTTGTAAAAATATTGCAGCCTGTTTTCATGTAGCCTAACGAAACCAATAAACTAAAAAATTGTTTGCCTATGGAAAAATGACAAGAAAAATGAAATGACAACAGACTGGATACGTACCGGTCATCTACATAAAAAGCGTTGGCTTTTATTTTTATAAGTGAATAGCGTAAATTGGAGAGAGATGACAAAGTTTTTGACATGTTTTTGTTGTTATCACAGGAAATATCTACCTTTGGACGACAGGTAAAAGACGATGGAAGAAACGGAGGTAACGGAACAGAAAAAATTGTTCAAAGGGCGCATTTTCGGCGGCGATGCGTCGTTGTGGGTGATAATTGCGGCGTTGGCGATCATATCGCTTCTGGTCGTCTATTCGTCGACGGCGCCGCTGGCTTACAGCCGCTCGAAGGAGACTTCGTTCTATATGCTCAACCAGCTGTCGTTCATCCTGTTGGGGTTTGTGGCGATATTCGTTATACATCGTTTCAATTATCAGGTCTACGCGCGCTATACGCGGCTGCTGTTCGTGTGCGCGCTGGGGTTGATGGCGCTGACCTTCTTTATTGGGGTTTCGGCGAATGAGGCGACGCGGTCGCTGAGATTTATGGGGCTGACGTTCCAGCCCGCCGATTTCCTGAAGATCACGTTGGTAATGCTGCTGTCCCGCGAACTTGCTAAGCGCCAGAAAGATATAAACCGGCAGGAACTGCTGCCGGCCGTGCCGCTGAACCTGCGGGTGAGCGACAAGCGGAGGGAACGGAACCGGTGGGTGTGGCACAATATGTCGCTGCCGCTGCTGCTGCCGATCGCGCTTGCCTGCGGGATGATATTTATTTCCAATTTTTCGACATCGGCGCTGCTGTTCGTCACATGTCTGGTGATGCTCTATCTGGGGCGCGTCAGGGGGCGCGAGATATGGCGGCTGCTGCGGTTGGTGGTGGTCGCGGTGGCGCTTACCGTGGCGGTTATGTATGCTTTTGGACTCGGGCGTTCGGAAGTGTGGGTGAACCGCATGGCGAGTTTCATAGGCATCGAAAAAGCCGAAATGACAGCCGACGAGATAGCGGTAAGGGAGCGCAACGAGCATCAGGTGGAGAACGCGAAGATGGCGATAGCCTCGGGTGGCGTTATAGGGCGCGGGCCTGGGCAGAGCGTGCAGCGCACCAATTTGCCCTTGCCATTTTCGGACTATGCATACGCGTTTATCGTCGAGGAGTACGGCCTTGTGGGGGCGATACTCGTTATTGCGCTGTACCTGTGGCTGTTCTACCGTACGATCGTGATATTCCGGCGGTGCGAAAAGAGTTTCCCGAGCCTGCTTGTGCTGGGGTTGGGGGTGCTTATCGCGTTGCAGGCGTTCGTGAGCATGCT
>QMCD01002174.1_pt1 | contig 11114 bp, 7 predicted proteins | sample 1821841 | NCBI WGS metagenome assembly QMCD01 (sample SAMN01991225, study PRJNA193472) | Termite gut metagenome, whole genome shotgun sequencing project. | isolation source: worker | host: Macrotermes natalensis | reverse complement strand
CCAGACTATCTTACAGATAAACTGTCTTAAAACAAAATTAAAATGAGAATGGTTCAAAACAGTCGGCGGCCTGCTCACCTACCGCCTGCTCGACGGCCGGGAGCCGGAAAGCACGGTTACCGCCAACCTCATCCGCCCCGGACACCCCCAGGTCGTGGTGACCCTGCCAGGCGGCGAGCAGATGATGTTCGACGACCGCACGAACGTCTCCACCGTAGGAGAAGGGGGCGCACTGGTGGTGAACGAAGGCCGCACTGTCAGTATAACCACACAGGACCTGGCGTTTCTCCCCGATCAGTATACCACATTCAAGATCCCGAGCGGCGGCGAATACACGGTTAAACTCGATGACGGCACGATAGTGACGATGAACTCCGAGTCGGAACTGCGCGCTCCGGCCAGGTTCGGCCCGGACGTGCGCAAGGTTTATTTCAAAGGCGAGGGCTATTTCGAGGTGGCCAAAGACGCCGGCCGTCAATTTATCGTGGAAACCGACCGCGCCGAGATCTCGGTCCTGGGCACGGAGTTCAACATCCGTTCATATTCCGACGAGGACTATACCGCGGCCACGCTCGTCGAGGGCAGCGTGAGCATCCGGGCCGGCACCGACACCCGCATCGAAATGGTACCCGACACGCAGGTACGCGTGAGCGACAACGGCAACATTACGATAGAGGCCGTCGACGTCTATTCATACATAGCGTGGAAATCGGGGCGTATAGTTTTCAACAATGCCCGCACGGAAGACATTATGACGGTGCTGCGCAAGTGGTATAACTGCGACGTCCACTACGCCGACGACGCGCTTAAGGAGCGGCGTTTTACGATGGACCTGCTCAAATACGACGACATTACCGAAGTCCTCGACCTTATGTCGATGGTGAATATCCATTACACTATCAAAGGCGACGATGTGTTCCTCAAATCGAATTAACCGCACACACAACGCATTCTTCCTCAATTCAATACATTATTTAACCAAACATTTAAGGCTTATGAAAAAAGTGTACGCCGGTTTCAAAGGAAAGCCAAGATGGCTTTTCCGTTATGCGGCAGCCCTTGCGGTCATTATCTTTGCCTCTTCGGGTTCAATGGCCCAGGGTTCGACCCATGTGAACATCGAACTGCGGAATGCTTCGCTTCCCGAAGTTTTCGAACAGATCAGGCGGCAGACGTCGATGAGCGTTATTTACAGTAACGACGACCTGACCGATGTCGCCAAAAAAGACTATCTGATCAGGAATGCCTCGATCGACCAGGCCATACAGCAAGTGATCGCCCACACCGGCCTGGAATACGAACTCTCCAACAACGTTATCGTCATTCGCCAGGCATCTGTGATTCAGGCCCAACCCGTTGTGATAAGGGGCCAGGTGAGGGATTCGGACAACAATGCGCTCGTCGGGGCCACCATTGCCATTCCGGGCACGAACCAGGGGACGGTCACCGACGCGAACGGGAATTTCGAATTCAGGGCGACGGTTTCGGGAACGCCCATGCTGAGAATATCGTATGTGGGCTATAAAACGCAGGACGTGACGTTCACGGGCGCGAGCCTGACTATCACGCTGGAGCATGCCGAGACAATGGTGGCCGAGGTGGTCGTCACCGGTGTTTTCGACCGCGTGGCCGACAGCTACACCGGCGCGGTAACAACCATTAAAAAAGAGCAACTCGAAAGGGTGGGCAACCAAAACCTCCTCCAGACGCTGAAGAACGTTGACCCGTCGTTCCAGGTGATCGAAAGCAATGAATACGGCTCCGATCCCAACCGTTTACCCGACATACAGATGCGGGGCGCGACGAACTTCTCGGACATGAGGGACAAGTACCAGACAAGCCCCAACCAGCCGCTTTTCGTCCTCGACGGCTTCGAGACCACGCTCCAGAAAGTGATGGACCTCGACATGAACAGGGTATCTACGATCACCCTGCTCAAGGACGCAACGGCAAAGGCGCTCTACGGATCTAAGGGTGCGAACGGCGTCGTGGTTATCGAGACCGTGGCCCCTGAGACCGGACAATTGAAAGTCTCCTACACGGGCGATCTCTCCGTTATCGCTCCCGACCTGTCGAGCTACAACCTCGCAAACGCGGCCGAGAAGCTCGAGATCGAACGCCGCGCAGGTGTTTACACCAGCGTCAATCCCATTTCCCAGCAATATCTCACCGAGCAGTACAACGCATTGCATAACGAGGTCCTGCGCGGCGTGAACACCTACTGGCTGAGCAAACCGCTGCGCACGGCGGTCGGGAACAACCATTCGCTCTATCTCGAAGGCGGCGACGATACGTTCCGTTACGGTTTCGACTTCGGCTACAACAATGTACAGGGGGTGATGAAAGGATCGGGCCGCGAGACGATCTCCGGCAGCGTAAACTTCCAGTACCGGTATCGCGATTTCAGGTTCCGCGACCAACTGAGCGTGGATTTCAACACCGCCGACAACTCGCCCTACGGCTCTTTCTCGGAATATTCGCGACTGAACCATTATTGGCGCGCGAATAACGAGGACGGCAGCATAAGGGATATTCTGGGCACTTATGCGGTGGCAAACAGCCAGGGTTCCCACCCGATCTACAATCCCGCGATCAACGCTTCGCTGGCCACAAAGGACCGGACGAGCTACATGTCGGTCACCAATAATTTCTACGTGGAGTGGGACGCCTTCGAAGGCATGCGGTTCGAAGGCCGCTTCGGTCTGGTTTCCAAGAGGAACGACAGCGACTATTTCCTGCCGCGCGACCACACCTCGTTCCGCGACATACCGGTCGATAGCGAGGAGTTCTTCAACCGCGGAAGGTACACGATGGGCACGGGCAAGTCGTTCGATTACAACGCCGACATCTCGGCCAACTACTCTAAAGAGTGGAGCGGCAAACACGTGCTGTTCGCCAACATGAAATGGGGCCTGAGCGAAAACAAGAGCGAGAATGTCTCCGTCTCGGCCGAAGGTTTCGGCAACAACAAAGTCGACTATATCACCTACGCGAAACAGTACCCGTCCTCGGGCAGCCCCACCGGCAGCGAGGCACTGAGCCGCGAAGCGAGTTTCCTCGCCTCCGTGAACTATTCATTCGACGAGCGCTTCCTGCTCGACGCGTCGTTCCGCGCCAATGGTTCTTCCCTGTTCGGGGCCGACAAACGCTGGGGCGCGTTCTGGTCCACCGGTATAGGCTGGAACCTCCATAAAGAGTCCTGGCTCAAGGATACAGGATGGCTCGAAAGGCTTCGCCTGAGGGCATCGACCGGTTTCTCCGGTTCGCAGAACTTCCAAACCTACCAGGCGCTCGCAACATATAAATATTACACGGTCACTTACGACAATATCATAGGCGCCAACCAACTCGGCCTTGCCAATCCCAACCTCAAATGGCAAAGGACGCAAGACCACAATATCGGTTTGGACCTTTCGATATTGAACACGCTCGAAGTCACGTTCGATTACTACCTGCGCAACACCCGCGATATGCTCACGCCTGTGACCATGCCGCCGTCGTCGGGCTTCGATTCATATGTCGAGAACCTCGGGCAGGTGCGCAACACCGGCTTCGAGACGCGCGTAAACTACCGGGTGATCAGAGACACCGAACGCGAGATCTACTTAAGCGTCTTCGCCTCCGCGGTTCACAACAAGAACAAGCTCGTCAAGATCTCCGACGCGCTGACCGCCTTCAACGAGGAGCGCGACACCTCGAAAGGCCCCCAGAACGCCAATACGGAATCCAACCACGAAACCAACAAGCACGTGACCAAACCTTCGGTGAGATATATCGAGGGGGTCTCTATGGATGCTATCTGGGCCGTGCGCTCACTCGGCATCGACCCGTGGACGGGCAGGGAGGTCTTCGTGAAGGCCGACGGTTCGCTCACCACCACGTGGGACCCGGCCGATTATACGGTGGCAGGCGTGAGTTTGCCGAAATACTCCGGCACGTTCGGCTTCAATTTCGATTACAAGGGATTCTCCGTGAACACCTCGTTCTATTTCCGGATAGGAGGGCAATATTACAACCAGACGCTCGTGGACAAGGTGGAGAACGCCGACATCCAGTATAACGTCGACCGCCGCATGTACACCGACCGCTGGTCGTCCGATACTGCGGGTAAACCGGCGAAATTCAAAGCGTTCAACACCCAGTCCGGCTTCACCCGTCCCACGACGCGCTTCGTACAGGATCTGAACGAGCTCCAGATGACCTCGCTCAACATAGGGTATGATTTCCGCTACGCCGGGTTTATCGAAAAGGGCAGTTTTATGGAGCGGCTCAAAGTGCAGTTCTACTGCAACGACCTGTTCAGGGCCTCCACGGTCAGGGTGGAACGCGGCACCGAGTATCCTTTTGCGCGGACGTTCTCACTGAAGATCCAAGCTACGTTCTAAATTGTTTGCAACCAAAAACAGAATAAGATCATGAACAATAAAAATAAACTGAGGTTCGCAATCCTGGCTTTTGCAGTGTGTGTCGTCGGTACGTCGTGCAACGACTGGCTCGACGTGAGGCCCAAGGCCGAAGAGGATGCGACGGACCTGTACAGCACGCCGGACGGCTTTAAGTCTGCGCTTGCAGGATGCTACACGGTGCTTACCGAGACCACGCTCTACGGCAGGGAACTCACCTACGGTATGGTGGGCATGCTCGGACAGGAATGGGGCAGCGGCGGAAATATGGAGACGAACAACTCGCTCTACTACAATATGGTGAACTACGATTACGAGGAGGCCAATGTCGAAATGCAGCTCGAATCGGTCTGGAAAAGAATGTATTACGCCATTGCACAATGCAATACCGTGATAGAGTACACCGGGACCAACCGCGACGTGCTCAACGATCTGCAATACGCCGTGATCCGCGGCGAGGCGATTGCGCTCAGGGCGTTCGTCCATGCCGAACTGTTCCGTCTTTTCGGCAAGGTTTCGAACACTCCGGCCCAGCAGCTCGCATTGCCTTACGTGAACACTATATCGACAGGTATCAACCCCCAACTCACCAACGAACAGTACTACAAATGTTTCAACGATGATATAACCGAGGCCCTCGAACTTCTGGCCGAAGACCCCTTCCATACCGGAGAGGACATGTCGGGGATCGAGAACGGCTATTATGTAAACCGGCAGCTCCATCTGAACTATTACGCCGTCCTCGCGCTCAAGGCCCGCATGCAGCTCCACATGGGCGACAAATCCGGCGCTTTGCAGACGGCCACCACGGTCATCACGGCCCAGGACGACTCGCGTTTCCGGTGGATCACCCAGGACGAGGCGACCAATTCCGTGAGTGCGCTCAAGGACAGGACTTTCTCCACCGAGCACCTCTTCGCCCTGAACATAATGGAACTCGGGGAATATATCAAAGGCTACTTCCGCGAAACGGAAAGCCTTCTCACGTGGCGTCTGGATTATAATGCGACGTATGACGGGATACCCGATTTCCGCAGCACGCTCTTTGAGAACTACACCGGCTTTGCCCACGTGTTCGCCAAGTTCTGGCAGATGAACGCTCCGGCAGGCCAGCAAGGTCCCAAAAAGAACAGGATGCCGCTGATCCGCCTTCCCGAGATGTATTACATTGCGATCGAGGCCCAGTTGGAGTCGAACCCCGCAGGGGCGCTCGCCATGCTGAACACCGTCCTCGACCACAGGAATATGCAGGACCGCCACGTTCCGGTGTCGGTGCTCGACACCCCCGGTGCGCTCGAAGCCGAATACCTGAAGGATATGCAGAAGGAGTTGCTGGGCGAAGGGCAACTGTGGTTCTACCATAAACGGCGCGGCACAGCGACCATCTCCACGAAAACGCCGAATTACATATTGCCGATACCCACCGTCGAATGGGAGTACGGCGATGTCGAACCGATAGAATAAAGGAAGGATAACGCCATGAAAAACATCATCAGAATATCGCTCTTGTGTGGCCTGCTGGCCATCGTGCAGCTTTCGTGCAGCGAAGACGAAATCCAGGGCTACCATGGGCCGGAGGCGATGAACCTCGTACTTGCCGGTTCCGATCCCGATATGACTTTCCTCAACTACGCGCCCGATGTCATGTCCTATGCTTTCGAAGTCGAAGCCCAATTGGTCGGATACGCGGCCAACGCGCAGCGTACGGTGCAGATCGCCGTCACCGAGACATACCTCAACGGCGAAGAAGCCGATATACCCGCCGGAGCCTACTCCGTACCATCCACGGTGACGCTTCCAGCCGGCGAGCACACGGCATCTGTCAAAGTGGTCGTGAACAGGAACGGTATCGCCGACGAAGGGACATACGAAATAGTGATCGGCATCGTGGACAACGATGATTTCAGTGGCGGCTACAGCCGGAGCCTGAAATTTTCGTTCACCAAGGAATTCCCGGTCGAATGGTATGACAGCAACGTCGCCGGCACCAACGCCATGTCGTGGGGAGGCTATTGGCTTGGTGCGTGCACCAAAGCCCGTTATAAATACCTGTACGAATATTTCGGGCAGGTGGACATCGCGCCGTGGTCGACCGATATGATGAGTATGTACCCATATATCGACGACATGAACAACAAGATAATCATCCACAACTCCCAGTTCGGCGACGACCAGAGCAAATGGCTGAAGGACGACGACGGCACCAACCTCTACATGGGCCTGACGCGCCCCGCAGGATTGTAGCGCAGTAACCATTAAACGACAAACAGATGAGAAAGATAAAAAACATATTGCTCGTCCCGGCGATCCTGCTTCTGGCAGCCTCGTGCTATGAGGACAAGGGTAATTACGACTACACGGAGATCGGGGAGGCGGTCGTGTCGATCCCCGTCGTCGACGACAACGACGGACACGTGGTTTACGACCAGTTCCAGACAATGGCCCTTTCGCCCGTGCTGACCGACAACACGGGAAAGAGCGTGCCCGACGCCGATTATGAATACGAATGGGGATTACTGAACATGGCGCAGTCGAACAGTGCCGACAGCGAGTTCATCCCGAAACAGGTGATCGGCACAGACAAGAACCTCTCTTATGAGATACTGCAGGTGCCCGGCGATTACCGCATAACGTTCATGGCGAAGAACAAGGCCACTGGTGCCGTCACCGACTACACTTTCGACATGGAAGTCGCCAACATGAACGGCTGGCTCCTGCTGGTCGACGAGGGCGGCGACACGGGCGACCTGAGCATTATCCGAGACGACCAGATAATCCCCGGCCTCAACGCCGAAAAACACGGCGTGACCAACATGCTGTTCTCCTCGATGAACGGCCGGAAGATAGAGAAGCCGCGGTTCCTCGGATGGCGCAGCAATACCCAGCCCAACTATATCCCGCTCTCCCGGATATTCGTATTCACCGAAGACGGTTTCTACGCACTGGGCGAAAAGACCTATTCTTTATTGAGCGACGATTACTCCTCTATTTTCTCCGTGCAGCCGTCGGCCTACAAGCCCCAGGCGCAGTTCGTCCGCAGTCCTGCGGCGGGACAGGTAGAGATGTTCCTCAATAACAACAACCTCTATGTTATTACATGGAATATGATGGGTTCCACGGGGATATTCGCCAACCCGATAATGCGGGGCACGACTCCTTACGTTTTCGAACCATTCATTGCACCGCTGCCGATGAACAACGCCGACGTTCGCGGCGTACTTTTCAGCAAGGTCCAATTCCCCAACGGTGGTTTCGTAGTCACTGTTCCCGCACAGACTGTAGTTCCCGTCATGTCTCCCGGCAACCCGATATTCGATCCCGGCAACATTGGGCGGAATTTCGATCTCGTCTACCTCGGTACGACCAACGTACAGGAGACGGGCGCCATCTTCAAGGATACCGACGACGGGAACAAGCTCTGGCTGTTCCACGCCGATTTCTCCGTCATCGGGGCACCCACGATGTTGGGCAAGCACGACCTTTCGGGACTGATGGGGATCGATGCCGCCACGAACTTCTACTTCGGCTTCCGCGGGCGCGTCCTCTATTACGCTTCGGGCAACAAGGTATACAGTTGGCTGATCGGGGCCGGCAGCGCCACCGAAATACTCTCGCTCGGTGCCGGTGAAACGGTCACCGCGATCGAACACTACATCAACCCCGACAATGAGGCCTTCCACGGCAAACTGCTCTTCGTCGCCACCTACGACGGCACGAACGGCAAGGTCTACAAATTGCCCCTGAACGAACTTTCGGGCGTCGTCAACGGCACGGTGGAATCGTTCGGCGGTTTCGGCAAGGTTGTGGATATGTTGCTTAAATTATAAAAACAGAAAAATGTTCAGAAAGATCAGTCTTGCACTGATGCTGATGGCTGCCGGGGCGGGCTTCGTGTCCGCCCGGCAGACAATCACGATCAGCGGCACCATCCGTTTTCCCGACACGAGGAACAACGGCGACATGCAGATCGTCCGCAGCGCGGGCTTCGACAGGCAAACCTACGCCTCCGCCCCCGCCAATGCCGACGGCACTTACCAGCTCACATTCACGGTCGAAAATCCGGGCCAGTACACCCTGATGTGTCAGGGCGGCCACGAAAGGGTCAATTTTTGGGCCGAGGACGAGGACCTGGTGATCGACTTCCGCGGCGTAGATACCGCCCGGGTGCGTTACATAGGCCCGACCTACGTGCATATACAGGGCGGCCCGAGCAATGAACTCATGAACAAGGTCAACTGGGAGGTGTTCCGCAATTATTGGGGAGCGGTGGATATGTCGCGTGTGCCGTATGGCATCGAGGCCCTCGGCGACGACAGGGAACTCACCCAGGAGATCTCGATGGCCAACCACGCGGCGATGGGAAAAGAGTTCGGCGAGCGTATCGCCCATATCGCCCGGTACTATGCCGATGCCAACAGCGCCATAGTGCTCTTGGGGCACCTTAGGGACGAGGACGCAAGGGCCGACCTGCTCGCACGCCTCGAAGCGCGCGATCCGGACTACCGCCCCCTTGTCGAATACAAGAACGAACAGGCCGCCAAAGCCGAACAGATGCGTAAACTCGCCCAAGGCAACCGCGCGCCGGGTTTCGCATACGAAACCCCCGACGGCAGTCGTAAACTGGGCCCTGCCGATTATGTCGGCAAAGTACTTGTGATAGACTTCTGGGCCTCATGGTGCGGCCCGTGCCGTGCCGAGATCCCCAACCTCAAGGAGACTTACGCAAAATACAAGGACAAGGGCGTCGAGATACTGAGTGTGTCGATAGACAAGGACGATGCCGCCTGGCGCAGGGCGATGGATGAGGAACGGATGCCGTGGCCGCAGGTGAAAGCGCCCGATGTAGGTAAAGAGGCGATGGAACTCTACCAATTCACGGGCATTCCCCACATAGTGATCGTGGACAGGGAGGGCAACATTGCCGGCAGAAATTACCGCGGCCAGGCGCTGCTGGATAAACTCGAAGAACTTACCGGCGGGAAAGCCGCGCAACCGCGGTCGATACCGATGATCGGCATGTAGCCCGAATCTTCGCCCGCGTACAATAACTGCGGTACGGAAACCGTTATTCCGGTAACATCGTTCATAATCAAATTAACAGCAGACATATGAAAAAACTTATTTTAACGGCCGTGCTTATCGCCGGGATAACCCTCGGTGCACAGGCCCAAAACAGGAGTATCGACTTTCTCGAGACCAAAGTGTGGAAAGAGATCGTCGAGAAGGCCAAGGCGGAGAACAAGCTCATCTTCGTCGATTGCTACACCGACTGGTGCGGCCCATGTAAAATGCTTGCCGCCAATGTATTCACGCAAGACAAGGTAGCCGACTTCTTCAACGGGAATTTCGTGAACGCGAAGCTCGAAATGGAAAAAGACGCCGACGGCATCGCGCACATGGATGCGTGGGAGATAGCGGCCTTCCCCACCCTCGTATTCATCGACCCCGCCACGGATCAGGTCATTCACCGCCTGGTGGGTGCCGGCAACGCCGAATGGCTGATAGAGGGCGGAACGCTCGCCATGGATCCGGCCGCCAACCTTACAGGCATGACCGCGCGCTACGATAATGGCGACCGTTCGCCGGAGTTCGTAAAAGCCTATCTCAGCGCCCTCAAGGCGGCATACATGTCCGGCAAGCAGCAGGAGGTCGCATTGGCATATCTCGACAAACTCGGCGTCGAAGAACTCGCCACCGCCGACAATTGGCTTATCATGCGCGACAACCTGAACGATCCGCTTTCGAAACCGCTACGCCTCGTTATGGCCAACCGTCCGACGTTCTACGCGATCGAAGGTTTGCGCCAACAGGACGTGGACCGCTTCCTGGATGCAGCGCTCACCAGTTCCGTACAGACTCTGGTACGCTCGCAGTTGCTCAACGCGGCAGAGTTCGACCAGGCGCGTTTCGATGAGTTGACTGCCTATTTGAAAGAGATAGATTTTCCCGCAAAACCGAACCAGGCATGGCTCGCGGCAACCGACCTGCTGCGCAAGGGCGATTGGAAGGAACTTCAGAATGCGATAACGAGGATCGAAGGCGAGAACATCATGCACCCGCGCGAATTCAGGAACTTCTATCAGTTCTTTATCGAATCCATGGTATCCTCGCGCGATGAAGTCGTTATCGACTGGGCGATTGCCGACCTCGACAAAAAGATCGGAAAAGTGGAGGGCGAAACAAGCGACGCGTGGTTCGAAAAGGCCGGATATGCCGATTCCAAATTCCGCATACTCAAAGGGGCGGGACGCGACCTCCAAGCAGACAGCGCGAAACTCGAATCGGAAGATTACACCGCCAAAGGCAAAGAAGCGAGCGGTGGCCGCACGATGCCGGCAATGCGCATGGGTTAACGGCAAAAGCATCTCGCTGACACAACGCGAATATCACCGAAGAAGCCGTCTCAAAACATTTTGAGACGGCTTCCTGTTACCCTGTGCGCCCTAATTCTGTTGCCAGCCCGTCAACACCATCTCCTGGAAGGGGATGGCCACCGCCCAGCGTGGATCGCCGGGGGTTATTTCGAGCACGTGGGTGGACGTGACGTCGGTGGTGTTGGTCAGCAGTGTGCGCGTGACAGTAATATTGGCGTTCTCGGCCCCGTTGAGCCGCTTTATATCATAGAAACGCCATGCCGCGTCCATCTCACGGGCACGTTCGTCGAGCCCCCCCCCGACGCTGCCGCCGATAGCGTCGGCTGCCTCACGGGTC
>QMCD01002173.1_pt1 | contig 11116 bp, 13 predicted proteins | sample 1821841 | NCBI WGS metagenome assembly QMCD01 (sample SAMN01991225, study PRJNA193472) | Termite gut metagenome, whole genome shotgun sequencing project. | isolation source: worker | host: Macrotermes natalensis | reverse complement strand
CTACGTGCTGCGTCTCTCAAAGGTTCGCATCTTAAAAACTTCGCACTACGTGCTGCGTCTCTCAAAGGTTCGCATCTTTAGAGAAAATATCATATTATATAATGAGGGGATAAGAGAGGTCCTAAAACGGGTAACCGGAGGTGCCACTAGCTAATATCTATTTGAATATACGAGCTGGAAATCCTAGGCGAAGAGCCTCCCAGACGTGTAAGCATAGGGATATGTTCACAAGTACGTAGCTAGCTCTATGACTCTCAAATAAAGTACTGTGAGGTTACGTATTATGGACGAAGCTAGGAATTGCTTAGTTAACATCAAGAAAGAGGTCGAGGCGATTGAGGGCTATTTGGACTATCCGGTAGATGGTGACCGTGAGATTATAGCCGATGAACTTAGTCACATTGACAAATTAGTGAGACTTTTTGCCCGGATTAAAGGGTATGAAGAAATAAAAGAGGATTAATAGTCCGAAGGAGAGCAGCGAAAATGAGTGAAGAACACAAGGACCCAACGGGGTCTGAACCGCAATTGGGCGCAGAAGCCTACATCGAACAACTTAAGGCGTTAAGGAGTTCAACTGTATCAAAGGAGTTATTTGAAAAGAGTGAGCAAGAACGTATAGCTCTAGCCAAAGCTCTAGTCGAAGGTACTTATGACGGTGACAAATCAAATGAAGAGCCTGAAGTCATTACAGCTGAGACCGTTAAGGCGAAGGAAACTGTACTGCATGAGACTTGGAAAAACAATGGGGCAATGAGCCAATATGAACAAGTAAAATCTATGGTGGAACTGGACGACATGTATGAAGATTTGGGTATGATGTCATATACAGATGATGCCACTAAAATGAACAATGGTCGTATGAACCCCGACTATAAGGCGTACTTTAAAACTTGCCTCGAGCAATATGAGAGTTTGCCAATTAAAAAACCTTCATCTTTTCAGGAAATTATGAATAACGGCATAAATTACGATAAGCTTCCTGATAAATTGAACTATGTAGACGTTAAGTCTATAAACAAGGAGAAATAAAGAAATGGCGTTACCTTATAACAGACAATTAGATGCTAACGACGTATTGACTAACTTTGCCAATATGATTATAAGCATTGAGATGAGGTCTTATTTTATAGACCAGACTTCGGCTTTAGGAAAGTCGAGAACTGCGGGTTCCATGTTCGGAAATACCGCATTGTACAGATATCATGATATCACCGCAACGAGGGCATGGCAAGGAGACGCAGAGGCTGCTACTCTGTTAGAACTTTATCGTAACCCTAGAATGGCGGAACAAGATATACGTATCAAAAAATCGCGTATTACTTACATCACGGTGTCACAGTATATTGACAAACAGGCCTTCTTGGACGGCAATGGCTGGTCTAAGTTTGCAGGCACTTTGGTAGGTGTAGTTGGCGACAATAAGAAAGTTTTTGAAAACGGGCTTTATAAGACCTTCGTCGGTAACAATGTGTCTACTTTGGCTACTTGCAATATCGAAGTTGACCTTACGGATATACCAGCGGCTACAGACCCGATGAACATCGAGGCTACGAAGCGTCTTGCGTCTCAGCGCATAGCGAGGGCTATTAAGAAAGTTGGTCGTGACATGGGCGACAATACCCGTGACTTCAATTTGCTCAAGTATCTGCGGTCTATGTCTTTGAACGGTGCGACCTTCATCTTCAATGGAGATTTGGCCGACGAATATGCGTACATTGACAAATTTATCCGTGATGAGAAAGTTGACTTCAACGGTGAATACTGGACTCCTAACTACTTCGGTGATAACGGTGCAGCCTTTGTAAGTCCTACAATAGCTAATAGCTACGCGAGGATAGAGCTCAATAGCGATGGAACTGACAACATGAAACTTACTCCTGCGCAGATAACGGCCGGCGTTTACCGTATATATCCGGGTGGTAAGATACCTACAGGTGTGACGATAAATCTCACGGACCCCGCGAATGCCGGTCTCCCTTTGTCTCAAGTTGGCTACATTGGCAAATCTGACGTACTGTGCAAAATATATTTCCCTGAAGCTCTGCCTTTTATGACAGGTTTCGAGGCCGCGACGATGTTTGTCAACGGCAAATCTTTGACCGATACGCATTTCTTGATTTGGAACTACAACGACTTCGAGTATCTTGCGGATAAACCTTTTATCACGGTCACACTTAAAACGGCGTAATCATAGTCTGCTGCCACTATGACACGTAGACCACTGGCATTGGTGGTTAAAAACTCCTAGGGGTCACGATGGCCCCTAGGCCCATTTGGGCAGTAGGAGGAATTGGAAATGGCCGGACAAGTTACCTATAGACTATATGCCGCTGAGAATGGTAATTCTGATATTAACTATATAAATCGTAGAGAGATAAATCTGGAAGGCCGAAATTATGAAAGCTATCCGGTAGTATCGTTTAATGGTCACGATGAGACAATGGCCAATATCATAATAAACACTGATTTAGATATACGTTATATACATGTAATAGGTGGTACATTCGACAATAGTAAGTGGTATGCGCACTCAAGAACTTTTAATCGCAGAGGACAATGGAGATATACACTGAAACGAGATGTACTAGTACCTGAGTTTGACTGGAGGAACAGTGAAGGTTTTATAACCCGTGGAAACCCCGGTGATACTATACTCAAGTACAACAAGGACGATTTGACCTTCAACCATGTTAAAATATCGGAAACTGTGCTAGGCGCTGATAGGGATATGGCCATAGCTCTTTTCTATACTCAGCCTCTTGATAGCAATGGAAATCCTGTTGACTTGGTATTAAAGACTCCGAGGACGGCTTATAGTATTGATGGTAATTTCGATGCTGACCAGAGACAAGTTATTACAGATTTATTTGCTGGAGGTAAAACGTCTGCTGAGATGCAATTTTCAACGGCCGAAGTAGATGGGTATCATTTTTACACGAGCCTTTGGAGCCATGAGATAAGTCAAGTTGAGCCATTTACAGTTGTGAGTTCACAGTCTAATAAGCCTTATGACACTACGACGGTAAATTCTAGACGTTACTGGCAAATAGCTGATGGTTTACATATACCTAACTTTTATCTTAGAGCTAGTAATTCAGGATATCCTTTCAACGTATTGTCACATAGTGGCTTTGAAGAATATGCTAGATGGATGGGCCCGGGTTCTACGTATCCAGTAAATGTGCAGTTTAATGTTTATCCAGATATAATAAAGGGTTCTAGTGATGATATGCATATTGGGAATGTTGAAGGCTATTATACTTGGAAATCTGCATATGATGACCCTCCGTATAGACCTTACTATACTAACCCTAATTTCTTCGAGTATGTAAACACTAGACTCGGTATAGATAGAACTGCAATGCGCAATTGGAGCACAGAATATATACGTAACAATGGCTATCCGTCTCAACAACATTTTGATGAAGTGACAATACAGGGCAAAGTGTATGAGTATCAGGGAAACACCGGAGACCCTCTAAATGGACATCTGTTCTTATTCAGACAAGCTTCTTATGAGAACACTGAACTTGATTTAGCTAATGTCATGCCTAACTCTATACCTCTAGTAAATAAACAATACAGTTCTGCTCTAGATATGTCATCTTCTAGGGTTAGTGTAATTGCCCGCACATCTATGATAACTATACAAGACTTAGGTATAATTAAACATCAACTTACTTTATCTAAGGACAATAATTATCTTGGCACAACAGGTCTTAAATGTGCATTAGTTCCTTTCAGTGAACAAGGTATGTTACGTTGGGCAAATGAGACAATAAGTTCTTCTGTGGTCGACAAACAATTGATACCTTATCCACCTGATGTCACTTACGAAATTAACACATCGGCTCCAGCAGATGATGTACCATTTTATAGCTTGGAAGATGAACAAGGTGATATTAACTTGATATTCAATGTTGATATTCCACCGGGCAATAAAGAATATGATACTATAAGACTAAATTCTGGCGCTAGGATATCTTCATTAGACTTTACCCCATTTATGAATGATGGTATATCTCAAATAAGGGTGCAAGCGACAATAAAGCCTAAGCGTACAAGTTACTATGTTAAACCGGTTCTTAAAGGTATATATCCTGCTGACCTAGATGACAAAATGTGCTTGATAATGTCAGACGATTTGTCACTGACTACATTAACGAGTATCTGGGAAGAATATGTCTATAACAACATAAACTATAAGAATACATTTGACACACAACTACAACACCAGACCTTAGAGTATTCGTGGCAAGAGAAACTAGACCAATATAACTTAAAGTATGCTGATGTCAATGCGATGCTGACTCAATCTAACTATAATAGACAGATAACGGGTAACATACCTATTATATCCGACATCGCAGGCTTTGTACAATCTGGACCAATAGCTGATAGTGTCAGAGAAGGCTATCGATTAGATGCTCAGATGAATGCTGAATTGAGACAATCGGCCCTTAATATGGCTGCAAAATCATTTGAGTTCAATATCGGTAATCTAAAAGCTGTAGCTCCTTATCCGTCGATAATAGACAGTTTCGATATCAAGGCTAGGTTCAAGACGATAATAGAGTTTTGGAGTACTACTGAACAAGAAAAGAGATTAATAGATAAGTGGAAACAATTGAATGGTGAACCAATAGGAGTTTTTGGCAGAATAGGTGACTATGCAACTGGAACAATGATACGAGGTAATTTAGTGTTCAGTAACTTTAATACTCGTATAGCACAATTAGTAAATGAACGTCTTGAAGAAGGCATATTTACATAAAGGAGGATAATTTGATATGGCATTTGCGGAAATAGCGAAACATGGAGCACAGGCTACCGCTGGAGGCATTGGAAATATAGTTGGAGGCGTCGGTAATATTGGAATGGCGATAGGGGGCGCATTTGCGGGTGGCTCCGGTGTAAAAGCTGCGGCTGCGGCTAAAGGTTTAGATGCTTCTACCAAGGCAATAGCTCAAGGAGCTGCATTCGGTTTCCTTAGAGGCGCTGGCATGAATAGTCCTGCGGTCCAATTGATGATGAACTCACTGAGCGCTAGGCAAGATACAATGGCTCAGACTCAAAATATAAATCAGCTCTTGGGAATACAGACGACTCAGAACAAGATGCAAGAACAATTAAAAACGGCAGCTCAGTGGATAACCAATCTAGAAAATAATCAAAGAGAACAAGGCAACTTTACGGGTAATGAGTTCATGGATAGTCCATTAGATAGAGGAGGTGAATGATGCCGATAAATGAGAAAATAGGTCAATTGCCAGCGCCCAAAATACCACCGGCTCTGCAGCGAGAGGACACAATAACCAATGCCTGTCAAATACTCAATATGCAAATAGGTGGAGCCACAAGCAAAATGACTAAATCATCTCCACGAGACTTTAGACGTGCTTTGCGTGTAGAGGACCAGAACCAGTTCATGTCTAGGTTCACATGGTATAATTTGCCTATGGGAATTACAGGTAATGACATTGAGAGAATGTTGTACTATAGGTATCAGATAATGATGTGGTATGATGTGACACTGAAAAAGTTCAAAGTAAACCCATTCGCTCTAAGGTCTAAAGACGACAATAATATTGATGACCAAGGAAGATATATGCGTATTAGGCCTCTGCCATTTAATGGTAAGAGCCAAGAGAAAGATGACCAAACTGGTAAATGGGGCAAATACTATGGACTTATTGACCGCAAAGTTTATTATGATATTCCAGAGTTTGAGTCGAAGGATAAAGCCGTTGAAGCTCTTAGAGATGCATGCGTCATAATTAGAGACTATAGTCCGCAGGTAAGTCAAGAGAATGCGCCGAGAGTAGAATTATCTGAGTCTTTCATCGAAGAAGTGATACTGACTCATGTGAAAAGACGTCTATGTGAACTGAATAGCTCAGGGTTCAGTTGGATAAGACTTCAGGACAAAGCTGGGGTTGAGAATATAATGGCTACGTTAATGTCAGCGTCTCAACTTGTCGAAGCTGGTATACCTTATGCGCCAATAGGAAGTACGTTAGAAATACAGCAAGGAGCCACTATAAGTTCTACGTCTATCGCCGACTTCTGGGCCAGTGCTCAAGGCTCAGATAACATGAGGCTTAGGACTATGGGCATACAATCTGATGGTATGCTTCAGAAACAAGCTCAACAGAATATAGCAGAACTGAGTCTAGATAGCATCAGCGCTATGGGTCCTTTGGGTAATGCTTGGGCCGAACGTCTGCAGTCTTGTTTAGTATGGAACTCAATGTTTGGGACTGGAACGTACTGCGAACCTTCGATGCTAGCTGGCGGACAAGGTGGAGAGCAAGAGACTTCTGATGTAGATAACGGGAGGGATATGGGTAATGAATAATTATTTCAGAGGAACAGTACAGCCAACTATAACTGATATATGGCCTGATGAGACTACGTTCTTAGACCAATACTTTGCATCTCCGTTCTTCAAAGAGGGACAGTTAGAATATGCCACACTGACTGAGTTCTACTGGAAGTTCTTGGCTGCATATCCGGCAAACACATTTAGATATGATGACGTAGCTACATGTCAATTGAAAGTCTTTGGCACAGTGAGTCAGTATCTTCCCAATATGCAAAAGAAATTATCTATACAGCAACGCATAGTTGATATGGAAGAGCGAGAGATAATGAGGTCTGGTAGTCAAGTGAGTAACTTCGCTAATAACCCAGATACAGACCCTCCTAACGACGCTGAAGAAGCTCTAAATCTTATAAGTTCTCAGAACTATGTGTCTAAGAAACTAAATGCTATCGATGCTCTTGGCAGACAGTTTATGTCTATAGTCGATGGACTGTGGGACGAATTGCTCGCTAGGTTTAGAGACTTCTTTGCTCTGGTACTAATTGACGTCTGCGAGAGATTGTTTGTCACTGACGAAGATGACTTCATTAATGGCGCTACTGGCAATATACCAACTCCATCACCTCCCGCACCTAGTGGACTCACAAAAGACCAAGTGCAACAGATGATAAATCAGTCGTTGTCTGGATATGTAAGACAAACCGACCTTAATCAATATGTACTAGGAGGCATAGTATGAATTACAGAATATACTTAAATCTATCTGGTAAACAGCCTGCGTACACCGATAACACAATATTCGTCGGTATAGACGGTACAGTAAATGCCCATGTACAAGGTCGAATAGTTCCGTGCACGGTGCCGTCACTGAGTGAAAATGACATAAAGACTTTAATAGCTCAGCAAGTCACTGGAGAAATAGACGCTGCTGATGTAACTAAGATAGTCAATGCAGCTATAGAGGCTGCTGGAGAAGGAGTAGCTACTCAAGACTGGGTAATACAACAAATAGGGACTCTCGCTTTTGAAGAAAAAGACACATTGGCCATTACGGCTCTTAATGAACATATTGCTGGTGACGAAACTCGGTGGAATGTAACTCAAGATTTAATAGCCTCTACACAGTCTAAGATACTGAAAACCGTACAAGAGATGATACTTGGTGTGTCATTGCCATTAGACTATAATCAGCCGGTTACTGTCGTTGGTACGAATGGGCTACTGTCTTTAGCTACTAATAATGAATGGACTGTACCTTACAATGGAGCTATACAATGTTCGGCTGGTGGAGCATTAACTACGGCTATATCAGTAATGGTAATCAGAGGTTCTAGTGTCGTATCTACGTGGACTTCACCGACCTACGTGCTAGGTTTGCCTTTAGGCGGTGACCCAAGTCCTTCAGATTATATAGCTGTTCAAGCTGGAGATGTAGTAACCACGAGTGGTCTATTAGCCGTAGGTAGTCCATTAAATGTGACTTACTGGCAAAACAAAATATAGGAGGATATCATGAAAGATATATTTGAGATTACAGACAAGTTAGTAGATTATTTGAAGTCAGTGTATGGTTATGAAATTACCAGTAAATACGACTTAGCCATTTGGTTAGAGTCTTTTATAACAGGTAACGAACCTACACATATATGTCCTATTGGACTACCGGGAGCGACTGGAAAATGAATATATTAGAAATTTTAGTAATGATTGCGTCAATCGCAGTAGGCCTATTCTCAGTAATGATACCTATTGTAGTCAAAGCCCTTGTAAAGAAAGGCATTGAGAAGATAGTCGGTAATAGTACTGACCAAGCGAATGCTATTCGCCAGAACACAGAGACCTATAAAGCGTTCAGTGCCAATGTCAAAGAGCTCACTGCTAAGGTGGCTTCATTAGAAGCTAAGGTGACTAGTCGTGATAATAAAAAGTAAAGAACGCTATGTATATGAAGCAAAAGGCAAGGTCTTAATGGCCATAGCCTTACTGATACTCATTGCGCCTGTGATAATCTATAATGCTGTCAACTATGAGATATTCACACAGAAGAACAGTGCACTAGGTTTAACTATAGCAGGCTTAATGACTATGATAGTCATAGGGATAGCCGTATTTACGGAACTGAACCCTAGGGCCAAGAGCGCACTGACACTGCCTATCGTAGGAGCATTTCTAATCATGTTGTCTACGTTCGCAGAACAAGTGGGCTGGAGTCTGGTGATAGTCTTTGCATCAGATGTAATATATAATGCTATCAGATGGATAGCGAGGCGGCGATATGGATATACAAGACAAGAACTCTTACGACTCGAAGATAAGTAAATTAGAGAAACTAAGTAAGCCGGTAGATATTAGCAATGTAATGCCTATACTCTATGGAGCAATAGCCATAATTATAATGTTCTTCATAAGCTTAGTGTCAGTGGACGCAGCCGGTAACTTCGGAATAACTTTCGACAGGTTAACGCAACCTTTGTGGTGGGTACTGACTTCATTAAAAACTGCTGCAGGGTTCTTGTTCACAACTGCCGTGAAAAGCTATGGTAAAGAGAAAGGTATGGATTTAATAAAACCATATGTCGATAAATACTTAGAGGCACTGACCAAAGGAGTACTTGAAGATAAGGTACTCTCATGGGACGAATATAATAAGAAAACAGCGGTTAAAGGTTTAGTACAGAAAATACTCATAGCTCTAATGATAGGAATAATGGGTATACCTAGTGGTTGGAATGTAGGGTTCAATGTAGGTGGTGTGGTAATGGCGTTCGTGTCATTGGCTATATGGATAGTCTTTGGTATAATGACAATGGTTAATACTTATAACTTCGTCAAAAATGACCTAGTAAAATGGTATATAAAAGAAACTAAGAAGCTCTTGACTGAGAGCACATCCGTGAAAGCTAACGCTTCCGGAAAGGAGGATATAGATGCAGTTCACATGGAACGGTAAGACGTATAGAGATAGGAATGAGCAGATTGACAATCTAATAATGAACGTAGAGAACCTATACAATATAGACTTTACACTAAACAGCTTAGGTATTAAGGCTCGTGGAACTTATAGAGATAGTAGATATGACCTAAATACGATTGCTGTAAACATAGACCAAGGTAATGTGCCCAGTGATATAGGTATAGCTAATCCTGAACGCGGAGATGCCGTTGAATTTGAAGGTGGCAACTCATTGAGATTATGGGTATATACTGAAATTGACGACCAGGCTGGGGTAGAAGTATTGCAATGGATAGGGCCGATAAACATAAATGGACCTCAAGGTATACCGGGTAGAGATGGAGTTGATGGACCTCAAGGACCTCAAGGACCTCCCGTCACTATATCAATTGATAGAACTGATACTACTGCACCGGGTGAAAATGCTCAGGCTACAGCGTATAATGATAGTCAAGGAAATGTGCACTTAACTTTCGCCATACCTCGTGGACAAGTTGGACCTGCAGGAGCCCAAGGACCTCCGGGTACAAATGGCACTGATGGACAAGATGGCGTTATTGGCAGAAGATTCCCAGTAATCTATAGCTTATCAGAACTACCGGCATTTGCAGATGCATTAGTAGGCGACCAGTATATCTATTATGATGGCACAATTTATTCACAGTACTATAAAGCTACTAACGGCACTGACTGGGATATAATTAGTCCTTATGGTGGTACCCGTGGTGAGAAAGGAGATACTGGGGCCACTGGTGAACAAGGACCTCAAGGTTCTCCGGGTGCAGATGGACCTGCTGGGCCAGGTGTTCCGGCAGGTGGTATTAACGGAATGGTGCTAACAAAAAATAGTATTGCTCCCTATGACACATCATGGCAATATCCACCTCGTTTAATAGAAGTAAATATACAAGGTACTTATAGCACAGATTTTGGTGGGATACATGCTACGCCATTTAATAGGCCTTTCTCATTAAGGTTTGTGTGTAAGGAAAGTGATTGGGAAGACTATAATCAGTTTCAAAGGACGGCCAACTTAAACCAATGGCTTTTTGCTAACGGTTTTGAATATTCTTCGGAATGGGGTAATACTCTAGAATACAATGATGTTATTCCCATATATATTGGAACAGACCATTTTGCAGACATTTTGGTAAGAGGTCTATATGGTATTGATAATCTCGGATTTGATGGTATACAATTAGGAGGGTATCTTGCCGACACAAATGGCATCAGCCCGCCTACTGACCCTATGATGGTTCTAGGTGAGATACAAAATTCAGAATTTAATTATTGGAATGTTATGAAAAGGAATTTATTTTAGATGAAGAGACCTAGGACACAATGTCCTAGGTCTCATTTTTTTAATAGCTCCATGGCTTTACGAAACTTAGAACTCGTTGCATAGCTATCATACTTCAAGTCTTTAAGATTGTAGAGAGTAAGTATACTTTGCACGTATTCTTCAATGTATAGTGCGTCTAAGTGCCTGCGCATACCATATTTCGTTTTACTCTGACCTCTATATTTACTAATGATATTGTTCTCATTTAACACGAACCAGTTGCTTTCTGACTTATCGAAACACAGTATAGATGAGGCTTTTAGAGTTCTACGTTGATGCGCTGTTATGACATCTTCTTCATTTATCTCTTGTACTGATTTGAAACGAGCCGCTTTAGGAGCAAGGATATTGGCCATTGCATCTTTACGGTCCTCGAGATATTTCTCAGTAGTAGGTAATACTTCTATGACACATTTACGACGCTTTAACTTGAAGATACCTTCTGACTTAGGTATGAACTCAAAGGCGCTTAAGATATCTGAGACTTCTTCTA
>QMCD01002170.1_pt1 | contig 11125 bp, 14 predicted proteins | sample 1821841 | NCBI WGS metagenome assembly QMCD01 (sample SAMN01991225, study PRJNA193472) | Termite gut metagenome, whole genome shotgun sequencing project. | isolation source: worker | host: Macrotermes natalensis | reverse complement strand
CATCGCGGACACAATGCGATCTAGCCAGGCCAATTTGAATTGCTTAGCTCGCCAAGCCAGAGCTTCATGGAATAGGAAGAGGCCCAATAAGACGAATGCTAAGCTGATGCTTCCGCCACCGAAGAGCATTTATATTCCCTCCGACTTAAAAAACAGGCAGCGGATCAAACTCATTCCGTTGCCTGTTTTTCTTGCGATCATACGCTTTAGGGTTTTTGGGCTTGCGCGTAACCGGATTGATGTCGCCCCATGTTCTGCGCCGCGCCGCGTGGTATTCCTTCTGTTTCCGCTTAGAGCTTTTCTCCAGCGGGATAAATCGCTGCTTCATTTAATCCGCCTCCATTTCATCGCATTCATTGTAGCATATCGCGCCTGATAAAGCGAATTCAGCAAAAGTGCGGGCCATAGCTCTTTTTGCCATAGCCCCCTAAACTCTGTGCCGTCTTTCCATCCCCTCATTGAGATCGGAGATAGTATTGACGCCACCGCAGCGCTTTATTCGTACCTGCGCCCTTTGCTCCGCTTGCCATCTCTGCTCTTTCATTAAGGCTTGCCTGCACTTTTTTGCCTATTATCTTTAAAAAATAAATCAATTATTGACTGAACCTTGTTATCGATAGTTAGGCTGCTTAATTTATCCTCAATGTTAATCTCTCCCGTGCCATTATTTGTATATATACGATGAAAACAAGTATCGACAACATTCTTTTCAAATCGAAATACAGGAGAAAAACCATAATAACTTCCTTTTACACTATTAGAATCTCCGGTTGAAAAAGCATAGCATTCAGAAATAACGCTATATACTTCAAGCAACTCCTCAGTATTCCATACTGTCGGCAAAAGACTCACGTCACTAATCAATCCTACCACCTTGTTAGGATCAATCTTAATATCCATATAATAGGTTCGCATATTATCTCTCGATAACATCGCTATTACCGATAAGAAGGCCAGCATTCGTGCTGATAGCATCATTTTAGACGGGAGATTCATTCGTATAAAAAGCTTCAAGTTATTAGTATCATATTTTTCTATCATCCTTACAAAGAGCAAAGCAATTGGTTCTGCTTGAATCATAAATGGAATCTCTAATTTTGAAGGCAACGTAAGAAGATGATCCTTACTTTTAAATTCATCTACCGTATAGGTATCCTGCTTTAGCTCTAGCTCGGACATTCTAAGACTATCGAAGAACATCTCATAAATACGTCTTTTTTCCAATTCAATAAAATGCTTGTTTTCATATATGGCCATATAGTAATCAGCTAAAATGGAATTTGATGAGAAATAATGGATCATATCATGCGCGGCTAATCTACAATAACTAAAATCCGCTACTGAATAAAAATATGTTTGTAAAATATCCGATTTCATTATATTCCACATAACTCTGTGCCATTCTTGCATTTCTCTTTCTGTCATGATGTTTTTGATCTGTTTTACAAATTTCGATAGATTATAATTTGATAGGCTAAAAGGTTGAACTAAAATCAATTTATAGTAGTTTATCTCATTCATCAATCTGTTAAACAGACTAATAGATTTGAACGTTTTCCCAGACGCGAATAAAATCTCAGAAAATGAAATTATATGCGCAATTAAATCACTATGACTAATGGATTCAGTATAATATTCTTGTACAAGTCTAAAATTATTATAAAGCGTTATTTTAAGAAGCCTAAAATAAATATCTATATTTTCGTCATAATGTTCCTCGTTTCCACTGATATGTGCGGACGTTACGTTTCGAAGCGCTTCTAGTTCTTTATTGCGATTTGTTTTTAAAGGCTTTGCATTTTTTATATGCTGCAAATTACCTTTATAATATTTAACAAATAACCTGCTTTTAATTTTCCTCGGATTTATGAATATACTTGCAAATCTGTATGATACATACGCGATACAGACAATGGATATTATAAATACCGAAAGTATACTGAGATCGTTCTGTTTCTGTTGCAGAAGCAATATATTGAAAAACATAGACGCAAATAATAAGAAGAAGACGATTGTAAAAGAAGGTAAAATTATCTTTGGAAAAATGTATTCGATTGCTCGGACACCATAAATATATTTATTTTCAATGCTCGCAACTAATGCTATGATAGAAGTAACAATTAAGGTTGCATTTATTTGAGTCAAAACTAAATCCCGTGCTTCAAATCCATTCTGAGAGAAGCTAAAATCCTTAATCGAAATACCATCTATAGATATACTGATTGCACCTATCGCTGCATAGAAATAGAAAAGAAATAATAATAACAGGCTTGCTTTTATCAATAGGCCGATCAAATTCCTAATTCTTAAGACCAAGATGCCATGCCGCCAACTAAACTGCGAACTATACCGTCGTATACGATAATAGATGCTATGAATGCGTGACTTTATCTTTTTTCTAAATGCTTCAATCATAAGCCACCTCATCTAATTTATAGGGTTCCTTGTTAAAATTTAGGTATCCAACTGAACACAATGTCCCAAGCACAACAAGGAAAAACGCTGTGAGAACAACATTGCCTTCGATACATGCCTCTTCTCTTTTGGCGTATATCGTTTTTATTGATATTCATTTCGGAAGACTCAATGCATTCAATTAATTGAACGTTCACCGAAGCCGCGCCTTACATTGGTGAGTTATACTATTATCTTTCCTATAGCATACGCCTAAATGAGCAGGAAGGCAATTAGTAAAAACGATAGACTTGAAATCACATACTCCGCCCCGCCTGCCAAATCGTCTTCAAGACCGCCTTGCCGACGTAGATGGATTCGCCGATCTTGTCCAAATGCTCACGTCGCATAACGGGCAGCCAATCCTTTCCGATATTATCAGCGTTTGAGGCTTCTTCGCCCGCTTTCTCCGGACAGGGGAGAATTCCGGCGCGGTTCGCCTCCACCATGAAATCCCGCCTAGTTTGGCGGGATTTCGCTTGTTCTCCGGAAGCCATACCACGCTAAATCCCGCACTTGTTTTTTTGCCATGCCTCAGGGCCGCTTTGCGCGACTCGTACACATGGTTCGATTTAATCTTTTGTATCGGCAGTATTATGGGCAGCATCGAGAATCTTTGTTTTTGCGCGGAAGAACACAACTCGCGCCCAGTTTTCGCTCTTTTCAAACAACGACGCAATATCCTTATAAGATAATTCACCAAATACCCTCAGAGTAAAAACCTCCTTATACGGCTCGTCGAGCGCGTGCAATATCCTATGGATTTGCGTTGCGTTCTCCTTGAGCAAGAAGCCATCTCCCGGCTCGATTTCGCCAGGCATTTCAACTAGCATCGTGGACGCTTTAGTCTTTCGGCAATAATCGAAATAGCTGTTCTTTGCAATCTGACAAAGCCAAACCGAAAGCTTGCAGTCGCCTTTGAATTTGTGAATGCCTTTATAGGCTCGATAAAAGCATTCTTGCGTCAGTTCCTCCGCAAGGTGAGCATCTCTCGTCAATCCTGCCAAAAAACGATAAACGGCTGTAGCGTATTCGGAATAAATCTCCTCGAAGTTCATCTTGGCAGCTCCGACATACCTCCCCGGCTGAAAGACCACATCTTGGTATCATCATCGTAGGACGCAAACTCGTAGCCCGTTATTGCAAACTGTCCGGGCGATACTTCGTTCGCAAAAATGGCTAAGAGGTATTCCTGTTTATTATGCTTGATAGTGCGCGCAAAAACCGCCCAATTGCCGGCAGGGTTATGTTCAAATTGCCGCATATCCGAAACGAATTCGATCTCATCGGGATTCCTTTTTCCCCCCGCCGCGAGCATTTGACGCAAATCGTCCTCATACCGGCCTTGATTGATGATTTCGTCATAGTTTAGCCCCGACAGCTCGCCGATGCCCCTGTAACCCGCCGTCGAGTACGTGATGGCCGCTGTCAATAAGCCGCATAGGACAATTGTGGCGGCGATGCTGATGATAAGCGTCCTTCTCGTTGCCCGCTTCAGCTTACGCAAGGGATTATTAGCCTTTTCACCAGCGGCGATTTGGCTCGGCGCGGACATCTTTGCGGACATCTTCTCCCGACAATGAACTGCATTGCGCGCATTGAGCCAAATGCATTTCGACTAGCGCCGAGCTTTCTTTACTCGATACCCCGTCTAAATAGAGCGGAAGTAAGTCCTGAATTACTTTGCAACTTACCGGCATCGTGTAAATCCTCCTTTTTTCTATAAGACGCGGCGCGAGCTTGGATTCATTACAAAATAGCCGAAAATATTATGAATCCTAAAGAGGTTCTTTGCGCAGGATTACTTGACGAAGGTTTCATCGTCCAATTCTTTAAACGCCCTGCTCAGTTCTTCCCTCGTATTCATCACGATGGGACCTCCCCAAGCGATAGGTTCTTTGAGAGGTTTTGCCATCAGCAGCAGAAACCCAAGACTGTCGTCTCCGGCCTTGATGTTTACGTCGAGCGCGTTGGAGAACAGCAACGCGCGTTTTAACGGATAATATGTTTCATACGGCTTCTGAAAATATCCGCCGCCTGTGTAGAGGTACACGAACAGCGTATCTTCCGGTACGGATGTATATGCCCATTCCGTATTCGGCTTCAGCGAAACGTCTAAGTATGTCGCATCAACGAATTTTCCCTTGAAGGCACCCGCCGTTCCTTTGTAGCTGCCAGCCACTACTCTGATAGTTGCGCCGTCTTCGTTGATGTTTGGTACGTCCGACGCTTTGATGCCGTTGTAAGCCGACGCGGTCATCTTGTCTGCGGCCGGCAGGTTTATCCATATTTGCGCGCCCAGCATACGCGGCGAGGCTTTGGGCAATTCCTGATGGATAACGCCGCTGCCCGCCGTCATCCACTGACAGCCGCCGTCCGTGATGGTTCCCACATTTCCCATGCTGTCGCTGTGCTCGATTTCGCCGTTGATTAAATAAGTGACCGTTTCGATGCCGCGGTGCGGATGCCACGGGAATCCCTTTGTATAATCGTCTGGATTTGTAGAATCGAACGCGTCAAGCATCAAAAATGGGTCGAACGCTTCCGCCGTTTGGTTGCCCAGCACGCGCACGAGCTTTACGCCCGCGCCGTCCTGCGTTGCGCTGCCGGTTACTTCTTTTGTTACTTGCCTTTGGTTGTCCATAGCAATCGCTTCCTCCTCATAAAGAATCATTAAGTTGAGTATAACCCATTTAATGTAAAATCACCATAATGCCAATAAAAAGAAAAAAGCCCGCCTCGCATATGACGAGACGGACTGCGTTCTTCGTAGGCTAGATGGCGTTGACACGAGTTATCGCGCTTGCAATGCGGCCCATATGAATGCGTTTTCAACAAGATGGCGCAGCTTATACAAGGCTTTGTTATAGTGGCGCTGCTCTTTCCTGTTTTTCTTTAGCGGGATAACAATTTCCATGTCGGCCGACCTTATTAGGTCAATTAGCTGGTTTACGCCATAGCCTCTGTTGGCCAGCAGCGCAATCGCGTCGATGCCGTTTATGAGTTTTTCTCCAAGCTTGCAATCCGCCGTGGTACCTGCTGTAACAAATATTCGGACTGGATTATCATTCGCATCCACGGCCAGATGTATCTTGGTATTGAGCCCCCTTTTGTACGCCCCATGTCTTGATTGCCGCCCACAGCGCCTGTAGCGTGTGGATGCACCTTGCAATGGGCGGCGTCTATCATGAGCCATTCAAAATCGGGTTCATCTATTAATTGCTCTAAAAGTTTCTCCCAGATGCCGTTTGTACACCAATGCCGATAACGCTTTGCCACACTGTTCCAATTACCATAGCATGGCGGCAAGTCTCTCCACGGAGCGCCAGTTCGCAATATCCAAAACACGCCGTTTAGAAATTGGCGATTGTCGTAAGCTATCCCACCCCATTGTCATTCTTGGCCCGGCAAGAGTGGTCGCAATAATTCCCATACCTTATCGGATATATCGTGCCATCTATATGCTTCCATTGAGAACGCCGCCTTTCTTTTGTTGTTCTCAATTATAACCAATACTTGTATTTGTCATTTGTGTCCACACCATCCATAAATCCCAGCGTGTTTACTGGGCTAAATTCTCACCCCCAACAAGATGCCATATAACCTATCCGACGGTCGTACCTCACTCCAGCCTGGAACGAAAATATCCGCTTCTCTAAGCTCGCCGACCCTGTGGCCTACGCCAGAACTGATCAAATATTGGCTGAAGAGCATGGGCCTTACGCTCAAACAAGTAGTGATATGCAGCATGGTGTCGTCCGCTAATCCCGCCGCCTTGACGAATTCATACAGCCCATCCTCATCGACCTGCGCGCCGTCGCCCGTAAGCGAAACAAAGCGCTCCGCCCCCTCGAGGTACATTATTTCGGAGTCGATTGTGCGCAATACACGAACGCTAGCAGGCGTTTCGACAACCGGAAACAATACTCCAATCAACCCCACAGCGAATACAAACGCCGAAAGGACGGCGGCAGCGACAAATTTTTGGCCGCCTTGGGGAGCGGCCGACTGTGCGGCACATGCCTTGATACGCTCGTACACGCCGCCAGAATCGGCGTTGATACCCGCTATCGCGCCTTTGGGTACGGATTTTCCCGCTTCACGCAGCAACAGCGCTCCGTATTCATGCCGGGAAAATCTGCGCGTAACGCGCTCGTCGCACAGCAGCTCCCGGTCGTGCCGGATAAGCCGCACATTCGAACGGATCGCCGGGCAAAACCAAAACACGCAGTTAAGCCATTCAAGGGCGCTGAACAGCAGCGGATCGTGCTGTTTGACGTGCTGCCTCTCGTGGGCAAGAAGCATTTTCTGCTCATCCAGCGAATAATCCGTTTCAAAATTCGGGGGCAGATATACGCGCGAGCGAAACCCCGAAAAATACGCCGCGCAGGAGTTTATCCCGCCCATTTTCAACAGCCTCAGCGTGGATTTTCGCCGCACTCCCGTTTTAACAACGCAAACAATAACTCCTACAAGCCATATAGCGGAAAGAATCGGCGGCAAATACGCAAGGATACCGACCGCCATGAAATCCCATAACCCGGTGAGCGCGTTCAGCCTTTGCGCAATCGATACGGCGCTCGCTTCGATGGGCAGGACGAGCGCGGGTATGCTCAACGCCCAAAGCCATGAGCGCCGGGCGGGCGAAAGCCTTCGTCGCGAACGTGAGATCGCGGCGGTTAAAGCGCACAGCGCTAGCGCGGCAAATAGCACGCGCGTAAAAAGCATCTGAAGCAATACTGTAAACGGAGTAAGCGCATACCAGAAGCTTTCAATGAGCGTCATGGCGTCTCCTTTTTCGCGTCCAGCAGCGCGGAAAGTTCCGCTATCTGCTTCTGGCTCAAGTCGCTGTCTCCGATAAAGCGCGCAAGCATCCCGGCGACGTCGCCATTGTAATAGCGCGAAACAAAAACTTGGTTTTCCTTTGTGACGCAGCTTTATTCGCTCACCGTGGCGCTATAGTGGTAGACGCGGCTGTCGGCGGCGTCCACCTCGAAGCCGACAAAGCCCTTCGCGACGAGCCTTTGCAGTAAAGTCTTGATTGTTCTCGGGCTTCGGCCTCTGCCGTCTTCTACCCGCGCGACAATTTCGGCGGAGGACATGGGTTCTCCGCGCTCCCACAGCGCCCGCATAATCTCCCACTCCGCGCCCGAAATATTGTAACTCACACCGCCACCACCTGATTACGAATATTTATAATCGATTTATATAAAACACTAAAGTTTACATGAGAGAGATCGATATAACAATTGACTACTGGCGTAATCTATAATACAATTTAATGGATATAGCCGCCTAGATAAATTATAGCTCGGTTAGCAATGGATTACAAGCGTAGTTTTCTGGACGTATAGACTACGCTTGTAATTGTATGGTAAATATTACACGAAGGGCGGGAGCAGTAATGACAGTACGCGATATGGCAAGGCTACATGGAATGAACAATCCATGCAAGCTGATGCGGGATTATTTATCAGTGGTATCAATATAAGGTCAAAGAAAGCAATCGGTATTCTCAATAATCAGAAGGAGATAAAACAATGTCAGGAATAGGATGCTCTCAAATGAGCGCGCTTATGTCTTCGCAAAACGTGCTGACAAGCGTGACGGACGCGAACAGGAACCGTACCAAGCTGAAAGGCGAAATGGGCGTATTGGCCGGCGAGATCGAGGACGATAAGAACCGAGGCTTGAACACCAAGGATAAAGAGGCTCGCTTTGCGAAGGCAGAGGAGGGCGCGGACTCCATGATGAGCCAAATTGGCGAGACGGCGGCGAAAATACGCGATAAAATCGCCGAAGACAACAAAAAAGTCCAAGAGGAAGAAAAGGCGAAGGCGGAAGCCGCTAAAAAGGCTGCGAAGGCCGATAAGGCGGATGATACAGCGAAGACCGGCGGAGACGGAATTAAGCCGCGCGGAGCGGCGTCGCAAGACGGGGATACCGTGGAAATCAGCAAACACGCGCGCGCGGCTTCGGCGAACGCGCCGGAAGCCGTTACGCCGCAGCCTGTTACAACGGCCGTTGAGCCGGGTGAGAGCATTAACACTTGGGTTTAAACAAAGAGAATCTTCGCTTACAGCTACAGGGAAGACGGCAACCATCCACTCATGATGCTGTTTTCGCTGCGCTTTTGCTAAACAGCTATGGCAGGGTTTCTTTGTCCCACTCACTCCCTGCCATAGCTGCCCAAAACGGAGTAGGATTGATACACGATAATGTGAGGAGTATTTACGATGAGCTTTGGAGTAAATAATAATGTCGGCAGCTACTATCCTGCGCCCGGCTGCAGCCAGAACAAGATTCACTCGCAGGCTGGCAATTGTGACTTACCGCATGCGTCCTCTGCGGAAAATATTCCGAATACAAATCCCCCTGCGGAAAACACCAGAGAAAACATGAGCATGGCGGAATATAAGCAATATATACACAACCTAATCTCACGCCTTCCGATTAATCCGACCCTGTCTGGATGGAATCATAATGTTGTTATTAGCGAAGAAGGCTTCGAGGCGATGAAAAATGATCCGGAATATGAAGCGTGGGTCTTAGATGCTATCGGTTCTAATTTTGCGGTCACCATTCCCTTTAGAACCAGCACAAATGCGTATCAATTTTTTGGAGCAACTAAAGGGGAGGCGCATGGTTATGTTGAGGGTTCTTCGCCAAAAGCGTCCCGAACAGACGAAGAGGACAGCTTTTGGCAAAAGCGCGCCGAGCGGTATAGGGATCAAAGGGAGCGCAATCAGGAGCTGCGCATGGAGCGCGCAAGATTTCAAACGCGGCTGCTTCAAGGGTTACAGCTACAGAATATTTACAGCGATGCGGGCAGAGCCGTAGCATGCTATGACGCGAATATATTTCCGGGCTTATAAATCTAGCGACATTTGGCCGTTTTCGCGGCACGGTTGGCGATAGAAATGGCTGTATTTATGTTATGCTTAGAGAATAAATCCCGTTTGAAATATAAAGCGCGCAAAGGAGTAATTAGAAATGAACATTGGAATCCATGGTAATTTACAAAGCCAGTCCGTCAGTCCCGTCAGACCAAAGGTGAAAACGGAAGGCAAAGAGTTTTCGCTTCCGCATGTGACCGAGGCGGGCGTGGTTGAAGGCTCCGTAAAGCAATTGCCTGAGAGCCTTTTAAAAAAGAGTGAAGAAATAAAAAAGGAAATGGAATATAAGGGCACACCGTTTTTCATTGTCAATGAGGATGGCTCATTCACAATCCGGGAAGGGCTTACCCCCACCGACTATGCGCGGACTTTGGCAACCATTAGGAGTTGGCAATTGAGTTGGATGCGCGGAGGAGGCATATCATGAGCAATACAATTAACCTCGTCAAAAGCGTCCGCGAGAGACAGCGGCGATGGTTATTGGCAAAGACGCGCCGAACTTGTACAAGGTTTAGTCGGGGAGCAATATTACCGAGTATAGAAGTTTTATAGCAAAGGCAACAGTTTCACCCCGTTTTTCGCCTTTCGCAGAAAGGAATGGTCATAATAATGGCAATTAAGGTAGGCGGTACGAATACGGCTGATGCGGCATATGCGGCAAATAAGGCAAATGCGGAATCGAGCAAAGCCGGTAAAACAGGCAACGTTTTAAAGGAATTGCAACAGCAGTTTTCGGATTTGAACATTGGTATCGGAGGCAGCGGTAAAGGCGCTACGTTCTCCTCGGGGCTGAACAACGTATCAATTGCCCCCAATATTTTAAAGCAGATGGCCGAAGACCCCGAGGCACGGGCAAAATACGAGGCGGAATTGAGCGGTATCTCGGATAGCTGGCGGAACGCGAATAACGTACGTTTACAGGGCGGCGGCAGAATCGTCTATCAGGAGTATGTTATTATGAGCGATGGCAATGTGGGCATTATAAGCATCGCCGAGTCTGGCGGCAATGCCAATGATCCTGTGTTTGCCAAGCGGGACAAGGACGACAAAGAGGGCGCTCTGGAAAAGCTGATGAAAACCATTGAAGAAAAGACGAAGAAGCAGATGGAAAAGGCGATGAAGACGGCGAATAAAGATGCCGCCGAGAACTCGTCAAACACAAGCGCGCAAGGCCATCTGGATATTAGGGCGTAAAAGGGGAAACCCTACGGCTGTCCTCTCATTTTCAGAACAATAATGAGAGAAGGAACCGCACCGTGTTGCCGAGAAGCTCTAAATCGATCCTCTCCATGTTATCTTCGGGCGAATGGAGAACGCTGCCCATAAGGCTGAATATGTCGCTCGCGGTAATGGCGGCGGTGGGAATCCCACAGCTTGCAAACAGCATATGGTCGCCCATCGGCCACGGCTCAATTTTCTCAATACCGGTCGCCTCCGCGCGTTCCATGATCCCGCCCTCCATTTCCGGCGCGCACGCATAGAACGAAACGGAGGTAGCGCTGTCCTTCAGCCCGACGCCGTCCACATTCACGGCCAAAAGGTATTCACTCGAAAGGCAGCCCATAAAAGCCGTTTCTCCGGGCGTGGAATAGTAGTCCTCGCCGTTGAACAAGACGATCTCAATCGGGACAGAATATTGCTTTTCGGAAACGGTTTCCGCGAAGGCGAGCAGCGCGGCCACGCCGGAAGCGTTGTCGAGCGCGCCGGGCGTAGCGGGCTTGGTGTCGATGTGCGCGGAGAGGCATATCCTGTTTTTTGCCGCGCCGTATGTGGCG
>QMCD01002801.1_pt1 | contig 11127 bp, 8 predicted proteins | sample 1821841 | NCBI WGS metagenome assembly QMCD01 (sample SAMN01991225, study PRJNA193472) | Termite gut metagenome, whole genome shotgun sequencing project. | isolation source: worker | host: Macrotermes natalensis | reverse complement strand
CGCCCCGAGGGGCTAAACTTGCCCTGCGGGGCGGCTCGCGTGGCCGCTCGCGCTCCGGCCATCCCGGTCGCCAGGAGCGACTGCGAACTATCCCGTTGGTCTCCATTCGCAGGGGATGGCCGGAGCGATAATCATTAACCAAAATCGAAATTCAACATGGCATATCAAAGTAAAAATCAAGACGGCGAAACTCGCCGGAGCAAGGGCGGTCGCCCGAAAAAAGTGGCCGCCGAAAAGCTGAAATACAAGGTGGTGGTCAGGCTCTCGACGGGCGATTATTACGCCCTAAAATCGAAAGCCAAAGCCGCCAAATTGCCCCTCGCCGAGGTCGCCCGGCAAGCCGTTATCGGCTGCCGGATCGTGTCCCGTTTCACCACGGAACAGGCGGGGTGGATGAGAAATCTCGTCGGCATGGGCAACAACCTGAACCAACTGACAAAGCTCGCCCACCAGCGAGGCTACGACGATCAGATCCTCGCGGCGAACCTCGCCCTCGGCAAAGAGATTTCCCGAACGCTAAAACTATTCCGCGATGATGGCCAAGATAGTTAAGGGTGGTTCGTTCGGCGGGTGCGTCAACTATGTGATGGGCAAACAGAACGCTAAACTGCTCGACAGCGCGGGCGTGTTGCTTGACGGCAAGCAGTCGATCATCGACAGTTTCGAGGCTCAATCGTTGCTCAATCCCCGGCTCGGTCGCAAGGTTGGACACATCTCGCTTAACTTCTCGGCACAGGATTCGGGCAAGATCAGCGACGCTTTTATGTTGAAAATTGCGGGCGAGTATATGCAAAAAATGGGCATCACTGACACCCAATACATCGTCGTCCGGCACAACGACCGCGAGCATCCGCACTGTCATATCGTGTTCAACAGGGTCGATAACAACGGCAAAACCATCTCCGACCAGAACGATAGATTGCGGAGTACGAAGATCTGCCGGACGCTGACCGAGCGGCACGGTCTGTATATCGCGAACGGTAAGGAGAATGTGAACCGCCAGCAACTCCGCGACCCCGACAGCGTAAAATACGCGATATACGATGCTGTAAAGGCCGCCTTCCCCCATTGCCGGAACTGGGCTGATTTGGAGCGGCGGTTGGAACGCGAGGGCATCGCCATCACCTTCAAATACGCCGGCGGCACGGACACAAAGCAGGGAGTGATCTTCGGCAAGGACGGCTTCTCTTTCAACGGCTCTAAGATCGACCGGGCATTCAGTTTCTCGAAACTTGACACTGCCCTGAACGCCAACGCTCAACGGCAGGAGGAGCGTAATGTATCGCCGAGGACATCGGCTCCGACATTCGCACCGTCGCCACAGCTGGAACACTCGCATTACACCGCACCGAGCCACGGGCACGGCCATTCGTCGAGTGGCGGTAGTGGACTTTTCGGCATACTCACCCCCGAACCGGGAGCCGGAGGGGACGAAGATGCCCCGATGCCAAAGCCCAAGAAGAAAAAGAAACCGTATCGCCCAAAACTTTAACTTTAAAAATCTGACAATCATGCAAAACGATAAAATCGATTTCTCGACTGTATGCGAAATGTTCGAGGAAATGAAGGGGAAAATAGAAAAAATCGAATCGAAATTGGACGCGCCGCCCACTCCGGCGACCATACCCACTGCGCCCACGCTTACCACCGAAGACGGCGAAAAAATCGAGACGCTGGCCCGGCTCGACACCGTGAGCGAGCAGCTGTCGCGTCCGCTCCGTCACCGCCACATGATAGATTTCATGTCGAATTGGGCGTTAATCGCGCTGGCAGTAGCTGTGACGGGAGTGATTATCATGGCATGGATGATCCGAAATCAACGCGAGTTTCGTGATAATGACCTGAAATATAGGTATGTTAACGTGAGTTCGATGAAATATATTTAGTTGTATATTAGGTAAATAGCGGAGTTTTTAGTATCTTTATGTCACTGAACAAAAGATGTTTACGAGGAAGGTGTGACCGTGCTGAGCGAGGCTGTCGACGGGACGATGATGGTCTCGATGATGCGCACTTACAGTGCCGAGGAAGTGGCGGCAGGCAGGGAAAGATTTTTCAATACCCACTGCCTTAGCGTCAATAACCCCGATGTGGAGTTCTCACGGCGTCCCACGGATATCGTGCAGCGCAGCCCGCAATTGTTCATAAGCTGTCTGGAAACCCCCACCGTCTATGTGGTGAACGACAAGTCGATGGAGTTGGAGAACATAATCAGTACCCCTGAGTATCCCGATTTCAGGCCCGTGCGGATGATGATATTCGAAGCGAGTTCGCGTTCGGCACCAACCATCTGCGAGGGCGGGGCCGTCTACAATCTGGCCAGCCTTGAACAAGAGGTGCTGCCGCACACCGCCTTCACATCGAACTACTCGCCCGTAAGTCACGGTTCGGCCGGCGCATATCAGGTCTATTATCACCTGTGGGACAACGAAATGCAACTTGTCGGCTTTTATAACGGCTATTCAAACTGGTTCGGCGAGCAATTCGATCCCCCATACCGCGGGCATACCCCCATTGCGATGGTCGACAACATGAAAGCCACTACGTTCACGATGATCACGCGCGACGGCAACGGCGACTACTGGCAAACCACCGTGGGAGATACGGGGTCGCTCTACGATGCCAATTACACTGTCATCGGAGTGGACATTCGCGAGAATTTCAAGATCGGCGGAACTCCCGACATCTCGTCCCGAACGCCTTTCACGTCCAGCCCCACTTACCGCGGCATCTACTATGCGATAGGCAATAAGATATACCGCAAGTACTTTTCCGACACGACATTCCCCGACACGCCCTGGGCCACGATCGATGCGGCCGGCGCAGAGGTTACGGCCTTGGCGGTAAGTCCCGACGAAAGCCAACTGTACGTGGGTGTGCAAAGCGGCGGCGATGAACTGAACGGACATATCTACATACTCAACAGCCAGACGGGCGGGCAGGTGGATGGTTCGCCATATCTGAACATTGGATATAAACCGGTCAAGATAATGTACAAGGCGAAATAGCGTATGAAACGGTTATTCATATTGTTACTGCTCTTAGCGGCGGAGGGGGCTTTATACGCCTCCTCCCCGCAAACCGGATTGCGTGGCAGGATCATCCGCGGCCGATCGGAGCCATGCAGCCTCATGTTCTCCGGAGTCGGCATGCGGCAGGATATCGTGGTGGATGAATACGGAACCTTTACGGTCGCGCTCGATTCCTGCGATCATACGATAGTCATGCTCACAGGGGTCATGGGTGAGGGGAACGGAAAGTGGCAGTTCTCCGCACCGGTGGAGTTGCAGGCGGGTGTGACGACATCGTTAGATTTGTCGCTCTCCGACGGCAAGGCCGAGTTCGTATTCCCGGAAAACGACCACGGGAACAGGGCGTTTGCCGCCTACCGCGACTTTTCACTCTCAAGGAGCAAAGAACTGTGGACTAATCCCCCCGCGCCCGGCGACGCTGCAAGCGAACTTGCGAAATATGCGGAGGAAGCCGAACGGCTGACAGAGAAGTATTTCCTCTCGCCCGAAGCCGCCGAATACCTCACACTGTGGGCCGCGGTCGATTATCTCGACGGATGTTCCGCCTTACGGCATATCCATTCCCGTTCGGCGGAGAAAGCCGCACTGCCCGAGGCTGACGGGACGGAAGGAATGCCAGGGATATTGGACAGCCGGTGGGCGCCGCTGTTTTATTCCGTGCCGGGATACGTCGCGGGGTATCTTGCCGACATGTCCGATGAGCCTGAAGTGCAGCTTGCCATGCTCAGAGATGAATTACATACAGCCTCACTTATCGACGCCGTGGCGCGAAATATCGTTCAGCGATTCATTTCGCAGTACGACTATACCGATTACGACCGTGGCATGGAACGTCTCGAAAGGATGACGGCAGGATTTTCCGGACGCAACGGGTATCTTGCCGACTTTCGTGCCAAGCGTTACTTCGTCGTCGGTTCTCCCCTGCCCGACGCACCTCTGAAAGACAGGAATGGAAACAAAGTGAAGCTCTCGGATTTTGCAGGGAAGTATATCTATATCGACATCTGGGCGTCATGGTGCGTCCCGTGTTGTGCCGAAGTGCCGCACTTAAAACGGTTGGAATCCGAATTGCAAAACGACCGGGTAGTGTTCGTATCCATATCTATCGACGGGAGCAAAGCTGAAAACTATGCTCGAAGGCTTGTGATTTGGTAGAATAAGCCGGAGTCAGGAGAAAGTTGGGATCCGCTCCGGGCCTGGCGCAAAGATAAGGCCCCGCTATGCTCCTCGTTCCGGGCAAAAAATGGGGTATGAAAATGACTAAAAAATAGCTTCAGCGGAAAAATTCAAACAACCTCTAAATATCCGGCGGCAGCAGGTCGTCGTAGTCGATACCGAGGAAATATTGGCGCAGACGCCTGATAGAGGCGTATTTGAGGGTTTTGACAGTATTGACCGATACGCCTAACTCGGCGGCTATTTCGTTGTTGCCTAAACCTTCCAAGAAAAGAAACATAAGGCGTGCGCTCTTTTGCGGCAGGCGCGAGATCGCCGACATGAGCAGATGGTTCAGGTCCTGCTCGATCAGTTTCGCCGATATTTCGGCTGTTTCTTCCAGTGCGGCGGCCTCGCGGCCCGACAGCGGGACACCGGTATGAGACCGGTTGCGCAGGAAGTTCAGCGAACGGTTCCTCACGGCCATGTATATGTAATCCTCCGGCGACGCGATGCCGTCCCACTGTCCGCGCCTGTCCCACAACTTTACGAACACGTCCTGCACGATATCTTCGGCCGTCTCCAGCGAACCGACGATCTCACACGAAACGGCACACATGCGCGCATAGTACTTTCGCAATAACTCTTCGAGCCAGGCTGTGTGTTTCATCGGATTTCAGTTCTGAACAATTATATGGTTGCCGGCACTGACCACGCAAAATAAACACTTTTTTCCTATTCCATTCATCCCTTCGGTGATTTTTTGTGTCTTCATAGTATAAGGCAACAATTATGCAAAACGATAACGGAAGGATTAAAGAGTTGATGGTCCGGGCAAAACTCGGCACGGCGTCGGAGGCCGAGAGGGAAGAACTCGAACGCTGGGCTGGCGCATGCGAGGCTAACGCCCGTGTAATGGAAAGGATAATGTCCGGCGATAGTGTGAAGGAACTCCTTACACGCAGCCGCCGGATCGACGGGCGCACGGACTACGCCGCGCTTGCCGCAGCCATTGCAGGGTCGACCGCTATCCCCGCACGGAAAAAGACGCATAGAACAGCGCTGTGGCTGTCGGGTGCGGCGGTGTGCGCAGCTTGTGTGGTGCTCGCGGTTTCGGTGTGGCGGCCGCAGGAGAATAACGCGGAGGAGATCGTTGCCGCCATGACTGCGGAAGGGACAGGCGCCGCATTGATACTCGATTCCGGCGGCAAAATATCCCTCGGAACCGACGCATCACCCGAAACGATCAGACAATATGCCAACGCCACGGTCGACGAAGAAGGCGGCCTGGTTTACGACGAGGATGTTTCACCGTCCCCTGCCCAACCATCGGAAACCCACAGGATAGTCACCGACACGGGGACGGATTATTCGATCAGGTTGGGCGACGGTACACGCATCCGGCTCAATGCCGAGACCACGTTGGAGTACCCGTCCCACTTCACTGGCGGCGAACGCAGGGTGAAACTCAGCGGCGAAGCGTTCTTCGACGTGGCCCCCGATGCCGCCCGGCCGTTCATAGTCGAGACCGCAGGCGTAAATATCGAAGTCCTCGGCACGTCTTTCAATGTGAACGCATACCCATCCCGGAACGGTATTTGCACGAGTGTCGAAAGCGGCAGGGTAGCAGTAAGTCTGGCGACAAACCCCGACGAAAGAGTGGTACTCGAACCGGGAATGCAGGCGGGATGGGAAAAAGGCGCGCACGGGCTGACATCCCGGACGGTGAACGTCGCTAACGCCGCGATGTGGCGCAGCGGATATTACCTGTTCGAGGAGGAAGACATACAGTCGGTGCTCGGCGTACTCTCCAGATGGTATGGCGTGAAGTTCATCTACGAGCACCGCACCCCGGGGACATACACCTTCAGCGGAAAGATCCACAAGGGGCAAAAACTCGGGGATATATTCCGGATGTTCACCCTCGCCGGCGGCCCCGAATTCAAAATAGTGGACGAACGAACCGTTAAGGTCATTAAATAGATTCCTTAAAAACCGGAACTGTTTCGCGGACAGTCCCGGTCGATCAGGGGTGTTAATATAAACCCGCCCTAAAAGCTAAAAAACAACGAGTCACAAATTTCGTGTAATTTAACAATGGCAAAATTATGAAAAAATTTCGTCGAACAAAATTGTTCGGTGGGCTTTCAGGTATGTTTCCCGGCCATATGCGCTTATTCGTTTCCGCGCTTCTGCTCGCCGGACTTTGCATCCCTATGGCCCATGCGCAGCAATCCCCGGCCTCATTTCCCCTGAAACTCGAAAACGCCACCGTTCTGGACGCCCTGCGCCGGATCAACGAACTGAGCGGCAACGAGGTGATCTACAAAAAAGAGGACGTCGAGACCGAGACCAAACGGGTGAACATCGACCTGCGCTCGGTAACGGCACGGGAAGCCGTCACGTTGGCCCTCGAAAATACACGTCTCGACTGCATCGAGCGCGACGGCAGCATCGTGGTTGTCCGCAAAAATACGGTCATCGTCCGGGGCAGGGTCAGCAACCAGAATAGCATGCCCCTCTATGGCGCTACGATCTCATACCGCAATGCGGCCGGTGTCCTGACGGGTGTCGCAGCCGACGCGGCCGGCAACTTCATGTTCGAAGCGCCGGGCAATCTGAGTACCATGACCGTCTCCTATGTGGGCCACGCGGCCAGCGAGGTCAGGATCGACGGTAGGGAGTTCTATGACATCACTCTCGAAGAACAGAGCATCGACATCGGGGAGGTGGTGGTCACAGGTATTTTCACGCGCAAGGCAGAGAGCTTTACTGGCGCTACCGCGACGTTCAACCAGCAGCAACTGAAGCTGGTAGGCAATTCGAATATTTTCCAGAGCCTCAAGAACCTCGACCCCTCGCTGAACATAGCCGACAATCTCGAAATGGGTTCCGACCCTAACACCATCCCCTCGATGCAGCTTCGCGGAACGTCGACATTTCCGCGCGTCAGCGACGGGGAACTCGACCTGAGGGGACAGTTCGAATCCGACCCCAACCGCCCGCTCTTCATCCTCGACGGTTTCGAGGTGTCGGCCGAAACGGTCTTCGACCTCGATATGGACAGGGTGCAGACCGTGACCATACTGAAAGACGCCGCGTCGAAAGCGATCTATGGTTCGAAGGCGGCCAACGGCGTGATCGTCATCGAAACTGTCGGCGTGGTCAGGGACGGCGTGCGGGTCACCTATAACGGCAAGATCGACGTGTCGATGCCCGACCTGACGAGTTACGAACTGACCAACGCGCTCGAAAAGCTGGAGGCCGAGATGTACGACGGCACGATCTACCCCAATACCGTGGAAGGCATCGCGCGTTACAACCAACTTCGCAAACGCGCCCTCGAAGGCCTCGACGAATACTGGCTCTCGAAACCGGTGCGCACCGGCATAGGCCAGAGGCACAGCCTGTCGTTCGATATGGGAACGAGCGCCATGAAGACGACCGTGAACGTTTCGTATAACGACGTGAAGGGCGTCATGAAGGGTTCCGACCGCCAGACGATCTCGGGCGGCGCGAACATGGTCTACCGCACCGCCAAACTCGCCCTGCGCAACCAGACGAGCATTTCGTACAACGTCGGCAAGAACTCGCCCTACGGGTCGTTCAGCCAGTACGTGCAGGCGAACCCGTACTCCCCGGCTTACGGCGCCGACGGCAAACCCCTCCGCTATACCGACGCGGGTATGGACGAGCGGGTTTTTTCGCCGCTCTATACCGTCAGTACGGCCACCAAGAACCAGACCCAGTACCTGGGCGTTATAAGCAACACATACCTAGAATGGACGATCGTCGAGGGGCTGAGGGCAACCGCGCGTTTCGGGGTCGACACCAAGCGCACCGGGGCCGACCGCTATTTGCCTTTCAACCATAACTCGCAGACCGATGTCGAACCACATTACGCCCGCGGGCAGTATACGCTCAACAACGGGACGGCGACCAGCCTCACGGGAGAGGTATTCATGACCTACGCCCGGGTATTCGGCGACCACAGCGTATTCGCCAACGGCGGATGGGACGTCAGGCAGGAAAGATCGAACGAAGTGGTGAACATGGCACAGGGATACCGCTCGGAGCAGATGGACGAATTCATGTTCGGATACATGTACCCCGAGGGCGGAAGTCCCGGCGGGGCTGCGACCATCCGCCGGTCGATCGGCCTGAGGGCCGTGGCGGGCTACAATTACAGGGAACGCTATCTTCTCGACGCCACCCTGCGCATGAACGGCGGCTCGATGTTCGGCGCCCGGAACCGGTGGGGCACTTTCTGGAGCCTCGGCGTGGGCTGGAACCTGCACAGGGAGAATTTCATAGCCGACAACCTCCCCTTCATCGAGAACCTCAAGCTGCGGGCGACGACGGGTTACTCCGGCAACCAGAACTTCTGGACGAACAGCGCCGTGGTGCCCTATCAATACTATACCGACGAAAGCTACTACCTCAATTGGTACGGCTCATACCTGCGCGGTATGGAGAACCCCGACCTTCAGTGGGAGCAGAAGCACGACATAAACCTGGGCCTCGACCTCACGATAAAGGGTATCAGCCTCACCTTCGATGCCTACCGCGCCGACACCGAGCACTTGATCACGCAGATAACCATCCCCGGATCGACCGGCTTTAAAACCGTGAACGAGAACCTCGGACTGGTGCGCAACCAGGGCCTCGAAGCGCGCCTCTCCGTCCCGGTCATCAGGCGCGGCGACCTGACGCTCTCCCTGCTCGGCTCCATTGCGTGGAACCACAACGAGATACTCGAACTCTCCGACGCGATGAAGCAGTACAACGAAACCCTGCGAAGCACATACGGTGGCCCCGAGGGCGGAGAACGGACGACGACCGTCGTGATGTACGAAGAGGGCGGGAACATGAACACCATCTGGGCGGTGAAGTCCTACGGCATCGACCCCTCCGACGGCTACGAACTCTACCGGACCGTCCCCAACGAGGACGGCTACTCCTACCTCACGAAAGTCTGGAGGGCCGTGGATATGGTGCCTTCGGGGATCAGCGTACCCAAATACAGGGGTAATTTCAGCGTCAGCGGCGAATACCGCAACCTGGGCTGGAACCTGAACTTCAACTTTTTAGGCGGCGGCCAGCTCTACAACACCACCCTGCTGAACAAGGTCGAGAACGCCAACCTGCGCTACAACGTCGACCGCCGCGTCCTCACAGGCCGATGGAAAGAGCCCGGCGACAACGTGCAGTTCCGGCGGATCGTGACCCATTACGCACACCCGATAAGCGGCGTCCCCGTGGACCACACCACGCGCCCCACCTCGCGCTTCGTGCAGGACAACAACGAGCTGAGCCTCTCTGCCGCCTCGGTATACTACGACCTGAAATCGCGGTGGGTCATGCAGTACGGCCTCGAACGCCTGAAGGTGCAGGCCAACATGAACGACGTCTTCCGGTGGTCGACCATAGGCATCGAGAGGGGAACATCCTACCCCTTCGCCCGCACCGTAAGTCTCTCGATAACAGCAATATTCTAAACGACCAAGACTATGAAAAACAAGATATTCCTCATCCTGCCGGCCATAGCGCTCCTCGCCCTCACGGCGTGCAACGACTGGCTGAACGTCGGTTCGAAGACAGAGATGACCCAGGACCGGCAGTTCTCCGACGCGCAGGGGTTCCAGGATGCCCTGGTTGGCGTCTACGTCGGGCTCGACAAGTCCCACCTGTACGGCAAGGATGCCACCTGGATGTCTATGGACTGCTTCGCGCAGTATTGGGGCACCTACAACGGCGACAACAATCTCCGCTATAAAGAGTACGCCTACTCCAACGCCGCCGTGCGTTCGACGCTCACGGCCATCTGGGACGGCAACTACAACCTGATCGCGAACTGCAACAACATCCTGCGTTACCTCGAAAAGAACAGGCACCTTATCGACAACCTGAACTATGAACTGATAAAGGGCGAAGCGCTCGCACTGAGGGCGTTCCTCCACCTCGACCTGATGCGCATGTTCGGATACGGCAACCTGCGCAACCGCCCCGCCACGGGCACTCCGGCGATACCCTACGTCACGGAGTACACAAAAAAACTTACCCCCCAACTACCTTATGACCAAACTTTCAAACTGCTGGAAAAAGACCTCCTCGACGCAATAAAGCTGCTCTGGGGCACCAACGGCAGCAACTGCTTCCGCTACACGCGCGACGGGGAGTATTTCGAACAGGCCGAGGTTGCCGACGGCTCGCACTTCTACACCTACTACACGGCCTTCCCGACCGACCGCCCCGTGGTGCGCATCGACTGCTACGCAGCCAAGGCAATCCTCGCACGTGCATATATGTGGGAGGGCAGCGACGCGAGCTACGAGCAGGCGCGCCAGTTGGCCGAAGAGTGGATAGGCGCACAGTCGGCCGGCGGCGAGCGGCAGTGGGAATGGGTCAGGGAGACCGACCTCTCGGCGGTGAGCGAAGTGCGCAAAGACCGCACCTTCACCCGCGAACACATCTGGCATATCTCGATCCCCAAGATGCACGATATCGTCGAATATTGGGTCGAAACCAGCGTTCCCCTTCAGCAGTATAGCACGAACCGCATCTTCCTCAGCGAGGCCTACGCCCACGCCGCGTTCGACGACAAATATTCGAGCGTCGGGGTGAACGACATAGAGACCCTCCCGGGGGAGTCGGCAGCCGAGAAAGCGGAGAGGCTCCGCAGGTACGACTACCGCTACGGTCTGCTGCTCAAGCCGTCGCAGGCCGGTTCGCTGACCCTCTACGTCCCGCAGGCGATCTACCAATTCGAGGGCACCGCCGAACTCGCCCAACGTATGCCGATGATAAGCACGGCGGAGATGTACCTCACCGCGGCCGAGGTCTACCTGTCGCAGGACAACGCGGGCAAGGCCGTGGAGCGCGGCGCATACGTGCTGTATGAGTCCAAGGGCGAACCCCAGGGCATCATCATCGCCACGGG
>QMCD01002169.1_pt1 | contig 11128 bp, 8 predicted proteins | sample 1821841 | NCBI WGS metagenome assembly QMCD01 (sample SAMN01991225, study PRJNA193472) | Termite gut metagenome, whole genome shotgun sequencing project. | isolation source: worker | host: Macrotermes natalensis | reverse complement strand
ACCGGCGATCTGGAAAATCTGCTGCCGTGGAGTCCGGCGCTGCCCGAGTATTGTAGGGCTTAGGCGCGTCAAGGACGCTTGGTTGTTTGACGCTTACTAATCAACCGGCTGTTACCGGTATCTGCCCCGCACCGTTCAGACTACCTAAAGGTGGCCCGCAAGCAACATCTTCGGATAAAGCTACTACAGCCAATGAGTTTGCTAAGCTAGATATAGAAATGGGCGGTACTGGAGTGAACCGTACCAGCGCCAACACGTTCCCACTCTTTATGGGTACAGCTGCCACCAACGCTAACTGGCTAGGTGTTTTCAGCGGCAGCTACAGTAGTGGCCTCAACAGTCAGGGCAGCTACGGCGACTGGTGGTCATCTACGGCGGGCGGTGGTACCAACGCCTACCACCTGAACCTGCTCAGTAGTAGTACCCAGGTCTACCCGGCGGGCAACAACGGTAAGATCTACGGTTTCGCCGTCCGCTGCATCCTCAATCCCTCCGACCCTGACCTCACTCAGATTACCACCATGCAGGAGATGACCGAGCGCACCTGCGCTATCAGTAGAGCCGGAGCGATGAAATCCCTTCGTGACGAGCGTGACGGCACATATTACCGCGTGAAGAAAATGGCGGACGGCAACTGCTGGATGGTGGACAACCTCGCGATAGACCTCACCGCTGATTACGTCGGCAAGCCGTCTTGGGGTACTGCGCCCGTGACAGTCTCCGGTACAAACGCCAGCATGAGCAACGTACCTCAGCAAGCCGTGAACAACAATCCCGCCAACCAAGGACAAATACCTAATAACGGTACCGCGAAGGCAAGCTACCTCTACAACTGGTGCGCCGCCCTAGCTGATACTTCCGCTGACTGCTCCGCATCTGTCGCTGCCACAGCGAATAATACCGTGATAGACGGCACCACGGTGACTACTGGGACGGCGACAAGCCAACCGGCTGTGACAGGCATCTGTCCCGCTCCATTCCGCCTACCCAAGGGTGGCCCACAGGCTACAAGCGGCAGTGCCACCACCACCGCTAATGAGTTTGGCAAGCTAGATATATCCATGGGTGGTACAGGAGCAAACAGGACGAGTGCCAACACTTACCCGCTCTTTATGGGTACTGCTACGACAGACACTAACTGGCTCGGTGTTTTTAGCGGCAACTACTCCGACGGTCTCGACGATCAAGGTAACAGCGGACGTTGGTGGTCTTCCACCGCAGGCGATGTTGCCTACGCCTATGATCTGAGTATATACCATAGTAGTGCTTACGTAGGCCCAGCGTACGGTGCCGAAAAGTTTCGCGGCTACGCCGTTCGGTGTATCTTGCAGTAGGAGATGCCGTCCCTAGACATTGTATGGCTGGCGCATCATACGCCAGCCTACAGCTCTCTCCATATCCGCGCACGTCGCCGCACCAGAGGGCGTGTGTGCCGTTTTCGGGCGAAGGCTGAGAGTATATGCCTCGTGGGCATAGTGGTTACATAATTTTGCTAGAATCGGCAGTTATTATAGTATATAATGGTATGCGAATGGGAGAGATATAACGAATGATAGACAACCGTAAAGAACAAGAGCGCGCGGAGCTGCACCGCACAATATGGGGCATCGCGAACGATTTGCGCGGGAGCGTAGACGGCTGGGACTTCAAACAGTATGTCCTCGGAATGTTATTTTACCGCTACATATCCGAGAACCTCACCTCTTATATAAATGAAGGCGAACACGCCGCTGGGGATACGACGTTCAATTATACCGCCCTGTCCGACAGCGACGCGGAGCAAGCCCGCGACGATATGGTCAACAGTAAAGGTTTCTTTATACTGCCCAGCGAGCTGTTTACGAACGTGCTGAAGCGCGCCGAGGCTGACGAAAACCTCAACGAGACGCTGGAGAGCGTCTTTAACAATATCGAGGCTTCCGCGCAAGGCACCGACAGCGAGGCGAATTTCAAGGGTTTGTTCGATGATATAGACGTAAACAGCAACAAGCTCGGCGGCTCGGTGGCCAAGCGCAACGAGCGGCTGGTCAAGCTGATGAACGGTGTGGCGGCAATGAAGCTGGGCGACTACAAGGACAACACTATCGACGCTTTTGGTGATGCTTATGAGTTTCTGATGGGTATGTACGCCAGCAACGCCGGGAAGAGCGGCGGCGAATACTATACGCCGCAGGAGGTCTCCGAGCTGCTGACCAGAATTACCCTTGTCGGCAAGACGGAAGTCAACAAGGTCTATGATCCGGCTTGCGGCTCCGGCTCTCTGCTGCTGAAATTCGCCAAGATACTCGGCAAGGATAACGTCCGGCAGGGGTTCTTCGGGCAGGAGATTAATATCACGACTTACAACCTCTGTCGCATTAACATGTTCCTACATGACGTAGATTTTGATAAGTTCGACATCGCCCACGGCGATACGCTGACCGACCCGCAGCACTGGGATGACGAGCCGTTTGAAGCGATTGTATCAAATCCGCCGTATTCGATAAAGTGGGCGGGCGACGAAAACTCGCTGCTGATCAACGATCCGCGCTTTTCCCCGGCTGGTGTACTTGCGCCGAAATCCAAAGCCGACCTCGCGTTTATCATGCATAGCCTGTCGTGGCTGGCGACCAGCGGCACGGCGGCGATTGTCTGTTTCCCCGGCGTATTCTATCGCGGCGGCACGGAGCAGAAAATCCGCAAATATCTGATAGATAACAACTTCGTCGATTGCGTGATTCAGCTGCCGGATAACCTGTTTTTCGGGACGAGCATCGCCACCTGTATCATGGTAATGAAAAAGTCCAAGAGCGAAAACAGCACGCTGTTCATCGATGCCAGCCGCGAGTGCGTAAAGGTGACGAACAATAATAAGCTCACGCAAGCGAATATTGAGAAAATCGTAAAGCTCTACACCGACCGCGCCGACGTTGACTATACCGCCAAAGTCGTGCCGAACAGTGAGATCGCCGAGCAGGGCTATAACCTGTCGGTATCCACCTACGTCGAGCAGGAGGACAAGCGCGAAAAGGTGGATATAGCCGCGCTGAACGCCGAGATCGACCGCATCGTCGCCCGCGAAGACGTGCTGCGCCGCGAGATAGCCGCAATAGTCGCGGAAATCGAGGGAGTAGCGGAATGAGCGACAAAAACAATAAAATCCGACTGTTTGAGAATCAGTCTGTGCGGGTTATCTGGGATGAGGAGCGGGAGAAGTATTGGTTTTCCGTCGTTGATATTGTCGCCGTGCTGACGGAGCAGCCCGATTACCGCGTGGCGACAAGGTATTGGAACACGACAAAAACACGCCTTCTTGAAGAGGGCAGCCAACTGTCCACAAAATGTGGACAGTTGAAAATGCTCGCGAGAGACGGCAAAATGCGCTTGACCGATGTCGCTGACACCGAGCAAGTCCTACGCATTATTCAATCCATCCCCAGTAAAAAAGCCGAGCCATTCAAGCTGTGGCTGGCGAAAGTCGGCAATGAGCGTATTGATGAAACCGTTGATCCCGAACTTTCCATCGACCGCGCGATACAAAACTATCGCCGTCTGGGTTACAGCGAAAACTGGATAAACCAACGCATCAAGACGATTGAGGTACGCAAGGCGCTAACGGATGAATGGGACAAGAGCGGTGTCCGGCAAGGCAAGGAATACGCCGCGCTTACTGATCTGATGAGCCGCACATGGAGCGGTATGTCTACCCGCGAGTATAAAACGCACAAGGGTTTGAAAAAAGAGAATCTGCGCGACAATATGACAAATACGGAGCTTGTACTGAATATGTTGGCGGAGGTTGCCACAACGGATATTTCCATCGAGCAGCAACCGCAAGGGTTCACGGAAAGTGCGAGAGTGGCTCAAGAGGGCGCAAGTATCGCCAAGATAGCCAGAGAGCAGCTAGAGCAACGCACGGGGAAACCCGCTGTCAGCCGCCTCAACGCAAAGAATTTGGGGCAGCTCCATTTGGGCGAAGGGAAAGAGGGTGGCGGCGATGACTAGCCTTGAGCGCCTGATTGCGGAGCTTTGCCCGGAGGGGGTGGAGTATAGACTCATAGATGAAATTTTTTCTATTAAGAATGGTTATACGCCGTTAAAATCGAATGCAGATTTCTGGATAAATGGCAATATCCCGTGGTTTAGATTAGAGGATATCCGTGCTAATGGCAGAGTTTTATCGGATGCTATTCAGCATATCACGCCCGATGCAGTTAAAGGAAGGCTAATACCAGCCAATTCAATTATCATGTCCACAACTGCTACGATAGGAGAACATGCCATAATCACGGTTGACGCGATGACCAATCAACAAATAACAGCTTTCTCATTGAAAGCAAACTTTATTGAAGATGCAGAGATAAGATTTTTATTCTATTGTTTTTTTGGTTTTGGTAAATGGTGCATAAACAATGCAAACAAAAGTGGTGGAATGTCAATTATTAATCTACAGCGATTAAAAGAATATTCAATCCCACTCCCGCCATTACCAATACAACGTAAAATTGTCGAGGTACTCGACAATTTTACGGAGCTTACAGCGGAGCTTACAGCGGAGCTTACAGCGGAGCTTACAGCGAGAAAAAAACAGTACGATCACTATCGTGAATTACTGTACAATCTGCCGAATGTCGCGATAAGGCCGCTTGGAGAGATTGCTGCTAATCTTGATAGCAGGCGCAAGCCAGTGACTAAACAGGTGCGGGATGCTGGCGAATTCCCTTATTACGGAGCAAGCGGCATTGTTGACTACGTTAGCGGCTATATATACGATGGTGACTATTTGCTTGTCTCGGAAGATGGGGCGAACCTTTTGGCAAGGGTCACTCCAATTGCGTTTTCTGCCAGTGGGAAGATATGGGTTAATAATCATGCTCATGTTTTGCAGTTTGAAACCTATGTTGAGCGCAAGTTTATTGAGTATTATTTGAATATGACCGATTTAAGCCGATTTATTTCAACGGCAGCACAACCAAAACTTAATCAAGAAAACCTTAACAGAATTCCTGTACCAGTACCTAGATACGAAGAACAAGAGCGCATCGTCACCATCCTCGACCGCTTCGACACCCTGACCAACGACATCACCACCGGTCTCCCCGCCGAAATAGCGGCGCGGCAAAAGCAATACGAATACTACCGCGACAAGCTGCTAACCTTCAAGGAGAAAACCATATGACCACCTATAACCTCGTTTCCAGCGACAACGATTCCACCGTCGTAGCGGAATATACGCCCAGCCCCCGGCGCGACGATTCCTACCAATCCGAAGCGCAGCTGGAGCGGGATTTTATCAAGCGGCTGGAGGCGCAGGGCTACGAGTACATCACCGTCACCGATGAGAGCGGTTTAATTTCCAACCTACGCGCCCAGCTTGAAGTCCTGAACAGCTATAAGTTCACCGATACCGAATGGGCGCGCTTCTACGCCGACAGCCTCGCCAACAAAAATGAGGGAATAGTCGAAAAGACCCGCAAGATTCAGGATAATCATATACAAATCCTGATACGTGACGATGGCACGACCAAGAACATACGGCTTATCGACAAGAAAGCTATCCACAATAACCGTCTGCAAGTGCTGAACCAATACGAGACGGCGGACGGCGCGCATACCAACCGCTACGACGTGACTGTGCTGGTGAACGGCTTGCCGCTGGTACATGTCGAGCTAAAGCGGCGCGGCGTGGCGATCCGCGAGGCGTTCAACCAGATCAACCGCTACCAGCGCGAGAGCTTTTGGGCGGCAAGCGGGCTGTTTGAGTTTGTGCAGATATTCGTTATCAGCAACGGCACGCACACGAAGTATTACAGCAACACCACCCGCTTTCAGCATATAAGGGAGTTCAGCGGCGACGCCCGAAAAGCCAAGAAAAAGACCAGCAACAGCTTTGAGTTTACGTCATATTGGGCGGACGCTACCAATAAGGTCATCGCCGACCTAACGGACTTCACCAAGACCTTTTTCGCCAAGCACACGATTTTGAATATCCTCACGCGCTACTGCGTGTTTACCGCCGAGGAATCCCTATTAGTCATGCGCCCATACCAAATCGCCGCGACGGAGCGGATTTTGAACCGTATCGAGGTGGCGAACAACTACAAGAAATACGGCGGCGTGGAGGGCGGCGGCTATATCTGGCACACCACCGGCAGCGGCAAAACGCTGACCAGCTTCAAAACCGCACAGCTGGCGACCGCTCTGCCCTATATAGAAAAGGTGCTGTTCGTAGTCGACCGCAAAGACCTCGACTACCAGACCATGCGCGAATACGACCGTTTCCAGAAAGGCGCGGCAAACTCCAATACCTCCACCTCGGTGCTGAAACGGCAGCTGGAGGACGCTAACGCGAAGATCATCATAACGACGATCCAGAAGCTCGGCGTGTTTATCGGGAAAAACAAGGGACACGAAATCTTCGGCAAGCGCGTCGTTATCATCTTTGACGAGTGCCACCGTTCGCAGTTTGGCGATATGCACCAAGCTATTACCAAAGCGTTCAAGAAGTATCATATATTCGGCTTCACCGGCACACCAATCTTTGCCGTAAACGCTGGGACAAGCGGCGACCCGAAGCTGCGGACAACGATACAGGCTTTTGGCTGTGCTGTCCACGGTGGGGATATCAAGGCATGCTCCAGCGCCCAAAGCCACCAGAGTGCGCTACACACCTACACGATCGTTGACGCGATCAACGACGGCAACGTGCTGCCGTTCCGCATCGACTACGTTAATACGATAAAAATGCCGGAGGGTATCCAAGACGCGCAGGTGCGGGCTATCGACACGGAAAAAGCGATGGCCGCGCCGGAGCGTATCTCCGAGGTGGTGTCGTATGTGCTGGAGCATTTCGACCAGAAAACCAAGCGGCAGCAATTCTTTACGCATAAGCGCGTCAGCAACGTCAAGGAGATTGCGACGGACAAAGCCCAGACGCTGGAAAAACGCGTCATGGAAACCCGCGAAGCTGTCCGCGTCAACGGATTCAACTCCATCTTCGCCGCGTCGTCTATCCCGGTAGCCTGTCAGTATTACGCTGAGTTTAGGCGGCAGCTGGAGGAAAGCGGGCGAAATCTCAACGTAGCCATAATCTATAGCTATGCCGTGAACGAGGAGGAGCCGGACGAGGAGTTTGATAACGACAAGCTGGACAAGACCTCCCGCGACTTTCTGGAGGCGGCTATCGCCGACTATAACGCGGCTTTTGCCACCAACTACGACACCTCCAGCGACAGGTTCCAAAATTATTACAAAGACCTGTCGCTGCGCGTGAAAAACCGCGAGGTGGATTTGCTGATCGTGGTTAATATGTTCTTGACCGGCTTTGACGCTACCACCATGAACACGCTATGGGTGGATAAGAACCTAAGGCATCACGGGCTGATACAGGCGTTCTCACGGACTAACCGTATTCTAAACAGCGTAAAGACGTTTGGCAATATTATCTGCTTCCGCGACCTGAAGAAAGCCACGGACAACGCTATCGCCCTGTTCGGCGACCGCGAGGCGGGCGGCATCGTGCTGCTCAAGACCTACGACGATTATTACAACGGGTACGAGCAGGACGGCAAGCACCGCGCCGGATATACGGAGCTGATCGAGCGGCTGCTGACGGAGTTCCCGCTGTGCGTCGCCCTGCTTGGAGAGACGGAAAAGCGGGCGTTTATCGCGCTGTTTGGCGCGATTCTCCGGCTCCGCAATATTCTTACTACCTTTGACGACTTCGCGGGCAACGAGATTATATCCGAGCGCGACTTCCAAGATTACCAGAGCCGGTATATCGACCTGTACCAAGAGTTCCGCAAGCAGGAAGACGGCGATAAGGAGAATATCAACGACGATATTGTGTTTGAAATCGAGCTGGTGAAGCAGATCGAGGTCAATATCGACTATATTCTGATGCTGGTCGCCAAATACCACGACAGCAACTGCACGGATAAAGAAATCCTCGCCGCCATTGATAAAGCGGTCAACTCCAGTCTTGAGCTCCGCAGCAAAAAGGAGCTGATCGAGGGCTTTGTATCGCGGGTAAACATGGCGACAAATGTAGACGACGATTGGGAAAAGTTTGTCGCCGAGCAAAAAGAAACCGACATCGCGGCGCTCATCGCGGGCGAAAACCTCAAGGAAACCGAGGCGCGGCGGTTTATCGCCAACGCCTTCCGCGACGGCGCGCTGAAGACCACCGGCACCGACATAGACAAAATCCTGCCGCCCGTGTCGCGTTTCGGCGGCGGTGGAAATCGGGCAGCTAAGAAGCAAGGTGTTATCACTAAGCTGATGGCTTTCTTTGAGAAGTATTTGGGGCTGGCGTGATCTATGGGAAGGAAACGCTACTATGTCGGCTATTATTAAGGCGATAAGACTTCAAAACTACAAGCGATTTAGGGATTATACTATTAAGCCAAATTCACGCATTAACATTCTGGTGGGCGACAATGAGGTCGGAAAGAGCAGCGTCCTTCAGGCAATAGATTTAGTTGCGAGCGGTAATGTATATCGGGTCGAAACAATAGGGATAGACAAACTACTTTGTCTTGAGGCGGTACAAGAATTCAACTCCGGCACACGGTCGTATGAGAATTTGCCTAAAATGACTATCGAATTATATTTGGATTGTGACGCCGACCATAGGATGAATGGTCGAAATAACAGTATGGGTGTTACCTGTGATGGGATCAGACTTGTCTGTGAGCCAAATCAGGATTACCAGTCGATTATTACTGAGTCGTTGAAGGAGTCGGCAGAATACTTCCCTTATGATTACTATTCAGTTCGTTTTTCAACATTTGCAGACGAGGGCTATAACGGATATAAGAGACCGCTACGAAGTATCTTGATAGATAGTAGCAGCATGAACTCGGAATATGCAACGAATGATTTTATCAAGCGAATTTATCACCAGTACACTGAGGATGACACGAAAGAACGCGCTGTTCATAAAGGTAAGTATCGACAGCTTAAAGATCGTTTCCGCACAGAGAGCCTTGATGATCTAAACAATCGTATCCCAGCGGACAAGAAATATGCGTTCGGTTTGAAGCCAAGCTCTGTTTATGGATTTGAAAATGACTTGATGATTTATGAGAATAATATCAGCTTAGACAACAAGGGTACAGGCAAGCAAGTATTTATCAAGACGGATTTTGCCTTGGAGCGTTCGGGAGCAAATGTTGACGTTGTGCTTATCGAGGAACCTGAGAATCATTTGAGCCATGTGAATTTACGCAAGCTGATCCAGCGTGTTGCTGAAACAATGAGCGGTCAGCTTTTTATCGCTACGCATAGCAGTATGATAAGCACACGCCTGGAGCTTAATAATTTGCTTATTATGGATGGTAATAGCACGAATCAACCTCTGCCTCTCAGTAATCTGAGTAAGGAAACCGCTAAATACTTCATGAAAGCTCCAGTTGCGGGAATTCTTGAATTTGTTATTTCCGGCAAGGCCATTTTGGTCGAGGGGCCGTCTGAATATATGCTGCTTGAAAAATTCTATGAATCCGTAGCAAGTCATCAGCCAGAAGTAGACGGCGTACATGTGATTGATGTGCATGGCCTGAGCTTCAAAAGATACCTCGAAATCGCGAAGTTGCTCGGTAGCAAGGTTGCAGTTGTAACGGATAACGATAAGAATGTCCAAAAGAACTGCGTCGAGAAATACAAGACATTTAGGAGTGCGAATGTCGAGGTGTTTTACGAAGACGACCAGGCCAAGTATACGTTTGAAGTAGTTCTGTATGACAAAAACAGGACACTTTGTGACACCCTCTTTGGCGACGAGGCGCTGGCATATATGTTGAGCAACAAGACGGAGTCGGCGTATGAGCTATTGGAGCAAGAAGAGGCAATTACCGTTCCTGACTATATTCGGAGAGCGATCGAATGGATAAAAGAGTAGTTTTTGCTGTTGCGGGGTCGGGGAAGACGAGTCATATTGTAGATGGTTTATCCACAGATAAGCGATCCCTAATAGTGACATACACAACGAACAATTACGAAAACCTGCGGAAAAAAATATCAAAGCGATTTGAAGGTATGTGGCCAACGAACATTACGTTAATGACATACTATTCGTATCTCTACAATTTCTGCTACAAACCCTTTTTGGCAGACAGTATAAGGGCGCGTGGAGTTCTGTTTGACCAGAAAATAATCGCGGAGGAACAGTCGCGTAAGCGGACAATGAATTCAACCCAAAAGGCATTTTACATGTCAAATGGACGTTACTTCTATAACAATCGTTTAGCATTTTTTATCGATAATCATCTTATGGACGAAGTTAGAGAGCGAACGGTAAAGTATTTTGATGAATTTATCATTGACGAAGTTCAAGATATAGCTGGGCGTGATTTTAACTTTCTCGAGAAGCTTATGGAGACCGACATGAACATGCTTTTTGTCGGCGATTTCTATCAGCATACTTTTGACACCAGTAGGGATGGTGCTACCAATAAAAATCTGTTTAAAGATAAAACTGCTTACGAGGCAAGATTTACTAGCGGAGGACTCTTGTCAGATAAAAAGACGTTGACAAATAGTTGGCGTTGTAGCCAGAACGTATGTAACTATATTCGAAATAACCTCCCGGCTGTGGCGTCAAGGGGTGTTAAGTGAGTGAATCATTTTTATGTTTCATGTCGTACGATTCATTGCAAAAGCTCATCACAGGATATTTCTCCCGCAGCCACGCTCAGAATTGTTTCGTATAGTTCTTTTTGTGTATAGCGCAGTTCGATCTCGTTCATAGCGAGAAAGTTAAGGCGAATTTAGTTTACTCATTTGTTAATTGAATAGGCATGATTGTTATCAGGCTTTGGATCGATAAACGGTTCAATATTCTTTGCGGTTCCCCAACCCGCCAAGCCGCAGGAGGGCAAACAGATGACCAAAGCAGACCAGAACCGATTCCTAGATATGGACGATGCGGAGCGCGAACAGCTAAAGAGGCAGAACCCGGAACTGTTCAGGCAATTAAGCGCGTGGGAAAACCCTGCGTCTAGCAATGACGATCTTGCCCAAGTCGCTGACAGGCGCGACGCATTGCGTGATAGGGAGTGTAATCATCTCTGTGTAAATGGAATAATCCACCGAACTTAGTTTATACTATAGCTGCGGCATAAACGGGGCAACGCTGAGGAGCGCCCCC
>QMCD01002273.1_pt1 | contig 11131 bp, 8 predicted proteins | sample 1821841 | NCBI WGS metagenome assembly QMCD01 (sample SAMN01991225, study PRJNA193472) | Termite gut metagenome, whole genome shotgun sequencing project. | isolation source: worker | host: Macrotermes natalensis | reverse complement strand
TGTATATATTGTTTACACCCTTCCGTAGTCGGTTATGCCGTCCGCGGTGGACGACGATTTTTAAATGAAAATTCCCAAGAAGTTGGGAACAAATACAGCAATTATAAGGCTTTATATGCCGACGTACAATATGACGTACAATATCTAATACGAACAATCTTCGTATCAGGTATTTCTAACAAATTGCGAAAAAAAGGCTACAGAATCATGGGTGTTGATAAAAAGTAAGTAATAACAGGCTCCGCTAAAAAAATGCTCTTCGGGTAATTAAACTTCTCGCTTAAAAGTTAGCTCTTATGGATTTTTCTACAATTTTTCCAATTTTTCTACAATAATCAGAAAAGTTGCATAAACATAGACTTAAAGCAATATCAGGAAAACTGTAGAAATATCCTTACAAACCCTTATAAAATCAATGTTTAAGAGGTGTATAATAATCTTGAATAATCATACATAATCATGTATAATTTACCTCAAAATGCCCCCATATCCCGAAGGTCAGAGGTTCAAATCCTCTCTCCGCAACCATAGGAAACCTCGTAAACAAAAGCGTTTGCGGGGTTTTTACTTTTTCTGTATACATATAAAACTGCCTTTGTTTTCTACACTTTTCTACAGAAAGTCTTTCAAATAATATGCGGATATGCCGTTAAATACAGGGTTTGCGTGGTCAAATATCAAAAATCCCGCTCTCTTTTTCTTTGAGCGGGATTTTTTCCTTCAATTAGGGGGTTGTTTTGTTATAGCCCCTGGTTCAGTTCCAAATAAAATTTATATTTCGAAACCCTTGTTTAAAAAGACGTATAATATTTTTAATCATTTGTACAAAATGCAGATTTTCTTATGAGCAAGTTACATTTTCACTGTTTTTTGTCCTAAGTAGAAGAGGGTATTTTAAACCGCTCATTATTTTGAACTGAATAAAATTTAAATTTAAACCGATTCATCCGTTACTAATTAAACGCTATAAAACATTTACCGCCCTGATTTGCTTGTACCCCGGCAAAACCTCGTTTATACCGGCAATAATTGAATTTACATCGGCATAAAGGCTGTTAAGAGTAATATCCGCCATAATTTTCCCTTCGTGTTCATAAACAAACGCGGTTTTTATACTTCCGTTTTCCAGCAACAGTATTTCAAGTTCTTCCGGATAAACGCTTCTGGCGTTTGATAGCTTTATCAGGCGCTTTTTTCGTCCTGTTAAGTATAATTCCCCGTCCTTTCCGATATGACCGATATCACCGGTGTGAAAATACCCGTCTCCGCCGAAAGCTTCGGCGGTTTTTTCTCTGTTATTATAATATCCCAGCGCGATGTTATCACCTTTTACAAGTATTTCACCGTCGCCGTTTTCATCCGTGTTTATAAATTTAATCGAAATTTCCTCAAAGACCGTTCCAACGGAACTAATGCCCGTATTACCGGGGAATTCCATGGAAAGAGATGATGAGGTTTCAGAAAGAGCGTATGCTTCAATAAGGGGCAGTCCCAGAGATTTATATATTTTCCTGATATCGGGGCTGCTTTTAGCACCCGCGCTGAAAAGATATTTTATATTTTTCCCGAAAGCATACTTTATGTTTTCACCGAGCATAGCGTATGCCCTTTCGTAAATAAGAGGAACGGCGCAGAAGACGGTTGGGTCAGTCATTGCAAGCTCTTCAAATATTTTACCGGGGTCAGAGCATAAATAAAGAGCAGACCCGAAGTGAAGGCTTGCTAGTAGGTTATATATACCGCCGTATGTGTGGCTTAGCGGAAGGAATAAATATGCGGAATCATTTTCGTCAAATCCGGTTCTGCGGTGAAGCCCGTCAAAGCCCGAAAACATGTTTTTTTCAGACAGCATAACTGCTTTGGATTTTGATGTTGTTCCGGAAGTAAAAAATATTTTGCGCATTTCGCCGGAACGTCTTTTAAAGGATTCACATTTTCCCGATTTCCGGTCTGATATCTCCTTACCACGTTTTATAAGGGCGGGCAAATCATCCTGAATTGATATGTATTCAATGTTGAATTCTTTCTTCAAAGCGTTTATCACGTCAGTTTTTGTGTTTGAGTAAATAACGCAGGAAACGTCTGAAATTTTAATAACATTACGCAGATCGTTTTCTTTCCAGTCGGCATTTGCAGCTACGGTCACCCCGACAATACCCGTCACCGCAAAATCCGCAATACACCATTCATAAGAATTTTCGGCATACAGAAGTATAAGCTTGTCTTTAAACCCCGCCTCGGTTAAGGCTTCGGCAAGGTACCATGTATCCGTTACGGCTTCGGCAAATGTTTTAGGAATAAATCCTTGTTTTGTTCTTGTATAAATATAATTCCTGTCTCCCCAATTTTCATATGCCGTTTTTAAAGCGCTTTGAATTGAATATGAATTTTCCATATATCTTATAATTCCTTTTCATATAAAACGTATTCATTTTGCCTTATAATATGTTTTTCAGCGTATTTTTCCGTGACCTTACCCTTTGCGATAAGCGCCCCGATACAGTTTGACCTTCTCAGGTACATATTTTGTATTATCTTATGCGTAAAAGCTTTTCCCAGACCTCTGTGTTCTTTCAGAACGCCCATGTAGAGGCTCACATAAGTGTTGCATCTTATTCTTTTCAGAAGTATTTTAAATTTGTTCAGTAAAGTCATTTCCTTGAAAAGCAGGTTGCCGTAATCTGGCAGAACGATTGAAAATCCGACGGGCTTTGGCCCTAAGTATGCTATTTTTAAAAGATTGTAATCCAGAATATATCTATAATCCTTGAAAATTTCCCCGAAATCTTCCCTTGTAATATCGCTGTAAGTCGCAAAATCACTGTATGTTTCGCTTATCAGTCCATAAATAATGCCAACTGTTTCGTCAAAGTCCTTTTTCCTTGTCCCCACAATTTTATATTTGTTTTTAACTGCGTTTTCTAGGCGGTTTTCATACATATTCCTTTCTTTTAAAAAAAGCGGGGGTACAGGATAAATATTTGAAGCCCATTTCCCGGTAATTCCAAAGCCGTTATCCTCAAAAAACTTTTTGTAATATTCTTTGTTGTAAGGCTCGCCGGTATATGGCGGGTTGCCGAAGCCATCCGTTTTAAGCCTGTATTTAATCCAGAAGCTGCAGTCAAGGGGACCCGATATTTTTTTTACTCCTTCAGTTCCGGCATATTCTTCCGCTTTTTCAAATAAAAGCTTTGCGCAGCCTCCGTCGTCAATACACTCAAAAAAACCTATGTATGCCGTATCGGAATTATGGTAAACGGTTACAACGCATCTGGCGCAGGGACGCTCGGATTTATCGTAAACCAGTATCTTATACAGCTTGAAGTATTTGTTCAGAACATGGTCGCCGCTTATGATTTTACTTTCCTCGGAAAGGTTTTGGGTAATTTCCTTTTTTGAATAAAGAAGCGAGGGCAGAAGCAGGAAATCTTCTTTATATTTATCCTCATAATCAAACAATACCGCCCTAAACATGGTAAATTTCTCCCGTATGCATATCCATTGTGATAATATCTCCGTCCTTAATGACCTCCGTCGCATTTTTCACGACAAGGATACATGGCAGTCCGTATTCCCTTGAAACAACGGCTGCATGGGAAAGCATCCCTCCAGTTTCGGTAATAACGCCTCCAAGCTTACTGAATACCGCCGTCCATGCCGGGTCGGTGCATTTCGTTACGAGAATATCTCCTTTCATAAGCCTTCCGGCGTCATGAATATCCTTTATAACCCTGGCTGTCGCCGTGATGGTTTCGCCGCTGCAAGCAACGCCCTTTAATATTTTTTCACCGTCTTTACGGATTTTTCTTGCCGTATGGCGCCTGCCGAGTTCACCGGGATTTGTAAAATTCAAAAATGAGTTATAATATGATTTATTCATTAAAGCTTTTTTCCTTAAGTCAGCCTTTTTTTCAATATCATTTACCGACAGAAAGAAAATTTCGCCGTAATTTTCCAGAAGTCCGTCCTCAGCCCATGCTTTGCCGAGGGCTAAAGTCAGTTTACGGATAATGTAGTATGATTTTGTGGAGGCATCCCTGAACTCTTCCCTGAGCCATAAAAACCTGCGAAGCCTGAAAACATCCTTATGAATCTTTTCAGGTATTTCAGTTAGCGTTTCACGGTATTTTTCTTCCTGCTTTTTGCCTAGCTCTATAGGATTCCGGCTGCCGTCCGCTTCGGTGAAATCCGCTATGGACTTTTTAACCACATCCGGGGTTTCATCCCAGTTCGGAAAGGAAATATCAAGCTCATGCTGCGAATGGTGTTTATATTTTTCAATAAAAGCTTCGAAATCCTTTTCATTATAACCGTTTCTGCCCATATCCCACATTTCATACACGGGGCGCATATGCGACAGGTCCGAAAGCCCCGTCATTAAATTCATTATTTTGTTTGCGGAGAGGTATTTTTTTATTTTATCCTTAAATAAAGTAGATAAAATTATATTGCAGAAAATGTAGCTGAAATAAGTATATTCAGATAAATAATAATTGTTTTTTACAAAATCAATCCATATTTTATGAAGCTCGTCTGCTGTTTTTCCGTTAAGCTTGGCTTTTTCCGCTTCTTTAAAGCTTTCAAGTATTTTGTCAAGGCTTTTCCGGGCGTTCCCCTCCATTCTTTTAATATATCCGTTTATGGCAAGCAGCGAGGTTATCCCGCTTAAAATGCTTTTAATGTTTGTTCCGGTAACTTCACCGTCGCCCTCATATGCCGGGACAATCCCCATATCCTCGTCAATTTCCCGCTCGACATATCCCGGAAGCTTTGCAAAGCACTCCTTTTCAATGGTAAGGTTCCAGTACGGGCGGGCAAAATAAGTTTCGTAAATTGACTTACCGTAGTTTTTATCAAGCAGCTTAATTGTTTTCAAAGAACCCAGGAACGACGCATTGAAAACAAGCCCGTATAATGAACCCATGAGGGTTTTGCAGGCAGCAGCCGAAACGCCTCCGTCTCGGAAGTCGGCAGTGGTCCATTCGTCCGGTATATTCCTGTAATTTATAACCGTTACAGGTCTGCTCTGAAGGATATAAATCTCATTGTTTTTAAAAGCCCATTCGACATCTACGGGGAATCCGTAAAAAATCTGGATTTCCAGCACTTTTAAAGCAAGGCTTCTGACTTCGTCGTATGAAAGAGTATCTCCGCTATAAACGGTTGTTTTTTCAGCATACCAATTATACGAATAACTGTCGGGGGTAACATGGCCGCTTACAAGCTGTTCCCCAAGACCCTTTACCGCTTCGATTAATATTTCTTTATCATTTCCGTTTATGCTGTCAACGGAAAAAGCTACTCCCGCTTTATCGCTGTTTACCATTTCCTGCACGATAACGGCTATTTTACAGTCATTAAAATCAATATTACTGCGTTCGCAGTATGCCGCAACCCGTTCGTTATAAAGCGAACCCGCGCATTTTCTTATAGCGGAGCTAAGGTTTTCGGCGCCGCTGACATTTAAAAATGTATCATATTGCCCCGCGAAGGAAGAATCGGCTAAATCCTCGCTGGTGCCGCTGCTGCGGACAGCGTATGAAACGCCGCTTTTTAAATAACTGCCAAGCTCTTCCTCACTGAAAGAAAAAGCCTCGTCCGAAGTTATGACAAATCCGTCGGGAACATTAAAGCCGCCTTCGCGCAAACGGATTAAGCTTTCGGCTTTCATCCCGATAAGGGGTTTCCTGTTTTTAATACTTTGCAGTTCATTAAAACTGTACATTATTTTAAATCAGCCTTTCTGATTCCTTAATTTCAGATAAAACAGCAGTACATTGAAAAAATAATGCGTTGCGGTAGCAATTACGAAAATCCCCGCCGCCTCGCGCCACGTCAGGCGGTAAATAAGCGGCATAAAAACAATAACGCCGATAACGCTGTCCGCCTGATCAAAAAATGTCTGCACAAAACCGCCGTTTTTGCCTGACTGTAATCCGAGCCTTCGCTTGATAAAGCTGTTCGGAAGTTCAAAAAGTACGTATGCAAACCCAAGAAGCGCGCCGTGAAAAAAATTTCCCATTATTATAAATGCAAAAAGTGCCGTGAATACGATCATTCCGAAAAAACCTTTCCAGGTTTTATTGCCTCCGAAAATCCTTTTGCCGTCCTTCAGCGTTTTTTTGCAGTCCATAGGGATTTTTAAAGATTTTAACACAGGCAGCCTTACAAATACCATATTTATAACCGCGCCGATTATCACCGGAGAAATCAAGTAATATATATGCCCTGTGAACTTAATCAGATTCAACAATTTCAACCCTCCCCGTTTTTCCGTTTATCCTTAATGTATCGCCTGTTTTAATAACAGAAGCCGCGCTGTCAACGGCGACAACCGCAGGTATGTTAAGTTCGCGTGAAATAATAGCGGTATGGGACAGAAGCGAGCCTTTCTCGGCGACAATCCCGCTTGCCGCCGCCAGTAAAAATACCCACCCGGGGTCTGTTGTTTTGGTGACGATTATTTTCCCCTTAACGTCAGCTTTTTCATCGGGTGCTTCAAGGACGACCGCTTTTGCCGTGACAATGCCGTCCGACGTGCCGGTACCGTCAAAACCGTCCTTCCAGAGCTCAGCCGTTTTAATGTCTGCAGGCGGCAGCCCGTCTTCTAAATCATTTCCCCTGAACATCAGCCTTGAGTGGGCAGGGAGATTTTCATAACCTGCATACAGCCGCTTGCGCTCCGTAATTTTTGGTTTGAACGCCGAATAATCGCAGCAGCTGATTTCATCAATACTCAGATAAAATATATCTTCAGCTTTCGAAATAATATTTTCACCTGAAAAAAGTTCGCCGATACGTAAAAATATGCGGCGCACCATACCGTAAATTCTGCTTCGGTTAAGCCTTGAAATTTCACGGTTCATTATACCTGTTCTTGCCCTTTTGGCGGCAAAACCGTATTTACTGCCGTTTTCCGCCTGTCTGTCCAAATTCTTTTTCATGCAGTCAAGTTTAGCCTTATCGCTTGAATAATCTCTTATCCTGCTTTCCAGGAGCGTCGGGTTTTCGCGGTACGTCACGGTTTCCAGCTTTAGTTCCCCGGGGCAGCGGTCGCCGTAAAGTTCAATGTATTCCCGTACTTCAGGCTCGGATAGGATATCCCCGCAATCTCCGTATTTTTCTGACAGATAAAGCAGTGTTCTTATAGGCTTTAAGCTTTCAAGCGAAGACATCCCCGAAATAAACTCCGTAATATCAGCACCTTTTTTCTTAAGCCTCTTCTTTAACAGACCCGTCCAGATAAAGGCGTACATGTCATTTGTAAGCGTGACGAACCACTTGTTCAGAACGCGCTTTTCGATTTCATGAAAAAGCGTCAGAAGTTCGTTTACCGTCAGGCTTTCACTGTAAACGCCGTTAAAATATTCCCTGACGCCTAAAAAATCTTCCTCAAGCCTTTTCATGTCCCGGGGGGATGAAAACCAGCTTTTTATCAGGTTTGAATGAAGCTTCAATTTTTGAAATACAGTAAATTTGTGCTGCCGGCCTAAATATACGTCGGTGTTCAAAACACCCATCATATCCTGCCAGACCGGGGTTATACGCTTTGAAAAGGGCAAAAAATCAATGATTGAATACCAGTTGTTTATGCAGTAATAAACCCGACCGTTATAGCTTTTTATCATATTGTCAAAAATGTTTTCAAATTTTGAAAGTATTGCGTCATTTTTAAGGTTTGCTCCTATAACTCCTTTAAATACCCCGCCGTATGCTGTTTTTATGAACGAAAAAGTAAGGGGGAGCGTAATGCCGGGGTAGCTTTCCGCAATGTTACTGCTATCCAGCACCGTATATTTTATTCCGCTCATGCAAACACCCTCGTTAAAATTATAACCGCCGAAATAACTACGACGGGAACCTCGGTTATGAATTCATAAATTTCAACCCTGCTGACGAGAGAATATTTTTTTGGATTTTCTATAAATTTCACGCATGAATACAGAAGCCATAAGTACGCTCCGGCAACCATGACAACCCCCGGACTCCATAATTTCCACATAAGAAGCCCGCTTGTAAGAACATCCAAAAACATGATAATTAAAATAAAACCCGTTACTTTTTTTACTCCGAAAAGCTTGGAGTAGGTAGTGTATTTTGTTTCATCTTCGGGAGCCCTTGTTTTCCTTGATATCTCCCAAAGAAGCCCGGGCCAGTACAGGGTGAATGCAATCAGCACGGTATCGAATGAAAATACCGGTAAGCCATATTTAATGCAAGCGAAAGAAATTATGTATATGTTGACAATAATCTGAACAGGATTATGCGTAACAAGAGCCAGCGGTAAATTTTTCTGGATTTTCGAGCGAGCGAAAAACCATACCGACATTAACACTCCATAAACCATCAGAACGGCATAATAAATAAGGTTGTTCATAAAAATGATATTAAGGGAAACAGAAATAACATTTGCGGTTATAAGAAGCGCCAGCAGGTCGGATTTTTTTACCCTGCCCGAGGGCAGAGGTCTTTCCGGAAAAAGTTCCATATCGGTTTTGTAATCCTTGAAATCATCCGCTATGCGAAGGCTCAGCAAAAAAACAAAGACGGTTGCCGCACCGGTTATTTCCTCCGAACCGATATTAAATCCGGATACCCCTGCGATAAGGATAACCAGGAAATACACCTCAAAAAACAAAACAGCGCTGACTGCAGCCGCTTTTACCGGAGGATGCATTTCCTTAAGGTATAAACACAGTCTCTTAGTCACGTCTGACACCAATCCTTTCACCGTATCCTACCTTAGTTTCTATACCTTCCGATGAATACTGAAGTATATCCGGGTCAATATCGGCAGCGCCTTTTTTCAGTAATAAAACGATACTGGAACCGCCAAACTCAAAGTACCCTTTTTCCTGCGCCTTTAGAAAGCTGTTATCTTTATGCGTTTGTACTATTCTTCCCACAAGCATGGCTCCGATTTCAGCAAAAACAACATCACCGAAATTCTGCGTGCAAAGCCCGTAAATTCTCCGATAATTTGAAGTTAAAGTGAATTTACCGGTCGCCACGGTATTAACTGAATCAAGATACCCTCGTATCTTTTTATCATATTTTATAAATCCGTCGTCAATAAAACAAAATCTATGGTAATCATAAACCCTCAGCCTGATAATCAAAGCTGTTCCGCCTTCATATAAAGCGGCGGACTGCTTGTCCCTTAAAAGGCTTGAAAGTGAGTAATCCCTGCCCTTCAAACTAAAAACAGTGTCATTTTCTATGACAGAACAAAGAACCAGCCCGTCCGCCGGTGATATAAGAATATTCTTCGCACTCTCAGTCATCCTTTTTTCTTTCCTTATGATGAAATCATTAAAGCTCCGGTATCCCGAGCAGGAGACATTCATATCATAATCGGAAACAAGCTTCCGGATTTTCTTTTGTGAAGCTTTTCTTCTCTGGAATAACCCATATATCATACTTACGGCAGGGAGCCGCAATACTGCTGTAAGTACCCCGCCTAAAGCTGTGTTATACAAAAAATCCATTGTTTTGCTTTCATATACCTTTTCTTCCGAAACCGTCCCTTCACTTCTGTTATAAATCATAGCAATATCCACAATACTATAAGAATAACGGCTGTCAGGGGAAATAAAACATACCAGATTCCTTCAGGTTTGGGGATTTTTATTTTCAGGATATACAAAAGCCCCGTCACCGCAAATACAGTTAATGTGGCAGCACTTGAGTCAAACAACAGAACAACAGGTAAAATCAGGGCAACATATGTAACCGGAAGTCCCGTATAATAATTCAGGGGTTTATCCGGTTCCGCCGTACTGTTAAAATGTGAAAGCCTTATCACCCCGCATAAAATATAAAAAGCGCATATAAGAAGCCCGTACCAAACGGCGCTTATCTGGGAATAAACGATTATTGAGGGGACGGCGCAGAAGCTGACTGCATCGGTTATGGTATCAAGTTCCTTTCCGAATAATTTTTCAGTGTCTGTTCTTTCTGTTTTCCTAGCAATAAAACCGTCAAACAAATCGCATAATCCGGCAACAATTAAAAATATGGCAGATATTTTCAAATTACCTCTTAAAGCAAAATATCCGCTTGACACAGCGGACAATAATCCTGTTAAAGTTATAAAATTAGCTTTGTCGTAATATCCTATTAAAATTTTAGACATCAGAAACCTCCGGCATGGTCACAGTCTGTAAATAACCAGTAAAAACCAAGAGTTTTAATACATTCTGGTACTATATTATTATTTTACCATAACTATTAAAAAAAGTCAAGGTAATTTGCTAATAGTATCAGGGCATTTTCATTAATAATACCATTCTTGATTAAAAACATAGAATGGTTTTAATCCGGCAATGAAATTGCCGCTGTGCGATTTTCACACAGAAGAATGCATTAACGACATCCCATGCGGTAAAACCGCAGTTACAGCCTATCGTTTCAGCGATTTCAGCCTGACTTAACCCTTGCCAGTAATAAAGTCTGATGACCGTTCTGTATTTTGGTTTCAGGCTAAGCAGAACTTTCCTGAGCTTCGCGTTTTTCACCATTCCGAAATCGTCATCCGATATGGCTTCGTCAGCTTGAGCTTGAGGAAATAATCGCTCTGGGGATTGACATTACCGACCCCGATAACCAGTATATTTTTGAGTATACATATGAAGTTGAAGCCAATGGAAATTCCGATGGAAATATCAATGAAATAAAATTTGTCAGCAATACTGAAGGTGAGATATTAAATGATTTCGACGAACAAGTAGTATTTGAAAAAATAGTAAAATTTGATGATTGGGATTATACGGAATGGCAGTATTTTATACCCAAAAGAGAAAAAGATAAGCATTATCCTGACAGAACTCCGACACCACCTCCTATTGTAATCTTCAAAGAATTTAACTCCACACTCCACACTCCAAACCAATGACAACAACTTAAGAGATTTTACTTTACAATAAGATTCCAGATTCCAGACGCCAGTTATCAGAAATCTGACCACTGACCACTGCTCACTGACCGCTTATGATTAGAAAGTTATTCGTTTTTTGCTTAAGTTGTTGACATTGGTGTTGAGAGTGGAGTGTGGAGTGTAATTCAACAATTTAACACGAAATCAGATTCCAGAAGCCAGTTTCCAGTTCTTAGAAATCTGAACCGACACTTG
>QMCD01003262.1_pt1 | contig 11134 bp, 10 predicted proteins | sample 1821841 | NCBI WGS metagenome assembly QMCD01 (sample SAMN01991225, study PRJNA193472) | Termite gut metagenome, whole genome shotgun sequencing project. | isolation source: worker | host: Macrotermes natalensis | reverse complement strand
CGGCGACACGGTCGAACAGTTGGCCGACCGCTTCCGCAGAACCGTGAGCAGTGTCTACCGCGTCGTTGGCCAAATGCGGGCCGCGCGCATCGCCGACCTGCCGCTCAATTACATCGACAACCCGGAATTAGGCGGCCAATTCATCTGCCGCGAGCTGGCCGTGAGCCGGATGCAGCTCTATCGGAAGCTGACCGCCTGCACGGGCAGGTCGATCTCGGAATTCATCCGCTCGATCCGCCTGGAGCGTGCGCGCGAGCTGCTCGAAGAGCGGTCGTATTCGATCAGCGAGACCCTCTACCGCGTCGGCTTCAACAGCCCCTCCTACTTCACCAAAACCTTCAAAGAGGCTTTCGGAGTGACCCCTTCGGAGTATGTGAACCGGGAGGGGGGTAAGGGGTAGGGGGATTACGTCGCTTCGCTCCGTGATCCCCTGCTTTGCCACGGGCATCCTTGCAACCGCGAAACCGGCACGACGCTAACGCGTCTATACCATTAACGAAAAATCCTCGCTACGAGCAAGCTCGCGCGAGGATTTTTTCATTAATGCCACACGCCCCTTGCGGGGACGTGCCGGTTTCGCGGTTGCGGAGAGAGGGGGCGTTGAACCTTATCCCAAATCTCACTGTAAGTCAAAGACTTGTCTCTATTCTGAGGTTAGAGGGGTATGATCTGGAGCGCAAAAATACGCCGTTGCTGGCATAATGATGACTGCTCCCGTCCCACATAATCACCCATTGAGTACAAATGTAGGCAAATCATTTTAAATCAACAAAATGTTAATAAAATATTCGCAAATATGCGATTTTAGCAGGGTTTTGGCATGAAAAATGGTGCGAGTACACAATGTTTAACTCTAAACCTAAACCTTTTATGACCGAAACATTCAGGGCACCGTCGTCGCGCTCGATCACAGCGACTACTGCTTCCCACTCTCCGACACGCTCACCTACCAGATCTCCTCGATGCTCGCCTTCGTCGACACCACCACGCGCTACATGACCCGGATCATCGAGAAGTACGCCGTGGTGAACGACCGCAACTACCTCGCCTTTCCCGTCAATAAGGCGACCATCATCGACACCCTCGGCGACAACGTCGCCCAGCTCGCCCGCATCGAGACCCTCATGGACGAGATACTCAACCAACAGGAGTTCCATGTGGACAGCATCACCCTCACCGCCTCCGCATCCCCCGAGGGCTCAGTACGCAAGAACGACCAGCTCGCTAAAGAGCGCGCCCATGCCCTGCGCAACCGGCTGGCCGCGAAGTTCCGATCGGCAGGGATGGAGGAGCTGATGAGTGTGCGCTGGGTAGGTGAGGAGTGGCCGGAGTTGGAGCGACTGCTGCGCAAGGACGACAAGGTAAGGAACCGCACGGCGATATTAGAGATGATCGCCACAAAGGGCGACCCCGACCTGCTCGAAGGCGAGATCAGGCGCCGCTACCCGCAAGACTATGCCTACATGCTCGACGAGCTCTACCCGAAGCTCCGCGCCGTCAGCTTCCAATACGACCTGCGCCGCGTGGGGATGATCAAGGACACGATCCACACCTCCGTCCCCGATACCCTCTACGCCCGAGGCGTGCAACTGCTCCACGCCCGCAAGTACAACGATGCTCTCAAGATCCTCGGCGGCTTCAACGACCGCAACGCCGCGATCTGCCTCCTCTCCCTGGGCCACGACCAGCGCGCCTACAACGTGCTGATCGACCTGCCCGAGAGCCCCACCCACCGCTACCTGCTGGCCATCGCCTGCGCACGTCTTGAGCGCAACGCCGAAGCCCTCCACCACTTCGACCGAGCCGTCGAGCTCAACGAACACCTCCAATACCGCGGCCAACTCGACCCCGAAATATCCACCCTGCTAAAACAACGAGACAATGAAACGAATCCTTAAATATGCCCTGCTACTCGCCTTCCTCACCGCAATCGCTACACTCGCAAGCTGCACCCTCCACGACGACCAGTGGCAAGAGTGCATCCCCCTCCCCGAAACCGACCTGCCCGTCGAACCCGAGCCCTGGGAGCCGGGGGGTGTGCGGGAAAATCCGGCGGAGTAATTAATGTAATTAGTTCGACTGAGAGCCACCATCATGGGTATTGGACGAAATATGAGCGAATCATAGATCGTTTGTGCAAGAAATATATGGGAAATGACATAAAAAAGTTTTTAATCTTAAAATATAACCCTTATTTTAGCAACCAATTCATAAGCATCTCAGGATGAGATTCCCCTATTATAAGCAGTTGGATTCGATGGATTGCGGTCCGGCGTGCTTGCGAATTATTGCTTCGCATTACGGAAAACACCTCAACCAGCAAAAACTGCGCGATTTATGCCACATCACTCGGGAGGGAGTCTCGATGCTGGGAATCTCCGATGCGGCCGAAACGATTGGATTTCGGACGATGGGAGTCTGCCTTTCTTTTGATAAATTAGCACGTCAAGCGACACTGCCTTGTATTGTCTACTGGAATCAAGGCCATTTTATCGTCGTGTATCAGTTCGACTTGGATGGAAAGCAGCGGAGGCTGAAACCCCTGTGATCGACTCATTTTCGTAGCGAACATCACGGATATTTTCGCCTGCCAACAAGCAGGCAGGTGAAAAGAGAAGGGCTGCGACAAAGATTAAGACACTTTTTTTCATGGCTCAGAAATAAATGGTGATTAATCCGCCCGCTGCAATGCCCCCGTATTTCCTCTGCGGGATTGCAGGGAGGCGACGCGGTTGAATAGATAGGAAATTTGGATGCGAAGCCCCGTCATGTCGTAATCGCCGCGATGACGGGTGTAAAAGAGATGTCTCTTTTTATATCATTCCAGTTGGCCGTGGTGTTGTCGCTGCATCTACCGACGGTCTTCAGGTAGATCTCGAAGTCGGTCAGCATCATGGGATTGAGCTCCTTGAACGAGATGTCACTGAGATTGTACTTCGCCTTGAGGAATGCAGCCACCAGATGGCGCGTGCGCTCGTACTTCTGCCACGTGGCTTTGGCCTTGCCGATGCCGATCAGTTTCCTGGCGTCTTCGTTATGGCGGTCGAAGAGTGAGAGCAGGGTGAATTCTTGCGTGGCGATCCCGAGGAAGTGGTTCTTGACCTTTTCGGCCGTCACATCGACCTGACCGAGCAACAACTCGCTGTAGGTGCGCTGTAACGCTGCCCGGGTCTTAGTGAGCAGGGAGTTGATCTCGATGGACTGTTGACTGCGTCCAAGGGCTTGGCCGGCCTTAGTATCCCATAGGTCGGGATGGATGTCGACCTTCAGGCCGAAGCGTGCGGTTTTTCCGTCGATGGTGATGCGGCAGAAAAGGGGTACGCAGCCGCTGGCTTTTTGCTTGTCTCTTTTCAGGAAAAAGAGGATTCGGAAGGTGCTTCTCATAGCTCGATTATTAAGGGGGTTAAAAGTATCTTAATCACCTAATAATGAGTGCTATGTAGGATGGCCAATAACCTCCGTGAAACAGCCATTTTTGAACAAATCGTACCCCTTACCGATTTTTGCCGAAAGGGGTACGATTTGGAGCGCCAAGTGTGTCGAATTTTGGCTCCAAGCCCGCTTTCAGCAAAGACAGAACAGAAACAAAAAATCCCGTAAGTCCTTGAACTTACGGGATTTGGCTCGAAATCAGCATCCGCTGACCTCGCCTTTCCGCGGAGAGAGGGGGATTCGAACCCCCGGTACAGGTTACCCCGTACGTCAGTTTAGCAAACTGGTGGTTTCAGCCACTCACCCACCTCTCCTTACCAAACGGGGTACAAATATAGTCTATTTTTTATTCCCTGCAAAATTTTCCCGATCGCTGCGCACCTTCCCACAATCCCGGAAGCGCATCCTCAAAAAAACACTATCTTTGGCAGGATGAAAAAAATGCTCCTGATTTGCCTGTTTGCCCTTACCCGGCCGGGCTTGATGGCACAAAACCAAGCGATCGAGGTGATCGAAGACACACCTGCGTTACGGGTCGAGCGGATCGACTCGGTTACCTTTTTCGCAGCCCGCAAGCGCGTGCACCCCAAACCCCAACTACAGCGGCAGAAGATCACCGATCTGGAGGAGGTGAAAAGACGACTGGCCCCACGCGGATTCAAATTCGACGAGCAGCGTATCGTCTATCCCAAGACCGGTCGGTTTTACAAGCGATTTTGCGAGAATTTCGCCGAAATGGCCGGTGCCTATCCCGACCCCGATCTGGGATTTATTCTCGGATATTGGAACGAGTATTGTTATTATCTTCCCGACGACGATGTGATGTTCATTCACAGCGACGACGACGATACCAGCTACAACTTCCGCACAGGCGATCAGGGGGAGGATGTGGGCGAGCCTCGCTATTGGATCGATTCCCCCACGGGCCTCTATCGGCTCAACTCACAATACGGCGGTATTGCGTGGGGAAGTTCCTATTTCTATATTCAAAAACGCATTGCCAGCCAGCAGTATCGAAGCATCGGGAGGCTGCCTTTCGGCACGAACGGCGATCTGGAGGAGCCCTTTTGGGAGGGTGACAAGGTGCTCTATATCATTGATCGCGAGAATTGTTACGACTGGCTGGAAGATGAAGATAAATATCGAATCACTAAGCTAAACGACAATTATTGGCGCGTGAGGATCAAGTAACTTACACCACCGACTTAGCCACAGCATCGACGAAAGCCGCGACCTCCGCCTCGGTCGTGTCGAACGAGGTCATCCAGCGTACTTCGTCGCTATCCTCGTCCCAGACGTAGAAGAAAAATTGTTCCTGAAGCCGCTCGATCGCTGCTCGCGGCAGGCGGGCGAAAACGCCGTTGACCTCGGTTTTTTGGGTCGGCTCGACGCCGGGAATCTTCGCGACGCGCTCGCGGAGCAGTTGCGCCATCCGGTTGGAGTGGGCGGCCAGCTTCAGCCACAGATCGTCGGTGAGATAGGCCTCGAACTGAGCGGCGACGAAACGCATCTTGGAGCTGAGCTGCATCGACTGCTTGCGTTCGTACATCGCATTGACACTCAAGCGTTTATCCAAGAACACGACCGCCTCGCCCAGCATCAGCCCGTTCTTCGTGCCGCCGAAGGAGAGCACGTCCACGCCCGTCTCGACGATCATCTCTTTGGCCGAAACACCGAGCGCCGCGCAGGCGTTCGCAAGGCGGGCACCGTCGACGTGGAGATACATCCTGTTCTCGTGCGCCAGGTCGGCTAATGCCTTGATTTCCTGAATGGTATAGAGGGTTCCGAGCTCGGTGGGCTGCGAGATCGAGACGACACGCGGCTGGGAGTGGTGCTGGAAGCCGAAGCCATGGAGCTGCGTGCGTACTAATTCGGGCGTCAGCTTGCCGTCGGGCGTCTGCACGGGCAGCAGTTTGCAGCCGGTCTGTGCCTCGGGGGCGCCGCATTCGTCGGTGAAGATATGGGCGGTGGCGGGGCAGACGACCGCTTCGTAACTGCGCGTTAACATCTTGATCGCCAGTACGTTGGCGCCCGTCCCGTTGAAGACGAAATAGGCATCCGAATCGGCCCCGAACATCGCCTGCAAGAGCGTTTTGGCGCGCGCGGTGACGGGATCGTCGCCATAGGCGATCGCATGGTCGACATTGACTTTGGCGATCGCCTCGAGGATCGCGGGATGGATGCCGGAATGGTTGTCGCTTCCGAAACTTTTCATCAGTTGAAAGTTGAAAATTGAAAGTGGAAAGTGACTCTGCTCGGCCTTAATTAGCGCTAAGTAGCAGCCAGCGGAGGGACGTGCGTCGACGGCTTCTAAACGAAGCCGAAAAAGAGCATAATAAGCGCACGGCCCGTTTTGCGGAGAGTAGGTCAGATTTTGCGCATCGTCGTTTTTCAAATACCGGAGCATACTGGAAGTATGTGAGGATTTTGAAAAAGGAGGATGTGTGAAATATGGCCTGCTATACGCGAAACAAATAAGGCCTTCTCTGAAGAAGGCCTTATTGGGTGGATCCTCTGGGGCTCGAACCCAGGACCCCAACATTAAGAGTGTCGTGCTCTACCAGCTGAGCTAAAGATCCGATTGGGAAGACAAAAGTAGTCGATTTCTGCCAAACCACCAAAGTTTTTCTCAAAAAAATCTTTGGCATGGAATTTGCAAGAGTCAATGGGACACAAAATCATACGGATTATGGCAACCAAACAGAAAAGCATCGAGCTGCTGAACAAGGCGGTGGGGATGGAGCTCACGGCCGTCCACCAGTACATGTATTTCCATTTCCGTTGCGACGACTACGGCTACGACAGTCTCTCGGGCATGTTTCGTCGCGTGGCGATCGAGGAGATGATGCACGTCGAGCAGCTGGCCGAGCGCATCCTCTTCCTGAAGGGCGACGTCGACATGAAGCTCGACGGACGCATCGTGCGCCCCACCGACGTGCACAAGATGCTCGAGCGGGCGATCCAGATGGAGAGCGACACCGTGGCCGCCTATAACAAGTGGGCCAAGGAGTGCGGCGAGCACGAGGACGCGATCTCCAAACGCCTCTTCGAGCAGCTGCTCGAGGCCGAGGAGACCCACGACGACCAGTTCGACACCGAGCTCGACAACTTCAAACGCTTCGGCGACAACTATCTGGCCCTGCAAGCCATCGAGCGCAGCAAAGCCGTCGCGGCAGGCACGGCCAACGCCGGCGATTAAAAAAGTTTGCTACCTTTGCCATAGCGACTGCTCGCAACGCTCCGGCAGGCTACTACCCGGCTTCCGGCAACCGCAATCGCGCCACCGGCGAGCAGAGCAGTGCCGGCACATACGGTTACCGGTGGTTTTCCTCTGCCAGTGCTGTCACTGCTGTGGTGGCTTACTACTTCTACGTCTTCGCCACAGGAGTCGATCCGTCGGGCGGCGCGCACCGGGCACAGGGATTTTCTGTTCGTTGTCTCCAAGCGTTTACGCTCGCATTTTTATGGGAGAACGGAACACGGAGAACGGAACACGCTTTCTGTCATCATTTATTTTAGTGTCGCGTTCTCCGTGTTCCGTTCTCCGATTTATTAGTGACTGCTCTTCGCGCCCCGGCAGGCTACTTCCCTGCCGCAGGATATCGTCATCGCGAGACGGGCGTAATGAACGCTGTCAGCGTGAACGGTTACTACTGGTCATCCGGCGTGGTAGGAGGCGCCGTGCGTGTGTTGGGCTTTTCCGCCACCACCATCGACTGGGAAGACTGGTGGGTGTACGCATGGTCCGTCCGTTGTCTCCAAGCATTTACAAGCGACCTTGTGTCGCGCATGTGCTCGCATTTCCATTCGCCATTTTTGTCATCCCGAAACGAAATGAGGGATCTTCCGCTTATCCAATATAAGGAAGATCCCTCACATACGTTCGGGATGACATGAGCGGATGGCGGGACGGATTTTTTGTTATCTTTGCGATAGCGACTGCTTTTCGTGCTCCGGCAGGCTACTTTCCGGCCGTCGACGTCCGCCTCGAAGGTGGCGGGTTCGGCGGTGCGGTTGGCCGTAACGGCTGGTATTGGACATCTACCGGTGCTGCCGCAGGTGTGAGTGACATCCTGCACTTCAATCCGACGGGAGTCACTCCGGCGTCCACTTACTACCGGGCTCGCTGTGCGACTGTCCGTTGTCTCCAAGCATTTACACGCGACCTCGTGTTGCGCATGTGCTCGCATTCGTTATCATTATCCGCCCCGAATCTTGGTTCAGGGCGGATTTTTTTGAGCGCTCGAAAGGACGATCGCTCCTGTCCGGGCGGCCGGTTGGAAATCGTAGTTTTCGGCGTTGGGCATCGTAGCGCTTGGAGGCGGGCGACTACTTTTGTACCATCGAAAAAACACGCGACCATGTCCGAACAATTAGGCTCCAAGATCAAGCAACTCCGCGAAGCGGCCAACCTCTCGCTCGAGCAGTTGGGCGAGCAGACCCACATCGACTCCAAGCAGCTCGGGCTCATCGAGCGCGCGTCGCTCACCCCCCCGATGTCGACCATCGTCGCCCTGGCGCGCGCTCTGAACGTGCGTCCCGGAACGCTCTTGGACGGCGAGGAGCCGAGCGGTCTGGAGGTGCATTCGCCCGAATTCCACCCCGCGGTGGCCGGCCTTTCGAGGCATGGCGAGGGCGCGCGCGACCACATCCGCATCAGCTCGCTGGCCCCGCGGAAGGTCGATCGTAACATGGACCCGATGATGCTCCGCGTGGGCTACGTCGCCCCCGACACGCAGGTCATGTCGTCGCACGAAGGCGAGGAGTTCATCTACGTGCTGGAGGGGCAGATGGAGCTGCGCTACGGCTCCGAGATCTACGAGCTGCGCGCCGGCGAGAGCCTCTACTACGACTCGCTCGTGCCCCACTGCCTGAGCGCCCCGACTCCCGACGCGCCGATGGCCAAGGTGCTGATCGTGATGTATACGCCTTATTGACGGAGAACGGAACACGCGGCACTAAATAAAAGCTCTTTAACAGAAAGCCTTCTCCGTGTTCCGTGTTCCGCGTTCCGTTCTCCAAACAACAGATGCTCGCGATACACGCAACCAAACCCAGGAGTCACCCACATAATTACAAATAAAGAATGGCTTTGGACATCGTAGAAAATAAAAGCGTCGAGCTGATCGACGCGACGCTGGGCGGCCTGCTCGAAAAATGGGCTGCCGACACCCCCGACGCCGACTTCATCGTCTATTCCGACCGCGGCCTGCGTTTCTCCTACGCGCAGTTCAACGAGCGCGTCGACAATCTGGCCAAAGGCCTGATCTCGATCGGGGTGGGGCCGGGCCACAAGGTGGGCATCTGGGCGAAGAACGTCCCCGACTGGCTCACCTACCTCTTCGCGGCGGCCAAGATCGGCGCCTCGACCGTGACGATCAACACCAACTACAAGCTCGCCGAGGTCGAATACATCATGCAGAACGCCGACCTCCACACGATCTGCATCACCAACGGCTACCGCGACAGCGACTACATCCAGATGCTCTATACGCTCGTCCCGGAGCTGCGCACCCAGGAGCGCGGCAAGCTCAGCTCGGAGCGTTTTCCCGAATTGCACAACGTGGTCTATATCGGTCAGGAGCGGCAGCGCGGCATGTACACCACCTCCGAGTTGCTGATGATCGGCGCCCATACCGACTCGGCCGAATTGCGCAACATATCCGCCGCGATCGACACCCACGATGAGGTGATGATGCAATACACCTCCGGCACGACCGGCTTCCCGAAGGGGGTGATGCTCTCGCACCACAACATCCTCAATTGCGGCCTGGCGACCGGCCACGCGATGCGCTACACGGCCGCCGACAAGATACTCACGCCCGTCCCGCTCTTCCACTGCTTCGGCTGCGTGCTCTCGCTCTGCGCGGCCATTACGCATGGGGCGTCGATGGTGCTGCTGGAGGATTTCGACCCGCTGAAGGCGCTCGCCTCGGTGGCCAAGGAGCGTTGCACGTCGATCTATGGCGTGCCGACGATGTTCATCGCCGAGCTCAACCACCCGATGTTCGAGATGTTCGACCTCACGTCGCTGCGTACCGGCATCATGGCCGGCGCGCCCTGTCCGATCGAGGCGATGACGCAGGTGATGGAGAAGATGTATTGCCGCGACATCATCATCGTCTACGGCCTCACGGAGTCGTCGCCCGGCATGACCGCCACGCAGGTGACCGACAGCAAGGAGATCCGCTGCACGACCGTCGGCACGGCCTACCCGGCCGTCGAGGTGAAGGTCTTGAGCCCCGAGACGGGCGAGGAGTGCGCCCCGGGCGAGATCGGCGAGATGTGCTGCCGTGGCTACAACGTGATGAAGGGCTACTACAAGAACCCCGAGGCAACCGCCGCCGTGATCGACAAGAACGGCTTTTTGCACTCGGGCGACCTGGGCGTGATGGACGAGCACGGCTATTTCCGCATCACGGGGCGCATCAAGGAGATGATCATCCGCGGCGGCGAGAACATCTATCCGCGCGAGATCGAGAATTTCCTCTACGGACTTCCTTCGATCCAAGCCGTTGAAGTAGTGGGTATCCCCTCGCCCAAATACGGCGAGCAGGTGGGCTGCTTCATCTCGGTCAAGGCGGGCAAGACGCTTACCGAAGAGGAGGTGCGCCTCTTCTGCCACGGCAACATCGCCCGCTACAAGATCCCCAAATTCATCTTCTTCGTCGAGGAATTCCCGATGACGGCCAGCGGCAAGATCCAAAAATACAAGCTCAAGGAGCTGGCGCAGCAGCTTTTGAAGGAGCAGGGGGTGGAAGTCGAATAAATCATTACCTTTGTATAGGCCAAGTAGCGTCGGTTCGCCGCCGATGCTGCGGGCTGCCGGCTTCTTGCGAAGCCGCAATTAGACTTCTAACCTGTTTTCCCAATGAAAAAAATGCTCCTGGTAGCGGCGATGCTCGTCGCAACGATCTGCGCAAGCGCGCAACAACAAGACACCTCCGCCTTCGGTTTCGTGACCGTGAAGGCCAACGCGATCACCCCGGTGAAGAACCAGGCCTCGTCGGGCACCTGCTGGTGCTTCTCGGGTCTCGGGCTGATCGAAGCCGAGCTGCTGCGCATGGGCAAGGGCGAGGTCGACTTCTCGGAGATGTACATCGTGCGCCGCAACTACGCCGACCAGGCGCGTAAATACGTGCGCATGCACGGCCACAATGCCCTCTCGGCCGGCGGCTCGTTCGCCGACGTGATCGACGGGATGCGCGAATACGGCTTGGTGCCCGAATCGGAAATGCCCGGGCTCAACTACGGCGAAGAGCTCCACCGCCACGGCGAGATGGACGCCGTCATCAAGGCCTATGCCGACGCCATCCTGCGCAACCCCAACCGCAAGCTCACCCCCGTCTGGGACGATGGGCTCGAAGGGATTCTGGACGCTTACCTCGGCAAGTCGCCCGAAACGTTCACCGTCGCGGGCAAGCAATACACCCCGCAGAGCTACATGGCCTCGCTGGGGATCAACCCCGACGATTACATTTCGATCACCTCCTTCACCCACCACCCCTTCTACACCGCCTTCCCGATCGAGGTGCCCGACAACTGGCGCTGGGCGCTCTCCTACAATCTCCCGATGGAGGAGATGATGCAGGTGATCGACGCGGCGCTGGAGGGCGGCTATAGCGTGGCATGGGCGAGCGACGTGAGCGAACGCGGCTTCTCGCGTCAGGGCGTGGCCGTGGTGCCCGATTTGGAGGCCGAG
>QMCD01006366.1_pt1 | contig 11135 bp, 9 predicted proteins | sample 1821841 | NCBI WGS metagenome assembly QMCD01 (sample SAMN01991225, study PRJNA193472) | Termite gut metagenome, whole genome shotgun sequencing project. | isolation source: worker | host: Macrotermes natalensis | reverse complement strand
AAAAAAGTTGTTTGTCGCAGGAAACAAGCGGGTCAGTTTCGGGTCAGCAATCAAAAACATTGCTGAACGAGTTAATGGCTGATTTTTTATCAGGAATTCTTCCTTAGCTCAGTTGGTTAGAGCATCTGACTGTTAATCAGAGGGTCGCTGGTTCAAGTCCAGCAGGGAGAGCAAGCAAAGACAAGCCTTTCGATTTCTCGAAAGGCTTTTTCTTTTTTATTGTGGATACAAAATTGGCGCAAGAAATTTGTGCAGAAATGTTTGCCTATTGTTTATCAAAAAACAAACTTTGCAAACTTCCCCTTGACTTTCCTACAACGTCCACTCCTCAATAAAATCCCAATCCGCCTCTAAACTCAATGTTTTCGGAAGAATGTACACCACTTCGGGAAGACGTTTTTCACGCAGGTTTCCGGAATCCCAACGTCCGTTTTGATTTCTGTCGAGGATTAAGCGTATGCGGTATTTTCCCGGCATTAAAGTCGTGAACGATACGCTATCCGCAGGCATCTCTCGTTGTTCTAAAACGTCTAACTTCTCATTCAGAATTTGCAATAAACACGTTTCGGCAGGTTTGTTCATCAGTCGAACAGTCAGTCGGGCGTAGGTTTCCGGACTTGTTGTTGTAAATCTCAAACGCATCGTGTCGGGATTTTTTTGTCCCAAATAATCAAAGAAAAGACTATCTGGAAATTGCAACATATAAGACGTTTTTTGTTGCAAAGGCAGGTCAAACAGCAATTGTGTGCGATTCTCGTTGAAACTGTATTGGGTCAGAAGAACGGGAATCGTATCTTTATCAATGTTTAGCCAAAACAAACTGTCTTCCGGTTGTCGAAGTTCTCGAACAGGCGCATCAAATGCGAGTTTCAGCGTGTCGAAAAAGGCAAGTGAAGAACCGCTCGCCAACGAAACTCTAACAGGTTTTAACGGTTCTTCGACTTTCGTATTTAAAATTTTCAACGTATCGCTGAAATCGCCGTCTTTCGCAAGAAGTAGAACATTGTTTATTCCCTGTTTCATAAGAAAAATCTCAGTTTTTTGTTGCGTCTTATCCCAACGAATATGAAATGAATCGGTCGTTATTTCCGGTTGCAAAAATTGAAATTCAGGTTGTTTTACAGCATTGCGAAACTCCACTGAAATCACGGCATTCGCAGTAAATTCGGATTTGGAAACACCTTGCGGAAGTTCTTGTTTGAACATCAATAATTGTTGTCCGCTTTGATAAAATTTTTGAATGGAATCCACAATCGCCAAACTGTCTGAAGTGCTGCAACTATCCGGAAATACCGGTTTCGTGAGCACTTTCGTTCGAACACATCTTCGCAAAAATGCAACATCCTCTTGCAAAGAATCGTAAGTCCAATCGTTGTTTCCATCTTTCAGAGCAGTCAAAAAATAACAACCTTCATTCAGATAATTCGCTTGAAAAAGCCCATTGGCATTGGTTTTTGCAATATATACCGGTTTCTCGGTTTTTGAACTTAAATCTTCCAAATTGTTCAACAATGCAATACCTACATCTTTTACCGGAAGCAAGGTGTAGGCATCCAGCACTTCTCCAACAACGCTCAATGAATCAATCGTTTCACCCGTAGAAAAAACATATTGAAAATTCGGAGAAATGTTTCCTTCATTGAAATCAACCAGCGCATCTCCGAAAGAAATCACATACGTTGAATTGGCACGAAGCGAATCTTTCAAACGGATGCTCAAGGTTCTGTTGTTCGACATAATCTCCGGTTTTGCCATTGGAGGCGACACTGTAAGTTGCTGATTCAAATTATTCAACGTAATGTTTTCATCGAATCTTACCGTAATGGTTTTCGCTTGAAAATGGCGTGAAAAATTTTCGGGAGATGCCGAAGTGGTTTGAGGCGGAGTTTCGTCTTTCGGACCTCCTTGCGGACTTCCCGGAGTAGCACAGGAAAAAAACATCACAAGTGCAAAAAAACCGAAAAATATATTGATATAACGTAACATAATGGATAAATTAACAGGTTAAAATTCTATGCTTATTTTGATATTTAATCGTCTGGAAGTTAAATGGTTTCCAACAGCATACTGTGTATTGTTATAATCGGAAATCCAAAGATAGGAAATCGTATTTTTCATATCGAAGATATTGAAAATTTCTCCGCTTATCCAGATTTGTCCGAATTTAAGTTTTTTCAGTTGATATGAAAATCCCAAATCCACACGTTTGTAGGCAGGCAAGCGAAAATCATCACGATACTTAAAAGTTTGAATGTTGTTTAGCGCATCGGGAGAGCCGTAGGGCAAGCCTGTTCCGAACACCAAATTTAAGTGGGCTTTCACACGTTCGTTAGACGTGAGATGGTCTTGAAAAAACAGGTTGAAATTAATGCGTTGGTCTGTTGGACGCGGAACGGCAACAGAAATGCCGTCGATGCGTTCTTTCGTACTCATAATCGACAAACTCGCCCACGATTCCACTCCTTTCACAACCTCTCCCGCCAAGCGCACATCCATTCCAAGTGCATAACCTTTTCCCATATTTTCCGCCAAATAGCGCACACGCACATTGTCCACTTCATACGGAATGAGATTTGACAATGCTTTGTAATACACGTCTGTCGTGAGTTTGAAGGGTTGTTTCCATATCGACAAAAAGTATTCTGCACTTCCCACAAAATGAATGGAACGTTGCGATTTAATGTTCGTATTCAACTCGCCTTTCAAATCACGAAACTCACGGTAGAAAGGCGATTGATAATACAAGCCTGTTGCAAATTTGAAACTCCATTTCGGGAGATGTTCGGGAGCATAGACGAGAGATGCACGCGGACTCGCCAAAAACTCGTTGTTCCAATCCCAATAGGCGAAACGAACGCCTGCGGTCAGTGCTAACTCCGGAGAAAGTTCCATATTGTTCTGAATGAACGCTTGAAAACGGTTTGATATCAAATGCTGTTCGGAATTGTAAGTATTCTGTAAAATAGGTGGTTGCGCAGGGTTCATTGCACCCGGAATCCCCGACGAATAAGGGAGCGTATAACCCAAAGAATCCACCATTTTCCACTCGTTCAGATAATCCAAAATATCTTCACGCTGATATTTCGCACCCCACAACCAATACATTTTCGAGGTCAGATAACGTCCAAAATAATTTAGGTTATAAATCACTGCATTCAATTCATTTCGAGCATGATTCAGATATTCGCCAACGCCAATAATTTCGCGTTCTTCACCAAATTCATCAGAACCCATATCGTTATTCGTTTCACTCAAATGATACGCACCTGCAATATCAAAAAACTCTCGCTCAACAGATTGATAGCCTGTTATCGAAAGCCGATGTTGTTCATTCACGGTGGGTTTATATGTTGCCGACAAAGTTCCGAAAATACTGTTGAATCGGTCTATTTCCTGCCCTTGAAATTGAATGTAAAGTCCCAAAGGATTATCGCGCGTGCCGAAATTCGTACGTCTTGAACTCGGTATCAACAAGTATTTATTGAGGGCTACATTTCCGAGAAAATCCAGCTCCCATCGGTCGTTCAGCGTGTAGGAAAGGAAGGTTTGCACATCCGTAAACGACGGACGATAATCGCCTTCCGTGGGCAGTGCATCCAAAAGATACTGATTGGATTTCTGACGAACGCCTATCAATCCTTTCAGTTTCTGATTTTTCGAAGCCCCTTCCAAATGTGCTGAAACACCTAATAAATCAAGCGATACAGAGCCTGCAAATGCGGTTGGACGTTTGTAGCGAATATCCAAGACCGACGACATTTTATCGCCATATTTCGCATCAAATCCACCCGATGAAAATTGCACGGTTGACACCAAATCGGGGTTGATAAAACTCAACCCTTCCTGTTCTCCCGAACGAATTAACAAGGGGCGAAAAACCTCTATATCATTAACATATATCAGATTTTCGTCATAATTTCCGCCTCTCACCGAGTATTGCGAACTCAATTCATTGTTGGAACTCACACCGGGATAAGTTTTGATAAGAGCCTCAACGCTACGATTTGCCGAAGGCATAATCCTCACTAACTTCGAGGCATCTGTAACGATTGTGTTTGAACCCGGTCGACGACTTCTGACTTCTGTTCCGGAAATCTTACGAATGTCGGAGCTGTCCTGCGTTTGTGCTACAACAGACGACAAGCCCCAAAGACTAAAAACTGCGCTAACAAAGAGATTTCTACGGCTCATACGATTCCCATTCTCGCACTTTTTGGCGTTTCTTTTCTTCTTTTTGTTGATTCCATATACGCAAGAATTGCGCCCACGCAAACGGATTTAAGAGATTGTTCGGAGGTGCTTGCCCTGCATAATACAATTGGTCGGTCTTTTGTTGAATGTAGTTTTTGTAGTTCATTCCTCCATCCATTTTCGTATGTCTGGCACGTTCTTTAAGTTCGGCTAACAGCATATTCTTACGAGCAATCTCATAGTCATCGTCCGGTATATCCAAATTCAAAAAAGCCTCTCTGAATTTTTCTCTGCTTGACCACGGATAAATCACGGTTAGAGGCAATTCCAAGGTATCTCTGAGCAAGGATTGATACAGTGTATAGCGGTCTGTATCAATCGTGTCGGGGATTGTTACATCCACCGTTCGGAAGCCTATTCCGGTAAACATCAGCACATCTCCCGCGTATGTAGTGATGGAGAAGAAACCGTTCATATCCGCAGATGTTCCTCGATATGAATCTTTTACCATAATATTCACGTAAGGTACAGGGCTAAGGTCTTCGTTGTCCACGACAACGCCCGAGATCTGCACCACTTTGCGCACTTCCAGTGGTTGCGAAATTGCGTGTGTTCCAAACATAAACAGGAACACGACAAGCAACAATCGGTTTGTTACAGAGAGATTCATCTTGCGAAGATACGCAAAATTATTGAATTTGCCAAATTTTAGGCAAAAAAAAACGGACACCTTCCGATGTCCGTTCAGTTTCTCGAGGTGCATTACAAACGAATAAGTCCGTTTTTATCTGCTTCCAACAAACAAGCGTAAATACCTTTTTTATTGATCGTGCGAATTGCATTCGCAGATACACGCAAGGTAATCCACGCATCTTCTTCAGGTACATAAAACTTTTTCGTTTGCAAATTCGGATAGAATTTACGCTTGGTTTTGATATTCGAGTGCGAAACGTGGTTTCCACTGATCACCTTTTTGCCGGTCAAATCACAAACTCTTGCCATGGTTTTTACTTTTACTTGTTAAAATTTGGAGTGCAAAGATACGAAAAATTTTTGAATTGACCAAATTTTTTTTGTTTTTTTATTTGTACTCCTTTTCTTTCTGTTGATATTGTGATTATTGCATCATTCTTTGGCAGGGACGTATGCAATACACCCCTACAATCCATATACACCCCCTTCCCTGTCAAACCACCAGGCTGGATATACAACGGATAATAAAACAGGACATTCTCCGCTCCGCCCTTTGACAACGCACCTCCTCCTCTGTAATCTAAACCTGAAAACGTACCCCCATTACACGGGGAAACCTCTTGATAAGGACGAGCGGTCTGACCGCCCTGCGTGGGCATAGTAGCAGCTGCAATCGCAGCGTACTGACCAAAATAATAGCCGGATTAGTGCGCTCTGCGCACGGGTAAAAGTGCGCTCTGCGCACGGGTAAAAGGTTAAACGCCACTGCGTGGCTGGCAAAAGGTAAACGGTGAAAGGTGTTGACCCTATAACAATCAATGTACGATTTACAAATTTACAATTTACGCTGCGCCTGTTTGCTAATGGCGTAGCAAATAGTAAATAGTAAATCGTCAAATTGTACATTATATTCACTAACCATTATTCACTAAAAAAGTCGAAACTTTTTTTGAGGTTCGCCTCAACAAAAAAACGAAACCCCGTTTCGTTTTTTTTTGTATCTTTGTAAAAAAAATTCTCGAAAAGACTGCAACCTTTTCATTTTTTCGCATCATTAATATAGATTATATGCAAAACATTCAATGGACACGCATTTACGAGCAGGAAGCCGGAACCCTGCTGGGTGTGGCTTATCGGTACGTAAAAGACCGTAAGCAGGCAGAAGATATTGTCCAAAACGCTTTTGTGAAAGCAATTGAGAAATCCGACACGTTTCGAGGCAGCGGTGCATTCGAAGCGTGGTTACGACGAGTGGTGGTGAACGAAGCGTTGATGCATCTGCGTGCAAAAAATCCGGTACTGTCGGGACTCGACGACCGTGTGCAAGACTTGTCCGAAGAAACAGAGCAATACGACGAAAACTCCTTCGCACAAGTGATACGAAATGCCGATTTCACGAAGGAAGACCTTCTGGAAACCGCAAATCTACTCCCTGAACACCATCGTATCGTGTTCTACCTCTACGCTGTCGATGGCTACTCGCACAAAGACATCGCACAACAACTGAATATGGCGGAAGGAACATCCAAATCTCACCTCAACCGCGCTCGAAAAAAACTACAAGAACTCCTCTACCAAAAAGCAATGGACATGAAAAAACATCGAAAAAAACCGTTCTTTCTTCTTGCATTGTTTTCGACACTGTTCGTCAAAGCAAAGGCGAATCCTGTCGATACATTGTACAAAGAGGCATTTTCGAATTTCACCTTGCCTCCTCCCCCAATGCCTTCAGGAATTGAGTTGGCAGGAACTACGGTTTCCGTAGGCGTATCATCAGGCGTTATCGCAAGCGTGGCAGGTGCCGTAGCCATCGGAGGTGCTGCCATTGTGGGAACCGTGGCATACTTCTCTAACGATGAAACAACAATGCCTCCCGAAGAAATACAATCCACCATCGAATATCAAACTCCCGAACAACCTGTTTTTACAGACTTCTCGGAAGATACAGCGATGACCATAGAACCAATTCCAAATCCCATAAAGGAAAATATCCCTATGGAAGAAAAAATGGAAGAAAATAAAATCGAAGAATCCCAAATTGAAAAACCTGCGGAAGAAAAATTACCTCCCGTAGTCATCAAAAAAACAATCGTTATAGATACTGTTTATGAAGATTAAGACCCTTTCCTTTGCAATCTGTGTCCTTACTGCAACAAGCCTTTTCGGTCAAGCCACCCGCGACACGATTTTTATTTACGATACTGTTCGTGTATCTGTGAAACGTCCCGTTCCTCCTCCCCCATCCGAAAATTTTTTTGAAGAAGAAAGTGCAACCATTTCAAAAGATAGCATCATATTAGGTGAAGAACAAATTAAACAATCATCTATTATGAACAATTTCAAAAAGTCGGCAAATCAACTTATCCGCACTCTTGCGGTGGGAGTAACAGCCGCAATTTCAAGTGTTACGCCTCTTTTGGCGCAGGAAGATGTCGAAATTCCAACATCGCAAGTTCCTGATGAACAAGTTATGACAGTAGATACTGTCGTACAGGAAGTTTTCATCGAAGAAGAATCGGATTCTGCACCTTCGCTGAAATACGCTCCGATAAATATCGGATTTGCTTATCCGATTTCGATTTATGGCTCACAATCGCCGGAGCATGTGTACAACTTTTCAGTCGGATTCTTGACTGATGTTTCCGGTGGTATAGAAGGCATACAATGGTCGATGCTCTACAATCAAGTGAATGGCTCTATGCGCGGAATTCAATGGGGCGGATTGCTCAACATTTCCGGAGCTGTGGAAGGCATTCAATGGGGAGGTCTGTGCAATTTCGCCAAAGATGTGCATGGGATTCAATGGGCAGGTATTATGAATCAGTCGGCAAATCTGAAAGGTATCCAAGCGGCGGGTATTGCAAGCGTTGCAGACAACGTTGACGGTGTGCAAGCATCCGGCATTTACAATGTTGCAGACTCTATTGAGGGTTTACAAGCAAGTGGCATCGCAAATGAGGCAAAATATGTGCGAGGAGGACAATTCGCAGGTATTTTCAATCGTGCAGAATACGTAAACGGTGTGCAAGTAGGACTTGTAAACAGTACGAAAAAACTTTCCGGTGTGCAAATCGGACTGTTTAACAAAGTTGATACTATTGAAAAAGGGCTCTCCATCGGCGTGTTCAACTTCTTGAAAAAAGACCGCTTTCAAGAATTGGAACTAAGTATGAGTACGCAAAGTTCAAGCTCCTCGTTTCACAGCACATTCTTGACCTATCGTCTCGGAGGTTCTATGTTGCACGGCTTGATCAGTATAGGTAGCAATTGGAAAGACGGAAACGTGCATACGAGAATCGGTTTCGGAAACCTCACACGCATCAAGGGCGACTTTTATCTGCAAAGTGCATTGTATTGGAACAATTCACACTATTACAACGGTAACAAAAAATGGGATACCTCTTATCAAGACAATTGGACAACATTGAGTTGCGGATTGGTTTACTATTGGGGAGAAAAAGTCGGCATCAAAGTAGCGCCAAATTTTAATCTGTGGAATGAATATATCGGTCACGACTGGGACGAAAATTGGTTTTCGTATGATCTCGGCGTAGATGTTGGACTTTCCATCCGTTTATAAAAGGTAAAAAGGTAAAAGGGTAAAAAGGCAAACGCTTCGCCTAACTCAAAAGCCCTTGACCATTAACCCTTTACCATTATTAAAAAATAAAGAAATAAAGAAATAAAGAAATAAAAAAATGAAAAATATACTAATAACAATCAGCATCCTCTCCCTCATCATTCTAAGCGCATGCGAAAAGCACGAACGCATCCGCCCATCGGGACATATCGTATCTGAAACCTACAATTTCAACTCAATCACCGGCATTGAAACAAGCGGCGAAACCGTAGTCATCATCAACCAAGTCGAAGCCAACGAAGCCAACACCTGTGTTGTTGACGTTGATGAGAATGTTCTTCCTCACCTCGTTGTTCGCCAATCGGGGAATGGAACCATCCATGTGTATTGCGAAAACGTTTCGTTTATTGGGCGACATCCGAATATAACCATTTATCTGACCGTTCATGATTTGAGAAAAGTTTCTCTTTCGGGAGCATCGGAATGTCAGATTTTCAACACCGGAAACCTTAGCGATTCCGTGATGCTCTTCGATAATTTAGAATTTGAATTGAGCGGATCATCAAAGTGTTTTGTGGATAACATTGATGCTCATGAAATAGATGTGGAACTCAACGGAGCATCCGAACTAACATTAAGCGGTTGGTGTAACAAGCTCAAACTTGATTTGTCCGGAGCAAGTGAAGCCTATGACTACGAGATGTTTTGCAATCATCTTGATGCCGAGTTATCCGGTGCCAGCAAGGCTCGTTTCACGGCATTGGAAACCCTCTCCGTAGAACTGAGCGGGGGAAGCACGCTACGCTACGACGGAGATCCTCGTATCATTCATTCGGATATTTCGGGTGGATCCTCGTTGAAAAGACGGTAGAACAATACATATAACGTAAAAATGTGTAGGGGCAGGTTTCAAACTTGCCCCTACGTTGTTATTATGGAATATTTTTCGTATCTTTGCAACCCAAAACAATCAAAGAAATGCTGTTTAATTCAATCCCTTTCGCAATTTTTCTGCCTCTCGTTTTCTTGCTGTATTGGTTCGTATTTCAGCGCAATTTGAAAGTACAAAACTTTTTTGATTATCTTGAACCAAAATTTTTACATCGCGCATAAAACAAGTATTGATTGCAGCGAACTTGGGTGGGGAACGATATACCGAACTTCTCCAAAACCCAATAATTTGGAAGAGTCCGGCAAACAGAGAGCTTTGGATAATACACTCAACATTCATTCATTCATTCCGAAAAGGAGAAAAAGATATTTACCCAAAATTTAGAAATACTCAAATCCTTTTCAGACATTTGCAATGAAAAAAACTGCAAACTGATTTTTATCACAACTCCGGCATATCACACGTTTCCCACACGTAGCACAATCAAATAACCCCAAGCAAATGCGCTTGATGAATCAATCCTGCCAATGAACTCACATTGAGTTTGTCCATTAAACGCTGTTTTCTGCTACTAAAAGTCGTTTGTGGGATATCCAGTTCCATCGCTATTTCCTTGTCCGACTTGTTTTGCAACATCATTTTCAGGATTTTCTCATCTTCTTGTGCAATTTCGAAATTTCTCATCGAAACAAATCCATCCTCACAGAATTCAAACCACACTCCTGTTTTTCGGCTCACTAAATAGGCAATTCTACTTTCTTTGGAAACAGATAAACTTGCAAAACACCCTACTAACCACGCATTTCCATCCTCGCAAAATTGAAATGGAACAACTTTGTGATGCACAAGAAGTTCTTCTCCATTTTTTTTTATTACAGGTAAATCATAAAAAATTTCGATTTTTTTACGAGCAGATAGAGGAAAGGTATAGAATAAATCGCTTGCTTTTTCGTACATTTTCTTCAACCATTGAATGTCGTCCGATTTGAAAATCAAGTTATAAAATCCCAAACCTTCTTCTTCGAGAGTCTTTTTTGAATAACCGCATAAGACCTTGCTTTTAGACGAGTGGACAAAGATTTTTTGATGGTAGCAATCGACCATATAGAACTCCACACCGGACGATAGATTTTGCAAATTCATCCATTCTTGAATTATTTTTCGAGAATAGTGTTCGAAGTGTTCATTTTTGATCTTGAACGGCTTAAGAGGTAGTGATAGATTCATAGTTGAATAATTTTGAGTTTATGGTGGAAGTGCAAAAGTACAATAAAAAAATGAGAAATGCAAATTTCCGAGCATTTTTTTTGTTCAAAAAGGCATTTGAAACATACTTAAATAAAAGAAAGCAAATGCATTAACATCAAAAATGTCGTATAAATACGACTTGCGAGATTAAAAAATTATTTGTAACTTTGCAACATCATAAAAAAAGAACAACCCAAAAAATGAAATTGAAAGTACAACATATTGTCAATTTTCTAACTCGAATGTTTCCTCTGTTTGCGCAGACTTATAATCTGTGCAAAGGGGCATCGACATTGGTTCTCTACACAAATAATTTCCTTTCCTTTTGGGATAAATTGTTTTTCAAACAATACTCCTCGCATACACCTAATTTCACAGGCTATGCGAGCGACCACATTTGGCTTTTACAGAAAACGAACTTGGGGAGGGAAAACTCCTGCTAAATTCCCGTTAGCAGGAGCGATAACCCACACGGTTGCCTCGCAAAAAGTTGAAACACTCCACAAAAAGAAACTCAACACAAGCGAAAAA
>QMCD01002165.1_pt1 | contig 11138 bp, 10 predicted proteins | sample 1821841 | NCBI WGS metagenome assembly QMCD01 (sample SAMN01991225, study PRJNA193472) | Termite gut metagenome, whole genome shotgun sequencing project. | isolation source: worker | host: Macrotermes natalensis | reverse complement strand
CAACCACTTTCCTATGCGACCACTTAATTGGACTTCTCCTCTCGATTTCCTCTCAGCTTTTTTATCCGCTCTGTAACTCTTCATTGACAAACCTACATTTTTATGAATTATGCATCACTAAATCTTTGTTCTCGCCTAATATTTTTGAGAAATGTCGAGTCCCGTCGAATTTCCGAAGTTTTCCCCTTCCTCTTCGCATATCCGCACATTTTTCCTTCACTCCCCCTTCTGTTTTTGAGCATAAAAGAACTGTCAGTATGAGAATCTCTCTACTGACAGCTCTGATAAGGCTTTCTCTATCTCAAAGCTCAATTCACCGTTTCTTTCTCAAGCTTATAGTATTCCCAGTTCCTCAGCTTTCTGACAAGCGCCTTTTGCTCGTCTGTAAGCTCCGTCGTCGCCGTTCCGTCGGCCGTGAGATATACCTCTTTCCACGCGACGGGCAGTTCACGGCGCATCTCGTTGATGAAATCAATGAAAGCGTCCTGCCCCGAATATCCAGTGAGTTCCAGCGCCATTGCGCCGAGATAATTGGCGCTTATCTGCTTGCTTTCAGGTAAATCGGCGGTTTCATGGAGCGGAAGCCCGGCATTCTTTGCTGCGGAATTGCCCCATATCATGAACGGAACCTCATACGTGCCGAGAATTTCCTCGGGCGTATCCGTGTTGCCGACAGACATTCCAAGCTGCCTGTAGCCGTTATAATCGCCGCCGAACGTCGGGCGGTGGTCGCCGAAGAAAACAATGACTGTCGGCTCGTTTACAGAATTGAAAGTATCCGTCAGCTTGCCGAGCATTTCATCGCCGGCGCGCACGCCTTGAATATAAGTTGAGATGTTGTTTGCAAGCTCGTCTTCGATGTCCACGGTGAACGGCTCAAGCTGCGTCGTTTCCGTGCCGTATCTTGCTATCGGCGTATACGGCTGGTGATTCTCTATCGTAACCGTGTAGAAATACTGCGGGTTTGAAGAAGCGTTATCCTGCTCTTCAAACACTTTGCAGAGCTCGTCGGCGAAGAAATCATCTGACGTGACGGCTGAATCATAGCTTCCGGAGGTGTAGTCCTCATTGAATTCATCTATAAAGAGCTGTTTGTCAATTCCGAGGAACTGATAAACGCTGGAGCGATTATAGAACCAGCTCTCGCCGGGGTGCATGAACACATTCGCGTAATCGCCCTCATCGGCGAGAAGACGCGGGACGCTGTACATATTCTTCCTCACCACCCTGAACGCGGAGGAATTCAGCGTGGACGGCGCGATAAGGTTCGTCTGCATGCCTGTAAGAACCTCAAACTCCATGTTCGCCGTGCCCGCGCCGAAGTTGGGCGCAATCAGATGGCCGGAGACTGTGCCTTCTTCCGCCGCAAGGCGCTTGAAGTTCTTCAGCGGGTCGTTGTCATTATTATAATCAAAGGCGGGCGCAGTTGATAAATCCGTGTATGCCTCGCACATGATGAAAATGAGGTTCGGGCTGACTTGGGGCGTGACCTTGCCGCCGCTTTCACCCGCTTCTATCCAGCTTTGAACCTCGGCTTCGTTGTAATCGTCCGGTTTTTCCACTGGATAGAGATTCATGTGGCGAATGAAGTTATAATTGAAGCCCAGCTCATTATAAACCGCTGTGATATTATATCTCGCGGAGACCTGCAGGCTATCGTAAAGTGCAACATCGGTATACAGCGTGAAGAAAGAAGCCACCATAACCGCCGCCGCGACGATTATGCCCGCAAGCCTTGCTATGATTGACTTCGGCGCCCAGCTCTTAATGAAAACCGCCGCGATTATCAAGATGATTACCACCGCGGCCAGGAGAATAATCGGCGTGACGTCAAGCTCAAGCTCGAATCTCTCAATTGAATTGAACGCCTCTCTTATAAGCGCTATATCCTTCGGCACGAAGGGGTCGTCGCGAAAGGTGATTTTATACCTGTTCACAAGCGCCAGCACGCCGAAAACAGCCGAGGTTATCGCCGAAGAAAGCAGCAGGCTTTTCGAAATAAACCACAGTATAAGCAAAAGAACCGATACCGGCAGAGTGTTGAGCAAAATAAGAATGGGCTGCCTCAGAAAGATTTTTATATTTTCAAAAATGGAATACGGCTGAATCATGACCGTCAGCCCCATTATGGTAAGCGAGAGGAAAAGAAAGACTAATATCGTAACCGCCGCCGGCATATGAATTCTTCTTTTTAGGGCATGCGCCTCTTTTATGTTTGTCTGCATTTATATTTCCGCTTTCAGATTATTTATTAACGATTTAGATAACGGCCTTTATCGCTTCAATGAGAATGTCAAGCCCCTTTGTGAGCGTCGCGTCGTCTATGAGAAGCTCCGGCATAACCTTCAGAACCGCGTTTTTGCGCCCCACTCTCTCCACTATCAGCCCCGCGTTGAACGCGGCGGTGAGAACCGCCTTAGATATCTCCGGCTCTTCGGTGAAGGCGGAGAAATCCACTCCCCATATAAAGCATTTTCCGCGCGTGACAATCCGGCTGTCAAGCGCCTCAATCTCCTTCATCTTTGCAGTGATAAGCTTCTCTTTTTCGCGTACCTTCTCCTCGACCCTTTCGTTGAGGAAAACCTCAAGCCCCGCCTTTGCTGCGACGATTGAAAGCTGATTGCCCCTGAACGTGCCGTTATGCTCGGCGGGCGTCCAGATGTCAAGCTCCGGCTTCAGCAGTGTGAGCGCAAAAGGCATTCCGTAGCCGCCGATTGATTTAGACAGCGCGACGATGTCGGGCTTCAAGCCCGCCTCTTCAAAAGAGAAATATCCGCCGCCTCTTCCGCAGCCGACTTGAATATCGTCAACGATGAAGAGAATATCGTTTCTCTTGCAGAAATCCTCCGCGGCTTTAAGCCACGCGTTATCAAGCGGATAGATGCCGCCCTCGGCCTGCGTCGTCTCAATTATGAGCGCGGCGGGCTTCTCTATGCCCGAATGGTCGTCGTCAAGCAAAGTTTGCATGTATTTTATCGTGTCCAGCTCGGGGAACATATACGGCGCGGGGATATGCGTTACGTCGTGGAGGGTTACGCCCGCCCCGCCGCGCGAGGCTGTGTCTGTGGTCAATGCCAGCGCGCCGAGCGTCATGCCGTGGAAGGCGCCCATCAGCGCCCAGATATTTTGGCGTCTTTTCACCTTGCGCGCAAGCTTAATCGCCGCTTCAACGGCGTTTGTGCCCGTAGGCCCGGGGAACTGGATTTTATAGTCAAAGCCGCGCGGCTTGAGAAGCTTGTTCTGGAAAGCGTCAATGAAATCTCTCTTTGCGGCGGTGTACATATCAAGCGCGTGCGCAACGCCGTCTTCACTGAGATATTCAAGCACCCTTGCCTTGATGTAATCATTGTTGTGGCCGTAGTTAAGCGCGCCAGCTCCGCAGAAGAAATCGATGTACTCATTGCCGTTTTCGTCGGTGAGAAGCGAGCCCTTTGATTTCACGAAGACCGTGGGGAAATTCCTGCAATATGAGCGCACTTCGGATTCATACTGTTCAAATACCTTTGTATCCATGCTTCCTCCTATTAACTTTAAGCGTCTGTTATTCTATATTTTCGCCTAGAGCATCATGGCTCAAGGCGGTAAGATATGCATTGATAAAGCCGTCTAAATCGCCGTCCATAACAGCGTTGATGTTGCCGGTTTCATGGCCCGTGCGGTGATCCTTCGCCATTGTATACGGCATGAAGACATATGAGCGGATTTGGCTGCCCCAGGTTATTTCCTTCTGCTCGCCTTTGATGTCAGAAATCTTCTCGAGATTTTCACGTATTTTTATCTCAACAAGCCGTGAAATGAGCATTTTCATCGCGACGTCACGGTTCTGGAACTGGCTTCTCTCCACCTGACACGAGACTGCTATGCCGGTCGGGATATGAATCAGCCTCACGGCAGAAGATGTCTTGTTGACCTTCTGGCCGCCTGCCCCGCTCGCGCGGAAAACCTCCATGCGAATATCGTCCGGGTTGATTTCAACGCTGTTGTCCTCTTCGATTTCGGGCATAACCTCAAGCGAGGAGAATGAGGTGTGGCGTCTGCCGGCCGCATCAAACGGTGAAACCCTTACAAGGCGGTGAACGCCGGCCTCGCTTTTGAGAAAGCCGTAGGCATTGTCTCCCTCCACGAGGATTGAAGCGCTCTTGAGCCCCGCTTCGTCTCCGTCAAGATAATCGAGCGTGGAAACCTTGAAGCCGTGCCTCTCGCCCCAGCGGGTGTACATTCTGAAGAGCATTTCGGCCCAGTCCTGCGCCTCTGTGCCGCCGGAACCCGCATGAAACGTGAGAATCGCGTTATTTGCGTCATACTCACCCGTGAGTAGGGTCGTGAGGCGAAGCGTCTCGATTTTGGCCTTGATGTCCTCAATCTCGGCTTTCACCTCTGGAAGAAGCGATAAATCCTCCGCCTCATCCCCCATTTCAGCGAGCGCCTTGGCGTCGCCAACCTGCATTCTGAGCTTCGTGTAGCTCTCGTCTTTTGATTTCAGCCCCGCAGTTTTGCGAAGCACCTTCCGCGCGTTTTCCATGTCGTCCCAGAAATTGGGCTCCGCGGCCTTGTGCTCAAGCATCTCGACCTCTTCACGAAGCCTTTCGAGGCCGAGCGCGCGCTTCAGGCCATCAAGCTCAGTATCAAGCCCTGCGAGTTCATGGATTTGTTCTTCAAATTGCAGCATATATCTACCTTCCGATTACTGTTCGTTTTGCCCTGCTTTATATCCGCCTTATTATACTGCATTAAAAAGTAAATGTAAATGTCTTTGGAGGAGAAAGCGCGCTTGACAATGAGTATATGGCATTTCACGTCTTCAATTGTAAACGCAATGAAAATTATCGCCCGTTTGATTGAACTTTCGGGCAATATAGTGTACTATGTCTTTAGCAAGAAGAAAGCATTCTTTCGGAGGTATTATGGACTATACCGGAATTCCCTGTCCTGTCTGCGAGAAACCGTTCGCAGACGGCGACGATATTGTGGTTTGCCCGAAGTGCGGCGCGCCGTATCACCGCGCCTGCTACGACGAGGCAGGCCACTGCATTTTCACAGATAAGCACGAGCTCGGCGAGGTGTGGAAACCGCCGGCGAATTCTCCGGCCTTCTCAAGGCACACGGCTTCAGCCGAGATAAAGGACGTAGAGTGCCCTGTATGCGGCACATTGAACGGCAAAAGCGCTGAGTTCTGTAACGGCTGCGGCGCCAAGCTCGGTGTAAACGCCGCGGCTGCACCGGATGATATAAGCGTGAGCCACTACACGCCGCGAAACACCGGAAGCCCCTACTCTCAACCCGGGATTCCGCCCATATACGGCGCTGGCTTCTCATTTGACCCGATGGGCGGCGTAAGCCCGACGGAGGCCATTGAGGAGGATGTGAGTTTCGGCGATGTGTCAAAGCTCGTCAGGCAGGGCACGGCTTATTATCTGCCGGTTTTTAAGAGAATCCAGGCGATGAACAAGGACAGGTTCAATTTTTCGGCGTTCATCTTTTCCGGCGGCTGGATGTTATACAGAAAACAGTATAAGCGGGGGCTTATTTTCACGCTTATTATGACGACTTTGTTTGTCGGCTATACACTTAGCACCATATATGTTTCCGCGCCGATACTCGGGGATTTGATGCTTCGCGTGGGCATGGACCCGAACGCCGGGATTATGCCAAACTCCAGCCAGTGGCTTGCGATGTCGGGCATTCTCTCTCAAGACGGAATGCTTTTCTTCAACTTTTGCACTCCCCTGCTTTTTCTGCTCACGATGCTGATAATCGGCATAATTTGCGGTATTAAGGCAAACAAATGGTATATGAAGCATTGCATCAAAACTGTGCGGGACATAAAAACGCATGAAAGCCTTGACGGCGCAGGCTATAATTATGAGCATAAGGGCGGCGTGAACATGCCGCTTGCGATTGCTCTGATGCTTGGCGCGCTGCTGCTTACTTATCTGCCGATGTTTTTATAGCAAATATTTCTTTAATAGACACTTCTTGAGGGAAATACATGAAAACCTTGTATCTTTCAGACCTTGACGGAACGCTCTTGCGCTCTGATGAGCGCTGCTCGGCTTACACTGCCGAGGTGATAAACCGCTTTGTAGGTGCCGGCGGGCTTTTTTCATTTGCCACGGCGCGCTCACTTGTGACGACCAAAAAGGTGACGGCGGGGCTTAACATTAGCTTCCCGTTCGTGAGCCACAACGGGGCGATTATTTTTGCGGGCGACACGGGCGAAGTTTTGTTCATGGACAGTTTCAGCGATGATGAAATCAGCTTCATTTCAAAGACTTTGACCGAGCTTAAGGTTTACCCCACTGTTTACTCCTTCGTCGGCAGCGTGGAGCGCTTTTCTTATATTCCGCGTTTTCTCACGCCTGAGGCGAGCGCTTTTCTTGACACAAGAAAAGGTGACCCGCGCAGACATGAGGCCGAAAGCCTCGAGGAGCTTTATTCCGGAGAGGTTTTCAATGTGTTTTGCAAGGGTACGTCGGAGTTATTATCACCTGTGAATGATATTTTTTCGTCAGACAGTCGCTTTACTTCACTTTATCAGAAGGATATTTATTCCGAGGCGCAGTTTTGTGAGCTTCTGCCTATAAGGGTAAGCAAGGCGCGCGCCGCTTCGTGGCTGAAGGATATGCTCGGCTGTGATAAGCTCGTGGTTTTCGGTGACGGCATAAATGATTTGCCGCTATTCATGGCGGCAGACGAATGTTACGCGATGGCTAACGCCGTGCCGGAGCTCAAGGAAATTGCCACCGCTGTGATTGGCTCGAACAATGACGACGGCGTGGCAAGGTGGATTGAGCAAAACGCGGCGGCTCGCTGATTTTTCTTTGCCGAAGGCTTCTTGAATTAGGGGGACTGATATGAAAAAGCTATGCTCTGTTGGCACTGCGGTTATTCTGTGCATTCTGCTTGCGGCAGGATTGACGGGCTGTGCTTCGGGCGGCCAGGCAGCATACCCCGAATATGCCGAAGCGGAGAATACTGCGCTGGGCTGCATTGAGCTATCCTATAACGGCAATACCTACCGCCCTTACGGCGTTTTTACCGATAACAAGCTCAAGGGAGAGCAAATCGGCATACGCGAAGGATTGCCCGACTCCAAGATATACGCGGTTAAGGGATATGATTCCGGCGAATGGATTGTGGAATATCTCGATATCATCATGGGCGGGAACATGCTGTTTAAGTCTGTAAGCGTGACAGATGTGCCCGACGAGCTCGAAGCCGTCAGGCAATATGATTATTGAGCCTTTCCGGCGCTGCGTGAATTATGCCGCCGGTATAAAACTAAACTTGAGAGGTAGATTATGAGTGCAAAAAGAGTGAGAAAAGCAGTTATTCCCGCAGCCGGGCTGGGTACCAGAGTGCTTCCGGCGACGAAGGCCATGCCGAAGGAGATGCTGCCCATAGTTGATAAGCCCGCGATTCAATATATCGTAGAGGAGGCTGTCAGGGCCGGGATTGAGGATATTCTCATCATCTCCAACAGAGGCAAGGGTTTAATTGAAGACCACTTTGACAGAACACCCGAACTTGAGGAGCGGCTTGCGGGCAACCCGGCAAAGAAGCAAGTGCTTGATGAGGTGGTTGGCATCGCGAACCTCGCCAATATATATTTCATTCGCCAAAAGGAGACAAAAGGGCTTGGTCACGCGATTGGCCGTGCAAGAGAATTCATCGGCGACGAGCCTTTCGCCGTGCTTTACGGAGACGACGTGATTATCGGCGACGACCCCGTCTGCGCACAGCTCATCAGGGCATATGAGGAGACAGGAAAGGCCGCGGTGGGCGTCAAGGAGGTGCCGCTTGAGGATGTTTCAAAGTATTCATCTCTCAAGGTGGAAAACATCAGAGACAATATATACGAATGCACGGATATGATTGAAAAGCCCGCCAGTGGCGAGGAGTTTTCGCTTTTCTCGATTCTCGGACGCTGCGTCCTCACGCCGGACATCTTCGACGTAATTGAGCACACCCCGCCCGGCGCAGGGGGCGAGATTCAGCTCACCGACGCCATGGCGCACATTGCGCGCACCGTGGGAATTACCGCGGTTGATTTCACAGGCACGCGGTATGACATGGGAAACAAGCTGGGCATAATGCAGGCGAATATCGAGGTGGCGCTGAAGCACCCTGAAATCGGCGAGGATTTCAGGAGGTATCTGAAGGAGATTGCGGCAAAAATATGATGACATAAAACGAGGCGGCATATGCCGCCTCGTTTGCTATAGAAAATTCACTTGATTATTGTTCCGTATTGAGTCAGTTCTTTCAGCATGGTTTCGTATTCTTCTTCTGAAATGAAGCCGCTTTCAAGATTCATTTGCATATTCTTCATGTGTTTTTCTGCTATCAACTCATCTGCATTCTCATACGAAGACCTCATATTTGCTTCTTCCACAAATCTTTCTATCTCTGATACTTGAACAAGAGCTATTGACACTTCTTGCTCTTCAAAAACACGTTTTTCCTTCTCAATATTTGAATCGTCAAGAAGATAGTGCGGGGATTCAAAATATACCTCTCCATTATTCCCCATGTTCCATACTGCAAATCTTTGATAACGCGGATAGTAGTATTCTCCTTCTGTCGCAAATCCACCTGTTATAGGAACACTGAGAATAAACAAGTATTCTTTTCCGGATTCCAGTTTTGCTTCCTGAGGATAGTCAGCATATATACGGTCAATTGGGCCGCCACCCTTAAGTCTTACTGTCACTTGATCTCTCTCGGCTTCTTTCCCGCGAAATACTCTAATCGGCGTGACATAGTAATCCGTATAAATCTCTTCGCTTTCTCCATTTACATGCAAAACTGTGAATGCGTTCGATTTACCATCCACTTTTCCGTGAATGATAAGTGATGATTCGTCAAGAACTGTACTAAAATTCGGCAACTCAACGAGAGAATTTGTTGTAACAATTGTATATGTTAGCGAATAAATTGTTATAGCTACAGTAACTAGTAAAGCTATTAAAATCACCACTATGACGAGAGCATTTCTTAGCTTGGCTCGCTTTTCCATATTATTAATCCTCCTTATCCATATAAATAATCCAACGCCCTTATTTCTTGCTGGTGTGTGATATAACGTCTAGATGATCCTAAAATAACACTCGCACTTTCGTACATCACAGCAGCTTGGTATACATCATTGTCACCTAACCGTGCTGTATGTCCTGCTTCATGAAGAAAGATATTTCGCGTTTTGAATCTTTTTTCCATTTCATCACCTACTTATTGTATTTATATGCTGATTATAGTATGAAAGGTGATGTTAGCCTACCTGTTTCAAAAGGCGCTACTTTCCTCCTTTTGAAACACCTATTCAACTATCTTTGCATAAGGCTCATTAAATTTCATCGCCTTATCATATTCTTCCTGCGTAATAAAACCATTTTTGAGGTTGATTGCTAAGCTATCTCTTATCTGATTTTTCCAGTACTCAGAATCTATCGGAACAACCTCATTAAACATCTCTATTTCACTGGCAAATACCTCCTCCGAAATTGCTATATATCCATTACCAGAAAAAAGTTCTGCAGAAAGCGTGACATTGTTTTTCTTTAGCAAATCGAAATTTACATTTGAATACATGTAATCGTCTCTAAAGAAACTCTTTTCTCTTGAAGACTCACTTCTCACCTCTTCCAAGTGCTTCAATGGCATTTCTTCTATATAATCGCTTTTTGAGAGCTGAGAAAAAAGTGCTTGATGTCCTCCCGTCAAATAATAATAATCTCCTTCTGTATTATATCCGCCGCCTGTAAATGGTTGGTATAAAAAGAAAATGTAAGTGCTTCCAATTACTACGTTTGGCTCATCCTCAGCGATAACTACTAAATTGTCAATTTCGCCTCCTTGCATACGCAAGTTTACTATTTCACTTTTCTCTCCTCTATATGCATTTTCCACTTCGATTTTAAAATCTGTAAAAATGCTTACTTCACCACCATTCGCTGGTTGAATCTTGAAAGGTACAGATTGCTCTTTTACAACACCCTTTATCACAATATCTGACTCTTTTATCAAATCAGAAAGATTGAAATATGGATATGTTGAACTGACTGAAGAAATAATATGATTATCTACATTTGCAAAATACCATATTCCCACCCCTGATATCGCTATAATAAACAATATACAAACTGATGTGATTAGCTTTTTCTTCATAATAACCTCCTGTGCTTTCTGTGCTTTGTAAACACTGTCCCTCTAACGTAAGGCAACATTATCCATATACTGCACTAACACCATTCTTATCATCTTGGCTTAAATATCTCACTAATTCTCCCTTACCAAAAGAAGTTTTCATGACAGCGTCTGAAAAAGAGGAATGATTCAATCCTATTGTGTGTCCTGATTCATGCAAAAATACAGTCCAAAAATCATACCCATTTGCCGCACCATTAGAATATGCGTATGCCGAGTTTATAAGGATATCCGCATCATAAACCTGTTTTCTTCCGATAAATGGAAATGGTGATTCACGGCGCGTTGTTGCTTCAGCCAATTTTTTATTGCTCATATTCAATTTATACACACAGTGCATCTCATCTGTTGTGGGATACGTTGACAAATAATGCGAACTGGTATACCTTTGAACTACGCTTCTGTTTGCCACACTCAAAGTTCGAGCATTCCATTGCCAAAGTGCATCATTCATATGTGTAACACTTGTTGCGCCTAACAAATAATGTGGACGAAAATAAATGACATATTGTTCTCCAACCCAAAAATTATCAGATGGGAGTGAATAAGCAGACGCAGGCACAAAACTTGCAAAGATTATTAGTGCAATCATCAAAAACATAGAAACTACTTTTTTCATAAAGTTAAACCTCCTTCAATATTTATTATCATATAAATGTACAATTACATGAAAACATCGGAATCACCTTACCTATCAGATTATTATACGCCTCATAGAGTGTAAAATAATTATACTCTTATTCACAGTGAACTGTCAAGACATTTTTTCACATTTTTTCACTGCGATGTGGGGTTTCGGTAGTAGCTGATGCAACACACATTTCAAATAATATTTGTAGGTTTGTCAATGAAGAGTTACAGAGCGGATAAAAAAGCTGAGAGGAAATCGAGAGGAGAAGTCCAATTAAGTGGTCGCATAGGAAAGTGGTTGT
>QMCD01006000.1_pt1 | contig 11142 bp, 8 predicted proteins | sample 1821841 | NCBI WGS metagenome assembly QMCD01 (sample SAMN01991225, study PRJNA193472) | Termite gut metagenome, whole genome shotgun sequencing project. | isolation source: worker | host: Macrotermes natalensis | reverse complement strand
CAACTTGACTCATCGGGATATTCCTCTACGAAATTCAATAAATTCATAATCTCCTGGATTTATAGACAAAGATAATCATTTTAGGCGAAATTACGGATAATCATTAAAGTTTAATAAGGCACAGTTTGAAAAACTGCGCCAGCGAGGAGAAGATCCGAATTTGAAAAGTGTTTCAAAAACAGCTCCTTATCTTTCTCAAGAACGATTGCAAGACTTGACAGACTGAATACGAAAAATAGAAATGAAAAAATAACCGCGCTAAGAAAATAAAACCGTAAAAGCGCTTCCTTCCCCAACTTGGCTTTGAATTTGCAACCTGCCTTTATGTAGTTTTACGATTTCGCGCGAAAGACTTAATCCGATGCCGCTGCCGTTTTTTTGGGTGCTGAGGGATGAAGATTTTGTCCCTGTTTTCCGGAGGAATGCCGCAGCCGTTGTCCGCCACGGTAAAATAAGGCGCTCCTTCGGACGAGATTCCCGAAAAAAGGATAATGTGGGCTTCGGGTTTATTTTTCACGGCAGAGGCTGCATTGGTAATAAAATTGATTAAAACCTGCTCAATCAAATCACGGTCAAGAAGGGTGACAACTTTCGGATTATCCGTTTTTGTCTCTAATAAAATTCCTTTTTGTTGAAGTGAAGGATACATCAGTTGATAAACGGTATTCAGCAGTTCGTTCAGATTGACCGGGCGCTTTTCGAGCACAATCGTTTTACTCAAACTTCGATAGGTATCGGCAAACTTCAACAGTCCTTCGCTTCTGCGGTAAATGGTTTCCATCGCGCATTCTATATCGTCAAAACCGGGATGAATGCCGTTGCCCATTTCACTTTTCAGGCTTTCAATCCGTTTTTTCATCGTATCCGCCAAGGATGAAACGGGTGCAATGGAATTCATAATCTCGTGTGTCATTACGCTCAACAGGCCTTTCCACGCACCGGACTCTACCTCTTCCAGCGTAGCGCTGATATTGTGAAAGGCAATCAGCTTGCAGGTTTTTCCCGCAGTCTGAAAGATCGAAGCATTGGTCAGGGTTTTGAGGGTCTGATTGCCGGCGTTAACCGTAACCAAGCGGCTCGAATCCAGCGGGATTTCAACTAATTGATTATACAGATTTTCGTTCCGTTTTTGCAGCCATTGAATATTTTTGATTTGCGGAATGTGAAACATATTCATCAACGCTTCGTTTGCCCAAAGAATATCCATCGTTTCGACATCATACGCCAAAATACCGGTATCTACCAGCTCCAACATCCGTTTCAGGTAATGCTGTTGCGTCTCATTTTCTTTACTCAAAGCCAAAAATGCGTTGGTAATCGTATTGAATCCGTGGTAAAACTGTTTCCTCCACCGCCTGTTTTCAGGGTATTTTCTTGAAAAATCGCGGTACCGGATGGCTTCGACAAAATCATTTACATCCCTGTATATTTTCCGGTTCAAACGAATGCTATAGAGAAGCAGAATAATTGTAACTATCAGGCAAAGAATAAGTATGGCATTCATACATGAATAATCTATTTTAACCTCAAGGTCGCATGAATTCCGAAGAAATCACAATACCTTAATTATTTATTTTTTACGCTTATCAGCCATATTGTCCCTCATATCAAAGGCAATGAATTTTATAAACACAAAGGCACAAAGAACATGAAGTTGTAATTATTTTTTATATTCTTTGTGAGCTTCGTGTCTTTGTGTTTACTATTTCTCGTATAGGGGCAATATTGCTGATAAATATTTATTTTTTATGAGTAAACCCGCAGGCATTTTTATTCTCTTCAGAAATACTCGTTTATGCAGGTCTCATAATTCGTATTTATTCAACCGGCGGTATAGCGCCGCGCGGGTAAGTCCGAGTTCTTTGGCGGCACGCGAAATATTGCCGTTGTGTTTTTCAATGACCTGCTCAATCGTATTTCGCGCCAGCTCGTCCAGATTATGTGTTTGCGAAGAAGCGCCAACTTGCGGTTTTTGTTCGATGGGAGAAAACACAATATCCTCTGCTTTAAGCATTTCGCCTTCCGACATAATTACGGCGCGTTCAATCACATACTGCAACTCCCGGACATTTCCGGGATAGCTATAAGCCGTCAATTTATTTTTAGCGGAATCCGAAAGTTGAATCTGGCCTTTGAGGTATTTCTTTTCGTAAATCCGGAGAAAATGCCGGGCTAAAAGAACAATATCGTTTCCACGTTCGCGAAGAGGCGGGACGGTAATTTCGACCGTGTTAATCCTGTAAATCAAATCTTTGCGAAAACGCTGCTCATTGGCTAATTCGGCAAAAGGCACATTGGTTGCCGTAACTAAGCGAATATCGACCGGGACGGGTGTATTGGTACCCAAGCGCGTAACCTGCCGGTTTTGCAACACAGAGAGCAATTTAGCCTGTTGCTGCAACGAAATATTTCCGATCTCGTCCATAAAAAGCGTTCCGCCGTTTGCCGCCTCAATCATTCCGGTGCGGTCTTCGCGGGCATCGGTAAACGCGCCTTTTTTGTGCCCAAAGAGTTCGCTTTCAAAAAGCGTATCGGTCAATGCGCCGACATCCACTTTCACAAATGGCTTGTTCTTTCTCAGAGAAAGATTAACTATTGCCTGGGCGATTAAATCCTTTCCTGTTCCGTTTTCGCCCAGTATCAACACATTGGCATCGGTTGGAGCAATTTTTTCCAGCTTGCGGAAAAGATGCTGCATAATTTCCGAATTTCCAACGATTTCGGTCAGAGTTTGCTGCGCTTTCACCACTTGCTTTTTCTGCGGGGAAATTTGCTTTTCCAGCACTTCATTGAGTGTTTGGAGTAGACTTTCGTTGTGCCACGGCTTGACGATAAAATCGGCTGCTCCCTCTTTCAAACATTTGACAGCCAATTCAATATCGGCATACGCCGTAACCATAATCACGGCAATCTTATCGTTCTGCGCTTTAACTTGCCTCAACCAGTAAATCCCTTCGTTTCCGGTGTTAACCGAACTGTTGAAATTCATATCCAGCATCAAAACATCGAAATGATTCTCCGACAAAAGTTTCCGCAAGTTTTCGGGATTCGCTTCGGTAACAATATTCCGGACTTCCGGTTTCAGAAGAAGGCGCACGGCGGTCAGGACGTCTTTATCATCGTCCACTACAAGTATATTGGCTTGACGCAGGTTCATGATTTATATTTCAAGATTTTACGTAAAACATATTACGTTTCAAGATTATATTATCAATAAATTAGGAATATTATTTGTGTAATACGCTTATCAGCCATATTGCTCCTAATATCAACGTCAATGAATTTTATAAACACAAAGGCACAAAGAACACGAAGTTGTATTTATTTTTTATATTCTTTGTGAGGTCTTTGTGTTTACTATTTTTCGTATAGGGGTAATATTGCTGATAAGTACCTCTGCAAAATTAGTTAATACTATTGATTTCTGAATTTCCCACAAAGACACAAAGAACACTAAGTTTTTTGTGAACTTTGTGTCTTTGTGGGAAACATCTATCTTTTTTCTAAATATAAACTAATTAAGAAGACATACTTAAACATATTATTTATTAGAATTTATTCAAGCTAATTCGTAATCGCGATTCAAATTCCGGATCACTTCTACCGTCAATTTTCTTTTCCGGTTCAACACTTCCGAAACTCTGCTGTTACTACCGATTACAGATACCAAATCCTTTTGTTTCATTTGCATTTCTTCCATACGGATTTTGATAGCTTCAATGGGATAATGTTTTTTATCACAGCACAAAGATATAAACATTTCCCAATTTGGAAATTTATTCAAGTTTTTTCTAAGAACCTGTTTGAGTTAATTATGTTCATCATGAGTTGAAGAGTGCACCCAAGTCCGGACTTGTATCCGGATAACCTTGTGCAAACGAAGTGCAGCTCAAGGGTATCTAAATTAAACGCCTTCGGCGTAAGGGGGATATGCCTTTTGTCGCATTTTTTCAGCTCTTGATGAGCATTATTAATTCAAACAGGGGCTGTCTCAAAAGTCCACGCCACGAATTACACGAATTAACACAAATTGTTTGATTGAAAAAAATATAAATAACAGATAATTAGGATATTAATTTTGTGCTAATTCGTGTAATTCGTGGAAAAATATCTTTTGGGACAGCTTCCTTGTCCGTTTCCGGACAAAAAGTGTCCGGAATCGAACACTTCCAGCATTTTTTGTTTATTTTAATTTGCTGAAAATCAAAATATTTAAAGTTTGGCACATACCTTGTCCATATAATTATTAAAAAGATTTAATCCGATGGATCGAGTGATAGAAAAGAAAAACCGGACAGCTAAAAAGATTGCGGTAACGACGGGCACCGGTATCGGGGTTTTATTGGTTGTACTCATTATATTCAACATTTTCGGCAAATCCAAACTGCGCGTAGAGGGTGAACGGATAACCACGGGCGAGGCAAAACGGGCGGCTTTTCGCGAATTTATTCCGGTAACGGGAATTATTCAGCCGATTTCAACCATTTATCTGGATTTGCGGGAAGGTGGACGAGTGGAGGAGATTTTTGTTGAAGACGGTGCAGTGCTGACGAAAGACCAGCCGATTCTCCGGCTAAGCAACACGGATTTGGAATTGAGCTTAACCACACAGGAGACTTCTGTCTATAACCTGCTGGCACAAATGCAGATTGCCCAGAATGGCGCCCGGCAAAATACCATTTCCAAGCTGACGCAATCGGTAGACGTTGAAAGTCTGCTCATCGAAGCACAGCGTATTTATGAGTTGAACAGGCAATTGATGCAAAAACAGATCATTGCCCAACAGGATTTTCTGGAATCGGAGAACCAGTATAAGTATCTATTGGAGAAGAAGAAGCTGATGGACGAAATTTTGGAACAGGATTCTATTGCCACCGCTCAACAATTGTCTCAGGCGCGACAGTCGTACAACGGCGCGAAAAGCGGGCTGGATTTGATGCGCCGTAAATTTGCCGACCTCACGGTTTGTGCTCCGGTTGACGGGCAGCTTACTTCGCTGGATGCCGAAATCGGACAAAGCAAGAACAAGGGCGAGCGGATTGGCCAGATTGACGTTTTGAGCGGTTTCAAAGTGCGCGTAGAGATTGACGAGCATTACATTTCGCGCATATACGCCGGTTTGGAAGGCGTGTATAAGCAAGCGGACAGCGTTTATACCCCGGTCATCAAAAAAGTCTATACGCAAGTCTCTAACGGGCGTTTTGCAGTAGATATGGTTTTTAAGGATAAAATACCGGATAACATCCGCCGCGGTCAATCGTTACAAATACGCATTGCGTTGAGTGATGAAACGAAACTCTGTTAATCCCGCGCGGAGGATTTTACCAGCAAACGGGCGGCAGATGGATTTTCAAAGTAAGCAAATCCGGCGACAAAGCCTACCGTATACCGATTCGCATCGGTCGTCAAAACCCCGATTATTACGAAGTGCAGGAAGGGTTGGAACCGGGCGACAAGGTGGTGATAAACAGCTACGAAAATTATGGCGATATACAAGAGTTGGTCATTAAATAATCTAATAATAATTAAAAAGCAAGTATAATGAAACAGTTTTTTCGTAATTTTAAAAAGCAACGCACGGTCGGATTGCTGAATATTTGCAGCCTCTCGCTCGGCATTATGGTAGCCGTTGTTGTCGGACTTTGGGCGATTCAGGAGTTGAGTTTCGATAATTTCCACAAAAACAAAGATCGGATATACCGGACAGTCTCCAACGGAACACTAAGCGGTAATCCCGTCAAAATGGGTTCAACCTGGAAACCCTTAGGCAAGGAAGGCAAAGAAAAACATCCGGAAATAGAAGATATGACCCGGATTTACATTGAAAAATGGGATATACGCATTGATGAGGTGCTACACCAATCGGTCGAAAGTTATATGACCGACTCGAATTTCTTTTCATTTTTTACCTTTCCTCTAATAGTTGGCGACCCGAAAGACGTGCTTTCCTCGCCCGGTAAAGTAGTCATCAGTGAATCGGCGGCGGCAAAATATTTTCCAGGGAAAGACCCTGTCGGTCAGATTATCAAAACGTGGGAGAACGATTTTGTCGTAAGCGGAATAATGAAAGATATGCCCAAAAATTCGAGCCTGCAAGCCGATTTTATATTCCCTTTCACCGGCTGGCATGCAGAAGAGAGGGGGGGGGGAAATGGAGACGGTTTCGTTACTTTTTTCCTGCTGAGAGAAGGGACAAATACTGATGCGCTGGCAAAATCTCTGACTCAAATCGTATACCGGAATTTAAAAGGCTTGGAAGAATTTGGGCTAACCTATTCGCTGGAGGCATTGAAGGATATACATTTCAGTACCGGAGAGATAAACAACGCCATTCGCAAAGGAAATAAACCGCTGATTATGACGTTTGTCCTGACAGCATTGATAATCCTGATAATTTCCTGCATCAACTTTACCAACCTGTTTGTGTCCACCTCGTTTATCCGCGCCAGAAACATTAGCATAAAAAAAACGCTTGGAGCCAGAAAAACGCGGCTGATGCGTGAATTTTATATCGAAACAGCTTATTATGTACTTATTTCAATCGGTCTCGGCCTGGCAATTGCAGCGCTGATATTGCCGGTATTCAACAATTTCACGCAATCAAGATTAACGCTCGATTTCACCTCACCGCAGATATATATTTTTCTTCCGGTCTTATTCGCATGCGTAGTATTGCTTGCCGGCTCTTTCCCTGCGCTGTATATGACGCGCTTTAATATTATCGAAACCATTAAAGGAAATTTCAAAGGGAAGAAAATGGGATTCTTGCAAAAATCACTGGTCGTTACGCAGTTTGCAGCATCTATTGCTTTGCTGATTGTAGTTGCCTTTATGCAAAAGCAGGTCGATTATATGATTTCCTACGACTTGGGGTTCAACAAGGAAAACGTTTTATACATACGTATGCCCTATCCAGCCAAAGATAAATATAAAATGCTGGCAGGAGAATATTTGCAAGAGCCTTCGATTAAGGCTGTTACCCGAAAGAATGCACTTCCTACGGAATGGATACAAGGGGTGGCTTTCCGGCGGGTGCCGGCAGATAATACTCAACCTGTCCTGATGGAAATATGCCTGGTTAATCCTGACTATTTTGACTTTTTCGGAATGCAGCTTGTTACCGGCGAAAATCCGTTTTTAATCGAAACAGAAGATACGGAATCACTCGATGCGGTGATTAACGAAAGCGCTGCCCGGTTATTGGGATACGAAAATCCGGTGGGAGAAAAGTTAGGAAATGCAGGAGAAGGCGGTCCAGATGTTATCATCAGAGGAGTAGTGCGCAACGCTTATACAAAATCGCTGCATCAGGATGTTCCTCCTCAGGTATATTTCAAAGTGACTGAAAACGGCTGGTGGAATCCGATGGTTTTCTTCAAAATCGAAGGCGACCCGCAACGCGCTATTGCTTTGATTGAAAAAAAATGGAAGGAATATGAAACGGTATATCCGTTTGAATACCAATTCCTTGACGATACTTATCAAAAACTCTACACGGCGGAAATGAACGCCAACAAGGTATTTGCCTTTGCCATGTTCATTGCCTTGATAATTACCGTTGCCGGATTGTTTGCGATGGCGTATTACACCACCCAACGTCGTATGCGCGAAATTGCCATTCGCAAGGTTTACGGAGCTTCTGTAAAAGATATTTTCATTTTGCTCAACAAAAGTTTTGTGTTATGGGTAGCCATTGCATTTGTGATTGCCTGCCCGGTTGCCTATTACGGATTGCAAGGATGGTTGAGCGGCTTTGTCATCCAAACTCCGTTGAGCATTGAGGTGTTTCTGCTGGTCGGTATTTTAGCTCTGATAATAACCTTAATTACTACCGGCTACCAAACATGGAAGGCGGCAACCGAAAATCCGGTAAAATCAATAAAATCGGAATAAAACTCAAAACAAAGAATAATAACAAAAAATATAACAGTCATGATTACAATTAAAGATCTCGAAAAAGTCTATCGTACGGAAGATGTGGAAACGGTAGCATTAGACAATATGTCGCTTACGGTAAAGGAACATGAATTTGTCGCCATTATGGGACCCTCAGGTTGTGGGAAGTCCACTTTGCTGAATATTCTGGGGATGTTGGACGAACCCTCATCCGGCAGTTTCGTATTCAACGGAATAGAAATAGCCAAATACAACGAAAGCAAGCGCAGCGATTTGCGAAAGGCAAACATCGGTTTTGTCTTCCAAAGTTTTAACCTGATTGACGATCTGACGGTTTTTGAAAATGTGGAACTGCCCTTGATTTACAACAATATCAAAGCTGCCGAACGTAAACGGATGGTGGAAGAAGCGTTGGAAAATGTCCAGATGATGCACCGACGCAATCATTTCCCTTCGCAACTTTCGGGCGGACAGCAGCAACGCGTGGCAGTGGCTCGCGCCGTGGTCAACAATCCGAAGTTAATCCTCGCCGACGAGCCTACCGGAAATCTCGATAGCAAAAACGGCTTGGAAGTGATGCAACTGCTAACCTCTTTAAACGAAAAAGGAACCACCATCGTTATGGTAACGCACAACGAACACGACTCACGCTACGCCCACCGCATTATTCACATGCTTGACGGAAAAACGGTAACGGAAAATTTTCTGAAAGAGCTGGTCTATGCAGCGCAGAGTAAATAATGCGAATCAGGTATATGATTCAGCTTTTGAGATGCTTTTCACGTAGAGACATGGCATGCCGCGTCTCTACTGCAGAGCAACCCGTAGAGAGTTGAACCCTTTCGAACTTATAGGTGCTCCTTGTCTTAAATGGCTCGTATTTTTTGTCGTCAAACGGATGGATTTTTTGTATTATTATTTATTGCGGTTTTCTAATTCCGGCGTTTTGTACTTACCAGATATTCAATTTACATCCGAGGTTTAAACTCGGAATTATCAGTGTACAAAGCGTGCCGTTCAGCAGTCCGGCTATTACCTGCCCTGGAGTGTGCGCATTCAGGTACAGGCGTGCCGCAGCAACCAATCCGCAGACGAGCATCGTTGCCAGAATCCAGTTACACGGATTGAAATGAAACTGGTAGCTGACAATCAGCATTCCTCCGAAAAATCCCCCCATTCCGGTCATGTGTGCACTGATTTTCCACCAAATGTTTACAATGGCATTGATAAGCAAGGCAACGGCGACAGCAATAATCAACTCGGAAACAAATGTCGGCATTTTTGAATGATGAAAAAGCATCCAGGCGCAAACAAAATATGAGACGGAAGTGCAGAAATAGGGGAAAAAGCGGTCTTTTCGCTTTTCCAATCCCATCGAGGAGATTATTTTCAGTTTGTATAAAATAAGGATGCAAATGAGCGGGACGATCGTCCCGAATGTAAAAATCATAATCCGGGCATTCCAGATATAGATTTGCGGATAGAATGAAAACAAAGTCAAACTAAACAACAGGGCTGCCCCGAAAAGCGGCATGAAAAGCGGAAAAAAAAGCACCGATAAAAACTTGGCTATAAACTTCATAAAATCACTTATCACTTGAAAACTTATCACTTACTTAAATCTCTCTTCGTAACCGCGCCACCGGGAAATTCAACTGCTCGCGGTATTTGGCAACCGTCCGGCGGGCAATTACATATCCCTTTTCTTTCAATATTTCGGCGAGTTTATCGTCCGTTAACGGTGAGCGCTTGTCTTCGGATTGGATACATTCTTCCAGGATTGTTTTAATTTCCACTGCCGAAATTTCCTCGCCCTGGTCATTTTGCATCGACTCCGAAAAGAAGAATTTCAACGGGTAAACGCCGAAGTCGGTTTGAACATATTTGCTGTTGCTTACCCGCGAAATAGTCGAAATATCATAACCCGTATCATCTGCTATATCTTTCAGTATCATTGGTTTGAGTTTCGTCTCGTCGCCTTCCGAAAAGAACTCTTTTTGCCGTTCGATAATCGCCCGCATCGTATTTTGCAGCGTCTCCTGCCGTTGTCTTATGGCGTTGATAAACCACTTTGCCGAATCCAGCTTCTGCTTCACAAATAAGACGGCATCGCGCATTTCCCGGCTTTGATTTTCGCGATTGGAGCTGTATTCCTCTAACATTTCCGCATAATTTCTGTTCACGCGCAATTCGGGAATGTTTTTATTGTTGAGCGAAAGAATCAGATTTCCATTGTCATTTTCGAGAATAAAATCGGGTATCAATTGAACGCTATTCTCTTCCAGCACCGACTCCCACGAGCTTCCGGGCTTCGGGGTCAGCTTCACAATTTCGGCCATCGCCTGTTTAAACTGCTCTTCCGAGATTGCATAACGCTTCAATATCTTGTCGTAATGTTTGCGGATAAAATCCTCAAAGCCGGTTTCCAGTATCTCTTTTGCCAGCCGGACTTCCGGGGTTTGTACTTTTCTTTTCAGTTGCAACAGCAAGCTCTCCTGAAGACTGTATGCACCTCCCCCCGCCGGTTCAAGTTCCTGTACAATTTTTACCGCGCGTGCGATTGTCTCTTTTTCTTCAAATTGTCCCGAAAGAAAAGAATAATCATCAGCCATAGCCTCCTCTTCACGGCGCAAATAGCCGTCCTGGTCAATGTTTCCAATCACATATTCAGCCAGTTCCGTTTCCTTTTCGGAAAGCATTTTGAGGTGCAATTGTTCAATCAAATATTCGTGTAGCGACGAGCCGCTTGAAAGCGGAATCGCCTCCCGCCTCTCCTCGTCGCTGTAATTGCTGCTGGTTAATTTATAATCGGGAATATTATCCTCGTTTTGGTAATCACCAAGCGTAAAGTCTTCGTTATCGCCGGAATTAAATACATCATTTTCAGGCAATTCTTCTTCAAAATCATTTTCAGATACTTCTTCCAATGCCGGATTTTCCTCTATTTCCTGTTTAATTTTCTCTTCCATTTCCAGCGCCGGAATTTCGAGAAGCTTAATCATTTGAATCTGCTGAGGCGACAGTTTTTGCTGTAATTTCTGTTGTAAATGCTGTTTTAACATGATGATTATAATATCTATCGGCAACACAAAAGTAAAAAATAAGCAGTAAATACAAAAAGAGAAGGTTGTTTTCTTGAAAACTTTTTTAAAGTCCGTTTTAAATTTCATTGATAACCAAGATAGATACACAGAATGTTCATTTTATCATTAACAAAACAGCAGAAAAACAGAAAATACTCGGCAG
>QMCD01004388.1_pt1 | contig 11144 bp, 7 predicted proteins | sample 1821841 | NCBI WGS metagenome assembly QMCD01 (sample SAMN01991225, study PRJNA193472) | Termite gut metagenome, whole genome shotgun sequencing project. | isolation source: worker | host: Macrotermes natalensis | reverse complement strand
GTCGACCTGTTCCACCCCGGCCGCCGCCCAGCCGTGGGAACCGAAGGCGAAGGCGGTTTTCGGCGCGAATTTCAGGCCCTTCAGGTAATTCAGCACGGCGGCCATTTGCGGCATCATCTGCATGTTGATCGTCGCCGAACCGATCGCGACGGCGGAGGCTTCGAGCATCTCGGTCGCAATCCGGGTCAGGGAGGTTTTGCGGACGTACATGAATTGCGTATCGACCTCCGGGTCGGCCGTCTCGGCGCCGCGCAGGATTTCCTCGGCCATCATTTCCGTGCTGTGCCACATCGTGTCGAACAGGATGAGCGCTTTCGGGAGCGTCACGCCTTCGGACCAGTCCCGGTATTTCGCGAGTATCTCCGGGATATGCTTCCGCCAGATCAGCCCGTGCGACGGCGCGATCATCGTGATGTCAAGCGTCTTCGCCTTTTCGAGCGTCGAGCGCACCTGCCTGCCGTACGGCACGACGATATTGGCGTAATACACTTTCGCTTCGAAAAGCAGTTCGTGCAAATCGTGCAGGTCGTCGAATCGGGCTGCGGTGGCCAGGTGCTGCCCGAAAGCGTCCATCGAGAACAGCAAGCCGTCTTCGGGGACGTAAGTGAACATCGAATCCGGCCAATGGACCATCGGCGTATCGACGAAGGCCAGCGTCCGCTTTCCGAGCGACACGGTTTCCCCGGGCGTGACGACCCGGATTGGCCAGCCGGTCGTGTCGAAATACAGGCCGAGCATTTCCCGGCATTTGGCGTTGCACAACAGCGTCGCGTTCGGCATGGCCTTCAGCGCGAGCGGGAGGGAACCGGCATGGTCGAGTTCGCTGTGATTGCACACGAGGTAATCGATCTTGTCAAGCGGAACCTTCGCGGCGACATTGCGCAGGAAGTAATCGCAAAAATCGAACTTCACGGTGTCGATGACGGCGTTGTTTTCATCCCGGATCAGGTACGCATTGTACGTCGCCCCGCGCGGCGTTTCATAACTGTGGAAATCACGGATCGACCAATCGATATGACCGACCCAGTCGATATTCGGCAATAATCCGGTAAACATGGCATCGATTTGCGGTTGTTTTCCAAAAAACAGGGCACAAGACGCCGTGTATTATCACGCTTTTCCCCACGGAAGTCAACCGTTCCCTCTTCCCCGGAAACCACATGCCGCGGACACTTTTTTCGGTTTGCAGGCGGGCGAGGCTCGCCGAGCACCGTAATTTCGTTCATTTCCCTCGGAAAAGTATTGACTTTCAAAACCGTCCTTTTATACTAGCCCTGTCGCGTAACTCGCGCAAAGTTTTCACGGACCGACGAAGTCCGTGGTTGCGCGGCGCGTCACCAGGATGTTATGAAAAATCACGTCTTTGTTAAGCAAGGGGGGGGGGCAGAATAGAAGGCCGTAACGGCCGCGCGACGGACCAAATCACGAGCCGGGAACTGTGTTCCCGGTCACGGGGATACAATCCCCGGCTCGTTGGCTTTACGCTCGTCGAGCTTCTCGTCGTCATCGCGATCATCGGCACCTTGGTCGCCCTTCTTTTGCCCGCCGTGCAGGCAGCGCGGGAAGCCGCCCGGCGTATGCAGTGCAGCAATCATCTCAAGCAAATGGGATTGGCCATCCATAACTTTGAAAATGCCAAGCAGGCGTTGCCACCGGCCCATCTCGGTACGGCGAAGGCGAATCTTTTCATCTTGATTACGCCCTACATGGAACTTCAGACCGTCTACGACCTGTATCTTGCCAGGAATACGCACGGTAATTTTACGAACAATGCGACCAATGCGACGGGAAAACTGGACCTTTGCCTTTGGACCGCCTGGGGGGGACGCAACGGCGGTACCCTGCTGACACAGGAGGAAAAAAAATCGTTGGCCTCCATTCCCGCCTATTTCTGTCCCTCTCGCCGGGCGGCCGGGGATTATGTGGATGCGAATCCGGACGGAACATACGGCACACGCACGGGCCCCCGGGGCGATTACAGCATTCTCTACACGGCTCGTGACGGTTGTATTCCGGCACCTGAAGGTATCGTGCTTAGCGGAGGGGAAACGGCACAGAAGAATTGGGGGGCAAGTCGCTGTGCCGCCAATTGCGTCGACGGTCCATTTCGGATCGCGTCAATTAAATATGTAGCGGCCAATTCCGGTGATTGGGCCGCCCGATTCGATACTTGGGAAGCCCGGGATTCCATGGCTTGGCTCGCCGATGGGACAAGCAACCAGTTGCTGATCGGCGAAAAATACATTCCCAACGATGTCCTCGGCGTTTGCGATCAAGTGATCGACGGCTATGACGCCGGGGGCACTTCCCAGAAGAACAACCGGAAGACGCTCGTCGATTGTTGCATGTTCTATTGGAATGGAAATGAACCCTTTACCTACATGGGTTTCTTTGCCTATGACAGAAATACGAACGCGAACGGTGAGATTACAGGCGGGAATGCCTTGGCACGCGGACCGATGCAATATGTCGAGGTCGGAGGTCGGATTTTCAATAATTGGCCCTACATGTTTTCGTTTGGCAGTTCTCATCCCGGTATATGCCACTTCCTGGTGGGAGACGGGGCGGTCCGAAGCATTGCCGTAACGGCGGATCCGAATCTGTTGGCCCATTTGGGCGTGGTGAACGATGGTCGCAACGTGGCGATGCCGTAAGGCATGAAGTTCATGCGCCACCCGGCACGGTGTTCATGCGCCGACGGCTACGCCGCCCGGCTAAACTATCCATCAACATATTGCATTTCAACATATTGTACTATGCGAACACTCCATTTGCTTGCGATTCTCTCCCTGCTTGTTTTCACCGGTTGCCATGATCCGCACGTTTCCGGCCACGTCAAATTTTCCGATGGCACACCGCTCACAGGTGGTGTCGTCATCCTTCAAAATGAGACGAGCCAGGGGATCGGGGAAATCTATCCGGATGGGTCCTTTACGATGTACCAATACAAACCGGGCGACGGTTTGAAGCGGGGACAGTACAAGGGCTATATTTCCGGTGCGGTCATAGCCGACGACGCGGGCAATACGACATCGCTGATCCCGGCAAAGTACGCCGACATGAGTGCTTCGGGAATCACATACGATTCCGATAAAGACAAGGGCAAGCTCGATATCGTCATTGATGCCAAGCCGCCGAACTGAGGCGCCTGCCGATGGAAGCGGCAGGTTCCCCGACGACCCGAAGCCCGGCTTGAACGGCGACGGGAATTGGTATAGATTGAGCGGATGAAGATTCTGCATACATCGGATTGGCACCTGGGACGCATGCTCCTGGGACGTTCCCGGTACGGGGAATTCCGCCTGTTCCTCGATTGGCTGCTCGAAAAAATCGTCGAGCGGCAAATCGACGTGCTACTGGTCGCCGGCGACGTGTTCGATACGCAAACACCGGGCCCGCGGGTCCAACGGCTGTATTATGAATTCCTTCACCGGCTTTCCGGAACCGGTTGCCGTCATGTCGTCGTCATCGGCGGCAACCACGATTCGCCGCAATTGCTCGACGCGCCCGGGGAACTGCTGCGGAGGATCAACGTTCACGTCGTCGGGGGCGTCGACATCGCCGGGGACGGCTGCGCGAATGTGGAACGGGAACTCCTCCTGCTTCGCGGCAACGACGGCGCGCCGGAACTGATCGTCTGCGCCGTGCCGTTCCTGCGGGAAAGGGAAATCAGTTGGTCCGAGGCCGGGGATTCCGCAACGGAAAAAGAACGACGGTTGACCGGCGCGATTCGGGATCATTACGCGGAAATCGCCGAAAAAGCCGGAAAATTACGGGCGGAAATCGAACGGGAACACGGAACCCGACTCCCGATCGTCGGCATGGGCCATCTTTTCGCCGTCGCCGCCCGGGAGCGGGAATTGTTCTCTTCCGTTTCCGAAAACGACGCCGAAAAACGGTGCTCACTTACCGGTGAAGGGGTCCGGGAACTCTATGTCGGTTCGCTCGGCGCCGTCGACGCGAGCCATTTTCCGGCGGATTTCGACTACATGGCCCTGGGACATCTTCACATCGCGCGACGTGTCGGGAGCGAAACGGTCCGGTATTCCGGTTCGCCGCTCCCGATGGGTTTCGGCGAAGGAAGCCAACGGAAATATCTCGTGGAATCGACGTATGCCGACGGGGCGATGTCTGTCGGGTTGATCGAGGTGCCGCGATTTTCACACCTTGTCTCGATCGCCGGGAGCCGCGAGGAAATCCGCGAGGCCGTTGAAAAATGGAAAACGTCGCCGTTGCCGGTCTGGATGGATGTCCGGCTGACCGAGCCGCTCGATTCCTTCGGTTTACAGAAAGAACTGGACGCCTGGACCGCCGGAACGCCGATCGACATTCTCCGGTTTTTCGTCCCGCGACCGGCCGTCACGCGCATGTCGTCGGTCGCCTTGGAAATCGACATGCTCGACGAACACCATCTTTTCAAACGGCGCCTCGACCGGGCGAACATTCCTGAAAACGACCGTGAACCCTATGTTCGCCGTTACAAGGAAATCCTGTTTTCGCTCGCGGAAGAATCGAGAGCCAATAATCAATAACGAGGGTCAAGCGGGTCTCTTCATGACGGCTGAATTGCCTGCGTTCCTCCCCTTCCCCTCTCCCTTCCCCTTCTGAACTACGGGACGTACGAGACGTCCGGCGAGACCGATTCGCAATAGCGGGCCAGCAGGTCGGCGGCATGATCCATATCGTCCAGGGAAACGATTTCGACCGGCGAGTGCATGTACCGGTTCGGGATGCACACCAGCGCCACGGCGACTCCGCTCCGATTCACCTGGATCACGTTGGCCTCGGTCCCGGTCGCCCGGCCTTCGGCATTGAATTGAATCGGGATATCGTTTTCCGCCGCGATGCGCGACATGGCGTTGACGAGCTTCGTGTTCATGTTCGGGCCGCGCGCAAGTACGGGACCGGCCCCCATTTTGATTTCGCCGTTTTGTTTTTTTTCGATGGTCGGGCAATCCGTCGCATGGGTCACGTCGACGGCGATGCCGATGTGCGGAGCAATCCCGAACGCGCTGGTTTTCGCCCCCCGGAGCCCGATTTCCTCCTGGACCGTCGAAACGGCGAAAACGCCGACTTCCGGGTGCAGCCGGGCCGGATCAATCCGACGAAAGGCTTCCATGACGACCCACATGCCGGCTTTGTCGTCGGTCGCCGGGGAACAAATCCGGCCGTTGAGCAATTCGCGGTATTCCAGTTCGACGGTGACGGGATCGGCAATCGTGACGTGCCGCTCCGCATCTTCCTTGTTCGCCGCGCCGATATCGATCCAGAGGTCCTGGATTTTCGGGACTTTTTTCCGATCCTCGTCGTTCATCAGGTGGATCGGTTTTTTCCCGAGCACGCCGTCGAGGGGCCCGGTTTGGGTCCAAACTTTAACGCGTTGTCCGACCAATTGAATCGGATCCCAGCCGCCGACGGCGGTGACGTAAAGAAACCCCTCGGAATCGATGTAATTGACGAGGAGCCCGATCTGGTCGCAGTGGCCGGAAAGCATGACCCTGGTGCCCGCGTCGGGGTGCCGGGCTGCGACGAGGTTGCCGTGAACGTCGGTTCGAACGCTTTCGGCATGAGGTCCGATGTAATCGCGAACAATCCGTTGCACCGGTTCTTCGAATCCGGTCGTGCCGGGAGTACGCAAGACGTTGTAAAAAAATTCTTTCGCGGTTTCGTGCATGATCGGCAAACATCCATCGACGGTTGAGCCCGTCCTTCCCGAAGACGCCCTTCGTGATGACGGCGCGTCGGTCCGGGGGGCCTTTACATCGTTTGTAAAATCGGGTAAATTGAGTTGATCGTGTCCTTCGGCGGCGTAGCTCAGTTGGTTAGAGCAGCGGAATCATAATCCGCGTGTCCGGGGTTCGAGTCCCTGCGCCGCTATTTTTCTCTTTTTTCCGTCGATGCCGCAATCGACGTCGGTCGCGTTCTTCGGCCGGCCCTCTCCCGGTTGTTCCCTTACGATTGTTTCGGCGACCCGTTCCAAGCAAGCGGACCGCCGTGTTGTGGACCGTAAACGGCATGACAATCCTCCCCCGCGCATAACCGCCTGCCGCTCGAACGATCCGTTGATGTCATTACACAAACAGAAGTTGGGAGCGAGTGAGTGCGTTAGGCGGACTTGGCCAAAATGTTCGTCTCCATCGCGCTCCCAGTATAGACCGGCCCTCGTGTCCCGTCAACCCGCTCCCGGACGGTCGCGTCTAGCGTTTGGAGCTGGGCGTAAACGGCCAATAGGCGGTCGGTCGGCGACTTTTGTTGCGCCCGTAGGCCCAGGTCAATCCGCAGGTAAAGCCCCAGTTATCCTGCGTTTTCGTGCCGTCGACGCCGAAAACGACGTTGTCGACGATATCGAGATTGATCGCCAGACGGTCGTCCCACCAGTACTTCAGTCCGACTCCGACCGGCATACCGATTGTCAGCGTGTTGGTCTTGGTTCCGTCGATCCGGGGAAAATTGACCCCGACGACGCCGAGACCATACTTGAAATACGGCCTCCATTTGCTGTTGCCGAGCGGGTAATAATGGACGCTCAGGTCCAGCGTCGTCAACTGGTTGCTGCCGGTCAGCGCGGTAATCCGCTCCCCGTCCTCGCCGTCGGCATAATAGTGGATGTTGAACGACGTGAAATGCAGGCGTCCCTCGATTCCCCAATAATGTTGAAAATTCCAGCCGAGCGTCAAACCGCCCGTCCCGCTGGAATCCTGTTCGCTCCAATAGCGACTGCCGGTACTCAGGGAACCCGACATCAACTCGGTTGCGGGACTGACGTAGCCGCAAAAGGCCCCGAAATAATAGGGACGATCCGTCCAGGACCGCATCCGGAGCGGCTGGCCGACGCCCTTGTCGGGTTGGTCCGTGTTTGAAAACGGGCTCAAATAGCCCGCGCCGGCCCACATCGTTTCGGCCAGCGGCGAGGAGACTTTCAACGGCAGGAGATTGTCCATCGACCAATCACCTTCTTGGCCGTTTTCCCCTTCTTCCCGGTCGCCCGTCTCGTTTTCCCGTTCCCCTCTTTCTTTCACGGCATTGATGAACGCCTGTTGCCGGGCGATCAGTTGCTGTTGGTGTCGCGCGATCGAGGCATAGGAATCCGCAGTGCCGGCTGGGCCGATGCTGCCGCCCGGGCCCGAACCCATGCCCGCCGTTCCTCCGTAGGGATCGGCGTAGGGATTCCCGTAAGGAGTGCCATAAGGAACATAAGGCATTCCCGTGTATACTCCCGTGTATCCGCCCGGCGTCTGGCCCGGTAGTTGGGCCTGTAGTTGGGCGGCCGCGAGTGCATAAGGATCGGCGTACGGATTGCCTGCGACCTGGGGGATTTGAAGTTGGGAAAAACCACCGCCGTACGCATTGCCCTGTATCGCATTGCCCTGCATCGGCAGGTAAGTGTATTGGGCCGCCAAGGCGGCAAGCGCGGCATTTGGATCGCCGACAGGGTTTGCCAAGGCATACGGGTTCTGGTAAGAATTGGCCTGCATCGCGGCGAGAAGCCGATTTTGCATGTCCGCGTCGGAATTCCCGCCGGTTGTTCCAAAGGGACTTGCGACAGGGGTTGACAACGTGTTAGAATACGCGCTGTCGGAGGGTGGGCCCGGGTACGTGCTCGGGTGCGTACCGGGACCGAAAATCGCGTTTTCCCGGGGTGTCGCGGGGATGACGCCCTGGCGTGCAAACGGGACGGTCTCTTGCCCGGCAGGTACGGTGTCCCATGTGGCGTAGGACGGAGCCGCGGACATATCGGCCCAGGCGTTCGGAGTCGGTCCGTCGGGCCCCTCGGCGGAAGTTTGTACGATTTTCGAACCCAGACCGGAATCCCGGTCGGCTTCGACAGGCGTTGCGTTCTCGTGCGCCGCATTCCCGTGCGCCGCGTCCTCATGCCGGGCATTCGGTGCGACATGATCGGAGAAAACCCTGTCAGGAAAAGCGCCGTCGGAGAAGGCGGCACGAACACGCGAGGTCGTTTTGCCGGTTTTGCGCGGCCCCACGGTGTCCGGCTCCGAAAATTGACTTTCCATCGGATTGCCCAGGTACGGCGCGTCGGTCCAGGTGTCTTCGACCCCGGTATCCTCGGCAAAGGCTGTGTTCCATGCGGCCGGAGGGTTTTGGATCACATAGACAAGTGACAGCAGGAGCGCATATTTCGACACGACGTTCAAACGCCTGCCGAAAGTTCCGGTTCGCGAAAAAAAGCCCATAAACAGCGACCACTTGGGGAGGGATTACCCCCGGATAATCGAAAAACGACGCGAATTGTGCCAACTTTCCGGTTTCGTGTCAATGTGAATCATGCTATATTTGGTATGGAAGATGGAAATTCGTCGAAGAATCCGTTTTATACCGCAAACGGCCTGAAACTGTTCCCGCGCACATTCGCCTGCCGCTCGAGAACGATCCGTTTATGTCATTATACAAACAGCAGTTAGGGGTGAGTGAGTGCGGCAGGCAGACTTGACCAAAGGTTCATTTCCATCGCGTTTCCAGTATATACCGGAGCCGGTCGAGTTTTCCGTTTGGTCCGCCCGTGCATCCTCCGTGCGGTGTTGTTTTTCGAGGGTGGGCTCCTCGAAAGTCGGCTTCGGGCCATTTGAGTGGCCTTCGGCATACGGCGATTCATCTCCCGGACTGTTACCCTATCCCCCCTGTTTCATCTTTGTTTATGGCGAAAAAACTCAATTATCTCGGGATTTTGCAGCGTCAGGGGACCTTGAGCGCTCCGCAAATCGAGGAGGCCCAGGAAATGGCCAAATCGACGGGGATCAAAACTTCCGACGCGATTCTCCGACTCGGCTATGCGAGCAGTGAAGACGTCACCAAGGCGATCGCCCAAGAGTTCGGGCGTGAGTACGTCGACCTGACCAATCGGGCGATTCCACTCGGGATTATCGAACTTGTGCCCGAATCGCTGGCCCGCGAAAACGCGATCCTGCCTTACGAGGAAGACGGCGATCTGCTCCGGATCGTGTGCAGCGATCCGAACGACATCGAAACCTTCGACAAACTCCGTTTTATCCTTAACCGGCCGATCGAGCCGGTTCTCGCCCCGAAGGAGGCGATCCACGAGGCCGTCAACCGGCATTACGGCCAGGCGATCGGGGAATCGGCCGACTCGCTTATCCAGGAGTTCACCGACACCCAGATCGATTTTACGGAAACGATGGACGCGGGCCGTTCCGCCATCGATGGGGGGGACAGCGACGCCCCGATCGTCAAACTGTGCGACATGATTATCGAAGAGGCCGTCATGCTCCGGGCTTCCGATATCCACGTCGAGCCGTTCGAAGACCGGGTCAGGGTCCGTTACCGGATAGACGGCATGTTGGTGGAACGGGATGTGATCCCGAAACGCCTCCAAGGGGCCGTGACGTCCCGTTTCAAAATTCTCGCGAGACTTGATATTGCCGAACGACGACGGACCCAGGACGGTCGGATCAAGCTGACCATCGGGGAAAAGGAACTTGACCTGCGCGTCAGCGTCATCCCGACGAACCACGGCCAGTCGATCGTCATGCGTATTCTCGACAAAGACAACATTCGTGTCAGTTTGACGCAGTTGGGGTTCGATGAAAACGATTACCGGAAATTCGGTACACTGATCCGCCGTCCAAACGGGATTATTTTGGTGACCGGGCCGACGGGATCGGGAAAAACGACCTCCCTGTATGCTGCGCTAAATGAGCTGAATACGCCGACCAGGAAAATTATTACGGCGGAAGACCCCGTCGAATACTATCTCCCCGGAATCAATCAGGTGGAAATCCGTCACTCGATCGGCCTCGATTTCGCAAGGGTCATTCGCGCCATGTTACGTCAGGCACCAAACATTATCCTCGTCGGGGAAATGCGCGATCTTGAGACGGCCCAGATGGGAATCCAGGCGTCATTAACGGGACACTTGGTTTTCAGTACACTACATACGAACGATGCGCCCGGTGCCATTACACGTCTTGTCGATATGGGAGTGCCGCCGTATCTGGTTTCCAGCAGCGTGATCGGTATCATGGCCCAGCGCCTTGTGCGTACGATCTGTTCAAAATGCAAAAAACCGTATATCCCTAATGACGTTGAACTTCGGGAAGCCAGCATTACCCCCGACATGGCCGCCAAGGGCACTTTTATGAAAGGGACGGGCTGTGGCAACTGCAATAAGTCCGGATATCGCGGTCGACAAGCGGTTTTTGAACTGATGATGATGACCCCCAAGGTGCGGGAATTAACGTTCAAACAGGCCAGCACGACGGAAATTCGACGGGCGGCAAGGGCCGATGGCATGACGATGTTGTTCGAAGACGGTATTCGCAAAGTACTTATGGGAAGAACGACCATCGAGGAAGTGATGAGAGTCGCGCGTCAGGCGGAAAACTAATCAAAACGATGAAGATAAAAAGGCGATCGCGTTTCATACGGTGATTTCCGAACGAACGGACCCTTTCGCGCCCTAAAGCGGGACACGCGACAAGAGATGCCGGTTCTTCGATGTTTTTGCGTGCATTTTGCGTAAATAGTTGAAAATTTTTGGGAATTGCCAACAATTCATAGCGTCGGTAACCTGTTTTCATAAAGGAATCATCATGGGTACGGTTCTTATTGACAAACTGTTGGAAACCGTTTTTGTCCGGGGGGCGAGCGACCTTCACATCGCCGTCGGCCAGCCCCCGGTGCTTCGTTTGCACGGTCGGCTTGTCAAACTGGAAACAAAAGTGCTCCAGCCCGAGGACACCGTTTCGCTGATGAAAAGTATCACCCCGGAGCGTTGTCAACAGGAACTCCAACAAACCGGGAGTACCGACTTCGGGTTCGCCTTCGGCGACAAAGCCCGGTTTCGCGTCTCGGTTTTCAAGCAGCGCGGCAATACCGGGATGGTGCTTCGGCAAATTCCCAACAAACTGTTGAGCATGGAACAGCTCCAGACGCCGCCGGTCATGAAAGACCTGATTTTCCGGCCGCGCGGCCTGGTGCTCGTAACCGGTCCGACCGGTTCCGGCAAATCGACGACGCTCGCCGCCTGCATCGACCATTTGAACGACAACGTCGACCACCATATCATTACGATCGAGGACCCGATCGAATTTTACCACTATCATAAAAAGTCGACGGTCAACCAGCGCGAGGTGGGCGTCGACGTCCCATCCTTTGCCGAGGCGATCCGG
>QMCD01002164.1_pt3 | contig 11145 bp, 8 predicted proteins | sample 1821841 | NCBI WGS metagenome assembly QMCD01 (sample SAMN01991225, study PRJNA193472) | Termite gut metagenome, whole genome shotgun sequencing project. | isolation source: worker | host: Macrotermes natalensis | reverse complement strand
AGTTCAGAGGGGTCAGGGATATACCGTTCTTTATTTTTAGGCTGACTAAACTTTTTGCCTAAATAAACGATTACCAACAAGAAAATCTACTTGACCCAGAAAATCTACTTGACCCCTTTAGCAGACCTGCGATTTACGAGGAGAAAAAAATAAAAGCGGAAAAGTTTTAACACTTTTTCCGCTTCTGTACCCAGACCCGGGGTCGAACCGGGATGGAAGTGAATCCACTGGTGTTTGAGACCAGCGCGTCTACCGATTCCGCCATCTGGGCATCATTTCAAATGCGTTGCAAAGGTAATGTTTTTTTTGAAACAGACAAATACTTTTGTCGTTTTTTTTAGCTTTTGTAAACTATTTTTCTTTTTCGTTGTTAGAAAAAAGAAAATGACCTATCTTCGTAAGAAATAATGTAGAATTAAACGTATATAAATATAACTACAAATGAAAAATAATTTTTGTGTGATCATGGCAGGTGGTGTTGGTAGCCGTTTCTGGCCATTTAGTACAAACAATAAGCCAAAACAGTTTTTAGATTTTTTCGGAACAGGAAGAACATTGCTTCAAATGACATTTGACCGGTTTCGCCGGGTAGTGCCTGTGGAAAATATTTATATCGCATCCAACCTGCAATACAAAAATCTGATTTTGGAACAGCTTCCGGAAATCAGCGAAAATCAAATATTACTTGAACCGGCCCGTAGAAATACCGCTCCCTGCATTGCTTATGCCATAAATAAAATCAAAGCAGTAAATGGAAATGCGAATATTATCGTTTCGCCTTCCGACCATTTGATATTGAAAGAAGATGAATTTGTCAGTAAAATCAACCAAGGACTTGAATTTACAGCAGTTAACCAATGCTTGCTGACACTCGGAATCAAGCCAAGCAGACCGGAAACCGGATACGGATACATACAGGTAGGTAAAAAAGATGAGACACACAGTAATCTTTTTAAAGTAAAGACTTTCACAGAAAAACCAAATTTGGAATTAGCAAAGATTTTCTTTGAAAGCGGTGAATTTTACTGGAATTCGGGCATGTTTATATGGAATGTAAACGCAATTATAGAGGCGTTTAACATGTATCTGCCGGAGATGTCGGAAAAATTCAAAGCAGGAGCTGAATTCTACAACACCCCTCAGGAACAGAATTTCATCAATGAAATTTACTCCTCGTGTACCAACATATCCATTGACTACGGAATTTTAGAAAAAGCAAAGAATGTATACGTATTAGCTGCCGATTTTGGCTGGTCTGATCTGGGTACTTGGGGGTCTTTATACGAACTTTCGAATAAAGATGAACAACAAAATGTTACGTTAAAATGTAAATCATTGCTGTACGAAAGCAAAAATAATATTATCGTTCTTCCGGAGGGGAAGTTAGCCGTAGTGCAAGGCATTGACGATTGTATTATTGCCGAAACGGACAATGTGCTGCTTATTTGCCAAAAGGGTGAAGAACAGCGCATACGTCAATTCGTAAACGACACAAAAGTACAAATAGGAGAAGAATACATTTAGAAAAAAGTATAGTCTACCTATGAATCTTTCTATTGGGAGATGTTACAGATAAACACAGATTTATAATAAACTGATCATCAGTATAAAATCTGCGTTTATGTTTTATTCCCCCTGTCTAAAATTTTGTGTAAATATAATTACTTTCCCCAAATTTTGGCTCTAAGTCCGTATCTTTGAGGGATACGCAAAGATAATAAAAATCCCAACCTGCTCTATTTGAATCGGTTGGGACTTCTTTTATTTTTCATGAATCTCCCATCTTAATTATCAATCTATTTATCCCTGTATTTTGGGAAAAATGTTGCCTCCCGGTTAATTTTAAATCTCTTTAAAGGGCCAAATAGAAGTTCCAAAGGACTCCGTTTTCTTTCTCAAATTTAGATTTTATATTTATCCTTTCTTGATTTTTTATTTTTAAGCCTTTTCTCTTTTTGATCTCGTCTGAAGTATTTTCTATATAAATTTCACTATTGCAGTCATTAAATCCGATTTTCTTATTGTGGTCTTCTGCTTTTAATCCCATTTTTTGCAGAACAACGTTTGGATTTCCTTTTTTTACATTTTTTTCAATAATATTGAAGTCTGAATCCCAAGCGCCTCTTATTAAAAAACTGACAGGAACACCTTCGTTTCCCACAACAATATCAAATCGGGTATAGGTATTTTCTACATCCAAAGAATTAAAATAAACACGAAAACCTTCTTTGTTTTGAACATCTGTATGTTCCTTATATTTTGATTTTTTATATTCAAAATGAGTTCGGTACCAATCGTGAGCATCATCTCCAATTCCACCATAATAAATCTCTAACATTCTAATTACAAATTTATTACCGCGAACACATAAAGTAGCACCTAATAAAGATTCAGCTAATTCCTTTACCGCTTGGATTGATTCTTTTTTAGCTTCGATATCTCTATCTGCAACATTTCCCGTATTATCTATGAGTTTTTTTAAATTATCAAAATAGTTAACCATATAATATTGAATTAATGTTTTCTTTCAAAAATAATAAATTCTGTTTGTTCTTCTTTTCTAACATCCGGATTATTTTCTTTTCTTTGTCAAAAAATAAAAAAGATGCGATTAAAGTCATATAACATACTATTTCACCTACTCTCTTTTCTTTCGGATAAGACAAACGGTGCGCCTTTTTTTGTTAAATATAAATTGCTTTTAGGCATGCTGATTATCGGAATGATTACGTCGGCAAAAGCGCAAGAAAAAGATAATGAACGCGATACGACTTCTTTTCAGCAAGTTTCTGTTACACCAACCAAACAGAATATACGCGGCGAAATTGAGATTAGCGGAAATGTAAAAGATGATACAGGGCCATTAATGGGTGCAACTGTTAGGATAAAAAATTCTTCACAAGGTGTAGCAGCTGACTTTGATGGAAATTTCCAGATAAAAGCAAAAGCTAATGATATCCTTGTATTTTCATTTATTGGATGTGAAACCCAAGAAATTCGTGTTTCAAAGATTAAAAACGGAAAAGTGGATGTCGTTTTGAAACAGGATGGTGTTATTCTGTGTTACGAAGTGGTTATATCTGTTAGGAAACGGAAACCAAAGCAAGCAAAAGTTACCGTTAAGAGACAAGTTAGTAATAGAAAAAATCAAAGATTGAATTGATCTCAGAATGAAACAACTTATTTTTGCATTTTACTATACCTAACATCAACACACTATAAACACACTGTATATTAATTACTTATGGTAACTGCATTAAAAATAACAGGAATCTTTTTTTGAAATTCCTTTAATAAAGGGATTGTTATTTCCCTCATTTGCGGATGTGCCGTTTTAGCCGTTCTTAATTTGAAAAAATGATGCCATTCACGCAAGTTCATCGTTATTACTATTTCTGTTTTTAGTGAATTGGGCAAAATATCACCCTGACTTCGCCTGTTTATGGACGAAGTCAGGGTTAATAATATCCGGGAACAATTCCGGAAAGCAAATAAAGAAAATGAGTTGAAAAAATGATTTTTTTTATATTGTACCCCAAAGTGTTGCTATTGAGATGGATTATGTTGTAGCCTCGATGCGTAAAACGATGATCAAATAGTTTCTACATCCACCGCCACATTAAAATACTCCTCCAACTTCCTTTTCGCCTTCAGCTCAATCTCCGGCGTAATGCTTTTTCTGATTTTTCCGATCGAAAAAAGTAACATTGCAAGGTCGTCCGTGTATCCGAGCGCAAGCATTAAATCGGGCATCAAATCAACCGGAAAGATAAAATAACCCAACGTTCCGATAATGATTGCGCGGTCTTTGAGGCTTACATCACCATCGACCAGCACATAGAAAAGAAGTAACACAGAATGGACAACTTTTAAACCGGCTTTTTGCGCTACTTTTTTCAATTTTGCAAGTAATTTTGATTGAGAATAGTGCTTTTCGTACTTTACTAATGCTGTTGTATTTTCCATAAATTCTGTTTTTTGTCTTGAACTATGATTCTCATAAGATTTACAAGATTAACAGGATTTTTTGATTTTGCAATCTCGTAAATCTTATGAAAATCGTGGTTCAAGAAGATAAATCAACCTAAATTACAAAATATTTCTCTCTTTTGAAAATCTTTTATGCTAAATTTGCAAACAGAATTTCAATTAAAGTAAATAACAAAAAGTATGAACACATCAAAAAAAGAAAAGCAAGAAAATATTCTAGTTAATTTTTTATTTAATATCATTATTCCGGTTCTTATTCTGTCTAAATTTTCCAAGCCGGAAGTGGAAATGTTTGGACATGCTTTTTCTGGACTTGGGGCTTTTTATGGCTTAATAGTTGCCTTGTTGTTTCCTCTCTCTTATGGTCTTTATGATTTTATCAAGGAGAAAAAAACAAATCTTCTTTCCATATTTGGTTTCGTAAGCGTGTTGCTAACCGGTATTATCGGATTATTTCAATTTCCGGCAGAATGGATTGCAGTGAAAGAGGCTGCTGTGCCATTTGTTATCGCTATTTGTGTACTTATTAGCACCAAAACAAAATATCCATTAGTTAAGACATTTATTTACAGCGAAAAAATGCTTGATGTAGAAAGAATAGATACTATCTTAACAGAAAAAGGAAATAAAAAGAAAATGGAAAAAATGCTGAATTTGTGTTCTGTTTTTCTCGCATGCTCCTTTTTTATATCTTCAATCTTAAATTTCGTATTGGCTAAAATCATCATTCAAAGTCCAACGGGAACACCGGAATTTAATGCCGAACTGGGAAAAATGTACGGTCTTAGTTATCCGGTTATAGCGTTGCCTTGTACCATTATTATGATTTTTATACTATGGTATCTTATTCATTCGATAAAAAAGCTGACCGGGTTGACGCTGAACGAATCAATAGCAGAGCATTTGAGGGAAAAAGAATAAAAACATGTATACAACACAGCAAATAACCGAAATGGCAGGCGGAGTTCTTCACGGAAACTGCAACATCGCAATCAACCGCTTGCTAATTGACAGCCGCGCACTCTCTTTTCCGGAAGATACACTTTTTGTAGCCATTGTTTCAAACCGGAATGACGGACATAAATACATTCCGGCTTTATATAGGAAAAATGTTCGTAATTTTTTGGTTTCAAAACTTTTACCTGATTTCAAGGAATTGCCGGAAGCTAATTTTATTGTGGTAAAAGATACGCTGAAAGCATTGCAGGAACTGGCTGCCGGGCATCGAAAAATACACGCTGTACCTGTTATCGGAATCACAGGAAGCAATGGAAAAACCGTTGTCAAAGAATGGCTTTACCAACTGTTGCATCCGGATTTTACCATTACGCGTTCGCCCCGGAGCTACAACTCTCAAATCGGCGTTCCGCTCTCAGTGTGGGAAATGAACGAAAAAACTGAATTGGGAATTTTTGAAGCTGGCATTTCCCAGCTTGGAGAAATGGAGCAGATAACGCCGGTTATTGCACCAACTATCGGTATTTTTACTAATTTAGGCGAAGCGCACCAGGAGAACTTTTCATCACTGAAAATAAAATGCCTCGAAAAACTGAAACTGTTTGAACATGCCGGCACATTGATTTACAACAAAGACGATAAATTGGTAGATATTTGCGTGATGCAAGCCCGGACAACAGCAAAATTTCTCTCGTTTGGCACTCACGCGGATGCTGATATCAGAATTCTTTCTTTACAAAAGAAAAAAAACAAGACGATTATCTCTTATCTATTTAAAGATAAGGAAGATACTTATACCATTCCATTTACCGACAACGCTTCTGTCGAAAATTCGTTGCAGTGCCTTGTGTTGTTGCTTCACTTGAATATTCCGGGCAAAACGATACAAAAACGAATGGCGGTACTCGAACCGGTAGCGATGCGCTTAGAGGTAAAAGAGGGGCAAAACGGATGCCTTTTGATTAACGACAGCTACAATTCCGACATCAATTCGCTGAGCATAGCACTTGATTTTCTTAATCAGCAGGCGAATGTGAAGCAGATGAAAAAAACATTGATTCTCTCGGATATTATGCAGAGCGGACAAGCTCATGCTGTTCTTTATCAATTAGTTGCAGAACTTCTTTTCAATAAAAAAATCGAAAAATTTGTTGGAATCGGACACGGGATTTCGGCATACAAAGCCTTTTTCCCGTTAAAAAATAAATCATTTTATCCCGACACGGAAACATTCCTTCAGCAACTCAACCCGGACGATTTCAAAGAGGAGGCGATTCTGTTGAAAGGTTCGCGGGACTTTCGTTTTGAGAAAATATCCGACCAAATGGCACTTGCCGTACACGAAACAGTACTGGAGGTTGATTTAAACGCCTTGGTAAATAATTTCAACTATTTCCGCTCATTTCTCCAACCCGGCACAAAAACAATCTGTATGGTCAAGGCAAATGCCTACGGAAGCGGCGATATTGAAGTTGCCCGCACGCTGCAACACAACGGATGCGACTACTTAGCCGTTGCAGTTACCGACGAAGGGGCGGTTTTGCGGCGCGAAGGAATCGACATTCCAATCGTGGTAATGAATCCCGAAACAAGCAGCTTTCATAAAATATTGGAACACAACCTCGAACCCGAAATTTACAGTTTCCGGTTGCTCGAACAGATGATAAGCGAAGCCGGACGGCAAGGAATTAACGAATATCCGGTTCACATCAAAATAGATACGGGAATGCACCGCCTGGGATTTGAACCGGCCGAAATCGACCGGCTGATTGAACGGTTGAAATCACAAAAAAATGTGATGATCCGTTCCGTTTTTTCTCATTTATCTGGAACTGATGAGGCTAAATACGATGCTTTTACCGAAGAGCAAATAAAGAAATTCAAGGGAGTTAAAGAGAAGATAGACAATGCTTTCCCGCATAGAATCATTTATCACATACTTAATTCGGCAGGGACAGAGCGGTTCAGCCAGTACCAATTTGATATGGTACGTCTCGGTATTGGTCTTTATGGAATCAGTGCCGTTAACTCACCAAAGGTCGAGGAGGTTTGTACGCTTAAAACCAACATCCTGCAAATCAAGCATGTTCCGGCAACAGAAACTGTAGGTTATAGCCGGAAAGGAACGTTAAAACGGGATTCCGTTATCGGCATTCTTCCCATAGGTTATGCCGATGGTTACAACCGGAAACTGGGAAACGGAGAGGGAAAAATCCTTATCAACGGTCAATTGGTTCCAACAATAGGGAATATTTGTATGGACTTGTGTATGATTGATTTAACAGGCATTGAGGTGCAGGAAGGCGACACCGTAACCGTTTTTGGTAAAGGACATTCATTTAAAAATCTGGCTGCTCAGCTGAATACAATTCCTTATGAAATATTGAGCAATGTTTCGAGGCGAGTGAAGAGGGTTTATTTTAAGGAGTAAATTGTCGTGAATGGGGACTTGCGCAAGATTTTAAGATTAACAGGATTCTTTTAATCTTGAAAAATTTGATTTAAATTATCCTGCAGCACAACGTACCAATCAACCTTTGATGCAACCTACACAGTTAAGATTTATCCTGCGCTACGTATAATATATTATAAAATGAAAAATTTGCGTAGAGAAAAGTATAAGTCCGTCATCAAAAATAATTTATATTATTTAATTTAAAGTGATTATCCGAGATAACACCCCAATCCGCGTGTCAAGAGTACACCCAAGTCCGAAGGACTAACATTTGGATAACCCCTTACAAGCGAAGCGCAGTTCGGGGAAAAAGAACGGCATCCCGCCTTTCTTTACCCGAACTTCGTAGAAGTTCAACTCGCTACGGGATTGATTGGCAGGGCACATCGTTTTACCCCCAGCTGTGCCTGCCGGCTTGCAAGGGGTTATCCAAATGTTAGTCCTTCGGACTTGGGGACTGCGTTTTAAGCGGCATCACGGATAATAATTAATTTTAAAGACTTAAGAAAAAAGGATTTGCGAAATAATATAAACTAATTAAGAAGACGTACTTATACAGAAAAAAAAGGTCATCTATTCGACAACCTTATTTTGCTTTTTGTGAGTCAGCTGGGGCTCGAACCCAGGACCCCATCCTTAAAAGGGATGTGCTCTACCAGCTGAGCTACTGACTCATCCTTTATACACCTCATTTTTACGAAGCGAGTGCAAAGGTAGTATATTATTTTTTTAAATCCAAATTTTTGATAAATATTCTTATTTATGGATGATATTGTTTATTTATGTAAAAAAAATACTAATTTTGCGGAGTCTTTGAGAAATTGAGAGAAAATGTTTATGGATATAAATGAAAATGCGAAGAAATTGAAACCGGGATTGTTTTTCCGGATATTTCGATCATACGTGCGTTTTTTTCACGACAAAATATATTATAGAAAAACATACTCCGTAGGTTCGGAAAATATACCGGCTAACGGAACTCCGTTGATGATTGTCTCTAATCATCAAAATTGCTTGAACGACCCTATGGGGATACTTTTTACATTGAATGACCGGAAAGCCAATTTTTTGGCTCGTGCCGATGTCTTCAAGCATCCGGTGGCAAATAAATTTTTGCGGTTTATCGGATTGCTTCCCGCATTTAGAATGGACCATGAGGGTGAGGCCGCGCTTAGTAATAACGATGACACCTTCAACGCCGCCGGCAAGGAGTTGATGAAAGGGCGCACGGTAATTATCTATCCCGAAGCGGGACATCAGGATAAACGCTGGTTGGGCGACTTTTCGCTCGGCTACCTGCGATTGGCATTCGGTGCTGCCGGAAAGGAAAATTTTGAAAAAGATATACTCATTCTGCCTTCCTGTAATCACTACTCTAACTATTTTAGCATGCAGGAAAAACTTATGACGAAATATGGAACGCCGATTTCGTTAGCTCCTTATTATGAATTATACAAAACAAAGCCAAGAACTGCACAACGCGAAGTTAACAGGTTAGTACGCGAGCAAATTCGCAATTTAATGCTTGATGTTACCGATTTGGAAAACTATGAGGCTTTGGATTACCTGCGCGAGATTTACGGAAAAAAATACGCTAAGCGAAAAGGCTTAAATCCCGGCTATTTGCCCGATAGATTGATTTCAGACAAAGCATTTATCTCCGGAATGGAAATGCTGAAGAAAGAAAATGAGATGAGTGTAAAAGAGTTGCTGCGCAAAACATTGGATTTGAAAAAAGAAACGCTGAACCGGAAAATCAGAGATTGGAATTTTGATAAGAAATTTTCCATCACTTCCATTTTGGCAAGAGGTGCAGTGTTTTTACTTTTGCTGCCGCTATTTCTTGTTTCGCTGGTGCCGAATATCTTCATTTTTTATGCTCCCGAACTAATTAATAAGACGAAAGTGACAGATAAAATGTTCTATGGTTCCATTCGTATCGGATTGAGCGTGCTGCTTACAATACCGGTATTTTACTTGCTCTTTTTCGCTTTATGCTGGATTATTACCGGTAATTTTTTGATTGCATTGTTTTATTTACTTATTTTGCCGTCATTTGGACTTTTTGCATGGTACTATCGTAAAGGGTTTATCAAATGGAAAAGCGAGATACGTTTTCACCGGTTGGAAAAACAGGAAAAGATGCATGAACCAATTTTTTTGCGGAGAACTATTTTTTCCTTTTTAGATGAAAACTTGAAATAGAATTGAAGTAAAATTGAAAAATAACATATAATGGAAAGACGAGTTGTGATAACCGGAATGGGAGTTTACTCCTGTCTGGGAAAAAATTTGGAAGAGGTTAGAGAATCGCTTTATACCGGAAAATCCGGAATTATTTTTGACCCGGCACGTAAGGAAATGGGATTTCGCTCGGCATTGACTGCCTTTTTGGAAATTCCGGATTTGAAAGGTGTGTTGAGTCGTAATCAACGCGTGTATATGCCCGAACAGGGTAAATATGCTTACGTGGCAACAAGCGAGGCATTGAAAAATGCCCAATTGGATATGGATTATCTGGAGAAACATGAAGTTGGAATACTTTATGGAAACGACAGTAGTGCCGATCCTGTAGTTCACGCTGTAGACGTGATGCGCGAGAAAAAGGATACTACACTGATTGGTTCCGGAGCTATCTTCCAATCTATGAATTCGACTGTTACGATGAATTTAGCTTGTATTTTCAAGCTGAAAGGCATTAATATGACCGTATCGGGAGCCTGTGCAAGCGGTTCACATGCCATTGGGTTGGGATCGCTACTTATTAAATGGGGATTGCAGGATTGTATTATTTGCGGAGGAGCACAAGAGGTAAATCCGTTCTCAATCGGAAGTTTTGACGGTATCAGCGCGTTTTCCATCCGCGAAAGCGACCCGGCAAAAGCATCCCGTCCGTTCGACCGCGACCGCGATGGATTGGTTCCGGGTGGCGGTGCGGCAACTGTTATTATCGAAAGTTACGAGTCGGCCGTAAAACGCGGGGCACCGATTTTGGCAGAAATTACCGGATACGGATTCTCATCTAACGGCGACCATATCTCTAATCCGAATGTTGATGGACCGAGCCGTTCGCTGGAAATGGCAATCCGTGAAGCGGGAATCAATTTAAAAGAAATCGGCTACGTCAATGCACATGCTACTTCTACACCGGTGGGAGATAAAAACGAGGCAAAAGCAATCTTCAACGTTTTCGGCGACTACAAACCGGAAGTGGCCTCTACCAAATCAATGACCGGACACGAGATGTGGATGGCGGGAGCAAGCGAAATTATCTACTCCATGTTGATGATGAAAAACGGATTTATCGCACCAAACATCAACTTTGAAAATCCGGACGAGGATTCGGCAAAGCTAAATATTCCGTCTCAGCGCGTAGATAAAAATTTCGATATGTTCCTCTCCAATTCATTTGGGTTTGGCGGGACTAATTCAACATTGATAGTGAAAGATATAAAATGAATAATCAGATATTCAGATGAACTGATTTTTTTAAATTCCGAATATCTCTTCATCCGAATATCAAAAAATAAATAAAAAAATGGAAAAACAAGAATTAATAAAACAAGTAAACGAAGTATTAGCAGAGGAGTTTGAAATTGAAGTGTCCGAAATCACCCCGGATGCAAACATCAAAGCAACGTTGATGTTAGATAGTTTGAGTTTAGTTGACTTGGTAGCCTTGATCGAAAGTACTTTCAATGTAAAAATAAAAGGACAGGAAATTGCTGCTGTTCAAACATTTG
>QMCD01002163.1_pt1 | contig 11146 bp, 6 predicted proteins | sample 1821841 | NCBI WGS metagenome assembly QMCD01 (sample SAMN01991225, study PRJNA193472) | Termite gut metagenome, whole genome shotgun sequencing project. | isolation source: worker | host: Macrotermes natalensis | reverse complement strand
GTTCAACTGCGAAATGATACCCGCTGAAAATGTCGGCGTAAAACACGCCAAGTGGGACAGGGAAGCCGGCTACCGCGTGTCGCGCGATTGCTACAACAGTTATTTTTTCGTTGTGGAAGATGAATCGCTCAACATCGTAGATAAATTCCGCCTGCACGGACGAAAATACATTGAGCACCTGACCGGCGGCTCGGCACTGCATTTGAATTTAGAAGAACATCTAAGCAAGGAACAATACCGCCAGCTTTTGCGCATCGCTACGCAGGAAGGCTGTAACTATTTCACCTTTAATATCCCCAATACCGTTTGCAACGGTTGCGGACACATCGACAAGCGTAATCTCAAAGAATGTCCGTCGTGTCAAAGCGACAGTCTGGATTACCTTACGCGTATAATCGGCTATATGAAGCGCGTCAGCAATTTTTCTCAACCACGGCAAAAGGAAGCTGCACAACGACACTATCATTTGAATGCGAATTAATGGTTTTCAAAAGTCTTTTAGAACGAAAGCTTAAGGTCATCTGTGGTCTTTCTTTCCATTTTCAAAGACATGAATATAAAAAAAACAACTACAATTTCATATATTCCCTGTTTTGTGAATATATGAAATTGTAGTTGTTTTGTTGTTGCCAGACGATTACTGTATTATCACTTTTCTGTTAATAACAGTACCGGCAGTGGTGCGGACAGAGAGAATATAAACACCCCTGTTATCCGGCACAGACAGCTGCGCACCGGCGGCGCTCGCTATCCGGTGTCCCGTAACGGCATACAGGGTCAGCGCCGCCACTTCAACGCCTTCAACACTGATTTGTCCGTTTTCCTGTTTTATTATCAATGTGTCTTCCTCTACGTCATTCACGCTGCTTGGAATATTTTCTCCCATCAGATAATAGCAGGCATTTTCAATTAACTGCGTAGCAACAGGAGTGAGATAAGCGGTAGAATATTCGCTCAAGCCTATCATTAATAATCGCTGATTGATAGTTGTACTGCCGATAGTTGTTCCGCTTGGAATATCTACTATACTTTGTGTAGTTGTGCCTTTGGCAACGCCAAGTAAATCGAAAGACGGATTGCCGAGCCATTTCCCTGCGGCAATACCTGTTACGGCATATGTTGTAACTTGTGAAAAAAGCACCAACTCATTATCGTTCACAAATTCAAGACCTGTAAATATCTCGTGATTTTTATTCTCGACAGTTACGGTTGTTTGCGTCGTATTGACGGCATCGCCGTTCGCAGCAACCCAGCCCCAAGTGTTTTGTGAATTGGCGGCTATTGGTTTCAGTTGGAAAGGTTTTAGCAGCAGGGTAGGCTTATTGATATTTTTTAATACACCCAAGCCCGCGCTGTTAGAAGCCGGTTTGGCACTCAAAATAATCATATCATAGCTGCTGTAATCAACTCCTGCTGCTGTTGCGTCAATTATCGTTATGTTCAGTTCAAGATTGTCGTTCAGTTTTTCCAGAATCAAAGCGTCTTCTGCACTGTTGGGGATAGTTACAAAAGCAATCTGTTTGGCATTTTCCGATTTCACAATGATTGTTCCTGAAACACTCATTGCCTTTGTTGTGTTCTCTTCTTCCTGCAATGTTGTTACCGTATAGTCAAATGCGCCCATTTCGCTCGGGCTGCCTTTGATGGTAAGCGTTTTGGCTGCGTCAAACTCAGTCGTTAGACCTTTCGGCAAACCGTTTACTTCCAATCCTGTGGCGCTGCCGCTCCAGGTGAATACGATGTCGGTAATGGCAGTGTTTTGATTTACGCTCTGGTTACGGTTGTCGGGTGTGCTGACAATAGGCGGATAGGACGAGTCATCACCGGACTCAAAGCAACCGAAATCAGGCGCAGCGCCACCATAAGGCAAACCTACATTTACGCCTTTGTCAATCAAATCGCTGCCTTCTGCCAGGTGCATAAAAGTCATATCGGGCAATGAGCCGTCTGGTTTGCGTGGCGAAGTCATTTGCTTAACGTCTGTTGTATTTATAAAGTCGGCAGCATTGCAGCTTACACCGGCTGTGTTCCATGCATTGTTGGCAATGGAAACAACGGTTTGCGTATTAAAGCGGTCGCCGTTGGCAGGCAGGCTCACGCAGTTCGTTACGGTTAGCTTACCGCCTTTGTTATTATTGAAACCATAATTAGGAGTATTGCCAAAACCCGAACAATTCAGCAAAATCATTTCGCCTGCGTTATTGTTCTGATCAAAACCGCGCACACGGTTGTTTGCCGCCAGACAGTGTTCGAGCCTTACGTTGTGCGCAGTTAATTCGCCGCCCACCTTAAAGCCGTTGCCATTGCCGTAGTTGGTGTAATTTTGTAAATTGATAGTTACTGACGCATCGTATCTGTCGGTTACGGTTAGCGGGAAACGGTCAAACCACGCTTTGTCGGTGTTGTAGCGTGGATGATTGCGCATATCATAAGTGGTTGGTCCGTTGTTGTAACAAAACGAATTGCGGATAATAGTGTTACCGATTTTCTGAAAAAAGTCCCATCCGTCGTCTGCATTTCCCCAGGCACGGCAGCCGTCGTAAATGTTCGGTTCGCCGTTGTTGGTGTATTGCTTGTCGGCAAAACCGTCGGCATTTCCGCCGAAATCGGCTCTGTTTGTACCGCCTGTCTGATAGTCGAAATTATCGTAGGAATCGCAGTTCAGAATCAGGTTACCACAGCCGTTTTTGTGTTGCAGACCGCTGTCGCAGTTTTCGTGAAACACGCAGTTTTCGATAATATGGTAGCTGCCGTTGTTTATCATACCATTGTCGCTCGCATAGCGGATAGTCAAGCCTTTGATGTGCATATAAGTTGATGCTTGATTGAGCGAAATGCCCGGACGGTTGTAAGTGTTGCCATTACCATTGTAGCTGTACAATTGCCCTCTGAAATCCAGAATTGGTTTTTCATCTTTGTAAGCAAAGATAGCCAAACGGCAGGCGCTTGTTCCATTTCTATTGATAGATATCTGGCTTGAGAGTTCGTACTCGCCGCCACGCACAAAAAGCGTGTCGTTTGAGCCGTTGGCAAGTTTTAAGATACCCTCTGTCAGGCTACAGGGATTTGCCAGTGAGCCATTGCCCGTTCCATCTGGCGAAGCATAATAATTGGCGGAAAACGCAACAAGCGTCGAAACAAACAACGCTATTGCCGTAAAAATGATTTTTTTCATAGTTAGTATGTTTATTTTTGCCTGCAAAGATATGTCTTTTATTCGCAGATAACAAGCTGAAAATTAGCCTTTGTTGTTTTCAGGGTAAATGTTACGTCTATTGATGTTCTAAAACATAAAAAGAAATAAACCGCAAAAACAAGAAAATGCAAAGTTTTGCGTTATAAAACGAAACATTATCTTAAACATTATGAAAAAAATCAGCTTATTCATTCTGATAGCCTCATTTTCCTGTATGCAGGCTTTCGCTTTTAAATTTAATGGAGTAACCATTGAAGAAAACAGTAATTTCACCCGTAGCAGTAGTGGTACAACCGACAAATCGCTTGAAGAAATTTCGGGCATTGCGTGCAGCCGCACAACGGAAGGTTATTTCTGGGTGCATGTGGACCAGGGTAAAAACATTATTTATGCCCTCGATACCAAAGGTTCCATCAAACAGCAGGTTACGCTGCAAGGTGCAACCAACGATGACTGGGAAGATATTTGCGTAGCAACCGTTGACGGCGAGAACTATATCTTCGTGGGCAGCATCGGCGACAATGACCTGAAAGAAAACAACACAAGCAACGTAAACGGCAAAGGCACTTACAAAATTTACTGCTTTAAAGAGCCCGTTATCAACGGAACCAACACAACCGCTACCGATGTAAAGACCATTACCTATACCTACGAAAGCGGGCATAATACCGCCGACAGCAAAAACAACAGCCACAACGCCGAAACACTGATGTTCGACCCTGTAACAAAAAGAATATATCTTGTTACAAAACATAAAAAGAACGTAAGCGGGGTGTATGTGTCCAATGCCGAATGGTCGTTTACCAACTACACTGCAAGAATGAACTGGGTTTGCGACCTGGGTGTTACAGCAGATGATTTTCTTTATCTTACCGCCGGTGATATTTCCAGCGATGGCTCCAAGGTGCTGATAAAAAATAAAACAGACATTCTGTACTGGGAACGCCAGGGCTCTGAAGACCTTTCGGCAACGCTTGCCAGAGAGCCTCAACACATTGCTGCCTACAAAGAAGAAACGCAAGGCGAAGCAGTAGCCTGGGCGCTCAACAACCGTGATTTCTATACCACGAGTGAAGGCAAAAGTCAGCCACTGTATTTCTACAAGGATAATACTCCGGTTGCCGCTATTGGCGATGTAAAAGCCGATGCTTACAATATCCGCGTTGAAAACGGTCAGCTTTGTGCAGACAACATCGACGGACAGCCCATTGCCATTTATAACATGCTCGGACAAACCGTAGCCGCTCCTCAGTCTCTCCCCTTTGATGTCAGCGGTTTGAAAGGTATTTATATCATCAAAATCGGCGGTTCTGCCAGGAAGATGCAGTTATAAATTAACGGAAGTTACTACCTGTGAATTTAGAATGCCGTTAGGCATTCCCGCTCGGTAGAAAACCGTTTGAATCGAGGAATGGCATTCCGTAGGAATGCAACCAACGACAAAAAAGGTCGCATTCCTAACGGAATGCCGGTTTATACGGGAGCAATTTTTCTACCGAGCGATAATCCCTAACGGGATTTATATAAGTAGCAACTTGAATTAATTAACGTAATCAACAAAGAAGCAATCTTTATCTTCAATAAGAAAAGCGCGAAGGATTATTATTTTCTTCGCGCTTTTCTTATGAAAATAAGATGGTTTTATCTGCGTCCCTTGCGGGCGATGAGTTTTGTGCGAACATTCTGATTTTCGACATTCAGCTGAGCTGCAAAAAGCTTAATATCAGGCGTCGGAGCGGAGAGCAGCAGCACATCTGTCAAATCCCAAATGGCTTGGATAAATTTGTTGCCCTCGCGGCGCACATCTATCATACGGACAGTGCTTTTTTCGGCTTCGGCAAAGGTGCGGTCGTCCTGCAGCTTGATGTATTCCGCATTGGCAGCCGAAAGCCGGCTCAGACGACCTGCCAGGCCCTCGAGCTTCGCTACCTGCGCAGCGTAGTTTTCGGTCAGCTCGTTCACGAAATTGATAATGCGGCTGCTTTCCTGGTCGCGGTTTTCGTTTGCCATACCGGCGTAGTGGTCTATCACTATCATCAGGTTTTCGGCGGCATCGCGCAGCGCGGCGTCTTCTTCGTAGAGAAACGAGCGCACAAAATTGTTGGTGGAGCCTATCAGGCGGTCGCGCTTTTCGTCCAGCTCGTCGCAGTGGCGGGTGAACTCGCTTTTGCGGATTATTTCCATCGCCTCGGAGGCTAATACCGCATTGGCTTCGAGCAGCGGCAACAGGGCGGTGAGGTTCAATTTTTCTGCGCCAGTCTGCTTGATTGCCTTGATGACAAATGTTTCGTAGGTTAACCATTCTTCGCCGAAAAGGCTTTGCAGTCTAAATCTGGTAAGTGTCATAAAAATATTTTTTTTGGTTAATAATATAATTACTTTGTATAATTGTCCAAATCCTCGAATTTCGTTTCATATCCTGGGGATATTGAACCAAAGTGCAAACTTTTACCCAAAATCCCCGGGATATTTGCTCAACGGCTACCGGTTTATCCAAAATCCCCGGGATATTGACCAAACCGGCAGCAGTTTTATTAATATCCCGAAGATATTTGTCCAAATGTTGCCGGTTGGCTTGTTAGCTGCGGGATTTTCAAAAAATTATCAGTGCCGGTTTTGCCTTTCGGGGAGCAATATTAAAGGTTAAAAAGATGATATGCAAATTTTCTTTTTGTTTTTTTTAAATACTTATCCGCAAAAACGCAGTGACAGGAATTAACGGAATCGTAACAAAGAAGAAATCTTATCTTCACATAAATACCTTCTCTTTGTATATTTATTGTTGATTTTGCTTATTTGAATGAATAGGGAAATCAAACGAACCAACCAAAGAGAATGAAATACGATTTCCAAAAAGTGCTGCGCGAAGAGTTTGAGCAATTCGCCGGACAGCAACAAAAACGATTCCCTGCTGATGAGGTACTGAAAATAGACCTGCATTGCCACGACCACAACTCTGATGTGCCGGACGAACTGATTGGGCGCATTCTGAACGTACCCGAAACGTGGCTCGACAGCGCAACACTGCTCGAAAAACTGGATAAAAACGGCTGCAACACTTTTACCATTACCAACCACAACAATGCCCGCTCGTGTTACGAACTGCAGGACAAAGGCGTTGATGTGCTTGTAGGAGCGGAATTCAGCTGCTTTGTGCCTGATTTTGAAATCGGCATACACGTTCTGGCTTATGGTTTTACGCCGCACGAGGAAGTGCGTTTGCAAAAACTGCGCAAGAATGTTTATCAGTTTTTGCAATACGCGCACGCACGCAATATTCCCACTGTCTGGGCGCACCCGCTCTATCATTACTCGGCAAAAAAGACGCCGCCGCAGGCATTTTTCAATAAAATGCTGCTGCTTTTTGAGCGTTTCGAGGCAATGAACGGACAGCGCGATACCCGGCAAAACCTGCTCGTAAAAGAATGGCTGCGCCAGACTACCAATGACGATATAGAGCAGTACGCCCGCGAGTTTGACATCGACCCGACCGAATTTTGCGCCGACCCGTTCCGCAAAACAATGTCCGGCGGCTCAGACTGCCATATGGGGATTTTTGCCGGAATGACGGGTACTTATCTGTACGTTCCTGAGTTGCACCGGAGACTGAAAACCGAACCCCGCTCGGCACTGGCACTGGAGGCAATCCGCAATGGGAGTATCGCGCCTTTCGGCACTTACCAGAATACCGAGAAACTGACCATCGCTTTCCTCGATTACGCCTGTCAGGTGGCGTTAAACTATAAAGACCCGGGACTTGTCCGTATGCTTTTGCATCAGGGAACGCCCAGTGATAAAGTGATTTCTTTTATTGTGTCCAACCTTTTTGGAGAAGTAAAGCGGCATAAAGTAACCACATCGTTTATACGCACTTTCCACGAAAGTATGATGGGCGAAAAGCCGTCATTCCTGAAAAAACTGGTTGTGAAGCCTACCTACAAACCGATTTTTGAGGAGGCGGTCAATATTGCCAATGTAGCAAATGCGGGCAGTTTTGTGATGACCAACCTGCAGAAAGTGAACGGTTATTATCATTCGGTGGAGAAAATTAACAATGAACTTTGCAGCATTTTGGCGCGGCGTCTGGAAAAGAAACTTACCGGAAACAGTGCTGCCACAGAATATTTCAAGGGAAAATCTTTGGAAAGCCTGATTGAAAAACTTGAACTGCCGAGCAGCCTGCGCGCCTATGCCGGCAGCAATGAAGGCGAAAAAGAGAAAAAGGAAATAGAACTCTCGAAATTCCTGGATGGACTGTCTTTCCCGTTTTTCGGTTCGATGTTTATTCTGGCGGCGCACTTTACGGCAGCCAAAACAATGTTCAATACCCGGCTGCTCCTGCAGGATTTTTCTCAGCGTTTGAACGAATACCGGCACCCCAAGCGAGTGATGTGGCTTACCGATACTTTCGGCGACAGCAACGGTGTGTCGGTTTTCCTGCGTGAACTGCTCGACGAAATTAAAAAACGCAATCTGCCGATTGACATTGTTACCTGCGGCTCCGGTATTCCGGCGGAAGACCATCTGGTGGTGCTGCCGTCCATCAAGGAATTTTCGTTGCCGGTGTACGCGGACTATACGTTCAAAATTCCCAATTTTGTGGAATTGCACAACCTTTTCCTGCAGGGCGGTTACGACAGGATTGTCTGCTCCACCGAAGGCGTGATGGGCATCTTCGGGCTGTATCTGAAACACGCCTATACGGTCAATGCACATTTTTATATGCACACCGACTGGCTGATGTTTGCCCGCAAAGTGCTGGGCATTGAGGGACACAACCTGAACCGTGTGCGCCGTATTTTGCGCTCGTTTTACAAAGCCTTCGACGGCGTGCTGGTACTCAATTCCGAGCAGAAAAAATGGCTTTCGGGCAAGGATATGAATCTTCATCCGAAAAAAGTACAGCAGACGGCACACTGGGTAAACGGCAAATTCAAGCCTGTGGAAAGTAATAAAGAAGGACTTTTCGGTGTTCCGGAAGATACGCCCGTGTTGCTTTACGCCGGTCGCGTAAGTAAGGAAAAAGGCGTGTTTGAAGTGTCGTCGGTTTACCGGCAGGCAAAAGAAAAATACCCGGATTTAGCGCTCGTGGTGGTGGGAAAAGGTCCTGCTTTGCAGCAGATGAAAGATGAAAATCCCGATGCCATTTTCATTGACTGGGTGGAACGCGACCGCTTGCCCGCCATTTATTCCTCTGCCGATTTGCTGTTGTTGCCCTCGCGTTTCGATACTTTCAGCAATGTGGTGCTGGAGTCACTCAGTTGCGGTTGTCCCGTGGTTGCTTACAATACCAAAGGTCCGAAAGACATTATCCGCAACGGACAGGACGGATTTCTGGTGAATAATCTCCACGAAATGCAACAGCGCGTAGAAGAATTTTTGAGCCTTGATGACCGCGCAGTAATGAAGCAGTCGGCTGTCAAACGCGCTGCTACCTATGCGCCGCGCAAAATTATCACGGATTTAATGAAGTCAATCGGTTTTTGTGATGAGCAATAATCTTTGGTGGCAAAACGGTATTTTTTATCATATTTATCCACAGAGTTTTGCCGACAGCAACGCCGACGGTTGGGGCGATTTGCAGGGAATTATTCAAAAATTGGATTATCTGGCGGATTTGGGCGTTGATGCCGTCTGGCTTTCGCCCGTTTATGAGTCGCCGCTTGTTGACGGCGGTTACGATATTTCCGATTATTACAGTATTAATGCCGTTTACGGCACAATGGAAGATTTCCGCCGGCTGCTCAGGGAAGCACACCGCCGGAATATTCGCGTGATAATGGATTTGGTGCTCAACCATACGTCCGACCAGCACGAGTGGTTCCGCGAATCGCGTTCTTCCAAAGACAACCCCAAGCGCGACTGGTACATCTGGCAGCCGCCCCAAAACGGCAAAGCACCCAATAATTGGCGTACCAATTTCGGCAGAAAAGCCTGGCGGTTTGATGAGCGGACAGGCGAATATTACTACCATTCATTCTTTTGGCAGCAGCCGGATTTGAACTGGCGTAACGCCGATATGCGCCGCGCGATGTTCGAAATGATGGAATTCTGGTTGCGTGAGGGCATTGACGGCTTTCGCCTTGATGTCATCAATCTGTTGATAAAAGACAGTGAATGGCGCAACAATCCTGCCGGAGCATTGTTTTCGAGTAAAAAAGCCTATAACCGCAATCGCCCCGAAACCTATGAGATTTTGCAGCAGTTTCGCGCCTTGCTTGATAAATACCCTCATACGGTGAGCGTGGGCGAAATCTATACACCGCCGCCGGGCAATCCGCGTTTGGCGGCGAGTTTCGTAGGCAATGGCTCCGATATGCTACATCTGGCTTTCGATTTCTCGCTCGTTTTCAGCCTATGGAAAGCCTCTTTTTATCAGAAGATTGTCCGGAATTATTATCGCCATCTTCCTGCCGGGGGCTGGGCGTGTTTCTTTCTGTCCAATCACGACGTTGGGCGGAGTGTAAACCGGCTGAAATTTACCGTTCATAAATATAAAAAAGCCAGACTTCAGGCTTTGCTGCTGCTCACTTTGCGCGGTACGCCATTCATTTATTACGGAGACGAAATAGGAATGGAAAATGCCGCTATCCCCAGGAATAAAATACGGGATTTGTATGGGAAATTGCTTTATCCTTTCTACAAAGGGCGCGATGGTTACCGCACGCCGATGCAGTGGAATGGTAATGAAAATGCAGGTTTCAGCACTGCCTGTCCGCATTTGCCGGTACACGGAAACCACCGGCAGATAAATCTGGAGAAACAGACGCAGGACGAATACTCCATTTACCGCATTTATAAGAAACTCATCGCTTTGCGCAGGCAATACCCGGCGTTGCAAAGCGGCGAGATAACATTTCTCGGTAAAGGCAACAACAATATTCTGGCATACACGCGCAGCGAAAAAACGGTAAAGGCGCAGCGCACTGCTCTACTGGTACTGATGAATTTCAGTTGTTGGAAAAAGAAATTTAATCTGGACGATTTCCCCAATGCAGAAGTGCTCTTTTCCACCCATCCCCGGCAATACAAAACGATAGACAGTATTTTGTTGCAACCCTGCGAGGGAGTCATATTGAGCGTTTAGTTTCAGTATTTCTGCCGATAGGCATACTGTATGAATTTCTTTGCCGGCTTTATGTTTTCTGTAGATGTCTCGGAATTTTTCTGAGACGTCTAAGAAGTTTTCTGAGATGTCTCAAAAGTTTTCTAAGAAGTCTTATAAATTTTCTGAGAAGTCTAAGAAATTTTCTGAGAAGTCTCAAAGTTTTTCTGAGAAGTCTAAGAAGTTTTCTGAGAAGTCTTAAAAGTTTTCTGAGACGTCTAAGAAATTTTCTGAGACGTCTAAGAAATTTTCTGAGATGTCTCAGAAATTTTTAAAGCCGTCTTTTTGAGAAGAAAGTAACAGAATAGATATTATATACAATCAAACATTATGCCTTTGCATATCACTGATTTTCCGGATTGCTTCGTTTACTTCGATGCTTTGATGCTTTGATGCTTCGACAGTTCGACTACGCTCACTGACCGCTTCGCTCAGCAACCACTACGCTCAGTAACCGCTACGCAAGGACGCACTGATGTTGGTTTTCCCGTCATTGCGGGCTTGACCCGCAATCTATTGTTTTTCTTCTGGATTGCTTCGTCGTTCCTCCTCGCAATGACGCGAACACCATTTTTCCCGTCATTGCGAGCGGAGCGAAGCAATCTATTCTTTTCTTCTGGATTATCAACATCTCGCAACTCCCCGCCGGAAACTATATAGTGAAAGTTGGGAAGTACGCAGGCAAGCTGATTAAGGAGTAGTCTGTTGCGGATAGCATATAAAGCAGCAGCCCCGATGTGAAATGTCGGGGCTGCTTTTTTGTTTTTTTGTGCTTCGTGCCTCGTCATTCTTGGCAGAGCCAAGCGACAAAGCCGAGCGGCGTAGTGGTTGCTGAGCGAAGCGGT
>QMCD01002161.1_pt2 | contig 11146 bp, 11 predicted proteins | sample 1821841 | NCBI WGS metagenome assembly QMCD01 (sample SAMN01991225, study PRJNA193472) | Termite gut metagenome, whole genome shotgun sequencing project. | isolation source: worker | host: Macrotermes natalensis | reverse complement strand
AACGAAAAGCTTATCTATGATATGGGGATGAATAAGCACTTTGAGCTTACAGAGATGATGATGGGATTCATTTTCGGATCGGCTGAATCGTTAATTGTGACGGAGGCAAGCCTGACACAAGATGGTGACTATGCAAAGTATGGTTTTTCGTCCGAAATAGCCGCCGAAGCTAAGTTGCGCAATGAGGAAAGGTTTCCAATAGCATGTAAGAAAGGTTTTGACATGGGGGTAAGGCTCGCAAAAAACTAGAGCCGAACCAAATATAAACATTCGAAGGCTTTACCGCAAGGCCACCATGACATTTTTAAAATTAAAGGAGGAGAAAGAATATGGATTTTATACAACTGGTAACCAAACGCTCTTCAGTACGCAAATTTGAACGCAGGCAAGTGGAGCAGGAAAAACTGCTGGCTGTTCTGGAGGCGGGACGGCTTGCACCGACCGCATGCAATTACCAGCCTTACAAAGTGCTGGTATTGCAAACATCCGATGGGCTGGCGAAACTGAGGGAAGGCAACCCTTATATGTACGAATCGCCTTTAGCGCTTATTATTTGCGTCAATCACGAAACCGTATGGAAGCGCTTGAGCGACGGAAAAGATTATGCCGACATTGACGGGACCATTGTCACCGATCACATGATGTTAGCCGCCACCGAGCTGGGGCTTGGAAGTGTATGGATGGGTGCATTCGATCCAGACCATCTCCGGGGAGCGTTTCACATACCAGAGGGTTATGAGCCGGTCAATGTGTTGCTTATCGGCTACCCTGCCACTGATATGAGTTCGTCTTGGTCAATGTCGCAAGACGGGAAAAAGAGGAGAAAACCGTTAGCGGAAACAATCGTGTACGAAACATTTTGAGTAAATATGCTTAATATGTTCTCGTCTATCTTGACTCTAGTTTATTTTAACTTGTCCGATAGGGTTTTTTGCTGTCTAGTTATATATTTAGGGCATTTTGTAGCAAGTTCCGGCGCGGCCCAGATGATCCGCGGTGCCGTCAAGACCGGCAAAGCAGTATCAACAGTATCAGATGTTTCGCTGGAAAGCGGGATGCAGGCATTTATGGCATTGCGGGAGGAAGCTAAGAAAGGGGGTGTGCAGGATTTGAGCATGGATGAGATTAACCTTGAAATATCACGTACCCGACTTGGACAGGAGGACGATGAATGACATGATTAATACGCTTGCTAAACGGACATCAGAAATCGGAAAAAATGAAAAAGAGAATGCCAGGATTTCCCGAAGGGCAGCACAGGAGGGAATTGTTCTTTTGAAAAATGATGGAGTTCTTCCTGTTGCTCAGGGCGTAAAGCTGGCCCTCTATGGAGAAGGTGCCGCCAATACCATCAAGGGGGGAATTGGCAGCGGTGAGGTTAATTCCCGGCACATTGTAAGTATTTGGAAAGGATTGGAGAAAGCAGGATATCAGATTACCACCACCAAATGGCTGGAAGATTATCAAAACCTGTTTATAACCCAAAAGGAAGAATTTAAAGGAGATATGCGTAAGCGCTCAGGAATTATGAATTTCGGTGCCTTAAAATATGTACTGGAGCATCCTTTCAGCAATCCCGAGGGAATGCCGATCACCAGAGAGTATTTGGGAAAAGATACCGAATGTTGCATTTATGTCATCACCAGACAATCAGGTGAAAATGTAGATCGTATGCCGGTGAAGGGGGGCTTTCTGCTGACAGATACTGAGGTGCAGAATATCCGCATCTGTACGGAAAAATATCGGAATACCATCATCGTAATTAATGTGGGCGGATACATGGATCTGAGTCCCTTAGAGGGGCTTCCCATAGGAGGAATCATTTTCTTTTGCCAGCAGGGCAGCGAGGGCGGTCATGCACTGGCAGACATTATCAGCGGAGCGGTCACTCCGTCAGCCCATTTATCATCCAGTTGGCCGATGAAATATGAAGATGTTCCCTTTGGCGAGGATTACAGTACGTTAAATGGAAACACAAAATATGAGGAATACCGGGAAGGAATTTATGTGGGATATCGCTATTATGATTCCTTTGGTGTAAAGCCCAGATATGAGTTTGGCTATGGTCTGAGCTACACAACCTTTGAAAAATCCTATGATGTCCGGATAAACGGTAAAGAAGTATCAGTGAAAACGACAGTAACGAATACCGGAGTGTACTCAGGAAAGGAGGTCGTGCAGCTTTATGCTTCAGCCCGGCAGGAACACTTGACAAGGAATACCAGCGTTTGGTGGATTTGCCAAAATCCGGTTGCTGAAGCCGAAGGAAAGCGGACAGGTAGAAATCACGTTTTCCATGGAAGATTTGAGCAGTTATGACGAGGAAGCCAATCAGTTTATATTGGAACAGGGAAACTATATTCTTCGGGCTGGGGAATCCTCAAGGCGAACGCAAGTAATTGCTGCCGTAGAATTACCGGCAAAAGTGGTTCTTTCAAAGCACGAAGCGATATGCCCCAAGTGTGGAAGGCACCGGATGTTTACAGGGAATTGGTACAGCAGCTGTCAGCACAGAAGAATCTTATATCGGAAATACCTGTACAACATATTGGGGCAGGGCACAGGCAGTGGTTCGTGCAGGGTATGAACCAGGAAAGATTAGAGTGACCATTTCGGCTCAAGGATATGAAGATGTTGTGGTGCTGTGTGAAGCTGCAAGATGAGAAAGAGTTCGGAGGGAACAAGCAAACGCCTGTTAAGCACATGACAAAGCAAAGATTAATTGATATAATTTAACAAACAAGGAGGCGGTCTATGTTATATATCGGTATTGATTTGGGAGCTGGCACGAAAAAGGTAAATAGTGAATGTTGGGGCGTGGCGCAGTTTGGTAGCGCACTTGGTTTGGGAGCATACCCGGCAGTCCGCAAAAAAGTAAATATCGGGGTGTAGCTCAGATGGTAGAGCGCGTGGTTTGGGACCACGAGGCCGTTTGTATAATGCTCGCGTTGCTCAGAAGAGTTAATCCAGACGAGTTTATATCGGGGTCTTCGCCGAAATGATTCAGTATATTATATCCGAATACGCGCATTTTCTGAGAGGACATATAGAGTAGCGACTTTACGATAGGGTCGGTTTTTAACACTGCATTATCGGAAATAAAACAGACTAAATCACGAAGTGAATCGACGCTCTGTGCGTCCTTCTCGTCGTATGCATTAATAGCCGCTAATAGTTGTTCAGCGTAATCCACGATAGAACCCTCCATCTCCGCGCAATTTGTTTAGGTCTTTCAGCGGAAAACGAGAAACATTATGTTTGGTTGAAAGCCGTTAAACTCATATACGCGACTGGAAAAATAATCAGAAAGACTCTTTACTTCTGCCCGCATTGCGGTTGTTAATGCATCGAGATCAGAGTAAACGCTTCCTTCGCCGTAGGCCATTAAATATGGTATATTGACCGTTATATTTTTGCGTGTAAAATATTGAACCAGGCTCTGCGCTCGTGCTTTAGGACTGTTTTGAATAGTGGCAAAGCTAATTTCAGTCATTTCAGCAGTCAGACGCTTACACTCGTCGGTCATTTCCGCACTCTTTTCGCAAATAAAAAATATTTGCTTGCTGAGGTATTCCTTTGTGAATTTCTCGATGAGATCTTTGTCGATACTCGTTTTACAATAGTTTTTTGTCCCCATTTTGGGCTGTCCAAGCCAAAGAGAAACGCTTCCATTTTCCAACGAAAAATAGGTGAGATCATAGCCTTTAATCTCGTTGTTGTCTTGTTGCCTAAAAAGTGTGCGAGCGGCGAGTTTATAGGCGTTAGGTAACATATTCTGAATGAGTAAATCCAAAAGGACTTCGCCTGGTAATCCGTCAATTTTAGCAGGCCGATTTGGAAGGCGACTCTTGTATGCGTAAACAGATGCCTGTTCCAAGTTTGAGAATAAACCATTGTTTGTATTCTTTACGATCTCATCTTCTCCATAAGCATAAAAAACAAGGTCTTTTCTTAGTAATGCACCGAGTTTCTCAGCACAATTGTCTGCACAGGTACCATCACATTCCTCGTAGTTATGCCTAAAGGGGCGAAATTGATAGGTCTTACTGACTGGCGAGTTATACGTATATAAGCCCATTCACTGGGGCTTCCATTTCACGCTTATAAATCGCCCTATATTCATCAGCAACGCCCATGGAACTCGCACCTCCTTAGCGCATTATGCCGCCACCCAAGCGTAGCCCATCATCGCCTGGTCAACGATATGCCCAAACACCACGTCGCGCTTTTGCGAGAAAATCATGCGGTCGTAGCAATCCGGCAATGTATCATTCAGCACCTGCTGAATCGCCGTTTTAACCCGTTGTTTTGGTTGCTCATCGTTCTGCCAGCCGACAATGAAAAGCTCAGTTTTCTTGGCGAGCAGCGTTTCATAAAGCGTCTTGGCCGCCAATTTCACACGCTTTTCTTCGTCCTGCGTGAGTTTTTCTTTACGGAGCAGGTCGAAAAGTTCAAGCTCCGTTTCGGAAAGCTCCTCTTTGATGTGCCGTTCATCCTCGGCGCGCAACTCCTCCATGAATTTGAGGATTTTCTCGTAAAAGTCGTCATTTTGAGAGCCGCCCGCATTATAAGCCTCAATGATATGCCGGAATCGCTCGGCGAATCCAGTGCGGGTAACGTTACGGTGCAGCATTTGCGTGAGCTTCTTCTCGATATGCTCGCGCAAATCGGCAATTTCGAGGTTGCGGTTTTTCATGTGCTTGAACTTTTCGCGCAGTTCCTCAATATCCATTTTAGAGATGTCAATCTCCTTGCCGCTCTCATTTATCGTAAATGTCCGCGCTTCCTCGGCGACAAGAACACTCTGGTCGAGCAGGTCGCTGATGCGCCCTCTGGCCGCATCCAGCTTTTCGGGACGGATTTTACCCTGAACCACGCCTTGCAGGTAGAGAATCGCCTCCTTATAGCACGGGTCGAAATCCATCTTGAAAATATCGGGACGCAGCGATTCATACAGGCTGTCCACCGTATTGGCCAGCATGTTGAACTCGTTGCGCACGTCGTCGTTGCCGACGATAATATTCGCAAAATCGCCGAACAACGAGAGATTCTTAAATGTGTTTGTATCAGTCAGCACAAGGCTCAAATCTATCTCGTGCGCTGTGAGATAGACAAGCGTCATGTGGATAGCCTCATTTAGCTGGTCAAGCAGCTTTTCAATGTCTTTTACGGGCATGAGTCCAGTATCGTCGGAGGCATAGTCCGCGAGGGCGCGTTTGAGGTATTTGAAAACATCGAGGAAGTCCACAATAATGCCGTTTTCTTTGCCCGGAAAGACGCGGTTCGCCCGCGCGATTGTCTGCATGAGGGTGTGGCCTTTCATGGGCTTGTCGAGGTACAACGCCGAGACCGACGGTGCGTCAAATCCCGTCAGCCACATGGCACAGACAAACACCAGTGAGAGCGGATGTTCTGCGTCCTTGAAATTATCTTCAATGTCCGCGCCGTTCTCATCAATCAAGTTCATGCGGTCGCGGTGCGGCCTGATAGAAAGCCCTTTGCCCGCGAACTTCTTTTCTTCGTCCGCTTCCTCACTGATGACAACAGCCATTTGCACACGGCGCATATAATCCACAATATCTTTGAGACGCAATCTTTCTGGCTCGTCTGTGGACGCGGAAATCTGCGCATTGAAGTTTTTTATTTCCTCCCGCCAATAATGCTGCACCTTGTCATACATTGTGACTGCGGTGAATTTATCAACCGAAATCACCATGCCCTTGCCGCGAAAACCACGGCGCGGAAAGTGGTAGACAATATGCTGAGCCACAGCGTCCAATCGGTCATCGCGCTTAATGACCTCCATCTCCTGCGAATAGGTGTTTTCAAGCCGCCGCTGTTCTGCATCTGTGAGATTTTCACTCTCCAAAATGTCGGCGAAATCACTCTCCAAGAAGTCGTTTTTCAGCTCTACCTCCGGCACCCGTTTCACATAATAAAGCGGGACGGTAGCGTTATCCTTGATGGATTCGGCAAAGTTATATTCACTGACATAATCGCCGAACCATTGGTTGGTGAGCCGCTTGTTGCCGAGTAGCGGCGTCCCCGTAAAGGCGATATACTGCGCGCTGGGAAGACCCGTGCGCATATTTTCCGCGAGGTCTTTATACTGCGTCCTGTGCGCCTCGTCTACGAACACAACAATGTCGCCTCGCTCTGAAAGAACAGGATATTTCTTGCCCTTGTCATAGCGGAATTTGTGAATGAGGGTAAAGAGGATGCCTTTGTTGGTCGCCAGTTCCTCGCGCAGTTTCGCGGCAGAGGCGGGTTGCACCTTTTCTTCCTCGCCCATAAAGCCTGAACGCAGGAAGGTTTTATAAATCTGCCCGTCCAAATCATCGCGGTCGGTAACGATAAGGAAAGTAAAATTGCCCTCGCATTTTTGCCATATCTTCCTCGCCAGCATGACCATCGAATAGCTTTTGCCGCTGCCCTGCGTATGCCAGAACACACCCAGTTTGCCGTGGTTTTCCGCACGGTGTTGGAAGGCCTCGTAAGCGTTATTGACGCCGAGGAACTGGTGGTTCTTGGCGATAATCTTGCTTTTGATAATGCCGCCCTTGCGGGAATCGAACAGGATGAAGTTTTCGATATAATCCAGTAGCGTCTCCGGCTTGCAGAGACCGCGAATGAAATACTCCAAGCTCACGCAATCCTCTCGGATGGCGGCGCGGTTGGGGGTTTCTTTCTCGCTGTCCAATTTCAGCCACTCGAAGAAGAACTCATAGCCCGCTGAAAAACTGCCAAGGCGCGTCTCCATGCCGTTACTAAGGACGCATATCTGGTTGAAATTGAATAACCACGGAATGTCGCGGCGGTAGTCGATGAGGTTCTTGTCATAAGCGTTCTTGACGTTGATGTTGCTGTTTTTCAGTTCTATAAACACAAAGGGCAGACCGTTGACAAAAAGGATCAAGTCGGGTCTGCGCAATGCACCTCACCGCGAATCCACATCTGCGAGGCTGCTATGTAGCTGTTATTTTCCGGTATATCGAAATCCACAAGGCGCAGTCGCCCGTGCGTGACGCGCCCGTCCTTCTTATATTCCACGGTGACGCCGTTTCGCACCATGCGGTAATTTTCATAATTCGCCAGAAGCGGCTCGCCGATATGTATACGGCACAGCTCGTCCGCTTTCAGCTTGACGATCTCTTGCGGTATATCGGGATTGATGGCGCACAGCCGCTCTAACAGCACCTGCGGCAAAACAGTCTGCTTTTTATCCGCGCGGTCTGTTCCGTCTGGCAGGATTTCTGGCTTTTCGGTATAGCACATGAGCGGCGTATAGTTATACTCCACTTGCAACAACTCGATGGCCGCTTGCTCTATCATATCCTCGGTGATAATCTTCGGCATAACCTATACCTCCAGTCTCCCACTCATGAGGCGCGGCAGCAACAGGTCGCGCTGACGAGCGAGGTTTTGAGATTGCAATTTCAGATTTACTATTTCGTCAAATACCTTAGTAGCAATCTGTTCATATGATTTCGCTATTCTCCTTGTAGGGAGAATGATGTAGAAATTGTCCAGCATGAGTTTAGTGAGAAACTTCGTTGCTGCACCCGTGCTGGCGGTTTTGAATACGTAAAGGTAATCTTTTAAAACAAAGTAAATATATGGGCAAGAAACAAGATCCGTCAAAGGCGTTACAATATAGGTTCGCTGATATGCATTTAGTTTTTCATGCGCATAAAACAACGAAAAGTCACCTGTAGCGTTATTACCACCAAGCAAGACGCACTCTCCATCGAAACAGAATGTATCGGTGCGGGAAACTGTTTTTGCACAAGTGTAGAAGTTATATGCTCCATCTGTGACCATTTCGTTCGAGTCAAGCTTACCCGTGACATATGAGATGTTGCCCTTGAATTTAGTTCGTTCCCACCCCTTCGGCAGGTCACCCTCGAACTTCGCCGTCTCATGTCCCGGAAAACGGAAGCGTACAAACCACTCGCGGTAAAGCTCCAGCGCCGCCTTTTCAAGCAAGGCAATGCGGCGGTTGTTGTTTTCAATCGCGTCGTCGTATGCGGAGAGGATGTCCGCAATGCAGGTCTGGGTAGTCGTATCAACATCCGGTACGAGATATTTCATGATTGCCGGTTTACTGCCACGCGGCATTTTTGTCCCTTTGGACGCGACCGTAGAGTAATTGAAGAAATTATTATCCGATAAAACATAATAGAGAAACTTCGCGTCCACATCAAACGGCTTAACCACCAATACATCGTTTGAGCAGCCACCTGTAGTATTGGCAAACCATATTTTCTTAAAATACGGACGGATATTCGACAACAGCACATCTTCTGGTGCATACTTCAAAAAAGTCTTTGCATCCGGCACGGTGGAAGCGTTGACTAAGCCGCCTCTATCTGGCAACATATTCTCGGTGGAGATATAATTGCCGTCATTGACTTTTGAGGCAGTGATTCGGTCTGTGCGGTATTTTGCTACTTGGGAAAGCTATTTATATTTCATAAGCCATCCACCTTATTTCCATAATCATATATGGTGAGTAGTCCATATATAAAGCGAATTAATTTTATACAGTCTAACTGCGTCTTTCTACGCCGTGAGCGACCATGCATTGTCCAATGGCGATTGAGATTTTTAGGTTCTTCCCCATCAAACCCAATGCTTTCACTGATAGATACCATAGTGTCACGGAAGGTCCATGTCAGCGCCAAAATAGAGATATCAGAGTCGTCAAAGTTGGAATCATCGGCTTCTTCAATTTTTTTAAGCAATTTATCCGCCCTGCTAAACATCTTTGTTCCAAAATTGCCGCTCATATCTGATAAAAGCCCATCTATTATAGCAAATAGCCCGACAGCAGAAATCTCATAGCCCTTTTGGTTGTATACGTTTATAGATTGCTCAAACAAACGCTTATATCGTCTCTGCATCAAATCATGGCTTGCAATAGCTGCTATGGGCGCAGAAATAGATAGTGCTTTATCTGCAAGACAGATTTTTCGGAGCACTTTGTTTGTGTTTTCTTCAGAGAGCAGAGCATCCATAAAATCATCCGAGAGCCTGTCCCAATAAACAAATTGAGATTCTCTCATACGGTGAAGGGAATCCATAATACGCGCCGTTTTTATAATCTCAGGGGCTAACTCAATAGCAAGATCACGCCAAGGCTTCATTGCCTCAGATACCCTATATGCAATCTCGCTAAAACGCTGCATCGCCTCATTGTATGGAAGCATTATTTGTTTCATCTTCTCACTAAATTGTAACAAAGCATCAGAAATAGCTGGATTTATGTTACTCATACGCCACCCACCAGCGATTGCAAATTTGCTGCAATCGTCCCTTCTAATGCATGGGCTTCTTCGTTCAGCTTTTTAAGCTCGGCGTTGAGGTTTTGCATTTCCGCTTTGAACTCGTCTTCGCTCATGCCGTCGTCCTCAATCACCACGCCGACATAGCGTCCTGGATTGAGGGAGAAGTCCTGGTCTTTTATGCCGTCTTCGCCTTCGAGCTTCGCGGCTTTGCACAGCCCGACAACGTCGGCATATACGCCGTCGGGGAAGCGGGAGGTCAGCCAATCAATCTGCTCCTGCCAGTAGGCTTTCGGCATAACGTCCTCGTCGTCAGAGGTTTCCGGTGCGGCGGCAAGCGCGGCACAGTATTCTTCCAGCAGCGTGGCGTATTCGTCGGTTTTGCCCTCATACAGGCGCGTGATAATGGCGAGGTTTTTAATCTGCTCGTCAGAGAATTTGCGGTGGGCGCGGTCAATCTGAGTGAAGATATTCCGCGCGTCGATGAACAGAATTTCGTCTTTCCTCGACTTGGCGTTATCGAAAAACCACAGCGTCGCGGGAAGCGTTACGCTGGTAAACATATTAGAGGGTAGCGTTACCATCTGGCTTATAACGCCGCTTTCAATCAACTTAGTGCGGATGTCCTTCTCGCTGTTGCCTGCGTCGGAGGCGGAGTTAGCCATAACCAGCGCGGCGCGGCCATTCTCACCCAGCGAGGTGGCAAAGAGGTTAATCCACAGATAATTTGCGTTGGGAACGGTTTCTTTCGCGTCACCTTTGGACTTTTTCGTTTTATTCTGCGGCACGCCGTATGTATTGAATCGCGGTTGTGCCTTCACTTGGTCAAGCTCCACCTCGTCCACATTGAACGGAGGATTAGCCATAACGTAGCTGAACCGCCCGAAGGACTCATAAGAGTCGCGGTAATAGGAATTTGCCTCGGTGATCGTGCCGCGCACGTTGTTAAGAACAAGGTTCATTTTGGCGAGTTTGACCGTCGCCCCCGTTTTCTCCACGCCATAAGCGCGGAGGTTTATGTCGTGTCCAGCAGCGTAGTGCCGCGCGATATAGTGCGCCGTTTGCACGAACATACCGCCCGAACCGCAAGCGGGGTCGAAGATTTCGCCCTCGGTCGGTGCGAGAACTTCAACCATAAACTGCACGACGGTAGACGGCGTGAAGAACTCGCCGCCGCCTTGCCCTTCGGCCAATGCAAACTTGCCAAGGAAGTACTCGTAAATCTCGCCGAATATATCAAGACTCACATCTGTGGGAATATCTTTGAAAACCTTGAATAGCTTAGAAAGCACCTGCGGGTCATCCGCACTGTTGACGCTGTAATACACATCCTTTGGCAATGTATCGGCAAGCTCGGCAGTGTATTTTTCGATTTCCTCCATCGCCGTCTTGGTTTTCTCAGAGAGATTTTCCGACTCTGGCAGGTTTAGCAGATAATCGAATTTTGCCTCCGGCGGTAGGTAATAACCGCACTTCTCAATGGCAATCTCGTGAATGGGACGCTCGACGCGCGTTCCCTTGGTTTTCTCAAACTCGGCATTGATGTCGTCTTCGTACTTGCAATATTTACTCTCCGCAAAGCGCAGAAAGATAAGCCCTAAGATGGGAGTTGCGTATTCGTTGGATTTAAGCCCGGAGTTGGCACGAAGCAAATCCGCGCCGTTCCACAGGCGGTCTTTAAGGTTTTTAAACTGCTTATTGGTCATGATTATGCTCCACCTTTTCCGCAACCACGGTTCTCCGTAGTTCGACATAATTATTCTTATTATATTACACGAGGGCGCTTTTCTCAAGTGAATTCGCCGCACGGCAGGAACTAATTTTACAGTTTAGCGCGCTGAAATCGCCGCTCAAATCTGAAC
>QMCD01002160.1_pt1 | contig 11147 bp, 8 predicted proteins | sample 1821841 | NCBI WGS metagenome assembly QMCD01 (sample SAMN01991225, study PRJNA193472) | Termite gut metagenome, whole genome shotgun sequencing project. | isolation source: worker | host: Macrotermes natalensis | reverse complement strand
TTTTGATGTCGGCCAATACCTGAAGCCCCTTTTCGAGGCCGGGCCCCCGACAGGAACGGATGGAGGTACGGTTGGCCTTGTCGAACGACGCCTTGAAATAGATCTCGATCTGAAATTTGTTGCGCAGACGAACCAGTTCGCGGGCCACCTCGTCCAGCACGTCGGGCGTTTCGATCACGCACGGGCCGGCGATAAATATCGGTTTGAATTCTTTTGTCATGACATTTCCCAAAATTTAAGGATGAACAAAGATAGTGAAAGCCGAGCGCCATGCAAACTTGTTTGCCAATGGCCGAGGCGCATCCTGTCTAAGACGAAGTCAAAGATAGTGATTTTGCATGACTTTATTCCTCGCCCGCAAAAAGAACGCGCAGGGCTCCGGCGACGTTGATTTTATGGGGATCCGCCCCATTCCGGCACGATGATTGAGTCGTTTGAAAAATGGAGAAACAAGTTTTCGTTTCAATTTATTCACCTAATAAAACAATAATTATGAGTTGGTTATGGTTTATTTTGATCGGTCTTGTCGCCGGATGGCTGGGCGGGCTGATCGTTAAGGGCAGCGGTTCGGGTTTGCTGCTCAACATGGTGATCGGTATCGTAGGCGCCGTACTGGGCGGCTGGATTTTCGGTCTGATGGGGGTCACTACCACCGGTAAATGGGGAAGTTTTATCATGGCTTTGGTCGGTGCGATCGTCCTGCTGCTGATCGTCAGCCTCTTCACGCGCAAAAGAGTCTGACGATCCATTCAGAAGTGCTGTAAAAAAACACGGGCTCCTTTTCGGGGGTCCGTGTTTTTTTACGAATTATCCGTATCTTGCACACCTGCTTTTATTTAAAAAGAAAACCGAATCGTGCGTATAGAGATCATGGATACCACCCTGCGCGACGGGGAACAGACCTCCGGGGTGTCGTTCGCCGCACAGGAGAAATTGAGCATCGCCTCGCTGCTGCTCGAAGAGATCCGCGTCGACCGGATCGAGATCGCCTCGGCGCGCGTCTCCGAAGGCGAATACGAAGGCGTGAAAAAAGTGGCCGAATGGGCCAAAAAACGCGGACACCTCGACCAAATCGAGGTGCTGGGCTTCGTCGACGGCGACATCTCCCTGAAATGGATCGCCGAAGCCGGTTGCCGGGTCATCAACCTGCTCTGCAAAGGCTCCTACAAACACGTCACCGGCCAACTACGCAAGACCCCGGAGCAGCATTTCGCCGATATCCGGCAGGTGATCGCCCGGGCGCAGACGATGGGGATCGACGTGAACCTCTACCTGGAGGATTGGTCGAACGGCATGCGCCATTCGCCGGAATACGTCTACCAGATGGTCGATGCGCTGCGCGGCGAGCCGGTCAAACGCTTCATGCTGCCCGACACGCTGGGCATCCTCAACCCGCAGGAGACGTTCGACTTTTGCAGCCGGATGACGGCGCGCTACCCGGAACTCCGCTTCGATTTCCACCCCCACAACGACTACGATCTGGCGGTGGCGAACGTCTATTACGCCGTGTTGGCCGGCATACAGGGCATCCACACGACGGTCAACGGTCTCGGCGAACGTGCCGGGAACGCGCCGCTGTCGAGTGTGCTGGCCGTGCTGCACGACCAGTTGCACGCCCAAACCAACCTGGTCGAGGAGAAGATCAACCCCGTCAGCCGGGTCGTCGAATCGTACTCCGGCATCCGCGTCCCATACAACAAACCGGTCGTCGGCGACCACGTGTTCACCCAGTGCGCCGGGATCCATGCCGACGGGGACAGCAAAAACAACCTCTATTACAACGAATTGTTGCCGGAGCGTTTCGGCCGCACGCGCGAATACGCCCTGGGCAAGACGTCGGGCAAGGCCAACATCCGCAAGAACCTGGAGGCGTTGGGCGTCGAACTCGACGAAGAGGCGATGCGCAAAGTGACCGAACGGATCATCGAGATGGGCGACCGCAAGGAGATCGTCACCCCCGAAGACCTGCCCTACATCATCTCCGACGTGCTGAAGAGCGGGGAGGTTAGCGAACGGGTGAGGGTGCTGAATTACGCCCTTTCGTCGGCGCATTCGTTGCGGCCGGTGGCCTCGGTGAAGATCGAGATCGACGGGCAGCAATTCGAGGAGAGCGCCAGCGGGGCGGGGCAGTACGACGCCTGGATGCGGGCGATCCGGCACATCTACACCAAGCAGTTGAAGCGTGATTTCCCGAAGCTGTCGAGCTATTCGGTGGACATTCCCCCCGGCGGGCGCACGGATGCTTTCGTGCAGACGATCATCACCTGGGAGTATCGCGGCGGCGAGTTCAAGACGCGCGGCCTCGACGGCGACCAGGTGCTTGCCGCGATCAAGGCGACCACCAAGATGCTCAACCTGATCGAGACGTTCGAGAATTAATCCGTTTTCTTTTTTGGAAAAAGATATATCTTTGTCATTGAAATAACGGCCAAAGGCCGTAAATAGAAGAGGAGTACTTCAGTTCCCCAACTCACGCCCGTTCGAAAGAATGGTGGACGTCCCGAAGCTTACTCGCTCCCGATGTGGCATTCCCTTTGGGGAAGCCTGATTTGGGCGCGGGGACAGCTTTCGGGGCGTGGGTTCGTGAGACCCGGGGACTGGGCTGTTTTCCGCGTCCTTTTTGTAATCCGGGCGTGGGGGCAGTTTTCGATGCATGGGTTCGTGAGACCCGGAGACGTGGGCTGTTTTCCGCGTCCTTTTTTAAGGACGCATGCGGAAATTCGTCGATTTTGTCGAACACCTGTTTACGGCACTCTCCCGGTACAGCCGCTCCGAACAGCGGGGGATACTCCTGTTGGTCGGGATCGCTGCGATCGTACTGACGATGGTCGTGCTCCGTCCCGTCCGCTCCCCCGACGCCGCGTTCCTCGCCGAGACCGACCGGCTGAACGACTCACTCCGCGCGGACTATTACCAACGCACCTACACACCGAACGCCCCGCGCCCTGTATCCGGAGGAAATCCCGCCTCCCGGACGTTCGCAGGCCGAAAACCGACCGTCTACATCGAGCTGAACACCGCCGACTCGGCCCGACTGACGACCGTTCGCGGCATCGGCCCCGTCCTCTCGCGCAACATCGTCGCCTATCGCAGCCGACTCGGTGGATTTGTTCGCAAAGAGCAACTGCGCGAGGTTTGGGGCATCACCGATGAAAATTTTGACGAGATCAGTGCACAATTTTTTATCGATACCGCTGTAATTCAAAAAATTGATATTAACTTTGCATCCGCAAATTCAATCCGGTCGCATCCCTATTTCACGGGGAGCATGGTGGAGCGAATTGTAAGGGGGAGGGCGCAGGCCCGTCCCGACGGACAAACGAAAGGAGGCTGGAATACACTCAGAGAGTTGACAGACAAAGACATACTACTACCGGGCGAAGCCGAAAAGGTCGCGCCGTACGTGGTATTCGGAACTCATTGAGATTCTTTTCAGCGGCCTTCCGCCGGCCGTCGTTCAAGCGCGGAAACAACGAAAATTTTAAAATAAAGAGGATATCGTTATGATCGTAATGCCTGTAAAAGAGGGCGAGAACATCGAAAAAGCCCTGAAGAAATTCAAACGCAAATACGAAAAAACGGGGGTGCTGAAAGAACTGCGCCGCCGCCAGTATTTCGCCAAACCGTCGGTGACCAACCGCAAGGCGAAACTCCACGCCGTCTACGTGGAGCAAATGCAGCACGCCGAGGAAGATTAGAATCGCTCTTTCTCCTGTTCATGAAAAACCCCCGTCGAATTCGACGGGGGTTTTTCGTACCTGATCCTTCCCATACTAATCACCGTAGATCACGGCATTCACCGCCCAGGCCCAGATGTTGGCCCAAAGGCGGTTGAAGTAATTACCGGAGTCGTACGGATCGGAAGTCGCCATGCCGTAGGTAGTGTTATTCAACTGCGCTTCGCCGCAGTAGATGATGTTGTTGCCCGTATCGACACCCAACAGCATGAAATTTTCGTCGCGGCCTGCGGTGCCCGTGGGAACGACCAGCGGAACGATGTGTACCGTCGGATTCGTCGGGGTCGAAATTTCTGCAAATTGGGAGGTGGCGTCATAAGGGGTCGCATCATCGACAGCCAAAGGATCCACCGTCCCGAAAGGACCATCGAGGAAGGGAGCGTTCTGCGGCGACGGCGCAGCCGGCAATACGCCCGTATACCCGTCGACATAATCATCGAAATTGGCGGCGTTATCATACCAGGTCAGGCCGTTGCCGAAGCCGGTGCAGAAATACTCATTGGTGTTGGTGTCGTCGCGCATCACGAGGGCCACGTGCCCCGGTTCGGACAGCCACTGCTCGATGATTGTGCAGTCGGCTTCCCTCGGGTTATAGGTCCAGGACATCACGAAGACGTCCACATTCTCCAACAGCGCCTCCAGTTCGGCCCCTTGGGGAACCGTGGCAGGGAGCGTGGAATAATCGAACGTGAAGCCGGCACAGGGAATGACGGCATCGACCGGGCCGAAAAATCTCGTATCGGACAACATATCCGTCACCTCGTTCGCTCCATAATTCATCGAGCCGATGCCCGTGCCGGCCGAGTAAACGCGGATCGTGCGCGTGGTGGGATCCGGCGGCGGATTGCGCTGGACGAAAATGCGGATAGTCAGCAGGCCGTGGGCCGCATAGAGGTTCACGTAGTCCTGAGTCGAGGTACCCGTCTTGGCGGTCACCTCCAACAGCCATTTTTGTTGGCCGGCCGCAGCGGGGAGGGAGGTAAGGGTGTAGGTCATGATGTCCGTTTCGATCGTACGCGACGGATCGGCGGTGTCCAGCATCCCGACGGCGTCCCGGCGTTCCGAGGCGATCGTAAAGGGGACTTCGCTCGTGGTGATGACCAGCGAGTCGGTACGGCCGACGATCGCATCGAGCATCATCGTGTCGGCGCTCAGAACGATGTACTGGTTTTTGCCGAAATAGTAATTGTTGTTGTCGCCGCCGTTCCAAGGCACCACGGTGGCCTGCAGCCCGGTGGCGGGGTTGTTGGCCGCGTCTTCCGGCGTAGCCCAGCCGCTGGAGGTGACCTCTACGATCGTGAATCGATACCAGAAGTTGCGCAGCACCTGCCCGATCGGATGAACAGCGTCGCCCTCCTCGCCGAAGTCGATGCGGTAGTACGTCTCTTCGTCGTCGCCCTCGAAGATACCGCCGACCACCAGACAGGCGGCCGCAGCCGGATCGGCGTTCGCCGCACTTTCGCTCAGGTAGCCGAGGTAGGATTCGGAGCTGTCCAGGGAAGAAGAGGAGTGCAAGACATTGACAGCCCCCGCCGGGATCGACGGGGCGACGGGCAGCGGAGCATCCTCCTCGTTATCGACCGAGGCGGCATTCGGAAAGAATTGAAAACTGTCGTTCATGTGGAAGATCGCTACCTCGTTGACCGTGAAATCCGGAGAATCTTCGTTCAGTGCCTTGTCGACCGTCACTTTGGCCACCGAGCGCTGCACCGGGATCCGGATCACACCCGGGGAAGCGGAAAGCGAAGCCATCTCTTCGAGGCCGGTCATCGGAAAGCCGGTATCCGAATAAGAGGCGCGGGTGTCATCGCTCAGTGCCTCGCGCACCTCGGCCTCGGCAGCCAGCGTGGGGATCGCATCGAACAAACCGTCCGGGTAGTTGACTGCCACCAGCAACCTCAGCGAATCGTTGCTCGTGCGGAGCGTCGCTTCGAAGTCGACTTCGAAGTCGTCCTCCGCATCCGCCTGACCGAGGATGCTGCTCTCGGCCGTATATTGGAAAAGGAACGGGCCTTCGCCGTTGTTTTGACGAAAGACCAACAGGGCGATTTTGTTCACCGCATATTCGGGGTCGACCGCCCGGGTGCCGGGCTGCATGGGGCTCGGCGTGCTGACGCGAAAATGTACGCGCACCTCGTCTGCCATTGCCGACGTTTTCGACATCGGTATCGGGATCATTTGTTCCCGCGAGCAGGAATTCAGCGCCAGAGCCAGCGAAACAAGCGACAAGGCGGCTATGTTGATCTTCTTCATGGCGCTTTGGTTTTTTAATTACTCGTCTGCCACAGTCGACAATGCTTACATGTTGGCCCGATCCACGATCCAGGCCCAAAGATTGCCCATGATCCGGTTGAGGCCGTCGGTGGTGGGATTCGAAGTGGTCATGTCATATGCGTCACCCATCCAGACAATTCCCTTGCTCGGGTCTACGCCTAAGGACATAATCGAGGTCTCGTGGTTCGCTCCCAAAATCCCCAATCCCAACAACGAACCGTAAGGTGCCATATTGATGATCGGAACGAGGGTCGAGGTTTCAGCATCGATGCCATCGACATATCCATAATCGCCGGCTGAATACTCAAAGGCATGTGTCGGCCCCCGGCTCACTGTTCCGAATGGCCCGGTAATAAATTGAGAGTCATCGCCAACGAAATAATCCTGCGGCGCACAACCCCATGAATAATCGGCACCGGTTAATGCACCGACAAGTCCGCCCACCAAACCTTCAAGCACACTGGGATCGGAGTTATCGTGCCACGTATAGCTTTCTGAGTCTGTCAATGCCGTCCTTATCGCAGTATTCGAATTTAGCGACTCGACAACCGGGATCAGCGTATGCCCGGGATCGGCCATCCACCGTACGATCGCCTCACAACAAGCGGCCGAGGGGATATCGCCAGTCAGATCACTCGGCAGGATCAGCACGTTGGCGCTTTGCAGCAGGTATTCGAAAGTAGCCGCATCGGCGTCAGCATCGCAATCGGTGGTCGCGGCGACTTTCAGGGTCAACCGGTCGAGTTTGACCGAATTGGCACCTGTACCCGCAGGGCCGAAATAGGTCGGGTTGACAAGCGTGGCGTGCAGATTTGTGGTATTCATACCGGCCGTGGTGTTGGTTCCCAAACTGCCGGGACCGGTGCCGACGGACAGGACGGTGAGCGTGCGCAAAACGGGAGCACTCGGTTCGATATTCTGTTCGATGAAAACATCCATCGTGCCGCCGCCCACGGTTAAGATGATCCGGTCGACATTGGTGCCGGTCGTGTTAGCCGTTTGGGCGAGCGCAGTGATCGTATAAGTCGATACGGGCGGGGCGGAGTCGTCCGGCCCGGCCGTGCGCGCGATGGTATAGATGAAATTTGAGGTTGTCATTTCCGTAAAGGTCATTCCCTTATCGAGGTCTTCGCTCATGACGGTCTGAGAAACCGGGATAGCGTCGGGGAACGTGATTGAGAAGGGCAAGCTCGACGTGACGACAAGCGTTTCGGTGCCGCCCGCTTCATAAGGCAGCGTGAGGTCTCGGTCGCTCACCGTAAAGGCATGATTGGTGCCGGGGAAACGGATCTCGGTAGCCGACTCGTCCCAGGTGATCGGGTTAACCGACATGCCCGTGGCCGGATTGGCGGCGGCATCTTCTTCCGAATCCCAACCGGCGGCATTCACCTCGACGATCGTGAAATCATACCAGAAATTACGCAATACCTGCCCCGAAGGATGGACGGCATCGTCTTCCGATCCGAAATCGATGCGGTAATACGTTGTCGGCTGATCGGAGCCGCCGTATTGACCGGCCACCACGACACACGTCGCTTCGGCCGGATCGGCATTTGCGTCACTTTCGAGGAGGTAATCGTAATAATCGTATTCAGGCAATGTTGCTATGGTGACAGATCTCTTCACTCCGTTCGCAATCGATGGAACAGACGCCGTGGTTGCCACCGGAGCATTCTCTTCGTTCGATACCGACCCTTTGTCGGGGAAATACTGCCAGGCGTCGTTTGTGCGGTATAAGGCAGCTTCCGATATGGTAAAATTCTCGACATCCTCTGAAAGGGTGATCGTGATCTTGGCCACCGCACGCTGCACGGGGATGGTGATCGACCCGGTCGCGGTGGTGAGCGTGGGCAGCGTTTTCGTGCCGGTCATCGGGAAACCGGCCAAATGGCCATAATCGCCGGTCAGCGCGGAGCGTACCTCGTCCTCGGTAGCCGAGGCGGCAATGTCGTCCAACAGCCCGTCGGGGTAGTTGGCGATGACCAACAGTTTCACCGGTTCGGAACTCGTGCGGAGCAGCGCATCGAAATTCCCCTGTCCGTCGTCTTCCTGATCGAAATCTTCGGCTTCTGCCGTATATTGATAGCGATACTCCCCGGTGCCATCGGCCTTGAAAACGAGCAGGGCGATCGAAGTGATGATCGACTCCTCCGGTCTGGCCTCGGCACGGGTCTTTACCCGCATGGCTTCCGGTGTGCGCACGCGGAACTGTACAAGCACCTCGTCCGCCGCCGGGTTCTTCTCCGGCATCACGACCGGCGTCTCCTGCGAGCACGATACGGCCGTCAGGCATGCCGCGAAAAAGGCCGTAAATTTCATCGGGAATTTATATCGTTTCATGGCCGTATTCCATTAATTACCAGGTATCCCACTGGTGTACCTCATTCCAGGGCAGGACGACGATGCGTACCGTGAACTGCCCGTTTTTCTGAAAATCGATCAATACCCAGGAGGTCATGCCCCGGGACAGGGTGAGGTAGTCGCCGTCCCGGTCGCGGTAAACCGCACCGGTCAGGTCGGTGTCTCCTTCGGCACGCGTGGCGCTTTTTCGGAAAAGATGCATCCATATGACGTTCTCCCGGTCGACTTTCGTCGGATCCTCCATGTGGACCAGGAAGTAGGCTTCCGGGGAGACCAGTTCGCCGGCTTCGTTGAACGTTCCCGTCTCCCGGATCATGACCGAGTCGAGGATCGGGGTGCCCAGAAAGTTGTATCCGATATTCTGGTTTTGCAGTTCGAAATAATAGTCGTCGGCCGAAGCCCCTTCGGGCAGGCCGCGCACGGTGATGTGGAGCCGGGCATTGACCTGCTTGAGGTCTACATAGACGGTATCGGCCTGCTGCACGGGAGGCCCGTCGGGCCTGCTGACCAGGGGGATCTCCTGATAGCCGAAGAACTGCTCGCCCGGACAGTTCCGGTAGCCGTCGCCCTGCACGAGATTGGGCAGGGTCAGGAACGAGGTCCCCAGCGAGTCGCCGAGGTTGTAGCTGAGCGGTTCGATCCAGCCGTCGACGGAGATGTTGCCCCAGGTCGAGACGTAGATCTTATCGCCCGTATATCCTTCCGGCAGGATGGGGACGGGCTGGTCGAGCCAGGTGCCGGGCACGTTGGCCTCCATCATCAATTCCTTGTTCTCGTCGAAGACAAAGAACGTGGCGTCCTGGACCCGGCCGGGGTCGGTGATCGGCTCGCCGGTGGCATAATCGTATACGCGCACCATCACCATCTTCGATACCGGCGGCGGACAATCGTCCAGATCTTCCTTGATGCAGCCTGTCAGCAGGATCAGGGCGGACAGGATCGAACCCATGTGAAACAGCGAGCTTTTCATGGCTTTCGGTATTGTTTCGCGCCGCGCCGCACGGGGACGGATGTCCCCGTTTGGCTCTGCGCGGTAAAGAAGAGTGTGTAGATAACAGATTGACAGAATCAGAGAGAGTGGCTTACCAGGTGACGTTCTGTGAGACGTTGGCCCATTCTGCCGGTACGATCGTGGCGGTCAGGCTGGCCGGCTTGTCCGAATCATCGGGATCGGGGACACCTACCATATTTTCGAACGTCAGATTGATGCGGTAGATCGTGTTGGGGTGGATCTGCGAGTCGCCCACTTCGGCCGGTACGGCGTTTGCACCTGCCGTAGCGGTCTCGTTGTTGATCACGATCGGATAGAATTGTTCCTCGGCGTCCTCCTCGCTGCCCATCTCGCCACGAAGCGTCAACAGCGTCGACATGGTAGCGGTGTTGGGAAGCACGTAGAAATAGTTGTCGAAAGGAGTCAAAACCTGCTCTTCGACGGCCGTAACGAGATTTTCAACGGCTGTAAGGAGAAGCTGTGCCGGCGCATAAGCAAGATTCGTAATCGGAATTCCATCCAGATAGGTCAACAAATCATCGATCACGTAATCCATCAGATCGAGCCCCACGACAGAGGTCACGGCATCTACCAGATCGATCGCCCCGTTAACCAAACCTTCCAGCGTAGCGTTGATCAGCCCTTCGGTGTGGGCGTCCCACAGCATGTCCGTATCGGCTGTGTAGGAGGCACTGACGGAGGCAGCACCTCCATCGTTGGCCATCGTGGTAAAACCACCGTAGTATTGGGGAGTGGTCGCCGTTGCGGCCCAGGCCAATGCTGCCTCGCCCCAACCGTTGATCGCCACCTCGGAGCGGACGCGCTGAACGCCGACGCCCGTGATGTCGAATTGCAGCATTTCTCTCAGTTGACTCAACGAGAACATATTGGCATCAAAATTAACGGTGCCCAACACCACTTTGGCAGCGACACGCTTCACGGGTACTTCGATGTCCCCGTCCCCGGCGAGTACCGTAGCGACGGTTTCCACGGCGCTCTGTCCGACCATCGTCAAGCCGTATTCCGGCACGAGAACGGGAGACTGGGAGCCCAAAGATACGGCATACCCTGCCAGATCGGCCCATGTATCGCCTTCCGTCAGGTCGGGCGTACCGGCTGTACCCGGGTTGACGATCGCCATCACCTGAACGGTCACGGCTTCCGGCACGGGAATTTCAGTGGTTCTGCTCGGATCTCCCGGCTTCTGCACCAGGAACGAACCGTCGGAAGCATCGAACACGTAGAGCGTGTAAGCCTTGACGACAGCTTCCTCCGCCGCTACATCCTGTCCGATCTCTGCGATGGCGCGGGTGGTCGGTTGTTTGATGGTGACCTTGAGCGTCGAGGCCATCGGTTCGGGACTGTCTTTCGGCTCTTCCTGGCTGCATCCCGCAGCGGTCAGAGCCACGGCCAACAGGCCGATTCCATACTGATAAATTCGTTTCATAACGGTAATAATTTAGTTAAACAGGTTTTTATATAACTATTGTATAAAACTGCCTATATAATACTCTAATGCCGCAGCATACAGATACATTATCCGTGCCAATCCGAAAAAAAGTTCCTCTGGGTGAGGGTATTCCGGGCGAATCCAAAGCGGAAATACAAGGTACATGAACGCTTTCGGAAAATGATTTTTTTACAAAAGTTCTTTTCGTACCTTTACGGTATGATCGAGGCATTCCTGAGCTACCTGCGGGCGGAAAAAGGCTATTCCGAGCTGACGATTCGCGCCTATGGCGACGACATCCGCCGATTCGCGGCCCATTTCGGCGCGCCGGTCG